>Ga0310697_10007464_pt1 | contig 10306 bp, 5 predicted proteins | sample 172DNAGHGlowgp2_FD_203883 | JGI IMG/M metagenome (GOLD analysis project Ga0310697, IMG submission 203883) | Sheep rumen microbial communities from Palmerston North, Manawatu-Wanganui, New Zealand - 1728 DNA GHGlow gp2 (v2) (version 2) | ecosystem: Host-associated > Mammals > Digestive system >...
CTCTCAAACTGTGAAATATCATTGAGTGCTGACTTGGTCTCATCATTCGGATTGTCAGCCAATGCTCGCTGTATAACTTCCTCAACACTCTGTGCGCCCTCACCATACTTGCGCATGGCTTCTGCTATAGTTGGTTTTTGAAGCCAGTTATTGATGTCGTTCTCACGAACACCTGCTGCTTGTTCGTTAACAGCATCGCGCAAGCCCTCACCAACACCAGCAATACCCTCACGGATAACTTTTTCTTCTTCGGTCTGTGGTTCTCGTGGTTGTGTTGGTGCGGTCTCTGCTTCGGGCTGAACAGGTGCAACATAGCGCACCACCTTCTCTGCAAGCTGGTCATCATGCTCGTGAACCACCTCATCGTTAGCTAAATACTCAACAATCCTGCCGTTCTCGTCAGGAACAAACTCGCCGTTCTCATAGCGCACACGCCCCATAACCATGGCAGGAACCTCACTCCCGTCTTCACCGCGCAAGGTAATCTCCATGTCGGGAGTAAACTCATCAGGCGCGCCCTCCGTAAACTCAAGGCTTTCCGAAGGCACTCGCTCAGTGCCCGGCTCGGTGCGTTCTCCCACGCTCGCAACCTGTTCAGGTGTCATCGTCTCCGAAACGCCTTGCACAGCTTGCTCCGTCTCCGTTGCGGCATCTGCCGGCTGTTCCGTTTCCTGCGTGATAACATTCTCCGGATGACGACGTTCATAATCTGCACGCAACTCTGCATCGCGCACAGCCTGCAACTCATCAAAGGTAAGTTCTACCGTCTCTTCTTTGCCGTTTCGCTCTACGAAAACCAATGCACGACCATCTCTGGCAGACATGATTTCGCCTTGTTCACCGGTAGGCAACGTAACCATTTCACCGGGCTCGAATGTTAATATGCCTTGCGCCTTGTCAAGTTTTTCACGTATATATTCATCGCGACCATACTGTATATTCCTTTCGCGCTGCTCTGGCGTTTCGGCTCTACCGACAAACGACAAGCCCATATCCGACGAAGGGTCAATCATCTTCTTCTCGCCAGTGGCAATGTCAAACACAACAACGCTCTTGTCGCTCGCCTCGCGGTCAATACCTTTGCCGTCTGCCAACATCACCACCTTGCCATCAACGACAAAAACGCCCTTTTTATTACCGCCCTCGTCTGTTTCTTTCAGCTCAGCGTAATAATAGTTGCCGTCTGTGTGCTGCTGCTGTTTCGCTGCCTCACGCTCCCGGGCAGCCCTATAATCCGCTTCTTCCGTAATCTTATTTACAACACCCTGCCAAGCAGCATCAGTATATTCCGAAGGATTATTCGTGTGCTCAAGATATACATCCCTCATCCCCTGTTCATCAGAGTTAAGTCCTCGCTGATAAGCTGCATCAATAGGATTCACTTCCTCTGCACCTTCAACATTAGGAGGAGGAGCACCACCGTCTTCACCGCGATTATCTGCATCATACCCAATACGTGCACGACCGTCAGGACGCGGAGCCTCAATGTCAACGCCGCCCTCGCCGCGCTGTCCTTCTGGGAACAGTTCCTTGGCGTACTCAATCAGAGCATCCTGCTCAGCCTTGGTTCGCCGGCCCGGCTCCTTCGCCAACGCCTTCTCAACGTCAACACCCGTAGCCTCCTTTATCTCTGCTTTGATAGCATCGGACGAAACAACACGCTGATTATATGAAATAAATTCACCGTCATCACCTCGAACAACTCCCGACATTTCAAAGTCATTAACGTCGCGCATCTGTTCATATTCCTTCAAAACCATGCCTGCCCACTCTTTCTCTACATCATCGAAAGTTTCGGGGTCGCGCTTCATCATCTCCTTCAACTTCTCTAAGGGAGCACCAACAGCAGTCGCCACCTTACCACAGGCATACTCCATCTTCTTGTTGGCAACGTCGTTATCATGACGCTCCTCGCCAATACTGATAGTGCCCAGTTCTGCCTCTCTATGGATATGGTCGAGTTCTGTCTGAGCACGCTCCTTACTGCCAAAACGACGACTGGTAATAACACCGTACTCGCCAACGCTACGAACATCATAACCGGTAACATTGCCGTCAGTATCCTTTACTTCGCGGACACTCGCACCCATAACACGACCCATAGGCAACAGCCTACCTGTAACATAATAATACATCTTTGCACGAGCACCCTGACTAATGTTAGGGTCAGTCAACAACTGGGCAAACTTGTTATAAGGAAAGTTGTTCTCATCAGCATACGACAAGTCTGGCAAATCTTTCTTTGCTGCTTCACGCTCAGCTTTCTCTGCGGTAGTCTTTGGAGCTTTATCTTTTGCACCCATGCGGGCTTTTTCCTCACGTATCTCATTATGCTCCATGTAATCCGCAACAAGCTGATTAAGGTCGTCATAACCGTAATCACGCAACTCACGCTTCTCATCGTCCGACAATGCCAAATCAAAACGTTCACCGTCAAGTATCTGGCGTAAACGAGTCTCAAAACCTGCACGACCAGGAGCAAACAATTTACCGGCAACACCAGGAGCAGACTTTATGGCATGACTACCCTGTAACCCTAAAATCATGGTAACGCTGCCCTCCCACGTGTCCATCATATTCTGAGCAACCTGCGCCTCCATCTCCTTCTGCAAAGCAGCACGCTCGGCAGGGTCTTTAACATAAGCATCACTTTTCGGGTCGCTCATCGCCTTATAGGCAGCATTAGCATCAAGACGCATCGAGACCAAATCAGGAACAGCAAAGATTGTACCCTTAGCCAATATGTCGGTACCCGTCATGGCAGTGCGCGTCAATAACTTACCACCGGTGCTGCGCGTAGCCTGAACAGCGGCATTGCTCGCCTTAGACATTGGAGCAGCAAAACCGCCGGTCATTGCACCGCCAAGAGCACCATGACCTGCACTGCGAAGTATTGAGGCGTGATTGTAATCACCGACAGTGTACCTCCCGTCTTCGCCCATCTTCAACTCACCACCGAAACCAAATTGAGTCGCAGCTTCTTTTGCAGACTCGAAATGCGAAAGGTTTGCAGCACCGCCAACAGCACCAAGAAAAGCCTTTCCAAGCAAAGTCTGACCGGCTTTACGCATAGCTCCTTTACCAAGGAGCTTGCCACCCAACCACATAGTACCCTTTACTATACCACTACCGAAACCGCCACTGGCGTATGTTATAGGGTCAAAACCAAAAGATGCAACTTCACCTGCTAAATTCCACCCCTTATGGTGCTTGGCAAAAACATCTGTCGCATCCTCGCGGACTGCCATGTCGCCAACTGTGCCGGCTCTCATACGAGCCATACCTTTTGTAATCAACCCTACACTCGTCCCCTCAAAAGCACGGCGTGCAAACAAATCAAGTGTCCCTTTAGGAGCATTAGCCTTGTAAGCCTGCTGATATACTCGCTCATCGCTGTAACCACGCGCCATCTTCCTGGCATTGTCCATAATCTCAGCGGCGGGCATGTTGGGATTGTTCAGCTTTATGGTGCCTGCAATGGTGTTGATTATCTTATCCTGCTTAGCCTGCCCAAGTCTGTCCCACGCAGCATCTGCCAAACGTGTCAGGTCATGATAGGTCAAATGAAGAGCATATTCCTCTGTTGCAGATTGAAGCGCACTACCAAAACCTAAACTCGCACCACCTGCGCTTAACGCAATGTTTTGTCGGTTTGCTCTTAGATAATCATTGTATTCTGATTTAGCCGACGCCGACGCCTCATTCCAGACAGCCTCTGCTGCATTGTCAGGGTCAACCTGATTAAAGAGATACATCAAAGAAGCACCAACCTCTTTCTCATTCTCGGCAGCAGCATCACGAGCATCTTTCAACTCACGCTCAGCATAAACCTTGTCCTGCTCACCCTTGATAATTCTATCCTCCGCCGTCTCTGCCTCTTTTGCGTAATCTTTTTTAACAGCAGGTTTTGAAGATGCGACAGTACGAACCACCGGAGAAACTGCCTTCTTTATCTTGCTACCAACGCCTCCCGTCTGCATTTTCGTTGGGTTTCTTTGTGCATGACCGGAAACCTGCTTGCGTTCATGCAAACGTTGACCGGCATTAGGTGTAGATGTATGCGTGCTCGTGCGTGTGTTGTCAGATACTGCAAAATTTTGTTGCGAAAAACGCTCGTTAAGTTCCTCTTTATTATTGGGATGAGCTCTCTTCCATCTTTCCGCGAAAGTCTCCTGCTTCTGCGGCTGTCCATTACTCCTCCTCTGTGGCGCAGGCTTGGCAGGTGCAGTAGGCTTATTCGCCTGATTCTGGGCAGGCTTATTAGGCTTGCCGGACAACATGCGTTTCATGCCGCTACCTATACCACTCCAACTCCACGTACTCCCACCCTTGGAAGCAGCCGATTTCGGCTGCGAAGCCGCAGATGGAGCCGCACTCCAGCCATTTCGTTTAGCAGTTTCTTCGCTCACAATCATGGGCGTGCCATTCACTACTACATTTACATACTTCTTTTTATCTGGCATTTTCCTTAGTTTTAGGCATTAGTAATTTGAAAATTTATTGAATACATCTACCAAGATGTCCACAACCTTTTCATTATTACCTTGTCTTATGACTTCGTAATAATAATTCTTGAATGCTTTTGGCCCATTGCGCAAGGCTGCCTTCATGCCGGGAGGTATCGCTGACCAGACCTTCCCGTTTTTGAAATTATGTTTCAGGTCATACATTGTATCTGAATAGAATGCATTCCATTTGTCGGTATTGCTCCAATCGCTGAGGTTGTAAGAAGTCTTAAATGTCGGGTTTTTCAATGTTTTAATCTTAGAACCACCACCACTTCCGTGATAACTACCACCGCCGCCGCCAGAACGCCAGCGACCACCACCTGAGTGTCCACGGCTGCCGCCACCAGAAGAACGACCACCACCGCCGCCTGAGCGAACAACAGGGTGCATAAGCCTATAAGCCCTGGCTTTGCTGACTTCCGTGTCTTTAATGGTCTTATCAGTTTGCGCTTTCTGCTGTCTCAGTTTACCTCCGAGAACAGGGTCAACCTTTGCTATCTCGTTAATATATGCGTCATAATCCTTATACTCTCCGTTGGCGAAACGCTGCTTTATTTCCTCCAACTTGTCGGAAGTATCTTTCGCAGCTGTCTTTTGCGCAAGCGTAATTTCGGCAATGGCATTATCCGTAGCCGATTTCTTCAATTTCGCCACATGCAATTCCGCTTCCCTGTCTCTCTTGTCTTCCAAATCTTGAATACGCGCTGCATAATAAGCATCGTTCCGCGCATCAATACCAGCCTGACGCTCACGCTCCGCCTCCTTATTCCGCAACGCATAAAGCTTCCACAAAGCATTCTGGCCTTTCGCCTCACGAGCATCACGCGCTGCCGCATCTTTATCGAAACGTTCATTGATGGCGTCCGACATACTCGAAGTACCTGCGTACATATCAGGCGCATACTGCGAAGTGAAATAGAGATTACCAAGCGCCCTGCCCATGTCAGATATGCCGCCGATGATACGCCCCCACTTCTCCATGCGCTCACGCTTCCTGCGCTGTTCCGGGCTCTCAGGCTTATTACGTTCGGCTATGTTTTGATAATAACCATAGAGATAATTGTATATATCGTCAAGGTCGCGGAACCTACCCTCGCCTCCACCTTCGTTGTCGTCAGTGTCCACATCTTGTTCATCCTGCTCTCTCTGCTGCGCCATATAATCGGCGACAGCATCAGAAGGAGCACCGGCACTACCGGAAGGCGCAAGAAAATCATTTTCGTTGAACACATCATCATCCTCATTGTCTTGCCCAGAAAAATCAGTCCTCGCCCAAGAACCGGGCGCGGGCTGTGCAGGAGCAGCACCGTCCAGATAAGTTCCGGTCTTATTCACGCCACCAACATTCTGTGCAGACAAATTAGGCGAATACTCAATAGGCTTATCAGGCAACGTAGGTTGCTGTGTTTGTGTTTTAGACTGTTGCGGACTTGATGTGGACGCAGAACGCGCATTGCGTGCAGGTGCGGCAGGCAAAACAGGTTTCGCAGGCGTATTCTGCCCGCTACCAAAAGCCTCCGACGCTGAAGGGTACTTTGATGTTCTCCATACCGGAACGTTCTGCGCAGAACCACTGCCGCCATCAGACTGCCCCTCCTGTTGAGTAGGCTGCGACTGCGTCGCAGCATGACCAGCAACACCCTTCTTAGTCTTATTTCTGTCGTCAGGTATCATCATAATCATTTATCATCTTCTTCGTTCACAACTTCGTCAACAATAGGACTCGCAGGGTAAAATGCCGTAGCAAGTTTACCAGAAGCATCAGCAACACCCTTTGCCGCCTGAGCAATGGAGTTGGCTTTCTGTATCTCGTAATTATTCAGCTGTTTGTTCAGGTTGGCCTTGTTAGCCATGTACTGCTGCTCTATCGCGTCCTTGCGAGCATCTGCACTCGAATTAACCTTGCTGATAGCATCTGCCACAGATGCAGCATTAGCCGCTTTAGTAGCAGCTACGCTCTCATCAGTGCCACCTGCAACGGCAGCCGTACCAGCAGCCTGTCTGTTGCGAGCATCGTACATCTCTCGCATATAGTTTAATGCCGCCTGAGCATCTGCACGCTGAGTCGCATCCTCATTGTAACGCCTGTCCATCCAATTCTCATTCTCGCGCAACTGATTCTTAACATTCTTCAAGGCCTTTTTCATCGCCTTGCTCGCAGTGATGCCGCCGAATATCGAACCGCCGATACCAAGAGCACCACTTATAGCACTACCAAAAATTCCCATATCGTCAAAATTGAGTTAAACAAAACATATATTCTACCCGCGAAAATAAACACACATCTTTGCACCGGACTTTTATGTTTTGTTTTACTACTTAATGTTAATAATCATGGCAAGAAAGAAAGGAGACGGCAGAGGAAGGTTAGGAGGAAGAGCGCCGGGCGTGCCGAACAAAGACAATACGATAAAGACATACCTGCGGCAGCACTCAACTGACTACTTCACACCGTCCATCGAAGAACTCGACGACAGCGGCAAGCCTACAGGAAGACTCATATCACAGTTCGACCTGGACATACTCTCGCTCGAACCACAAAGCCGCGTCGATGCAGAGACAAAACTGTTGAAATACCACACGCCGCAGATGCAGGCAACGTCCGTTGACGTTACTGTAAGCGACCAGAACAAGACACTCACCGAACGGCTCGCGGCACTCGTGGCAGGCGAAGAAATAAAAAATCAGGACGACACGTAGCCGCCCTGATTTTTACTACTTTTACTATATTTAGTAAAAAAAAGGCACTGATTAAGTGCCTTTAATTATTTTTCGACCAGACGCACCTCGCATCCAAGTGCATCTGCAATCTTGTTAAGTACTTCCATACCTACGGATATTGAGCCGCTTTCAACGCGAGAGATATACGTCCTGTCTAATCCGCTCTTGTCTGCAAGTTGTTTCTGCGTCCAGCCGATTGTCTTTCGCAGGGCTTCAATCTGTTCGCCGATTGTCATGGGCTCTTCCTTCTCGTCTTCGATAAATTCGCGGACATCGTCAAAGTCATTCTCTTCCAGATAATAACCCCACTCGCCTGCGAGAAAACTCTGCTTGGCTTCTTCGCCGAACTTGCCGTCAAGCACCCTACGCGTCAAGGCTTCCACCAATTCTTCCGCTTCTTCCTTGCTGTAATACACTGCGTCCATAGTCTTTTCGCCGTCCCAACCGATGTAGTATTCCGTATCGTCATTGCTGCCGCTCTCATGTACAGAGTAATACTTCGCTTTCGAGAGTTGTTCTTGAATATCGGGCTGCTCGTTGAGAATTATTACTGCGACCTTCTCATCATCTTCCCAGCCGAAGTCCTCCCAAGTTACACTTGAATTAGCAATGACGGAGTTGCTATAATCTTCCTTGTCCATAATCTCTATATCTACATCAACTTCTCCCTTGATATTGTATGGCAGGTCGTCGATTGTTTCTATATCTACATCGCTCTCGAGATAGTCCGAGTATATCCCGTGACTTCTGTCCCAGAGTCGGTAGATTTCTACATAATTAGCAGACTTTGTTTTTTCAATGATTTGTGATTTTGTGTATAACATGACTTTTGTTTTTAATGGTTATTTGTTTTTGTTTGATGTTACAAATTTAGCACATATAAATCAGAAAAAGCAAGGACTTTCATAAAAATGTTACAGATTTCTCACATTTTTAACATTTTACCATCTATTTTGCAAAGTAGAGTTTACAAAATTAGTTAATTAGCCATTTTTGTTGCAATCAAGATAACTCACTTATAACTCAGTTATAAATTTTAATAACAGTGTTATAACAGAGTTATAATTTTGTTATAAAAACAGCCGTTTTTACAGGTATCTTATAACTAAGTTATACCTTTTCCATAACTCAGTTATAACTCACTTATCCAAAAATGATAACTTAGTTATAAAACATCAATTTTTACAACTTTTTTGCACAAAACCGTAAAAAATGTGCAAAAATCACCGCATTTGTAAATTATTGATTTTTAAGTAGTTAATAACTGTGTTATAACTCAGTTATAAGTAAGTTATAACAAGAAAGATAAGTTATACTACGTATAACATATATCATTCAATATATATACTCACTACGTTCGTATATATTTATCGTCGTCGTCGCGCACGTACACACGCGCGCGTGAGAGGATTTTTCAAAAAAAAGGCTTCGCCTTGAATTTAGGTGAAGCCAAGAAACTTTCCAATGTTTGAAAAATTTGGAAAGAATTAGAACCATTTTCCTTTCTGCCGTTCATAGACGGCAACCTTGCCGTTGTCGCAGTTGACAATCTTGAATTGGACTATTGAGCGAGGAGGAATGTCCGATGGCAGTCCTTTCACCAGTCGCGCAATCACTTCGTCGATGTTGGAGCAGCCGATGTCGTCGAAACTTGCCAAGCATTTGCCTTGAAAGAAAGCTGCTGCCTTGATGAGCATCTTCGGTGACAGACGGAACACGCTGCTTTCCTCCTCCTGCGCAGCCTGTTTGCTGGCTTTGTCGGAGAAGAAGATAAAATCAACAACACGCTCGTTCAGTTCCCATGCAGGCGTGAAGTCCAGTTTTATGTATCCGCGAGAGACGCGGTGTCCTGCACTATGGTTCATTGCAAAAGCAATCTCAGATATGGACGCGCCGCAATCGTTCTGCGCCACCGTTCCCCATGTGTGACGGAAAGTATATACGCAATGCCAGTTCTCCTTTGCAACGCCCATGCTCTCACATATCTTTCGGATGCCTATGTTCACGTTCGCGCTGAAGCTGTCGCTGGTGGTGTGCCGGTCATGGAAACAGAACAGGTGTTCGTCTGCAGGCGATGCCTGGTACTTATCAAACAGCGGTAGCAGTATCTCCGGCACACGCATCTCCATGTACGCGCCATCACTGCGGCTGCGCATGGTCTTCGCACGCTTGTAGTGGATGATGCCACCATGATAGTCCTCTTTGCGTAGGTTGTATAAGTCCACCGTGTTGATACCTCCAAGACAAAGAACCATCATCGCCACATCACGCCCAAGTTCGGGCAACGGCAGCTTCATCTTGCTTTCGGGCAGGGGAGCGGAAAAGAACCTGCGGCACTCCTCCGCACTGATGGCTCGCTTCTCGGGACGGTCTGCATGTGGTATCTTCACCTTTACCCACGGATTGGTCTTCACTCTGATAAGACCGGTGTCATAGTCGTTCAGTTCCTCGATGGCTGCGCGAAACACCTGCCTCATGCACACAGGGTACATTTCCTTTGCCCTGTTTGTCTTCTCCAAACTCTTTATCCACTTCGCAACGTTCGTTGAGGTCAGTTGCGAGAACTTCACTTTGATGGTGCCGAAGTAACGCTCCATGTGCCGGAGTGCCAACTCGTAGTTTTTAGCGTTCCGCGCCTGTCCGTTGTCGATGAGCCTGTCAATGTGCCGTCGCGCATAGTCAGAGAAGCACAAGTCTTCCTCACCCTTTTGCAGGTAGTCCACAACCATTCGCGCCGTCCAGTTGCGAGTGTCCGTCTTGTTCAACTTCGCATTGTAGTCAAGAATGATCGCAGTGCAGAACTGCATCACTACAGGGTCGGTGATTTCTTTACTCCTTGACAGTTCTCGCTTAGTCACCATCTTGTCCGTCTTGATGTACTGTGTCGTGCGGTTGTGCGTCACTCTGATATAGACAGGATAGAACCCGTCTTTACGCATCTTCTGTACACATGCTTTCAGTGTTGCCATAATCTGTGTTCCTATCGTTTTTTGTTAGACATCTGTATCTTGTTGTTATCCATTCTGAACTCTAAACACGCTCTAAACATGGGGTCTGAAAACTCGCAATTTTCTCTA
>Ga0310697_10007465_pt1 | contig 10304 bp, 7 predicted proteins | sample 172DNAGHGlowgp2_FD_203883 | JGI IMG/M metagenome (GOLD analysis project Ga0310697, IMG submission 203883) | Sheep rumen microbial communities from Palmerston North, Manawatu-Wanganui, New Zealand - 1728 DNA GHGlow gp2 (v2) (version 2) | ecosystem: Host-associated > Mammals > Digestive system >...
TGACCACGTCCTTCTTGTTATTCTTCACGTGCTCGGTAAGGTGAGCGATACGGTAGGAAAATAAAGCAACCTGACTCTCAGGAGAGCCGGTGTCCTTATTGGACTTCCCGTACTTCGCGAAAATCTCTTGCTTCTTCTCAGGCATCAAATATTCAGCCATCTCAGCAAAAAAATTAAAGGTTAATATTACTTCTTTCACCCACTTGCGGGAAAAAGCGTGCAAATTTAGGCATTTTTCACAAGATTCCAAAAGCATTTGCATAATTATGCCATTCCGGGCAACTATTTGTCAGCATAGCCGATTGTAAATATGACAAAAATATTATATTTGCTAGAATGAAACCTATTATTAACTATTGCGGGCTGTTCGTGCTGCTGCTCCTAGCCTGCGCGCCCGGCCGCGCGCAGATTTCACACAGTCCGGAAGTCCGGGAGTTCCGCGCCACCGCGGGCGAGCACTCCATCCTCTACCGCGGCAGGCAGGCGCCGCGCTACAATTTCCGCGCGAACGGGCATCCCTACTGGTCCTCCCCCGAATTCCGGGAAGGAGGCGTCCTGTGCGAAGGCAATTTCTATGAAGGCGTCCCGGTCAACATCGATGCCGCCGCGCAGCTGGTGCTCGTGCGCCTGTCCTCCGGCCAGCAGACCGTCGCCCTCGCGCCGGCGCAGGTCGACACCCTGCTCGTCGGGGACCGTTGCTTCGTCGGAAGGCCCCAGGCGGACCGGGAACTCCCCGCCGGCTTCTACGAAGTGATCGGACAGGGGCCGGAGCAGGTCTACAAGCGGGTCGACAAGCGGCTGCATTCCTCCGTCAACAACGTCAACGGCACCATCATCGGCTACACGGACGAGAACTACGATACCTCCCTGACCCGCCATTTCGCCATCGCGACGACCTACTATTTCCGCGACCGCGACGGGCACTTCTCCCGCATCAAGGGCAAGTCCGCCCTGCTCCGAAGGTTTCCGGAGCAGAAACGGGAGATCCGCGCAGCCGTCCGCGAAGCGGGCCTCGACGGCAGAAATACCGACTTTGACGCCTACTGCCTGGGCGTCCTCAACGCCGCCGCCCGATGAAGAAGATCGCGACCCTCCTGCTGCTGGTCCTCTGCGCCGGCAGCCTGTCCGCCCAGGACCTGCTGGAAGTCAAGCGCGTCGGGCTGGACTCGCTCGTGAGCTTCCTCCGCCGCGAGTGCAATCCCGAGATCTACTATATTCCGAATACGGAAGAACAGGCCTCCTTCACGGTCAGCGCCCCGCGCGCGTCCTTCCTGGAGGCGGCGCTCGCGCAGCTCCGCGAAAACGGCTACACGACCAGCCGCTACGGCGACATGCTGTTCATCCTCAACAACAAGTCCGTCTTCACGTCCCTGCCCGCCGGGTATTTCGACGACGGGCGGAGCCGGCTCACCGACGACAGCGGCCTGCAGCAGTACCTGGCCGAGCAGAATGCCATCGCCACCTTCCAGAACAAGGTCTACGAGATCGGGGAGACGGGCGCCGGCCGCACCGGCAAGGTCTTCGTCAGCGGCCATGTGCGCGACATCTCCAGCGGCGAACCGATGACCGGCGTGTCCGTCTATGACGACAAGACCGGCGCCTACACCGTCACCGATGCCGCGGGATTCTACCGACTCTCCCTGCCCGTCGGAGACAACAAGCTGAATTTCAGCGGCTACTCCCTCGAAGACCTCCACCTGACCCTCAAGGTCTGGGACAGCGGCTCGCTCGACGTCGTGATGAAGGAGAAAGTCACGGCCCTGACCGGCGCCGTGGTCTCCGCGGATGCCGTGTCGCGCCACCGCGACGCCAAGATCGGCCTGGAGCGGGTGCGGATGGAAGTCATCAACAAGATCCCGACCGCCTTCGGCGAGGGAGACATCATCAAAGCCGTGCTCACCCTGCCGGGCGTCAAGTCCGTGGGCGAAGCCTCCAGCGGCTTCAACGTCCGCGGCGGCGCCACGGACCAGAACCTCATCCTGTTCAACGACGGCACGATCTACAACCCCACGCACCTCTTCGGCATCTTCTCCGCCTTCAACCCCGACATCGTGAGCGAGGTCGAGCTCTACAAGAGCTCCATCCCCGCCGAGTTCGGCGGGCGCATCTCCTCCGTATTGGACGTCCGCACGCGCGAGGGCAACAGCAACAAGCTCGCCGGCTCGCTCGGCATCGGCCTGCTGACCAGCCGCTTCCACGTCGAAGGACCGCTCGCCAAGGGCCGCACCACCTTCATCGTGGGCGGGCGCACGACGTACTCCAACTGGATCCTGAACCTGCTTCCGCAGGGCAGCAACTACCATGGCGGGCGCGCCTCCTTCAGCGACCTCAATGCCAGCCTGACCCACAAGGTCGACGACAACAACACCATCCAGGCCTTCGCCTACTGGTCCCGCGACGGATTCTCCTTCGACCGCGACACGACCTTCCGCTACGCCAACCTCAACGCTTCGCTGAAGTGGCGCAGCCGCCTGGGCAGCCGGCTCAACCTCGTGGCCGCCGCCGGCTACGACCAGTACCGGGCCGACTTCGACAACGACTTCAACGAGCAGTCCGGCTACCGGATCCGCAGCGGCATCCGCCAGGCCTTCGGCAAGATGACCTTCCGCTACGGCATCAGCGACGCCCACAACCTCAGTTTCGGCGTCAACGCCACCTGGTATGACCTCCGCCCCGGCGCCCTGACGGGGCTCCACGAGGAGACCCTCATCGTGGACCGCAACCTCGCCGCGCAGAATGCCGTGGAGCCGGCCCTGTTCCTGAGCGACAGCTGGACCGTGGGGCCGAAGCTGATGCTCGAGGCGGGCGTCCGCGCCGGCGGCTTCCTGGCCCTGCGGCCCAACAAGTTCTACGTCCATCCCGAATTCCGGATCTCCGGCAAGTACTCCTTCCGGGACAACCTGTCCCTGAAGGCCGGCTTCAACACCATGAGCCAGTACATCCACCTGATCTCCAACACCTCGTCCATCTCCCCGATGGACACCTGGCAGCTCACCACGGACCGGATCCGGCCGCAGACCGGCTGGCAGGCCGCCTCTGGCCTGTACTGGACCGTGGCGGACGGCACGGTCGACCTCTCGCTCGAGGGCTACTACAAGCAGATGTCGCACTACCTCGACTACAAGTCCGGCGCGGTGCTGCTGATGAACGAGCACCTCGCCGACGACCTAGTCGAGACCTACGGCAAGGCCTACGGCATCGAATTCATGGCCCGCAAGACCTCCGGCAAGCTCACGGGCTGGGCCTCCTATGCCTACGCACGCACCTTCCTGCGCGAGATGGAGGACCGGGGCATGGAGACCATCAACGGCGGCGACTGGTACAACGCGCCGCACGACAAGCCGCACGAAGTCAAGCTGGTGGGCAACTACAAGTTCACCCACCGCTACTCCCTCTCCGTCAACCTGGACTACGCCACCGGCCGCCCGGTGACGATCCCCACAGGCTACTACAAGTACGGCGGCGGATGGCGCCTCGCCTACTCCGAGCGCAACGGCTACCGGATCCCGGATTATTTCCGCCTCGACCTCGCCATCAACATCGAGCCCGGGCACTACCTGCGCCAGTTCACCCACATGTCCTGGACCTTCGGCGTCTACAACGTGACCGGCCGCAGGAACGCCTATTCCGTCTTCTACTCGACCGGCACCGGGCAGGCCGTCTCGGCCAAGATGCTCTCGATCTTCGCCTGTCCCATCCCGTACCTCAACCTCAACCTGAAGTTCTGATGAAAGCGAACCTTTTCCTCCGCCTGGCCCTCCTGGCCGCAGCAGCCGCAGCGGCGGCTTCCTGCATCTATCCCTTCCATCCGGACGTCCAGGGATCGGACACGCGCATCGTCATCGAAGGCAGCATCCTCGCCGGCGCCAGCAGCACCTTCTCGTTCTCCAACGTCCACCCGATCGGCACGCCGGAGAGCTACCAGGACCGCCTCTCCTTCACGGGCTATATCGAGGGCGAGGACGGCAGCCGCATCCGCCCGGCGGGCGGCGAAGGGACGGAGACCCTCGTCTTCGACACCTCCGACCTCCCGGAGACCCAGCGCTACCGCGTCCACTTCGAGGACACGAAGGCGGGACGCATCTACGAATCCGACTGGCTCGAGGTCTGTCCGGCGCCCGTGATCGACGACCTCTCCTACATCATGGACAAGGAACGGGGCGAGCTGGACGTCGCCCTCAGCATGCACTGCCAGGGCCAGAGCCACTTCCGCTGGTCCTACACCGAGACCTGGGAGTACTCCGCCAACCGGCGCGCCACCTATTACTTCGATCCCCAGCGGGCCACGGACGGGAAGGACCCCCTGAAGGGCCTGCTGCCCTTCGAGAACGGCGAGAACATCTACTACTGCTGGAGCACCCGCGAATCCCCGGACATCAAGATCTTCGATACTTCCGAGCAGAAGGAGGACCGCTTCGTGGACCTCGAGTTCCACCGCATTCCGCGATACGACCAGCGCCTGCAGATCCTCTACCGGCTGGACGTGCGCCTGGAGGCGCTGAGCCAGGAGGCGTACCTGTATTGGAAGAACATCGAAGACAATTCGCAGAACCAGGGCACGATCTTCTCCCCCACCCCCAGCCAGATGGCCGGCAACATCCGCTGCGTGACGGATCCCGCCGTCCCGGTGATCGGCTACATCAATGCCTGCCGCCAGGCCACGGCCCGGATGTACTACGACAACTACCAGGAGCTCTTCAGCACCTACCGCATCATCCTGAACGAGAGCGACCTGTACGAGCTCGATCCCAAGGACTTCTTCTACTATCACCAGAACCAGTTTATCGTACTCAGCGTGCTCTGGGACTCCCCGTCGGGTCCCGTCTACACCTGGGTGCCGAAGGGCTGCGCCGACTGCCGCACCATGGGCGGGAGCAAGGACAAACCGGCCGGCTGGCCCAACGACCACAAATAGCAAGCACCATGATGAACAGATATCGTTTCCTGCTGATCCTCAGCCTCCTTGCCGCCGTATCCCCCGCGCTCCGCGGGCAGGAGGAGCGCTTGCGCGAGCGGGTCTACGTATCCACGGACCGGGAGGTCTACGTGGCCGGCGATGCGGTGTGGATGTCCGCCTACTGCGTGGATGCCGTCTCCGGGCGGCTCTCCACCTTCAGCAAGACCGCCTACGTGGAGATCCATTCCCCGTCCGGCATGGTCCAGACGGCCAAGCTCGCCCTCGACGGAGGGCGCGGCGCCGGCCGGCTGACCCTGCCGAACACCCTGCCGACCGGCAACTACCGGCTGCTCGCCTACACGCAGCTGGGCGCGTCCGAGGAGGGATTCGACCCGCAGACCGGCGCACGCACCCTCTCCGTGTTCAACACTTTCAGCACCGAACGGCTGCCTGACGCCGTGACGGTCGCCGCGGAGCCGCCGCAGGCGGCCGGCCTGCCGCAGGCAGGACCGCTGGAGGTCCGCACCGCAGGGGCGGCCTCCCCCCGCGGCACGACCCGCATCAGCGTGACCAACAACGGCTCTTCGACCATCCGCTTCAACCTCGGCGTCCGCCACGAGGACGGGATCCCCGCCCCGCAGGGCCAGCGGATCGGAGACTTCGTCGGCGGGCTGAAGCACCTCCCGGCCCTGCGTGGCTTCCGGGAGGGGTTCCACCCCGAATACGAAGGGGAGATCATCCGGGCCCGCGTGAGCGGCACCGACGAGGCCGGCCTGCGGGAGGTCAGCCAGAAATTCGCCTTCATCTCCGCCCCGGGCAGCGGCGAGAACATCTATACCGAGTCGATCGGCCCTGACGGGCAGACCGCCTTCTATACCTCCAACATCTACGGCGACCATGAGATGTTCCTCGAGATCGAGGGCGTGGACCGGGAACGGGTCTGCCACCTCGAACTCGTCAGCCCGTTCCTGGACCTGCAGCCCGGCGACATCCCGGCCCTCACCCTGAGCCCGTCATACGCCAAGGCACTGGAGACCCGGAGTTTCGGCATGCAGCTGGAGAAGATCTTCGACGCCGACACGCTCTACGAGGCCCTGCCCCTGCGCGAGCACCTGGTGCTCGACCGGCAGAAATGCATCCGCTACAACCTCGATGACTACACCCGCTTCCCCGTGATGGAGGAAATCTTCGTGGAGTTCATCCCCGAGATGCGCACCCGGCGCGTGGACGGGGTCCAGCAGATCCAGGTCCGCGTCAGCGACATGCTGAACAACTACTATTTCCCGGCCGGGGCGGCCCTCGTCCTGCTGGACGGCGTGCCGGTCCTCGACCACGCCAAGATCCTGGCCTACGACCCGCTGCTCGTGAAGCGGATCGACATCTATCCGGACTCCTACCTGTTCGGCATCCGGGGGTTCTCCGGCATCGTCAATTTCGTCACCTACAAGGGGACACTGCCCTCCATGCAGTTCGAGGACAACGTCCGCATCGTGGACTACCAGGGCTGCTCGCTGCCGCTGGCCTACACCTGCGCCGGGGTCGGACGGGACTATCCGGACTTCCGGCAGACCCTCTACTGGCACCCGCTGCTGACCCTCGGTCCGGGCGAGACCCTGGAGGTGGAATGCAAAACGCCCGCCTATGGCGGACGTTTCGAAGCGGTGGCCGAAGGCCTGACGGAAGCGGGTGCGGCTGTCGCCGCGCACGCTACGCTAACGGTTCGATAAGGGGCAGGCCGCGGCTGCGCAGCAGCGCATTGTAGCGGTCCAGCACCTCATCCACGCAATCCTCCCACGACCGGACGATGGTCTTGGAAGCCTGCACGCCCACGCGGTGCACGCGCTCCGGGTCGTGGATCAGCTCGCGCAGCAGCGCAGCCATCTTGTCCGGGTCGTTGTCCGTGAGGAATCCGTTCTCCCCGTCCGCGATGATGGTGGATGCGGTGGCCTCCCGGGCCATGACGGCCGGGGTATACAGGGCCGCCGCCTCGCGCACCACGAGCGGAGCGTTGTCGTACAGCGACGGGAAGAGGAACAGGTCGGAAGCGGCGTAATAGTCCTTGATCTTGTCCCGGTCCGTGATGGAGCCCACGAAGGTGACCTTGTTGTCCAGGCCCCGTTCGGAGACGAGCTCGCGCATCTGCTCCGCGGCGTAGCCCACGCCCACGAAATACATCCGGAACGGCACGTCGGGGATGCGCGCGAGGGCCTCGATGACCAGGCGCGGGTTCTTCTCCCAGATGTGCTGGCCCACGAAGAGCAGCACGAACTCTTCCGGGGCGATCCCCAGGCGCTGGCGCGCCTCCACGAAATACTTCTCGGGATAGTCCGCCACGAGGTCGGAACCGTTGTCCATCACCTCCACGTGGCCCTTGAAGCCGTATTCGCGGATCACGTCGATCACGGACTCCTGCGGCACCCAGACCAGGTCGGCCCGCTCGTAGAACTCCACGATCGAGTCGATGACGGCGTCCACGGCCAGCTTGGGCAGCACGCGGGCGAAGTCGTCGCGGTACTTGGAGTGGAACGTGGCCACCACCGGGATCTTCTGCATCCGGCCGATCCGCAGCGCGGCCTTGCCGGAGGCGAAGGGGCAGTGCGCATGGAGGATCCGGAAGCGTGTCGTCGCAATCTTGGCAAGGTAGGTCGGGTCGATCTCGGCGATGCCCGTCACGTACGGATGGCGCATCGGCACCGGGATGGAGAAATAGTCGAAGACCTTGTAGTCATGTACGCTGTAGTCCGTGCCGGGGACGTTGGGCGTGATCACGCACGCCCCGCCCATCTTCTTCTGGATCCAGTAGGCATAATTCTCCATGCACACGGACACGCCGTCCATTACGGGCGGGAAGACATCGCAGAACAGGCCCACGTTGGCCTGCTGCGGGGTGAAGATCGTCGGTCTTTCCATCATTCGGCAGCCTCCACCGCAGCCTCGGGTGCAGCGGCCTCGGCCGCCGGAGCGGCTTCTTCCACCTGCTCCACCGGCTCAGCCTTGGGCTTGCGCTCGATTCCCATCCATTTCAGGTTGTTCGTAAAGTAGCAGACGCCGAAGGCGACAACCAGCAGGCCGATGAGCCAATACAGGCACTTGCGCCACCAGGGGGTGCGCTTGGCATACGGATCGTCCAGCTTGAGCTTCGGGTACTTGGCCACGCTCGTGAGCATCTTGCCGAAGAGGATGTTGACCAGGACCTTGGAGTTGATGGCCCAGCCGTTGGCGTTGAGCACGGGGCCCAGGTTGCGCTTGCGCAGCTTGCGCCAGGCGATGAAGCAGGACGGGCCGGAGATGATCAGCATCACGGCTGCGATCAGCACGAGCCACTGCCACCAGGACATCCCCTTGACGGCGGATCCGATCAGGCCGATGGCGCCGGCGATGCCGGCCAGGGCCAGGCCGATGGCCGCACCGATGCCGGCGAACTTGGAGATGTCAAAGGGCTGCTTGGCGCCGGCGGGGCCGGCGTCGGCCGTGGTCTGGAGCTTCGACAGGGCGGCGGCGTCCTTGTCCGCGGCGGACTTGTCGATCTTGTCGGAGACGAAGCGGGCCACCTTGCGGTACGGCGCCCAGAAGGCTTCCTTGACGCTGAGCGGATTCTCCACCACCTTGGTAATCACGGCATCCCAGTCGCCGCCGTCCAGGTCGTAGAAGATACCGTTCTTGCCGGGGCGCAGGTCGGAGGTCTTGCCGTCGGTCATCACGGCCACGATGTCCATCGTGGCGGCCTTGGTCTTGGAGGTGCACTTGCAGTAGAGCAGGAACATCCCGCTGAGCTTGGGCATGTCGGCGTGGGCGCCCATGTCCGTGACCTTGATGCAGAGGTCGCAGCAGCGCTCGTCGATGTAGAGCTTGCCGGCCTCGAAGATGCCGCGGGTACCGTCCGCACGGCCGTAGAAGTCCGTGAAGATGACATAGTTGCGCAGGAGCTTCGCGAAGTCGCGGTAGCAGAGCAGGAGCTTCTTGACCTCGTCGATGGAAGCGGCTTCCGCCTCGAGGGCCTTGTCGGCGTCGATGAGCGCGAGCAGCTCGGCCTTGCGGTCGGCCTTGATCAGGGCCTTGACCTCGTCGATGCCCAGGGCCTCGACGGCCTCGCCCTTCTTCTCGCCCAGCCAGGCGCAGTAGGGTGCGAACTTGGCGAGCACGCCCGCCCACTGCTCCTCGGTGATCCCTTCGGCTTTCGGGAAATCCTTGTCGAGCACCAGCGCCTTGACGGCCGCGAACGGGCCCTGCCAGGCCGGGTTGATGGCGTCGAAGGGCAGCACGGCGTCCTTGGTCGGACGGGCCAGCGGGTAGGTGGCAATCTCCTCGGACTGCGTGGCGAGGTTCTTCTCGCTGATGGCGCCCACCTTCTCGGCGGACACGTCCACGGCGGCGGACACCGCATCGTCGAAGCGGATCAGCTTGCAGCGCATGAAGTAGTCGGCCACCTTGTCCTTGACGGCCTCGCAGGCGGCGAGGGCCGCGGCGGTGTCGTCCCCGTACGGGAAGACATTGGCCTTGTCGGCCGCGGCGGCGTCCTGCCAGGCGGCGTAGTCGGCGAGGGCGGTGTAGAAGGCTTCGACCTGCTCGGCCGTGATGCCCGGCTCGCCGCTGCGGTCGGTCGCGGAGCCGACCTTCTCGGCGATGGTGGCGATCAGCGGGCGCAGGGTCTCGTCGTCGGCGGAGGCCTGGGTGATCACGCCGTCGCCGTTGTACTGGGTATCCTTGAAGATGGCCACGCTGTCGGAAGCCTCGTCCGCCGTGATCGAATCCTTCTCCAGCTTGAGGTTGGAGAGGATCTGCCTGGCGGAGTTGTACAGCTTCTGACCTGCTTCGCTGTCCGTGTTGATGCCGTCGAGCTTCAGCTCGGCCTCTCCCTTGAGGATGGCGTCCTTGTCCTTGATGACGGACGTCAGCCACTGGGCGGCGGCGACGACCTCTGCCACGCGGATCTTGCCGTCGCCGTCGGTATCGATCAGCTGCAGGGTGCGCTCGTCGATCGCCAGGTCCTTGGTCGGACAGCTGAGCACCGTCCATAGTTTCTGGTCGAGTTCGCCCAGATGGGCGATGTCCTCGCCCGAGGTGATGTTGACCCGGACCACTCCGCCGAGGGAGCAGTACTTCCAGGGATAGCCGTTGGTTTGTTTCTGTGCCATATTCGTGTAGATTTGTTGATTATTTCTCGTAGAATTGTTCGCGGCCGAAGGGATTGAAAGTGAGCAGGCGCGTGCGGCCGTTCACCGTGTAGTGGTCCAGGATGCCGTCGTCGAAGGTCAGGCTCACGGCGGCCTTGCGGCCGTCGCGGAATTCGGTGATGCGGGCGTCCTCCACCACGGTACAGGCAGCGAGGGAAGACAGGATGGGCAGGCTCATCAGCAGCAGACGGAGTTTCATATTGGACAAATATACAAAATTTCACGCCTTTTCA
>Ga0310697_10007466_pt1 | contig 10304 bp, 7 predicted proteins | sample 172DNAGHGlowgp2_FD_203883 | JGI IMG/M metagenome (GOLD analysis project Ga0310697, IMG submission 203883) | Sheep rumen microbial communities from Palmerston North, Manawatu-Wanganui, New Zealand - 1728 DNA GHGlow gp2 (v2) (version 2) | ecosystem: Host-associated > Mammals > Digestive system >...
CAGAATTTATATAAAACAGAAGAGATATTCGAAAGCTTTGGAAATAATTCAGCGATTAAGTTTGCAATATCCAAAAAAAAATGTTTACTTTGCAGACCAAATACGCTTTCTGGAGAAATTGATTATAAATAACAACAAAATAAATAAGTAAAAAAGATGTACACTTTATTGATTATTTTTATTGTGATTGCAGCCGTGCTCATGGTAGGCATCGTGCTCATTCAGGAGTCTAAGGGCGGAGGTTTGGCATCAAACTTCTCCAACTACAACCAGATTGGTGGTGTTCGCAAGACAACCGACTTCATTGAGAAGACAACGTGGGGACTGGCTGCCGCTATGGTAGTCATCAGTATTGCATGCGCTTATGTCGCTCCACAGGCAAGCACAAGTGGTTCTGTGATGGAGGGTATTGAGAACCCGACAACCAATCCTAACAACCTGCCCGGCTTCGGAGCCAGCCAGCAGAAAGAGGCAGCTCCTGCTGCCGACGCTCCGGCTGCACCGGCAGCACCTGCCACCGAGGCACCTGCTCAGCCTGCAAAATAATAGCGGGTTTGTAATAGGAAAAGGATACTTCATGAGTCTCCACCGTCGGCAGAAAGACGTGCTGACAGTGCGAGACTCTTGAATTTTTTTTCGTTTTATGGCCTGTACGTGAAGTAAGAGCCGCCGTCGCTCTTGCAGTGTTTTCGCAACAATTGTTGAATGAACTCCGCATTCTCCCGTACACGCTGCTCATTGCCGTCATATCCGTTGATGAGTACAACCAGGCGACGCGTCTCGAGAGTCATCTTTGTGCGCTCGTTGTCGCTCGTGGGCGTTCCCACACCTCCCTTGGCATCGCGATAGACAGGCAGCCCGTGGATGTTGATGAGTCCGCGTCCGATACCTTCGTATGGTTCTCCTTCGCGTCCGATGCCCAGTGTCAGAGTGTCGCCCACAAAGGTGTCGGCATCAAAACCGCCGATGCTATAGCCATATGCGATAGAGGCAAGGTTGACAAGGTCGACCAGCGTGTCGCGCTGATAGAGTTCCTTACCCTGTAAGACACGCCTTATGAGTGCCTCTGACGCAGGACGGTACCTCGACGGATCCTTCCCACATATCTTATAGATACGGCGCGTAGCGGCGATGCTTGTCATCTCCTTCAGTGATTCGGTTGTCAGCTCGCTCCGGAAACGCTCGGACCACCGTTCAATCTCAGCCCATAGCTCCTCGCTGTAGGGGCTGTTGACGACATTAGCCTCAACGTATGCCCCGATGAACTCCGGACATACGCGCTCAATCTCGCTTGACACTATTATCCTCATAGCATTCGGGTCAAATGTGAAGACGTCAGATGCCAAGTCCGTCCTGGAAGGATGTGTCGACGGCTTTCGACTGCTGAATGCGTGAGTATGGTGCTACATCGTTGGTGACCCAGATGTTTCCGCCTACGACAGAATGGTGACCAATAGTGATGCGTCCCAGGATGGAGGCGTTGGAGTAGATGGTGACATGGTCTTCAATGATCGGATGGCGCGGGACATTCAGCATATTGCCGTCGGCATCGTACTTGAAGCTCTTTGCACCGAGTGTGACACCCTGGTATAGCGATACGTGTGAACCTATTATGGTCGTCTCGCCAATGACGACGCCGGTGCCGTGGTCTATAGAGAAGTACTCGCCGATGGTTGCTCCCGGGTGGATGTCGATGCCGGTACGTGAGTGCGCCTGCTCGGTGATGATACGCGGGATGACGGGCACCTTCATCAAGTGTAGCACATGCGCAATGCGGTAGTGAGTCATGGCGTTGATGACGGGGTAGCAGAATATCACCTCGCCGTAGTTCGTGGCGGCAGGGTCGCCGTGGAACATTGCCTCAACATCCGTGTAAAGCAGCCGTTTGACTTCCGGCAGCTGGTCGATGAACCGAAGTGCTATCTCCTGGGCTGCGGCCTTGACATCGCCCTCGGTACATTCCTCGCAGAACTGCAGGCCGCAGGCTATCTGGCGTCGCAGCACGTCGTAGAGCTCCTCCATATACACTCCGATGGCGTATGACCGCATCTTAGCGTCGGACTGCCGTTTGTGAAAATAGTCGGTGAAGATGATGCGCTTTACCAGCTCGATAATTCTCCGTACATCCTCGACAGAAGGCAGCGGTGCCTCTGCTGCGGGCATCATGCGCAACTCGTCGTCGGTGTGCAGTGCCAACGCCTTTACGTTGCGCTGTAGCACTTGGTTGATATTGTCTCTTTTCATTGGCTTTGTCTGTTTCCGTTGTTAGCTTTGCAAAGGTAGCGATAAAATCTGAGTTATGCGAGAGGCAGATTATTTTTTATACATTTTTTAGACTTAAACTATTGGCGTATCCGGATAATTTTGTAACTTTGCAGCCTGTTAGAGTTTTCCAAAACGGAAAACTTTTTCAGGAGACGGAAGAGAAAAGTTATCCAAAACGTGCAACTTTTGATGAGAGAACGACTTAAATATTAACTGACCATAAAAATGGAAATAAAGAATTTTACTATCACAAAGAGAGACGGCTCGAAAGACCAGTTCTCGCTTGACAAGATTATGAACGCCGTCATCAAGGCGTTCGACAGTGTTGAGGAACCTGCCGACCTGGGTACCATGTCTAGGATACTTAGCCACCTAGACATCCATGATGACATCACCGTGGAGGACATCCAGAATCAGGTTGAGGAGTCGCTCATGCGCGAAGGCTTCTACAAGGTTGCCAAGTCGTTCATGCTCTATCGTCAGCAGCACACCGAGGATCGTGAGACATTGCAGAAGATGCAGTTCCTGTCGGAATACATGGAGTCGGTTAATGCCGCTACGGGTTCGAAGTACGATGCTAATGCCAATGTTGAGCATAAGAACATTGCCACGCTTATCGGAGAGCTTCCCAAGTCGAATTTCATCCGTCTGAACCGTCGACTTCTTACCGATCGCATCAAGAAGATGTACGGGAAGGAACTTGCCGACAAGTATATCGACATGCTGACCCACCACTTCATATATAAGAACGACGAGACGTCGCTGGCCAACTACTGTGCCTCGATAACGATGTATCCGTGGCTCATCGGCGGTACGACGTCCATCGGCGGTAACTCCACTGCCCCGACAAATCTGAAGTCGTTCGCCGGAGGGTTCGTCAATATGGTGTTTATGGTCAGTTCGATGCTCAGCGGTGCATGTGCGACTCCCGAGTTTCTTATGTATATGAACTATTTCATCGGGAAGGAGTACGGCCAGGACTATTGGAAACATGCTGACCAGCAGGCCGACCTAAGTCTGAAGAAACGCACCATTGACAAGGTCATAACAGACTATTTCGAGCAGATAGTCTACACACTGAACCAGCCTACCGGTGCACGTAACTATCAGGCGGTGTTCTGGAACGTGGCGTATTACGACCGTTATTATTTCGAGAGCATCTTCGGTGACTTCTACTTCCCTGACGGCTCCAAGCCAGATTGGGACGGACTGTCATGGCTGCAGAAGCGGTTTATGAAGTGGTTCAACAAGGAACGTACGAAGACCCTTCTGACTTTTCCCGTAGAGACGATGGCCTTGCTGACTGACGAGAATGGCGAGCCGAAGGACGAGGAGTGGGGCGACTTCACGGCCGAGATGTACTCCGAGGGCCACTCTTTCTTCACCTATATGAGCAATAACGCCGACTCGCTTTCCTCGTGCTGCCGTCTGCGTAACGAGATTACCGACAACGGATTCTCGTACACTCTCGGTGCCGGCGGTGTGTCGACCGGTTCAAAGTCAGTGCTCACCATCAACCTTAACCGTTGCATACAGTATGCAGTGAACCACAAGATGCCTTATCTGCAGTATCTGGCCGATGTCATAGACCTTTGCCATAAGGTTCAGCTGGCCTACAACGAGAACCTCAAGGAGCTGCAGCAGCATGGCATGTTGCCACTGTTCGATGCCGGATACATCAACATCTCACGCCAGTATCTCACCATTGGTATCAACGGACTGGTTGAGGCTGCTGAGTTTATGGGACTGAAGATAACTCCCAACGACGATTATCTGCACTTCGTGCAGGGTATACTGGGACTTATTGAGAAGTACAACAAGCAGTACCGTACCAAGGAGGTGATGTTCAACTGTGAGATGATTCCGGCAGAGAATGTCGGCGTTAAGCATGCCAAATGGGACCGTGAGGACGGCTATTTTGTACCGCGCGACTGCTACAACTCCTACTTCTACGTTGTTGAGGACGACTCACTGACCATCCTTGACAAGTTCAAGCTGCATGGTGCACCTTATATTGAGCATCTCACCGGAGGCTCAGCCCTTCACATGAACCTTGAGGAGCATCTGTCCAAGGAACAGTATTTGAAGTTGCTTCAGGTAGCAGCCAAGGAGGGATGTAATTACTTTACTTTCAACATTCCCAACACCGTGTGCAACGAGTGCGGTCATATAGACAAGCGGTATCTTAAAGAGTGCCCTGTCTGCCACTCGAAGAACATCGACTACATGACTCGCATCATTGGCTACTTGAAGCGCGTCTCGAACTTCTCTCAGCCGCGACAGGAGGAAGCCGCACGTCGTTTCTATGCAACGGCTTAGACTGTGGCCTCATAGCTGAGCTGACAGTGCGACACAATGCGTTGTCCGTTACTGGAAAGAGTGATATCAGGAAATGCTGAAATATGTTAACACCGGAGTGGTGTTTCAAGAGATACCCGACGAGGTGACACTGGCAATTAACATCAGTAATTGCCCGTGTCGCTGTCCGGGTTGTCACAGCCGTTATCTGTGGGATGATATTGGGATGCCTCTCGATGCCAGTGCTATTGATGATTTCGTCAGGCAGTACGGGCACAATATCACCTGTATAGCCTTCATGGGCGGCGATGGCGACCCGATGGGAGTGAATATGCTGGCGCAGTATATACACGAGGAGCATCCGGAGTTTAAGGTGGCGTGGTACAGTGGTCGGCTGAGACTGCCGCGTGGCGTAATAAAGAGCGATTTCGACTATATAAAGATAGGTCCGTACATCCGCCACCTTGGTCCACTGAAAGAACCGACAACTAACCAGCGTCTATACATGCAAAAGGCGGGCGGTGAGTTCGAGGACATCACCGCCCGTTTCTGGAGAAAACCTTAGCCGACCGTTTTGTTTGTGGTCTTAACTGATGGGGATAGTAATAAAGAATACTGTTCCCGTAGGGGTGTTGTCATCGGCACGTATTGATCCGCCATGCTTCTCGACGATGCGTTTCACTTCATACAGTCCTATGCTGCTGTCGTTTGCTACTGGTGGAGTGAAGATATAAGGCTTTGCATCCTCGGGAATGCCCAGTCCATTATCGGCAACGCGTATCTCAGCCTGACCGCCGATATTGTCGAGCATAATCTTTATGCGGCTGTCGCTTGGTGAGAAGTTTACCGAGTTGTCAACTAATATGTTCAGGGCGTGTGCTAAGAGTATGGGGTCAAACTCTATTGTCAGCGTGTCGACAAGTGGCAGGAACTGCAGGCGCAGCCGCCTTTCCGGTGGCATACGGTATTTCCTGCAGAATCCGCGGACGTAGGCCACGAGATCTGCCGATGTAGGTACAAAAGTGTCTGTGCGTACAGAACCTCCAGTTTCTTTGCCTGCTCCTTCTGTAGCAGTGCCTTCATGCCCGGATTCCAACACTGTCTCTTGTTCGCTCTGCAGTTCTTTATGCTTTTCCTCTTTCTCGATCTCTGCGTTCTTCTTTGCCTGCATCTTTGCCTGCATCTCATGCATCCACTGCACCTTCTCCGTGTCGCGGCGCAGTTGTTCAATCTTGAGACGCTCGGCCTGATGGCGCAGGAACACGCGCCGCCACCACAGTGCTAAGCCTGCCACTGTAAGAACGTAAAGCAACAGTGCCCAGCGTGTGCGCCAAAGCGGTTCGGTGATGGTGATGTCGAGAACGGCTTCCTGTTCGCCCATTGTACCATCGTCATTAAGCATGCGCACCCGCAGTTTATAGTCGCCATAGCGTAGTGACATGAACGAGATGTTTGGGTTGTTCTCAACGGTTTTGTTCCATGTGTCACGGAATCCTTCGAGTTTGTATATGAATCGTTTGTCGTTGGAAGCATAACCGGCATTGGAGCCTAATTGAATGGTAAAGTTATTCTCAGAGTACCGCAGTTTCAGACGGTCGCACAGGCTGAGTGCCTTCTTTATAATGACGCGTCCCTCAAATTCTCTTCCCGCGTCAACCTCTTGGTCGAAGACGAGCAGCCCGCTGAAGACTGGACGTTCTTTTGATGTTTTCGAACTTATCAGCCGCGGGTAGATGAAGTCCAGTCCTGCTTGTCCGCCAACAATGATGGTACCGTCGTGAAGAAGGCTTGCCGACCGTTGGTTGTATGTTCCAGGCTGTAGCCCGTCGCGCTCGTTGAAATTGCGTATGGTAAACAACCATGTGCCGTTTTCCTTCTTGGGTATTATCCGCGAGACACCATGGTTTGTGACTACCCACATGACGTGGTCGCCATCTTCTATGATAGATGTCACACCGGAGTCGAAAAGTCCGTTTGTCATGTCAAGACGTTCAACGTTCTTTGTCAGCGGGTCGTAGATGCACAAGCCGGCAGTGGAGCCTTGCCAGACGAGTCCCCGGCTGTCTTCCATGACGCAGATGCTATTGGTGACGGCACTCGACAGCTCTTTGGCGTTGGGGAAGGGGCGGTTTATCAGCCTTCCTGTAACAGGGTTGATAATACTGTAGAAATAGCTCGTGCCAACCATCAGCCATCCCTTGGAGTTCCATCCGGCACTGCTGAGATAGTTGCTCGGCAGCTGACTGTTAGCCGTGTTCCATGTTGTGAAGTGGCCGGTCCTCGGGTCGAGCATCTGAACGCCGCCTCCAAGCAGTGCTACCCAGATGCGGTGCCATTTGTCCTCGGTAAGCCCCCAGACACTGCTGTTGGCCAGATCGCCAGGCTTTCCTGTGGCGCTGTAGTTCACTATGACAGCTTCTCCTGATGCTTTGTTGCCGGTGGGGATGCAGTGAGTCAGTCCGCCGTTGTATGACCCCATCCAGATAGAACCGTCGTCGGCGGTTATGGAACCAATGACCACGTTGCCTGCCAGTCCGCTGTTCTGAGGAGTATAGTGTTGTATCTGTTCTCCTGTCTTCGGGTTGTAGACTATTATTCCGCGGTCGTTAGTGCCGATCCAAAGGTTGCCGTAAAGGTCTTCTGTAGCGGTGTTTACGTCGCCCAGTTCAGCGTAGTGGGCATAGGATGCTGACTTGCGGTATTGGTTGACGCCGTTCTTGTCTGTGCCAATCCATATCTGGCCGTCGTAGTCCTGGTATATGTTCTTCAGTGTGTTGTCACTTACTGTAGTAGGGTCGAACTTCTCATGCTTGAACTGTCTGAAATGCCGGTTCTTTAGGTCTACGGCGAACAACCCCTCGTGGTCTGTCGCCACCCATAGCAGTCCTTTGCGGTCAGGCATCACGCCCCATGTGATGAGTTTGTCGTACGGGAAGTCGTCAATGTCGTAGGCACGCAGCAGCTCTGGCAGTGATGTGTACCAACGCTTGTGTTTCTGTATATAGCAGAACAGGTTGCTGAGGTTTGCCACCCAGATGTTACCTTGTCTGTCGATGGATATTCTGTATTCCTGATTGTGCAGTCCGCCGTGGCGTTTCATCCAGGAGTTCTTCCACGACACGTGTCCTTTCTCACCGTCCATGCATGCCATCTCGCCATTGTAGGAGGTGTAGACGACGGACGATCCCATGTCAGTGAAGTGGGAGATGCCCCAGTCGGGCGACAGCTCCTGAGGACCGTAGCCCATCTTGAACTCATGGCGGTGTTTCGTGTACGGATTATAGAAGGTCATTCCCTGGTCGTAGAGTTTTACCCAGAAGTTCTTCTTGCTGTCAATGTAGAATCGTTCTATGCCGCCCTCAATGCCAAGCTTTGCCAGTTCCCTGCTGGCGTTACGCTCGAAACTCTCGGTCACGGGGTCGTAGACGCAGTAGTCCATGCCCAACTGTATCCAAAGCTTACCGTCGAAGGCCTCGTAAATCTGTGTGATGTAATTGTCGCGTATCGTTGTAGTGTCGCGGTTGTTGGAGTAGTAGGTCTTGAAGTGGTAGCCATCGTAACGGTTCAGTCCGTACGATGTCCCTATCCAGACGAATCCCCTTGAGTCGCGGAATACGCAGTTCACTTGTGAACTCGACAGTCCGTCGCGGGTGTCCAGTCGACGGAATTTCGCCTCTGGCAGCATCGCAGCTTGTGCTGACAGTGCTGCTATGGCAATGGTCAATGTGGTTAATAGTTTTTTCATATTGGTTGATAGAGTCAAGGTTTTCTTTGCGTCGTTACATAATGACTTTGAAGTCGTACCCCTCAGAGCGAAGCCATTCAATGCTCTCGGGCAGTGCCGTTTGCAGTTTCTCGATAGATTTAAGCGAGTCGTGAAACGTTATTATGCTACCGGGCCGTGCATAGCGTTTGACATTGTTGACGATGCCCTGTGCAGTCATCCATTTGGAATAGTCGCGTGTCACGAGGTCCCACATCACCACTTTGTACTTTCGTGACAGCAGGGCATACTGTGCCAGTCGCATCCAGCCGTGTGGAGGTCGGAACAGTCGTCCCCGTATGTATGCGTTTGCTTTCTCGACGTTGTAGCTGTAGTCGTGCAGCGTGTGTCGGAATCCGCTGATGTGGTTGTGGGTGTGGTTTCCCACCTGGTGGCCTTCGGCCATGATGCGTTGGTAGAGCTCCGGGTACTTCCGTACGTTGTCACCCACCATGAAGAATGTCCCCTTTATGCCATATCGGTTCAGGGTGTCCAGGATAAAAGGAGTGGACTCGGGTATGGGACCGTCGTCAAAGGTCAGGTACACTGCCTTCTCGTGACGGTCCATACGCCATAGTGCCCTTGGGTAGAGCCAGCGTAGGTAGACGGCTGGTTGCTCAATAATCATTAGAATCCTATGTCTCCACCCTTGCTCTGGTAAACTGCCATCAGATGTTTCAGCTCCTTGCCCATCTTATCACCTTCGGCCTCGTTGATAGTCTCGGCCAGCTGCAGCTCCTGCTGCAGGAGGTACATGTGGTATAGACATTCGCGCTGTGAGCTGTTGAAGCGTCCGCTCTCCAGAGAGCAGTACCAGCTGAGATACTGTGACGACCTCTTGAACAGCTCCTTGATGATTTCCATCGCCTTGGCATCCTTGCCTATCATGGCGTATGCCCGTGCCAGGTCGAGCGATCCGCTCTGATACTCAGAAGGGACGTTGTATGTGGGAAGTTCCTTCTCGGCCAGTGCCAGTACCTTGGCTGCCTTGTCGTCCTTGTTCTCGTTGACGAGGTTCAGTGCCAGTTGCGACAGCAGTCTGCGGTGTGTGTAGCACATACGCATGACAGTCTCGTCGAGATATATCCCCTTGGTGCTTAGACCTCCAAACTTGAAGTGGTTCATCACGTTGTCGTATACTTTCTCCGTGTCGAAGTTTTTCATTCCCGGAACGGGCTTTCCGTCGATGTTCGTGGTGAATGGGGTGATGCGGTTTACCAGTCCCTCCTGAACGAAGTTGTCGCCGAGGTTCATGTAGTTCTCTGCCCCGACGGTGAGTGCCACGTATATGGGGCGTGTCCAGTTTGCGTGAGCGATCATCTCGAGCATCATCAAGTCGCCCTTGTAGAGAGCTCCTTTGCCCTTCAGCGAGATTACCATGCGGTCGGGTATGGAGTCGCCCTGCAGCAGCATGCCGCTCTTACGCACGGCATCCTTGTCGATGGTCACAAACACCGTGTCTGTGGGGATGACGTGGAAGTCGGGATTTGTTGAACGCACCCAGTAGTTGAGGATGTTCGTCAGTTCGAAAGGCTCCTCGCCGAACTGTGCCTTGGCCTGTTCGGGCTCTTCCTCATAGAATTTGATTAACTCCTGTTTTATGCTTGGGTCTACCTGTACATACTCGTTTGTTCCTGCGCAGTATTCAAGTCGTTTCCATGTAATGGGCAGCGACGGTGACTCGTAGGCTGGGCGTACCATCTGGTCGATGTACCAGTCGGTCTGCAGGTACGAGAGGTTACAGACACGCGCATCAGTGCGCACACCCTCGGTGTCCTGGTTGTACCACAGCGGGAATGTGTCGTTGTCACCGTTGGTGAAGATGATGGGATAGCTGTTCTTCTTCTTGCCATTCTCAAGCGTCACCTCCTTTTGCAGCGACATCAGGTAGTTCTGTCCGAAGTCGCGGCAGGTATAGCGGCCTGAGCGGTCGTGGTCGTCCCATGTCTGCGAGGCCATCTGAATGGGAACGAGCAGC
>Ga0310697_10007470_pt1 | contig 10301 bp, 22 predicted proteins | sample 172DNAGHGlowgp2_FD_203883 | JGI IMG/M metagenome (GOLD analysis project Ga0310697, IMG submission 203883) | Sheep rumen microbial communities from Palmerston North, Manawatu-Wanganui, New Zealand - 1728 DNA GHGlow gp2 (v2) (version 2) | ecosystem: Host-associated > Mammals > Digestive system >...
AACATGACGGTGCTACTAGAGCGGAATCCGATCGAAGTCTGCGACACTGTGCAGGAACTTGTCGAGTGTCTGCAGAAAGTCATCGTCAACAACAGTCGTATGAACCTCTATACGGCGTACTTCATCGGCCGCGCGATCGATGATGCGCTGCTGTCGAACAAGTTCCCCGGCATGACTGCGGAGAAATTGGGGAAGGCTCTCGATCTCAGCCGCGCCACCGCGGCGCGTTATCGTAAGTTGGCGAAGATCCTCACTCCGGAAGAGGTCGACAAACTTGGGCATGTTCCCTACCGTGTCATCCTGAGGCTGCCGGCAATCGAAGATCGCTTTGGTGAAGCCGCGGTCAAGGAGATCAAGTTCCGGCTTGAGACCAATGATTTCGAGGGTGCTCGTGGTACTTCGGCGTTCGATCTGATCGTGGCGGACATTGCGCAGCGTCGTCTTCACTTCAGCGATTCGTTGCCAGGTGAGAATGACAGCGAAGCCCAGGTCGAAACCAAGGAGCCTTTGGCTATTGATATGCAGGACGCCGATGTTGTCGATAATGAGATCGACAGCGATTCCTCGGAAGAGTCCGAAGGCGGGAATATGCTGGACGCGCTGCTGGCTGGGAGAAAGAAGGAAGCCCGGACCAAATTGCAGGAAGAAGGCCGGACGAAGTCCGAACGTCGTCAGCAGGCCGAGATCGCCTTTTCGCAGGCCAAGGTCAATCTGACGAAACTGCGTGACATGTATGTCCGTCTGCGCGATGATGCCACCGACTTGTTCGATAAGGCCATTCAGCAGGAAGACTTCATTATCGGTGATGACGACATCAATAACAAGTATCGGGAATTGCTGGCCGCAACTGCGGCGGAGCACACCCGAGTGTTGATGTTGTTGCTGACCTTGCAGAAGGATTTCCGCGATCATGGTGAATGTCTGGCAGAAGTCGAAACACCTGACGGCAGAACTCCCGCCTCCCTTCTCGATAAGCAGAATTGAGAAGAAGGCTGTTGAGGTAGCCAAAGCACTTCGTCCGCATCTGCAGGGAAAGGAAACGCTGACGCAGGACAATTCTAGTGAGATTTGTCTCTTTTTGAGAGATAAATGTCACATCCCCTACGCGGCCACGTCAGCGATGTTATCGCATTTATTGCCGATGAAAATCAATCCGTTCAACATGTTCAGACTGGCATTGGCAATCATGCATTACCTCCCGAAGTTTTCTACTCGTGATATCACGTTGGAGGATCTTCGGGAGGATCTTCCTAACCTCTGGGTACACATCAGGATCATAGACGTAGACGTCCGGGAGGAATCTCCCGGTCGTTTTGTAGTTTATCTGAAAGTGCTGTGCTACACTACGCAGCTCGCAGGAAGACTGCTGACATTCCGTGTACCCTATACCCAGATGAAGCGGGTGTTTTCTGCAGTAGGACTCAGAGCAAGAGTAAAGGAAACGGAAGTGGTGTCTCCGCGGGAGCTGTGTTCAGTGTATGCGTACATTCATCTCGGAGATACCCAGACCGAATCCTTTACCATACTTGGGTGGACGGCTACCGGAAGCGAAAAGAAAAAGAATAAAGAACTGGCACTTCTGCGAAAGCGCAAGGACTGCTCCCACACAGAGGTAACGTGTGTTGAGTGCCCTCTGGGCAAAGACGTCTGCGCACTGGCCTGCAGAAGAAAAAGCCTGAAAACGAGTGAGGAGCCGAATGTTCAAACCGGGTGATTCGGTATGGTGTGTGGTGCGACACGATTGTGGCGGAGATATTCCTACGTATTGCGTGTGTCACGCCTATATACGTGAAGTACTTGAGCATGATGCTTACGACGTGAATGGCTATGGATATGTCTACGGTAAGTATGTCAAAGCATCCAAACGCAAAGCTCAGATCGCCGCCGCCGAGGCGAACATTGAAGCATTGGGTAAGCACATTCAAATGCATCAACAAATGCTGGCGGAATACGAGGAGGAACTCAATACATTGAAAGGAGGGAGAAATGCCCAAATTCAAGCAGGGTGATCACGTGTTCACTACAGTGTGGGATAATTCCGCGGATGAATACGTCGTGCGAGAGTACACCGTTCAGGATGTCCTCGGCATTAATCTATATTGTTTGACACCTGGTGATCGCTATGCGCCGGAAAGCTACGTCTCCGACACACAGCGCGGCGCGGAAATACTTGCTACAGAGAAGACCATAGAAGAACATACCAAGCGCATCGCTGGGTTGATGGAAAAGGTGGACAGGTTGAAACGCCACTTGGAGGAGCTCCAGGATGGAGTTAATTAGAGTCAACACGCTTGTCCATGTCGATAAATGGGCTACATGGCTGAATAAGCTGCTGAAGACCAAACTTGTTCGGTATGTGGATGGCGAACGCCAGACCTATACCGAACCGCTCTACATCAGACCGGAAGGAGATCCCGGCGGCTATTTTGTCGCCGGGTTCCTTGATGACGTAATCCGTATGGCACGAAGTAAGGGTATAGAACCGCGGTACTGTGACCTTAGAGTAATCCCTGAGCATGCTTATGACACGGATCTCGGAGCTCTGCAGGTACGTCTAAGATGGAAACAGGATGATATTATCTCAGCCATTATGGGTAATGACAAGGGCATTATCAAGTGTCCTACAGGCATGGGTAAGTCGTTCATACTCAAGTGTTTAACGATAATTTATCCCAACGCCAAATTTGTCATCTGTACGGAAGCAGCATCGGTAGTCCAGTCTCTATATGAATCCCTGGTAGAGGTCCACGGAAAGTCTCAGGTGGGTATGATTAAGGGTGGCACTTCCGATGAAGAAACCATAAAACGAATCCAGGTCTCTACTACGAAGTCTATTCTCAGAAGCCAGATAAGACAGTGCGATTTTCTGCTGTTTGATGAAGTTCATAATGTCGGTAAGAATCAAATCACCGATGTATTGTTGAACAATGTTGAACATGCGAGAATGTTTGGGTTTACTGCTTCTTTGTGGAGGGGCGATCATGCAGAGGATTTGATAAAGGGTTTGTTCGGCGAGGTCATCGCCGAAGCAACGTATCAGGAGGCCGTAGACCACAGTCTTGTTGTGCCCATCAAAGCTCTGATGATTCCTTGTAAAACCAAAGAGAAGCAGGTCACAGATTCGATGATGCTTGACCGCAAATTCAACTATGTGTGCAACTACGGCCGAAACAAGTTGATAGCGGAAGTGGCTGGGGAAATCCCCGAAGACGAACAGGTGCTCATCATGGTGGACACCTTCGAGCATGCAGTGAGGCTTCATCAATTTCCGCAACTTGCGGGATACACGGTGTGCCACGGCGGGAACGGCACTAAGGTGAAGCGTAATCGTCCGTGGGAAGATGACACTGCACCGGAATCGGTGCTGGTGATTCACAAAGCCAAAGGAAGCGTACATCTGCTGGTCCGTGTGCGGACTGCGATGGACACTATAGCTTTCAGAGAAGTTGAGATTACCGGTCCCGCGGTAACACCGGAAAGTATCGGCGTTGCTTCTCCGGAAGTCGGGCAGGTAATCGACAACAAATATGCCATCCGCCCGTCTGCTGACGATGATACTTTGAAAGCCGTTCCGATAAAGCTGACGGAGAATCTATTGAGCTTGCCGAAGGTGTTTGCAGACTACATCCAGTCTGATGGCAGTCCGTGCGGTGCTGCACAGTCCGTCGATAGGAATATCGCGGGTGCTGACATGAGTCAGTACAAAATGACCGGCAAGAAGATTGCGCAAATTAGGAGAGACTTCGAGAGCGGAAAGCTGAAGAAGCTGATAGCGACCAACATCTTCTCTGAGGGTGTGAACTTTGTGCATTTGAAGTATTTGATTCGGGCCGACGGGGAAATCTCCAAGATCTCCAATACGCAGATACCTGGTCGATTGTCTCGGCTGTTTCCGGGTAAAGAGTGTGCATACTTGATTGACTTTGTGGATCACTTCAGTCCATGGGCTTATCAGCGCTCGTGCATCAGATTTGAAGACTATAAGAACGCAGGTTGGGTAACCGGGCCGATCGGCCCAAGAGATAATGGAAAGGAGGCATGAATTGCTGACATTGTTGGGAACATACGCCGCAATTGCGGCGGGGTACTGGATTATTCGATATCTGAACACAGAGGATGCCAAAGCTAAGAAGAAAGCTACGGATAATCTGTTGCAGTCGTATCTCGAGTGTCTGAAATGGCCGGTGGATCTGGCTCATGGCATTCGGGGGTTTAAGTCTGATGATGCAGAATAGTTTGTCAACTTTCAAGGAATACTGAAAGATGACAGTGAAGACTGTGTTTCGTGGTTTGGACGTACCGTTCAAACCCACGCGAAATATGATCAACGGTTCAGAATATCCGGATTGTAGGAGTACTTGCAAGCGGCAGAAAGACGACTGTTGCGGTTGTATTTACGATCCGCTGAAACGTGATATGGAATATCGAACATTCATGGATTTTCTCAAAGAGAATCCGGAAGTTTATGATAACTGGGACACTGACGTATCTCTTGCGGAGAAGGGTTTGGAGTCGTCGGTTAATAACTGGTATGGAGGTGTTTTGAAAAGAGAATCTAACGATCCGGTAAACCATCCGGATCACTACTGTCGGGGCGGCATCGAGTGCATTGATGCAATGGTTGCTGCTAAGGGAATTGAAAAGGTGCAGGCTTTTTGCGAGTGCTGTGCATTCAAGTATTTGTTTCGCTCGGACAATAAGGGCGGTAACATGGACTTGGGTAAAGCACGGTGGTACTTGGAAAAGCATGCTGAACTGGAGGAAAAGAAGAATGTCAACAAAGAAAAGTCCATTGACTGATCAAATTATCGAACTGCAGAATCAGCTGATCGAGGCGTTAAAGGAGAACGCTCGTCTACGAGAGGAAAACGAGCGGCTTAAACGTCCGGCGGAACTTCCGCCGATTACTGTGCCTGCTCCTCACACTCCGTCGTGGCCCAGCACTCCGCCGTGGCTTCCCGCAGACCCTTCGAGGCCGTGGTGGGATCAGCCCTGGATGGTTGTTCCATGCAGCATTAAGCAGACGAAGGACTCTGGAGTCTGATATGGCGGAAAAAGAAAAAGTAGTTGAAGCGATTTGGGCAGTCATCGACCGCGCCAAGGAATTGGCTTTGGCTGAAGTTGCCGGCGTTGATGAAAGTGCCCAGATGAAGTTTCATAGGGCGTTGAATCATCTGTCGGATGTCTTGGGAATCTCTCTCAGCAACGGGTGTCACGGTGCAGAAAATCGTTAAGAAAACCGACGGCAGAACCGAAGTGCTCATGTCTGTTGATTCTCGGAGAATATTCTCCGAGGATTTTCGTGCGATTGCTCGTTCGATTCTGTTTGGGAATTTGTTGAAAGAGTTCCAGGAAGGTCCGATTGAGGATGTTGCGCCTGGGGCACGAGGTATTGCGCAGACCACGGAGGAAATCTCTGAGATGGTGAGCAAGGCGCAGCTGCTGATGCTGGTGGAACTCCTCGATGAAGTCAAGCAGGAAGATGTCTTCAATCAGGAAATGACTGATTTGGGATTTACTACGGAGGCTTCAAATGCCGACGACAACACCGAAAAACGTTGAAGAACCTCAAGACCCGCTACATTTCCACTGTCCGAATTGTCGTGGCGCGAGTACGATGATAGTTGAATCTATCGAACCGGCGATCGTCGATCAGTTCCTCGACTTCTACGCTGATGGCTATTTCGAGAAAGAGTATTTAGGAATGCGTTGTCAGGACACCAGAAAGGTTCTCGTGAGTTATCATTGTAACAACTGCGGTGCTGAGCTTTTGTCGGGAAAGGGTCTCGCAAAGATGCGAACCAAATTATATGAGTATTTGAAGGAGCATCAGGAATGAGTTGGGAGATAGATTATACCTATGAAGGCGTGTTGTGCGGTGTCAGCATCGAGCGCCTCAATGAAGAGAAAGAGAATGCCACGTATCGTATCGAGCGTGCTTGGCGACAGCTTCTGGCGCTGGCTGCGGCAACGCCGCCGGAACAAGCCACAAGTGAAGTTGATACCAAGTATCCGTATTCGGAGTTTCTGTCGGACAAGCTTCCGCAGATCCGCGAGGAGCTCGAAGATAGTTATTGGCAGCTTCACACGATCAGAGAGATCGAGGAAGTGTTGAAAGAACATCCTGAAAGAGTGACAGAGGGCTGAAGATGGGTTGGGGAACAAACTACAAGTACACAGGGTATCTGCCCGATATCGGAAAAGACCAGGTGTACTCCGAAAAAGAGGACTGTGAGCGGGTCATTGATATGCTCTGGCGGGAGATCCTCGGCTATATGAATCAGACGCCGCCGATTATGGCTAAAGACGGCGAGGGCGAGGAGTATCCGTGGCCGGAGTTTTTGGCAATGCAGGTACAGAGATATCGTGAAGATCTTGCCGAGAATTATAAAATGCTTGATCGATTCAATACCTGTCTTGAAGTCATGGAGGAGCATCCTGAAGATGTCACCGAAAGCTAAGCGCCTTTGCTCCAGGTGCCAGAAACGTCCCGCGGCTGAACATCAGTATCTGTGTAGGGAATGCGCTCAGAAGTCTTCTTCGGAATACTATCAAATGCACCGGGAAGAAATTAATGCCAAAGCTCGTGCCAAATATGCGGAGCTGCCTCCGGAAGAAAAGAAGCGCCGTGCATTACTGGCCACGGCACGCAGGCACGAACGTATGAAGGATCCCGAGTATCGCGAAAAGCAGAAGAAGTATATGCAGCATTACTATCAGACGCATAAGGAAGAGTGTGATGCGCGTACTCGGGCTTGGCGCGAGGCCAACAGAGACTGCGTGAATTACACCACACGTAAATGGCATGCCAATCATCCGGAGTACATGAAGGAGTATAACAAAAAGAGGAGAGAACGTGCAAAGAACAGTCAGAATCAGGTGCCCGCACTGCAAACAGCAGGCGCGGGTGCTGAGGAGGTTCCGGCGTGTTGATTGCGTTGTCCCCGTGGTGCGAGATCTACGGGGGCATCTCATTCTCGAACACACTGAAACCGTGATTGACGAAGACATGGACGTGTCATTGGAACCCTGCTACGAGTGTGAAAACTGTGGCAGGGTTCTTTTTCACGACATTTTGGAAATCGAAGATCTGCTGGGAAAGGAGGATGTGCGTGAACAATCGTGAAGTTTGTGAGCACTTCGTCAAGCAGGACCGCTCAAGCGGACGAGGACATAACCTCCGTTTTGAAGGGAATGTCCTTTATTCTTATCGCACTGAAATAGCGCGGATCATTGGCGATACTATCTATTACAGCTCGCACAGTATGTCTAACACCACCGGAAGACATCTGAGCCATTTGTGGCGCGCCTATCACGACCACTGGTTTGGGAATACGATTCCTGTGGGGTATGAGCGAGGCGACGAGTTTCTGTCTGATGATCAGATGCTGCAGATGGTTTATCAGAACATGGCAGGTACTCTGATTATGTATTTGCTGACACCTCGTTATTATCTGCGACTGGAACGTGGTAGAAGTAGAGCCTACGAGGATCTGCTGGAGTTTGCCGCGTTCGATCGACATCTTAGACAGAAGTATTATCCGCGGTTGCCGAAGTCAGAGAAGTTCAAAGCGGCGATCAACAAGGCGCTGAAAGTTACCAAGGCCAATCGAAGAAAGTGGCGCAAGAATGTTGACATGCGTACACAGGTAATGCTGCTGTTCCGACATAGGATCGAATTGGATGGCAGTTACCTGCCGATGGTCGATCGCAACGAACAAAGCATTCGCGGAATGATGTCGCGGCTGCAGAAAAAGTCTTTGGAAGAGTTGTCGGAAGCTTATCGGGAAATTGAGGATCCGGGTTATGAACACCCGAAGAATCGTACCGAAGATTGGGTTCGGAATCGTTGTCGTGCGCTGCGGCGGGTGTTGCAGAGTTATTCCACCGTGTCCGGATATATGCGGCCGTTCCGAGTGATCGGTTCAAAGAATGTGATCTTTGATGGGCGTGCCAGACCTAATGGTTCGCATGAGCCATCGATCATGCTTCCTGCGGCGTTATTCAGAGTATTGAAGCGCGGAGCGGATGCCAATAGGCATACCACTGTAATGATCCATGACACCGAGCAGGCATATACGGGGGTTTGGGATCCCCACTATGAGTCGTATGTCCGGGTAGGCGGACTCCGCATAGATATCGAAGTGTTTAACGTTATTTGTAAACTTTTGGAAAGGAGAGCCTTTGAGCGACAAGTGTCTGAAGCTTGAAGTCTTTGTCAAAGACGACAAGTTCATAGGAGATCTGCATGCGCTGCTCCAGAAATATAATATGTACCCTCAATACTTGGCGGTACATACCCCAGGCAAGCAGGTCTCCGGGTGTTGTCCTTCGTGTGAAGCTTATCGACCGGTAAAGGTCGTGGCCACCGTGAAGGCAGAGTTTCCTTTGCGGCAGAAGTCTTCGGATGGCACTGAGTATATAGACCCGACCGAGGGGCGTGTATTATATACTGAGGACTTTCCGGAGATTGCCGAAAGGGCTATCAAGAAGCAAAGGTTTTGTGAAAGGTGCAATGAATGCCTGAGCTAACTGAACAGCAGTTGCGAGAGCAGCTGAAAGAAGCGCGCAGACTGCTGGAAATGCACTGCGCTTGGTGCGCCGATTGTGACTGGCAGACGATCCCGCAAGATGGTTTGCGGGAGACTACTGAATATACCACCGCTGGTAATCAGTTCATCCGGCACTCGGAGAACGTTTCCTGCCAGTTCGCACAGTTCTGGAACAGGTGGAAGGACTACCATGACTGAGGACGAATATTTGGCTGCGTTATTGAAACGCAATCCGGCACTGGATAAGCCTGATGACGAAACCATCACTCTGCGGGTACGTGGATTGAAAGCCATTGTTCGTCAGGCATTTCAAAAAGGAAAGGAAGCCGGAAAACCGGATCCGTACCCGCAGCAAGATTATCCTAAGGATAATTCCGCGGGTGCTGTGTTATTCGAGAAATTGTTTGGAGGGAGGATAAAATGACGGGTGTGGACAAGAATGCGTTGGTAAGGAAATGTGTAGCTTGCGGCAAGTGCCGTGAGTATGAATTGTTTGCAAAGTATGGACTGCCCGAAGGTCTGGATTGCGAGACTGCAAGACTGTGGGCGATGTCTGAAGTCGATGAGCGGGAACTTCAGAACAAAGGGCGCTCCGTCTCTGGTGTGCGCCTCTATCATGTGTATTACACATCAAAATTTGATGGTACACAGAAAGACTACGTGCTTGATATTCATGCGACATCGGCAAAAGAAGCACGTGATACCTGTTGGCGGGTGGTGCATGAAAAGACGGGAAGACATGCGTTCACGATCAAGGCAGTCTTGACCAACAAACGACCAGTAGGGTACGGAGAGTTCGTGACTAACGGGTATCCGCCGCCGAAGATGTGAAGGAATTAAGAAATGGCTATTTATCGGGTGCGTTGGCAGGCAACCGCATATTATGAAGCTTTTGTGGAAGCCGAAGATGAAGAGGAGGCGGAGAAGCATGTCACGGACGCCGGGGACGGCAATCTGACAGACGACGAAGTACGTGTTTTAAGTGTGGACAAAGAGGATGACTAAGAAGAAAGAGGGCTGGACGTGGTTGTGGAATGCGCCGAAGGAACACTACTTTCGCGGCGGTCGTAGTTTGTGCGGGCGTTGGCTGTGTCTGGGGAGTGATTTTTACGACTCTCCGGATCCTAAGATCACTTGCGCCGGATGCTTGAAGAAACTCGAAAAGGAGAAAACGAAATGATTACTACTGCTCAAATGTATTGGTTAACTCGCTTGGATAACGTGCACGATTTGCTGTGCGGCATTCTGGTGATTACCTGTGCTGCATTTGCCATCCTCAGCGTAATAGCCGGGGTAGCAACGGTCGTATCGGACACTGCAGATGATCGGCGAAAAGCTGAGTTTGCGAGTAAGCTGTGGCGTAACATCGCGCTGGCTGCATTGGCGGCCGGTACGATAAAGGTGTTTACGCCCACTACCAGGGAACTGGCGGCGATCATTGTCGTTCCCAAAATCGCCAATTCTACTCTGGTGACAGAGAAGATCCCGCAGGAACTCAGCGAGCTGTACACGCTCGCCAAGCAGTATATGATCGAAAGCCTGAAGGAAAAGAAAAAGGAGGCGGAGAAGTGAGGATTGTACTACCCAAAGTGGAGATCATTCCGCGGATGGATCCGCTCAAGAAGGTGGAACTCTGCGCTCGTGTGTCGTACAAATCCGAGGGAAAAATCACCGATGACTCGGCTGAGCGGTTTTGCCGAAAGCTGCTGGAGCTCGGCCATACTAGCGTGTTCGAGCATTCTCGGGTGT
>Ga0310697_10007474_pt1 | contig 10295 bp, 10 predicted proteins | sample 172DNAGHGlowgp2_FD_203883 | JGI IMG/M metagenome (GOLD analysis project Ga0310697, IMG submission 203883) | Sheep rumen microbial communities from Palmerston North, Manawatu-Wanganui, New Zealand - 1728 DNA GHGlow gp2 (v2) (version 2) | ecosystem: Host-associated > Mammals > Digestive system >...
GCTTTCATGTGCAGACTAGAACAGGACACCGGCAAGAAGCTCGGCGACCTCGCCGTCGCCTTTGCAGGAACTTCCACCGGTTCGATTATCGCGGCCGGTCTAGACGAAGGTCTTTCGGCTCACGAACTGTTCGACCTCTACTACAACAACCTCGGGAAAATCTTTACCAAGTATTCCTGGTACAAGCGTCTCTCGCCGTCTTGCCCGACCTACGACAACTCCTATCTTAAGAAGATCCTGGGTCAGACTTTCAAGGGAAAGATGTCCGACTTCAAGAAGCCGATTTTCATCCCGACGACACACACGAACGGAAAGAGCGTCGAAAAGGTCTGGGACTTGGGTGATAAGACAGTCGATAAGGATTTCGCTATTCTTACAAGTTGCTCTGCTCCAACGTATTTTGATGTAATTACGAAGGATGGTCAGTCCTACATGGATGGTGGTTGTTGGGCGAACTCATCAATTGCTGTGCTGAATGCTGGTTTGAAACGGTCGGAATATGTTGGTAAGCTTCGTATATTGTCTTTTAATACTGGTATGGACACTCCAAATACGCTATATGGCAACCAAACCCTTGTCGGATGGGGTAAGTTCTTTATGACCGATTGGATAGGTCGTGCTGGCAAGAGCAATGAATACGAGGTTATTGCCGACCTTGGCAAGGAAAACGTAGCGGTTGCGTCCCCGTATAACGACCACAAGATCGCTATGGACAAGACTGACAAGGCAACTCTCGACAAGGTAGCCGGAATATGGACTGACTACTACAATGCGAACCGGGATTACTTCCTCAAGTTTGTTCGTGGTTAAGCGATTCGGCTGGCAAATGCCAGCCGTTTGCATTTAAATTACTTGGTTGCTATATTTCCGGACATGAACGACAAGAACGAATATATCACCGTAACACAGATGCTCGAGTACATGCAGAGTCATCCGAAGTCTCTCAACATGTACAACGACATGACCATACACCGTCAGACATTGCTCGACCCGGTACAGCACAGCAAGATTTTCATCGGCAGATTCCTATGCGAGTTTGAGCCGTTGACCGGAGAAAACTTCGCGATTACTTGCAAGGCGTTGAGAATTTTCCACATGCCGTTGACTAAGAAGACTGTCGACTTGATGTCCAGCCGTTACGAACGCCGTATCCTTCCTGACCGGTGTGACCTTCCGGCTGGTACAAACCTCAGTTACCTTTACTTCGGCGGTGCTACAGAACCGATCGGGTACTGGTATTTCGACGAGCGCACTGGTCTCCGTCGTGCATATCTGTACCATGCGTCATCGGACAAGTCGTTCATCCTCAAGTTCGATTGCGACTTCAAGTTCCTTATTGACGACTACGGTTTAGAGCATTGCGTAAGCGAAGCCTATGTCGCCAAGAAGATTGCAGAACTTACGGCTCCGCCTAAACCGGAAGCCGAAAAGAAGCCGGGAATCGTATACCGAATTGTCCAGAAACTCAAGGATTTTGCTTCAAAAAAAGGAAACAGTACCAATGTGTAACCCAGCAGAAGAGAAAAAACCTCTGAAAATCACCGTCCAGTACCTTGACGATACCGTCAAGCGTCTTTCCATTGAGAAGAAGGGCAACTGGATTGACCTTTATGCCGCCGAGACCGTCATTATTCCGAAGGGTGAATTTAAGCTTGTTCACCTTGGTGTCGCCATCAAGCTTCCGGAAGGCTACGAGGCACACCTCGCACCGCGTTCATCGACGTTCAAGAACTGGCATGTCATCCAGACGAACTCTGTCGGAGTCATCGACAACTCCTATTGTGGACCGAATGACTGGTGGAAGATGCCGGTGTTCGCTATGGAAGACACCAAAATCGAGAAGGGTCAGAAGATTGCCCAGTTCCGCGTCATGGAAATCCAGCCGGAAGTAGTGCTTGAAGAAGGCAAGATGGAAGGTGAAGACCGTGGCGGTTTCGGTTCGACCGGTAAGGTCTAATCAGGTTTCGTTATACCTTAGAGGTCGTGCTTTGACACGGCCTTTTTCAGTGAACTACACATCCGCCTAAAGGCGGAGCGCTTCGCGTTGCGTATCGATGTTTCCCGCGCCTTTAACCGCAGTCCCTGCGGCGATTAATCTTTTACCTTCGGTAAGGATGTTGATGGCGGCATTGACGTCGCGGTCGTGTGATGTGCCGCACTGCGGACACGTCCACGACCTTACATTCAAGTCCTTGGTCAACGTATTCTTGAACCCACAGCAATGACATAGCTGAGACGAGGGGAACCATCGTCCAACTCGGATGATGGTTCGTCCGTACCATTCAGCCTTGTACTGTAGTTTGTTAAGGAACATCCTCCAAGCCGTGTCATGTTCGGACTTTGCGTGGTCGCCCTCGGCGACCTCGCGTACGTCCAGATCCTCGACCGCTACCGTTTGGTTCTCGCGGAGCAGTCTTGTGGACAGCTTGTCAATGAAATCCTTCCTTCGGTTAGCAACTTTTTCATGTTCACGAGCAATGCGCAATCGCAAAGCTTCGCGTCTATTTGAACCTTTCTGCTTCCTGGAGAAAGCTCGCTGAAGATCAGCGATACGAGATTCTGATTCCTTGAGGAACCGGGGATTCGCGACGGCTTCGCCGTCACTTGTTACGCAGAATTCCTTAAGACCAAGGTCGATACCGATTTCTGAATCGGATATCGGCAGTGCATTAGGTACCGCCTCCTCAACCAAGATTGACGCGTAGTACTTTCCGGCACGTGACCTTGTCACGGTAACGTGCTTGATGTCCCGTGTCGACCAGTCGATATCCTCGTAATTGTGGAATGAAACGAAGCCTACCTTCGGTAGGCGGAGTTTCTTCCCCTCGACACGGATATTATCCTTCGTTCGATAACTGGTATACGAATCCTTGTCTTTATGTTTCGACTTGAACCGCGGAAAGCCGACTCCGTCGGCCTTCCGCTCGAAGAAGTTCTTGAACGCCGTATTCAACGTAAGCACTTCGGCGGTCAAGGCGTTCGAGTCGACTTCTTTCAAGAAAGGAAACTCTGCGTAGAAATCGGTCGGCTTAGACCGGCACTGCTTGCCAGTCGTCTCGTATGATTTCTTGCGTGCTTCCAGCATGCAGTTGTATACCTTACGGCAACAACCGAAAGTCTTGCAGAGCAAGACTTCTTGCTGCTTGTTAGGATACAGTCTGACGTTGTAGGCACGCTGACACATAGTTCAATAGTTCTAATCTTTATATAGTTTATATATTTAGTAAAAAATAAATTTTATTATAAACTCAGGCATATGAGAGAGCTTCTTCACTTCCTCGCACCGTACTTGGGTGCATTCGGTTCGTTCCTGTTTGCTGTAGTCAACGTTCCGATTATTGTTAAGATATGGTGTCAGAAGTCGACCGAGGGGTCGTCGCTTCTGTTCGTCATTATGTCATTCGTTGCGAATATCTGCTGTGGACTGTTCGTACTTGACAACAACTTGACTACCGGCGTATGGCAATACGCACTTTATGCGAACTACGGGTTCGCATTTGTTTGTTGCTGTGTTCTCTTATACTTGTTCTGGAAGTTCCGAAAAAAGTAGAATGACATAATTTCCTTAGTGCAAAAACTAACCAAGGAAACTTGCATGTCATTTTCACCCAATATTCCGCCGAGAAGTACATTCGGACTTTCCAAGTCCTTTGCAAACATCTCATTCAGCAACAATTTCACGCCGGACGACACCACCAGAATCACGTTCAGCAACTTGCCGACGATTGACCAGTCCAAGCCGAATCCGGCACCAGAAGTTGATGACGACTGCCTCAATCTCCACCCAAATAGTCCTTTACAGACTGGCGGTACAACAATGCCAAACCCGTCCGAACGCAATCGGAATGAGTTCAAGAAATGGACGGCTCCGCAAGCTCCTAGCTGTGCCGACATCATCCGTGCAAGCAATGCCAATCACAACCTTGAAGAAAACGACAAGCTTCTTGACACGATCAGACACGATGGCGACCTTGATGACGTTGCCGTCAATGATGATTTGAAAATAAAGCCGTTGGAAACGCGTTCCCAGATGGCTGAAGAGCACGACGTGACCGACGAGGAACTCGAAGATACCGTAAAAGCAAATGCCGAAGCAGTGTCCGAGAACTCCGGCGAAATCTGGATTTCGACGGTTCTCGCAGACGGTCTGTTGAGCAATCTTGAAAATATCAAGGAAATAGCCAAGAATTTCTCCAACTTGATCAATTCCGAGACTGAGTGCTATAACAACCGTGACAAGGTCAAGACCGACAACCGTGGCGAAACACGCCTTGCGGTAAATGCAACCCAGTTCAAGAAGTTTGTCGACATGTACAAGTCTTACTGCCAGCTTGCGACTGCTGCCATGAACGATATCCTCAGCTGTGTACCAGAAAAGCCGGTGGAAGTTCCTATCCACCCGAACCGTACGGCGACATCGGAAGCTAATCAAACTCCGGATGGTACGATGAGATATCGTGATAAGAATACGCCGACTGGTGAGGATATCGACAAGCAGTTTGCCGAAGAAAAGAAGGATTATTCCTATCCCGGATTTCCGTTCACTCCTGATGGAGTCGCCTCGGTTACCTCCGGTCCATGTCCGGCTTACGGTACATACCGTCTCGGTGCCGCATTCAATATGGATGATTTGAGCAAGTTGCCGGCTATAACCCCGGCTCAGTACAAGGCAACTCTGGATGAAATAGACAAGTCAAACAAGTCTTCACACATTTACCCAATGCCACCGCATGTACAGCCGTTTGACCCGCATAATCCCCAAAATAACTATCCGAACCAGTTCGCGGCCATACATAACAAAAATAGCCATGACCCGTCATGCTCCCATCTCAAGTATCAACCGGGAGTTCCGCCGTTCGGCAGTGAACATCACGACAACTTTGATGCCATGAGCGGTACTCTTCAGCCGTTCAATGTAATGCCTACGCTGAAAAAGCCGAACATGGGCGACTTGCCGAAGGAACTTGTCCAGATGATTACGAAGCTACCGCGTGATTTCTGGAAATACGAAATCAAGCAGGAGGACTCCGGTACTGACGTACAGCTTACCTATGACGTCCAAGAACGTCATCTCCAAATTTCCTTGCTATCCAACAACACCGTGTTCATTACCAGCAAGAAGAAATTCCACGGCGATTACACGACCAATTTCAAGTGGGACGACTGCGTGATTGGTTCGAACCGAAAGCTGTTCATCAGCTGGCTCGCCAGCTGGATCCATTCGCTCTTCGATTAATCCGGTGATAAATATTCAAAAGGGATGCCGAGTTCGGCATCCTTTTTGCGTTTTGTAGGAAAATTGCTATAATTATGAAAAAGAGGTTACAATGTCTATAAACGCAAACAACTATATTGAATTGGCTCATACGTCCGATTCGTTCTATGTACTATCCAACGGCAACGGCATGTACTTCGTGAGAGACTTTGACAAGCCCAGTCTCGAACATCCCATGTTCTGCTCTAACAATGTCCGAGAAGCGACCCGCTATGACTCGCTGGATAAGGCTAATGAAGCACACTCAGCTATCATGTCATGGCATTGCAGTGGACCGGAAGACGTCAATCGTCTGGCACAAAAATTCCTCGCCGATTGCAAACCGCAGCAAGTTTTCCACACGGAACGGTTTGAAATTCCGAAGGAAGTCATGATTAGAAGCGCAAAAATGGGTCAGGCTGTCGCAGATTTCGTCGACATATTTAAGGGGTAAAGAATGGTAGCACACAAACAAATCAAGTCCGGTGTAGCCGACGTCGACAAATGGCTAAACAAGCACGAGATTCCTCTTGCTAATGTCCAGATTGCCGTCGGTATGTCCAAGTGCAGTTCGTTCTACATGGTGTTCTACAATACCGACGACGACAAGCATCCAGACATGGATTAAGCGATGAACTGGGCGAGCGAACGACCGATTTGAGACACTATTCCGGTTACGAGGGCGTTTCCCATGAGGAACGCCCTTTTTGTATTTGTGACGCCTTCCGTATGGTTGTCAGGGAACATGTTCAATCGTTCCAGTTCGACCGGCATGAGCCTACGGTAGCGACCTGAAGGAGTCTTTACGACATGCTTGAACCGTGACGGAGCCGTTCCGCCCTCTCCGGTAATGATGGTCCGGGACGGCTTCTCTGGGCTGTCAGGGAATGCCATCGGTCCTTCAGTATAGTTGTACTCGAAACCTTCCGAAGTCACACGTTTCTCGCTCTTGCCGCCCTTGAGATATTCCCATCTGGGCAAGTCCTTCTCAGAAATGAAGAACTCCTCCGGCACATCCTTCTCGTCCACGAGAACGTCGCCGAGCGTTATGCGGTAGCCGTCATACTGTGGCTCGACGTCAACTGTAGTGACCTCTCTTCCGCGTAGTACGCCAGCCGTGAAGAACGGAGATGTCTTTTTGCCCTTGTTGAACTCGTCGGAAACCTTTACCAAGTCTTCGTCAAGGGTGAACGTGTTCAGCTTTCCCTTCTTCGACTGTACAGCCTTGAACGCGGCTCCAATGACACCGGCGTAGATGACTGTCTCAGAAGACTGGGAACGTATCTTTGTAGCCAGTTCCTCGTCGTTGCGGTATGCGACCATGTAGGTACGTCGTCTGCGCTGTGGCATGCCGTAGTCGGCTGCGTTTATCACACGCCATTCCACGTCGTAGCCGAGGTTGGCGAGCGATGCGAGTATAATCGCGAAGTCGCGTCCACGCTGCTTTGCCGGAGATTTGAGAAGTCTATCTACATTCTCGAAAATGCAGTAGCTTGGCTTGTGCTCGCTGTCCTTGAGGATGCGGTAGATTTCCCACCAGAGCACGCCCTTCTTCCCCTCGATACCGCCGGAGCGGTTGAGCGTAGAAGCAACTGAGTAGTCTTGACAGTTATGGGAAATCATATGATTGGCGATGAACGAATGAGTATTTTCTACTTCAATGTCGTATACTTGGGCTTCGCCAGATTCGTCAAAATCTTTGACCGGGTACCAAATATAACCATCTTCATAAAATGCCGTAATGTGCTTATTTACAAGAGAACAACGTACTTGATAGTAATCAGATTCGTTTACGACGCGTCCTTGAATCGTATGCTTTCCATCCGCTTTATGAATAAAGAGATTGCACGGTTTATGGTACACCTTTTCAACGAGGTGCATAATACCATAGGCCAGTTCACGACTTGTGGTCGTAAATGCGAGTCCGTTATCAATTTTGTGTCCGTCCGTGTCGAAATAACCCTCGATGAACGGCTTTAAAATACTTACTGGTGCATCAAACATAAACCCCGGAATATACTTATTCTTTGCACCCATTCCGAACTGTTCCAAGAATGCTGTAAGTTCAACATTGGAAAATATCATTCTGAACGCCGTAGTCTCGTCGCTTAATGTATAGTGATACTTCGATATGTCGATTTTATTGGTATAGAACTCTTTTTTCTTTAGATTTCCACAAATAACGACACCATCATACGGATGATTCAATTCAGTACGTTTTGGTGTTTTATGCAGCCAGCCGTTACCAATATAAAGACCAGCGATGTACCATAAAGTTGGGTCGCTTAGGTCAAGATTGTTCAAATGCCGGGTTGCCGTAGCATTGGTATGAACGTCGATACCTTTCCACGTAGGCATAATTGTGTTGGTATTGATTGGAGTGCCGAAATAAACGGTATTTCGTTTCATCTGGCACAACTGGTCAACCGTAAACCAATCTGGCTTAGAATATGAAACGAGTCTTGCGGAATGTGTATGCCGAACGTTCTTTATTCTCGCAAAGAATTTATGATTGCCGGTTGCCTTAATGGCGTCGAATCCATAACCAGAAATGTTATAAATTTTGTGAACACCTTGATTGAAGGTATTCGTCACGGCTTGGTAAGACCCATCGTGAGTCAAGACGGTATCTCTAGTTGAGATTTGGTCGATTCGAACTAGGCCACGTTTAGTTAATACCAACGTGTCACCGGTAAGACAAGGGAACCCTCCCACGACCATGTCCGCTTCCGGAATCTGGTCTACGCCGACCGTGCAGACGTTCTCGTTGGAATGACCGTCAGAGCCGAAACGCTTTACGTAGATTTCAGATGCGTCTTGCTTCTTGGTAGACGGTTCCCACTGGCTGTTCCATACAGTCTTGAACTGGTCAGAAGCACGTTCAAGACCGATGCGGAATCCACCCACACCAGCGAACAACTCGATGACTTTAATTTCCTGGTTCAGCACTACAGAGTACTGTTCTTGCTCATTGATATACTTGTCGACAGCTTTGCAATAGGAAGACATAGAGTTCCTTGTTTTTGTCTCAATATAGCAGATCGGACTTTTAAACTCAAATCATGCGAAGACCGACACGGTGAACCCTTTTCCCGCACCATTGCAGCCAAGCGCCAAACAAGAACTCACTGAGGTAACCACAAATGCGTGGCTGTAGCGGACGGTGAGCCTTGGCTTCGGACGCGATGTATAGTTGCATAGCCTTGAAAAGATAGTCGCAGTATGCGTCTGCGAGAGGTTTCTTGGCTATGAACATGTTGCCTAGTACGTGCGTGTCGCCGTTGATGTAGTTGAGGCAGTGGTCTGAATAAGCCTTGCCGTGGATTGCGCCGAGAACGGTTATGAACCTCAGCGTCGGTTCCGACTTGCCGTTGGCAATCAGGTATTTCTTTACCGGAGTGCGGTAAGGGTATGTCACCGTCGTACACAGCACGTCGGAACTTTCTAGAAGCTGTCTTGCAGTCGCTTCCGGAATAGGGTTATGACCGTCGGCGGAAAGATAGCGTCTGTAATGCTCCAGACCGACTATGTCGTCCGTACAGTGTTTCCACATGTAGTACAAGCCGGTCAGCTCGCACATGAATCCGTTGAGGAAGTCTAGGTTTTCACCCTCGTGCTTCTGGTCTACAAGGAACTTGGTCCGGTAGCTGTCGAGGGGGAGGAAGTTATTCTTGGATGAACCAACTACGTAAATGCTCATAGTCGCAGTTTATGGTTTCCGAGAACCGGAAACTTCCATGAAGTGCATCTCGACCTTTATGGCGTCATACACCTTGAGCTTCTGCTGTCTTACCCAGAGACCGAAGATGTGTTCGGCGAGGTAGCCGTCGATTCTCAGGTTACGCTCGTCGATGCCGATGTACTTGTCGAACAGGGCGAGCTTCGGGAACAGCCATTCGCAATAGTTGCACATGATTTCGCGTCTCGCGATGAACATGTTGCACTGTCGCAAAGACCGTTCGCACGTGTAAGCCTTGAACTGGGTTCCGAGAGGGAAGAACTTCTCGTCGAGAAGGTCTATGAACTGGTCGAGGTCGTCAATCTTCCCGGCACGCTGGAAGTACTTGTAAGCACAGAAGTCCGGCTCGTGACGGTAGTTGCAGAGGATGATGTCGTGGTCTTGGAGAATTTCCTCGGCTTCCTTGATTGTCATTCGAGACTTGTTCTTCTTGGGAGAAGCGAAGAACCGTCTGTAGTGTTCTAGACCGACGTATTTCGCGGTCGAGTGTTTCCACATGTAGTAAAGACCGGTGAGCTCGCAGTACCACGGGTTGAGATTGTCGATGTTGTCGCCGCTGTGCGGCACGTCTACGAGAAACTTCTCTCTGCCCTCGTCAAGTTCCGGGAATATGTTCTTGGTCGAGCCAATAACGTAAATGCTCATAGTGCTCCTATCTGAAATTCTGCTGTAGTTTTCCCGCAATCCAGTTTATGTCCAGCATGAGCGACGCGAAATCCACAGTCGTCGGGTCGCTGAACCATAGCGGTTCGATGTGTTTCTTGAGTGATGTCGTCGTGCGGTTGTCCATGTAGTAGATAGTGCTGTAGTACATGAGGAGTACTCGTACGAGAGGAATCGACTCCGAGTCGGTATTCAGAACCAGAACGCGGTTTGTCAGTGCCGACTTGTTGTTCAGTACGCTGCATGAGTGTGCTCCACGGAATATCTGGTGGTAGTCGGTCGTCGGTATGCACTGGGCTCCGCCGAAAAGGCATTCCATGTCGGCTCCGTGGAGTTCGTTGCCGGTGAATAGCGACTTGCAACTGATTATGCACGGCTTGCCCGCCGTGTAGTAGGAAAGGTCGTGCTTACCGTCTTGGCTGTGGTAGTCGACGCGTCTGAAGTGTTCCGAAGACCATCTCATACCCATCGTGGTGAGCATCAGCGGTGCGGCTTGTGTACATGCGAACCGTGTCGTCCAGTGATGCTCGTTCTGCGGATAGTCGTTATAGAGCGGTGCTCCCTCGAATACGTAGAAATGACTTCCGTCGGTAGGACGCTTCAGTTCGGGCTTGTTGAATACGTTTACGACAAAATTGT
>Ga0310697_10007475_pt1 | contig 10294 bp, 15 predicted proteins | sample 172DNAGHGlowgp2_FD_203883 | JGI IMG/M metagenome (GOLD analysis project Ga0310697, IMG submission 203883) | Sheep rumen microbial communities from Palmerston North, Manawatu-Wanganui, New Zealand - 1728 DNA GHGlow gp2 (v2) (version 2) | ecosystem: Host-associated > Mammals > Digestive system >...
ACTCCAGCTTGGGATTGTATCCAGTATACATACTTGACTTCCAGCTTAAATTATGTTATAATTAAAAAAAATATATATTTTATATATATAAAAATATATATATCCCAGCTTATTATATCATAAATTATGCAGCTTGTCAAGTTCCAGCTTGTGAGCCGCGGCCGGTCCAGCTGACAGCCTCACGTCAGTCCAGCTCATGTGGCTTCCAGCTCCTAGCTTGTAGCTCACTCCAAGCGCAGCTTCCAGCTTATTTCCAGCTTGTTGCAGCTTCCAGCTTATTGACTTAATGTAGCTTGCGCGCAAAGGCTCGCAGCATATGTCAAATACTTGACACGAGATGAAATCCAAACATTAGTTGAAATTTGAGTCAAATAGTTCGGAAGCACATGAACTTTATATTTGTCAAGTGGAAATTTAGGTGTTGAACACCTAAATTTTGGATTTGACATTTCATTAGTTTATGATATAATATAGACATGAAAGGGAGGGATAAGATAATGAAGATTAAGTATGAAGATGCCGCCTATATTCGTAGGTATAAGAGAGTCCATCGTAGAGAAAAGTACATTTGTAATTGGTATTTGACCGGAAAAAATAATAACTATGGTTATATGAATCTTTATATTAAGTGGTGGGTTTATCTTCTTATGTTTATTCCTATTCATATTATTAAAGCCATCGCTTGTATATGGGATGGTGGATTAAAAGAATTCGCTATTGAACCTCGTTGCGCAATTAGAGATAATATAGTTGGTTTGACGAATGATGGCCCAGAAACTGAATTTGGACGGTTTAAGGAGGTTTGGGATAAGTATGAAAGTAAGTAAAGTAAAACGTCTTATATACTCTAAGCTTGGATGTAGTGAAGTTATCTATGGCGGCGTAGAGTATGATGGTAATCTGTCAGATGAGAATATTCTCGGGTCTGTGCATGAGTTAGGCAAAACTGAATGGCTTGCTACTAACTGGGTCGGCCCGGGAGATAAATGGGAAGAAGAACTTTGGCTTGTGAAGCCCGACCCAAAGAATCCTGAAATTAAGTATCCTGTCTATCGTATCTGTGTAGATACATTTTATAAGTATGAAAAGACTTGGTGGGATACCTTTTGTGAATATGTAAAAAGAATCCTGCGGATATAATCCGCAGGACTTTTTTATTAGGTGTTGAACACCTAAATATATTTGTATAAAAAAATCCGCCTGCGGACTCAATCGTCTTGTGGCGGGATTGATAGTTAGGGTTTGATGGCGGATATGCCGCCCTCGTGCTCAACATTGTATTCCTACAATGCTGTCCTATCGTTGCACATGCCGAATCAATCCTACGGCTCGGAGAATGTTCCATGTTTTTCGTATATGCGGTCGTGGCACATTCAATTTAGACCACCAATGGAAAGGGGCTTAGTTGTTTAACCACACTGACAACCCCTTAGGAATCCTCGTGGTTTGGCGGTGCGATGCTATCTTACGCACTCTTTAAGCACTCCCTTAAGGCGAGTTTGCAACTTAGCGTTGCCACCAAAGAGGGGAGGTTAGGCGCGCCGATAAGTGTTCGGCTTACCGGCAATCTTGACGATTTCGTCCTGCCACAGATTGTTCAGAGCATACTGAACCTTGTACCGATTCATGTCTGCGGGCAGTTCGCTCTTAATTTCAGCAAAGAGGTCAGCAACCGTGACGGGGGTATTTGTCAGATTGTTCATAATCGGGTCATGGATAGCTTCATACTCGGCGGCACGAGCGGCCTTCTCGGCGGCGCCCTTGTTCAGTTCGGCGACCAATTCATCACGCGCCGCGACATATGTCGCATCGGTTTCATCCTCGCCGCCATGCAGAGCAATCTGGTCATTCATGAGGTTAACGAGATACTGCAGAGTAGCCTTCTTCATAATAAATGCCTTTCTGGTTTTGTGAGGTTTTCCTTCCTCTGTTTCTTTCGTTCCCCTTGGAACAATTATAGTATATCACAATTTTAGAGAAAGTCAATCAATTGTTTTAGGTGTTAAACACCTAAGCATAGAATGGCGGCTTAGCCGCCATATAGGAGGGAAAGGAAGTAAAGGTTAAGAACAACACTGGACATGTGCATCAGAACATCATTGATGTGTCGATGCTGTGAAAGGTCTTTGAATACTCCAAAGACTGCGATAGCAAGGCCGAACCATGAGACTTGAAGGCCGAAAAGCATAATCAAAAGCACATTAAGGATAGTAATTCCGCAACGTGCATCATTCCATTCAAAACGATAAGCGGTTTCAATGCCGAACCAATTCTTAATCGTCTGCATTTTATTCTACCCTTTCTTCAATGCCAAAGTGCTTTAGATAATCATTGAGTTCCTGTGTGGTCATCTCACCCTGTCCGCAGAAATCCCCGGTATCTAAGCTCCAAAGCATTACCGGATATTTTCCGTCAACTTTTTCATACACGGTCAATTCTTTATGGTAACCCATGCTATTTGTATATCGAAAACTTTTAAGATAATTACTCATTCAAACTTCTCCTATCCATCTATCCAGAACCTGTTCTGCAATATGATATTCAGTATAATTATAATCATCATTGCCTTCATAAATAACTGATGCTTCACTATCATTCGTTAAAATAGAAGGCGTATCAGTACGAAAGCTATTACGACAAATAATCATACTAATAGCAAGATTCATTGTAGAAAAAATACCGCAAGGCCCCATTGTTTTACCGCTAATACATTCGACAGAGTAGATTTTCATTTTCAATCCATCCTTTCCATTCCTCTTGGAACAATTGTATTATATCACAGATACGGGATAAGTCAATAAGTATATTTAGGTGTTGAACACCTAAATAAAATAAAATGAAGTTAGCTTTCGCTAACTTCCTTGGCTTCGCGTTTTGCCTTATCGGCGGCAATCTTCTCGGCCTTGGCCTTCGCCTTTTCGGCCTTGTCTGCCTGCTTTGCTTCATAAGCGGCAATTTCGCTCTGCATGAGTTCTTCGGCAGTCATGTCTTCACGCTCTTCGGCAACAATTGCCCCGATACGTACGTACCGCTGAACACCGTTCAAATCGGTAAGGAGAACGCCGTACTGGCGGTCATTGACCTTCACAAAGTTCTGAATTTCATTGGTGAGAATCGCTTCAAAAACCGCTTCACGCAACTGCTTGTCAACAATCGTCTTCGTAACCTTAGCCATTCTTCATCATCCTTTCTCTCTCTTGGTTCATACATATTATACCATAGCTAAAAGATAAGTCAAGGAAATATTTTAGGTGTTGAACACCTAAGTGCGCTGAAGGCGATTACTCGCCCTCGCTATCATCGAACAGAACATTTGCAATGTCGCAAGCTTCTTCAAAAGAAAACATACCTGTATCAAGAGCACGAACAACGAACTCGCCCTTGGGAGTCAGAGTATACTGACAAGTATCTTCTTCCTCGTTTTCTTCCTCTTCGTCATTATCTGACCAGTAATCCGTGGGCACACCAAAGTCATCAACTTCTTCATCCTCTTCGTCCTCGGAATTGCAGAAGTAGCAATCCGCAGCGGAATCGCAATACTTATTCTCGTCTACATCTTCGGGTTCATGGCTGATATTGACAGAGATACCCATAGCGGTCAGGGCGGCATCTACCACAGCAGTATACTCTTCCATGATTCCGCTTTCATCCAGTTCATCTTTTTCCCAACCGTTGTCGATAGCGCAATCACGCAGAGCATCAAGAACCTTCTTGCCATCTTCAAAAGTCATGTCCAGAGTCATCTTCATAATAATAATTCCTTTCCGGTTTTATCGAGTATCCTTCTCGTTATTTTCTTTCGTTCCCTCGGAACAATTGTATTATATCACAATAAGAGAAAAACGCAAGAGCTACATTTAGGTGTTGAACACCTAAGTTATTAAAGCGTTAGTTGAGTCTAACGCTTTCACCTTCTTGTGGAATCATCCACCTATTGACTTCATCGGTTATTTTTTCAAAGCCGGAATAGAATTGTCCGCAATAGTAATAACCATCAACAATAGTTCCATCGTGAAGTTCAAGTTTTAGGGCATAGCAAGAGAGCACTGAACACTCTCTTGCCTGTCCTTTATGATAAAATACTTTACTCTTCGGAATCATTCTTTTTCTTTCCCTTCTCGGCTTCCTTCATGGCCTTTCTCACGGCGCGTTCCTGCGCTTTGCTTTCCTGTTCCAATTTGTATTCTTCGGCGGCATTGTATCCATCATAGGGAGTATAGCCACCTTCACCATTACGAGTGCCACGAGGAATAGAAACCTTGATTTTGGGATACTTTTCATTTCCTTCTGCGTCCGTCAGAGGGAGGGAGATTTCACCGCTACCAACAGTAATAACATCCACATCAAAGTGGTCAGACAGGGCTTTGGTAATAACTTCCAGAATCTCCGCACGAAGCGCATTTTCCAAACTTGCTTTACTTGCCATACGCATATCCTTTCCGGTTTGGGGAGTATCCTTCTCCTATTTCTGAAAAAATTATATCATAAATTTTGATATTTGTCAACAATGTATTTTGTATACAATTTTAGGTGTTTAACACCTAAGGATGCTTAAAAAAAGAACCGCCCCGTAGGGCGGTTGAAAGGGGATTACGCAAGCCTATAGGTTGCGGTCTTACCGGAATCATCACGAATCACTTCGGACTTCCAGTAGTTAGTCAGACCATACACAATCTTGCCACGGGCGAGTCTGGTTTCATTCGCAATCTCCTGTGCAGTCACGGGAGCGGAAGCCTTGCGCAGAGCTTCGATAACCTTGTTGTGGTATTCATCGTACAGAGCACGATTGGCATCGGCTTTCGCCTTGCCCTTGGACAGTTCGGCGGTCAGTTCATCCTTGATGGTGAACAGGTCGGTCAGATTGTGAGAATCGATGTAGTTGACAAGGGTTTCCATAGACGCTTTCTTCATAGCGGTATCCTTTCTGGTTTTTAAGAGTTTTCCTTCTCTTTATCTTTCGTAGTTATTGTATCATAAATTTTGTGGTTTGTCAAGAGGTTTCCGCAACTTTTAGCCTCGTTAGTAGTGCGGTCAAGGGATCAGGTTTCCGTGCTTGGAGGCCCTCGCCTTTCGTTTTCCGTACCCCCTCCTGACAATTATTATTATACTCAGATTCCAGTAAAAGTCAATCAATAAGTTTAGGTGTTGAACACCTAAATACAATTTGACGAGAAGGTGGGACATTTCTGTCCCACCTTCTTATTTAGTCTTGAAGTTGTACATATCCGACCGCACATATTTTTTAAGGTACTCGCCGTGATAAATTTCCGTTCCATCAATCTTGATGGTAAAAGGATGTTTCATGATACGGGGCAGAATCTTCTGTACATCATATTCCTTTTCCCATTCCAAACCGTAAGTGTCAATACAGGCATAAAGGATACTTGCTTCAATCTCAGAATCGAACAATCCCATGTGTTCTTCAATGAAATCGGGGTTTGCTGTCAAATACTGGTGAACAACTTCCGCGCTCCCTTTGTAGTTGCCCGAATCAGTAAACCGCTGATTATCTTCGCAAAACTCCTGATACTCGGTTGTCTTTGTGATTGCTTCGCTGGCATATCCCCAAATATCATAGACGGCAACGGAATCAAGCGGGTTAATACATTTGAACCAATCACAGTTGAAAGTGATAACTTTATCATCAAACCCGGAATTATAAGCATACACACCATGAATATCATACTGCTTGATATCTTTGGCAAGCTCCCGCATGATATAGCCCCATTTATCCATAATCATGTCATGCTTTCTCATCATCTGTACATACTTTGGACGCTTATCGTGATAATATGCGCTTTCAAACAGCGGCAGATTGTGCCAAACCTGCTCAACCACATATGCCTTGAAATCAACAATGTTTCCGGTTTCCTTTTCCATAATGACCCATGACAGGTCATAACAGAATGGCTTGTCCAAACCCGTGGTTTCAGTATCCAGTACCAGTACATAGTTCATATACAACATACTCCTTCTGGTTTTATGGGGTTATTCCTTCCCCTTGATTCGTATATAGTATATCAGATATGGGATAATAAGTCAATAAGATGGTTTTAGGTGTTGAACACCTAAAATCTTTTGAAATAAAAATTAGCGGAGTCTAACTCCGCTAACTCTTAGCCAAAAGCAATCGTCAGTGCTTTGGTGACGTGGTTCAAAAGCTCTTTCGCATAATCACGGGTCAGGATAACTTTCGCATTCTTAAATCCGCTTCCAAGATAAGGCTTGTTGGAGGGGTCAATGATAACCGTGGTCTGCTTGTAGTCAAAGGCACTGAACCGCCGAATCTCTTCGGCTCTGCCCCGGTTTGCCATACAGTATACATCACCGTCAAACAATACAATATTGTAATTACATGTATTCGGCTTCTGATGGACGAGGAACTTTTCTTTCATATCTTGCGGGATATCATTACTTCCAGTTGCCTTAAAGTTGCGTTCCCGAATCGTCTGGCATTCATGGTAGCCATGGTCAATAAAGACAACATCCATCGTGAAATTGCGATTCTTGCGCTCAATGGCAGTTAATGAGGCAAGCATACCATTTACGATATCTTCATTGTCTGACATACTGCCGGAGCAATCAATAAACAGGTTCAGATGGCATGTACCGAATTTATTGTTGCCCTGAGTAGTCATTGACCGCTCAAAATAACGATAATCGGGACGGGAGACTGCTCTGGGATTGAATACGCCCGAATAAGCGTTAATTCCGCAACCACCGTTATTTTTCTTATTGAAGTTTCCGATAATCATTTCGGCGGTTTTCGTAAAGTCATTCAGTGCGGTTGCTTCTTCTTTGCCAAGTTGCGGCTGAGGAGAAAGTCCACCACCAAATGCCTTTTGCATCTTTTCCCGCATTTCCTTAGACAGATTGTCTTTTACTTCTGCGGAATAAGTCTTTTCTCCGTTGCCTTCTCTTTCTTCTTCGCCCTCATTGCCATCCTGCTGGCCCTGTCCTGCCTGTTTTTTACCATTCTGCGAATCGCCCGGAGCAGACTGTTTAATGTTGTCAAGCGTCTGCTGAGCATTTCCTTCCTGCTCTTCGCCATCTTTGGGCTGAAATGCGGAACGATTCCTTGTAAACTCTTTGCCTACTTTTTCATACAGACGATAGATAGCTCTCCGATAATCATACCATGTATCTTCCTGTCCTTTACGAATCAGATGACCATAAGTACGAATGATGTTTTCAACATCTTTCAGAATATCGGCAGGAGCATGACGGAAACGAACAGCATTATAGAAAGCAGTATCTTGATTAGTTGCTTTCGGAATCTTATTGCCATGAATTTCGAGCAACTGCTTTTTGAAATCCGTATCAAGATAATAATCTTTCAAAACTGTTTCAATGCGTTCATCTTCAAAGATGTTTTCGCAAGGGCGCGGGAAAAGTACATCCGTATTGGTCATGATAGCATGGCTAACCTCATGATACAGCATACTGCGGACAGCCTGTTCTTCATTGGCAGTATTTACCATCTGCTTCATACGATTAGCAATGATGGGATAAGAAACAACAATCTTATCTTCCATGGGAGAATAGAAAGAAGTTTTCGCTTCATTATCCAGTATACACTCGATACGCCGACCCGCATAATATCCAATCGGCAAAGTATTCAGAACCGTTTCACACTTCGCAAAAGTCATTTCCATTTCCTCAACCATCCTCTCTCTGATTTCAATAGTATAATATCATAAATTGCGGGAAAACTCAAGTCATAAAATTAGGTGTTAAACACCTAAGGGAATTAAAATAAAATGAAGAAGGGGAATCATTCCCCTTCTTCTTCACGCCCGAGAATAGCGGTTGCCAACTGCTGGGCGCTCAGTACAAACTCCCGGGCATCGGAGCAACGGTCAACCAACGGCTCAGGCAGTCCGTAAGTCATACCGCCGAGAGAGAGGTTCATCGTCCCGATAATCTGGAATCCATCTTTGATGTGAACGGGCCGATTCTTATAATAGAATTCAGTCTTACCATCCACAATGCCCTGTAAGAAGCGAAGGCTATCAAAGGGGAGCAGATTAATTTCATCGAGAACAATGGTTTTGCCCTGTTCCATACAGTCCCACAACAGACTGGGGTTAAAGTCTGGGTTGCCATCTTTGAAGATAAAATCTTCCATCAGGTCAGACGGCAACATGGAACTATTACATACAATACAACGATTATCGCTTTCAGTCTGGGCAAGTGTAGTCTTGCCCGTTCCTGCGCTACCAAAGTAAATCTTAAAGCGAGTGTTAATGGGTGTCTGCGGGACTCCATACTGCTTCACGGCCTTGATAATCTGTGTGAATTCCGCACTCTTAATCTTTTCCGCAACTTCTTTCTGATAGGAAGAATCCATCAGAGCGAAATAGTTCTTTACATAGGTACGAGCGGCATCCTGACTCTTTCCGCACATATAGGCGAAAGTGTTGGTGAAGCGGAAAGAAGGAGTGAAAGAGAATTCGCTGAAGAAATCCATCAGTTTCTGAATTCCCTCAAGCAGAATGTCCTTTGAGGACTTCGTAGGAGCGGGCGCGGCGGGTTCACTGGCCACGGCAGAATCGCCAAAAATGGCCGGGAAACGCCCCTGAGCGCGCAGTTCTTCGGTATACGATGCTCTGCGGCTGAACTCCGTCTGACGCAGAATATCATAGAATTCAGAGTATTCTGCATAATGGCTGTCGGAAGTGGTCACCACATAGGGCTTGGAATCACGCTCTCCATAGAACGCACTGTCACTCACACGCTTGATGATGGTCATGTTTTCGGTAATCTTCATTTTCGGTTTCCTCTCTCTTTTTATCTTTTATTTTGTTCCAACCCCTTGGAACAATGATAGTATATCACATATTGGGAAAATTTCAAGACCTATAATTAGGTGTTAAACACCTAAAAGATTAAAATTGAAATTAGGTACTCTAATAGTACCTAATTTCCACATAAGGACAACACACACACTCCTTATGATGGCTCCGAGTATGTTTCTCCTTTTGAGAAACCGCTAGCCCATCGCAGCGAAGCGTCAACAGTCCAATTTTTTATTATACTGGGCGGAAGTACTGTACCAAACCACCGGTTCTTTGGGCGAATGCGAAGTCCTTGATGTGTGGTCATCGGAAGTCTCTTCCCCTCGAACAATTATATTATATCATAATTTCGGGAAAAGTCAAAGATTAAAATTAGGTGTTAAACACCTAACAACTCTAAAAGGGAATTACTTCCCTTTAATCAGAGAGGAGAGAACGGAGAAAATTTCTTCCGGTTCGTGCGCTTCGCCATTCCATTCATTACGGATTTCTTCGCAGTCATCGAATAGAATATCATCAGCGTTAGTCATCCACAGCTCTTTTGGTACTCCATAAGGGGTAATATGGATAAGGTCAAAAGTTACAGAATTAAGATGTACTTTCAGCCATTCGCGCTTGGCCTTAGCCACAGCTTCATCGTATTGAGTATTCGAGCTTTTAGACAGCCAACTAATAATTCCAATCCTGTATCCGAGCTTCTGGAGCTTGTTCAGATATCGAGCAAGCAGGCTCATATTCCACATCACTTCAGCTTCTACATAAGGAGAAGGGTCATAGGCGCGCAGTTTCGGAAGCCAATCAGGTACATCATACAAAGCGGCAATAGTATTATCCATATCAAAGAAGATAGTCCTTTTCATTTCCATTCTCTTCACTCCTTCCGCTCTCTTGAGCATTGTTAGTATAACAGAAGTTAAGGGAAAAGTCAACCAATAAAATTAGGTGTTTAACACCTAAAAGTACAAAATAAAATTCCCCTACCTTTTAGGTAGGGGAGATGAGGAAGACTTTTCTTACGCCTTGGTGTAATAGGTCTTCTTGTCGCCTTCACGATTGCCCATCGTGAGGACACCCTTTTCCACCAGACGCTTGGCGCTCTGACCGACCGCCATAACGGTGACATTCGCGGCAACCTGACCCGCAAGAGCATTCAGAATATCAGTTGCGGTATACTCGGTGAAAGCAGGAAGCGAAGAAACCTTGGCGTCAAGTTCATCACGGCGAGCCTGCGCTTCGGGGTTCGGCCCCTTAACCTTCACGGGCTTAGAAGCCTTCTCGGCTTCACGCAGAGCAACTTCGGCTTCATAAGCCTTGTACTCGGCAACCGCCGCTTCGGCATTGAAAGCCTTGTGAGCCTTGGTGTCCTTCGCAAGAGCGTTGGTCACGGCCACCTTCACGAAGCCTTCATCGGTGGGGATAACCACGAAGTTGGTCTTGTTCTGACGAGCCATGTTAGCACCGGGGATAGACAGGATAGTGTTGAGGATTTCTACGTT
>Ga0310697_10007476_pt1 | contig 10293 bp, 12 predicted proteins | sample 172DNAGHGlowgp2_FD_203883 | JGI IMG/M metagenome (GOLD analysis project Ga0310697, IMG submission 203883) | Sheep rumen microbial communities from Palmerston North, Manawatu-Wanganui, New Zealand - 1728 DNA GHGlow gp2 (v2) (version 2) | ecosystem: Host-associated > Mammals > Digestive system >...
TTGAATACATTTAGCTAGTAAGAACGAATCTTTTCCTCCACTAATACAAACCATTACTTTATCGTTTTCTTCTATAAGTTTATAATCTTTAATAGCTTTTATAAACTTAGACCAAATCTCTTTACGATATTTTTTAATAATACTTTTTTCTATTTCACGATATCTTTCCATAAGACACCTCTTTATTCTATAAATACCAAAGTTTTTCTCCGTTTTTACGAACTTCTTTGATTATTCCACCACCCAAGCATTCTTCTCCATTATACAGTACGCATGCTTGGCCAGGAGTTACTCTTTTTACTCCTTGTGGGTATTTTACTAATATTTCATTATTATCTAGGAATTCTAGTTCTACTGGGACATCTTTTTGACGATATCTAAATTTAGCTGTACAGTTAGTTATTTTTTCATCTCCTAGATAGTTTACTTCGTCAATAAGACATGAATCTGATACTAAGTATTCATTATCTTCACCTATACAGATGTATAGAATGTTTTTATTTAAGTCTTTACCAACTACAAACATTCTTTCTTTTGTACCACCAATATCTAGTCCTCTTCTTTGACCTATTGTGTAGTACATTAAACCTATATGTTCACCAACTTTTTCATTAGTATCAATATTTATAATATCACCAGGTTTATTTGGTAAATAGTTTTTTAAGAAATTGTTAAAGTTTCTTTCACCAATAAAACAAATTCCTGTTGAGTCTTTCTTTTCAGCAGTAACTAAATCCCATTCTTCTGCTATTTTACGAACATCTGGTTTTACCATATCACCAATTGGGAATAGAACATTTTTTAATTGTTCTTTAGATACTTGTGATAAGAAGTATGTTTGATCTTTATTATCATCTACTGCTCTTAATAGTTTGCCATCTTTAATACGGGCATAATGACCAGTAGCAATATAATCTGCTCCTAGTTTTTCTGCTTCTTTAGCAAACATATCAAATTTAATATATTTATTACACATAATATCTGGATTAGGAGTTCTACCTTTTTTTAGTTCATCTAAAAAATAAGTAAAGACATAATCCCAATATTCTTTTACAAAGTCTTTTCTGTGTAATGGTATACCTAATTTATCACATACTTTTTTAGCATCATTGTAATCTACTTCTTGAGGGCAGATTCCTTCTTTAGTAGTTGGTGCTCCTTCCATTTCGCCATCTGCAAAAGAATCCCAGTTACGCATGAATAAACCAATTACATCATAACCTTGTTCTTTAAGTTTGATAGCTGCTACTGATGAATCAACACCACCTGACATACCTATTACTACTTTTTTCATTCAACCACCTACTTATTCAATTTATCAAATAGATCTACAACATCATTCATAACTTCAGGGTCGTTATGTAATAAGGCATCTTTTACACAAGTATTAAGATGACTTTTTAAGATTTCATTACCAATACTTTTTAAAGATTTATTAATTGCTGATATTTGAATTAGAATATCTTGGCAATATCTTTCATCTTCAAGCATTTGTTTAACACCTTTTACTTGACCTTCAATGATGTTTAATCTTTTTTGTAATTTTTTCTTTTCTTCTGCTGTTCTATGTTTTACAACATTACAACCTGGACAACCTTTACATTTTTCCATAGAAAATCACCTGTTTCAATTATATACCCCTATTGGGTGTAAGTAAAGATTTTATATTTAATCACTAAAGATATAATTAATATCTTCAGCAATAGTTTTTTTAAGTACTTTTGTTTCTTCGTGGAATGCTTTCATGTCATCTTCACTTCTTCTTAATCTTCTTTGAATTTCAAATTTAATACCGTCTTGATAATCAAATGGATTAATGAATCTATTTTTAGAATAATCTTCGAAGGTTTCTAATCTTTTTAAAACTTCTTCTAAGCTCATTCCATCCATGCTTATATCATAATATGGTTTATATCTTAATAGACTGCTATCATACATTGATATTTCTTTTAAAACTAAGGAATTTATAAAATGATATAAGCGATCATTATTATATAAATCTATTCCGTATGTATTGTTTTCATGTCTTACTAAACTAATAACATGGTTTGCTCTAGAATTCTTGGCTCTATTAAAAACATTACTGCCTTGGTAGCAATACAACTTTTCCATGTACTCTCCTAGTTTAGCAAAGATATCTTGATGAATTTGAGTATAGTTCCGGCAGCAACCTTCTCCTCTTACAATACTTGTTCCTAAACTAGAAGATATTTCTTTTTTTGAATTTGGAGCTTTCATTTCAAATTCCATATCACTAGATAAATAGCCATTATTAACTAAGAATGAAATAATCATTGAGCATTCTAGAATAGATTTATATCCTAGTTGTTTAATGAATAAAGCTACTTTTTCAATAAATTCATCATATTCTTCTAGAACACACTTAAAGATATCTTGTTCTTCTAAAGCTTTGGCATTATTGTTACGATATGACTCTTCAAAGAATCTTATGTAGATTGGATTGCCATTTAAATAGTTGTCTTCATTATAGGGGTTTTGTGTCATATCTTTTCGCCTCCACTGGCATGATATTATAACATATTTTGCTTGCTTTTTTGTTGTTTTCTTTTATAATAAACTTTGACAGTCAGGGGGATAGTTATGAAAACAACTGATATTATAAAATTTATGGATGATATTAATACTGTAATATCTTTCGTTGAAGGTGCTTTACGCATGGATGAAAGTGTTCATTTTAAATTAGAAGACTTAGGAGAAATTATTAAATTTTCTATTCAAAGAGGACATCATAGTATTCTTTGTGAAGAAATAGTTAAGTTGGATGATGAATCTTTAAGAACAATTTATGCAGCAATTGCTGCTAAGTATCAAAAAAGAATGAATTCAGGTGGCTTTTCAACATTTAAAGGAAGAGAAGCTACTTGGACTTTAGCACCAACAATAGATGATAAAACTTTAGTTGAATTTATTTCACCAAACGAAAAAGATCAAACTTGGTTTGTTGAAGAGTTAAATAAAGGAGCAAGAGAAAAAGGACTTTTATAGTCCTTTTTTATTTGATTAACTCATTATTTACGTATAAATGATATCCATTTAAAGTAATGTTATTATTTGATGGATCATCATTTTTTAATTCTTTAATATACATATTATTAGTTAGATTTATTTCTGAATCTTTTGATAAATAGATAGATGCTTCTTGATTATTAATAGTTCCTGTATAGGAAGAATTAGCAATCATGTTTAGTTGTAATTTAGAATTGGCTAATTCTATCTCTCCGTAGATTACTTGGTTTTTAAGATTCATTGTTATATCGCTATTAGTAGCTTTTATAAGTTTATTACTACCAAAGTTAAAGGCGGTATTTTCTAAATCGATTTCACTATTTATATTATCAACGATAAAGAATGGAGCTAGATTATAGTATGGTAAGTTTTTATTTATATTTAGACTTGAATTTATACTTTGGAAAACACTCTTTTCTTCTCTTTTATCGCCATATATTAAGACTGCTGATTCACTATATTTTTCATTAGATCCGCCACTAACTAACATTGAACTATTATCAATTACAACATTAGCGTTATTTTTTAGAATTGCAATACGAGAACCATTTGCTGTTCCGGTACTTTCTTTTATATATACTTCATCTGAAGATGATATAACCGGTGAACCAGAACCATTAGTTTCAATCATAGAACTAATTAATTCAATACGACCTTTATTTACTAAGACTCCTGGAGAATCTTTTACTTTAGTATTTATAGTAATATGATTCGTATTAATAGTTCCAGTAGCTGAAGCTACTAAACCAGGAGATGCTGTACCAAGAGTAGAAATAGTAGTATCTTTAAGATCACCGTGAGCTTTTCTACCATTTACAAAGAATGCAGGAGCTCCTTTGGCACTAGTTTCTATTACGCTATTTTCAACAATACCACTAGAACCGTAAGTAACTAAGATAGTACTATTTAAACCATTATTTAAAGTTTCTTCTATATTAGTAGAATCGCCTTCTTTAGTTACTTTGGCGTTTCTTAAAGTTAAATACGATTTATTTATTACTAAGAAACATACTTCATCTTCATTTGTGGAAGTACACGAGCCATAGTTAACTATTTCAGAAGCATCTTCTAATTTTACTCGTTTATATTCAGTTGGTTTTAGTTCTTCTTTGGTAGGAACTAAATCATCTTTTTTATGGAAGTGAAGAAAGATTCCGCCAACAATTAATAAGACTAATAATAAACCAACTAAGATTAAGATGATTTTATTTTGTTTCATATCATCACCTACGATCCTAGATTACAGCCAGTATCTTTTAATTTATAACTTCCAGTTAAAGCATATGTAAGACATTTTAAACCGCCACGGCAGTCATTAGAATGCTTACAACTGATGCATCCCATTGGAATACTTTCTTTTTGTAAATCTTGTAAGACTGGGTGATTAAAATATAAATCACTCATATTATCTGTTTTAAAATTACCAATATGGATAGGCATTCTACGGCATGGAACAATGTCACCATTTTCCATTACAGTTAATAAACCTTTTCCTGCAGTACAAGAATATGGTTCTTCACCAGATTTAATGAATTGTAACGCTCTACTCATTGAAACATAAGTTTTTTTACCTTCATTAAATTGTTTTTTTCTTTTAGTCATCATGATATTTAGCCAATCTTGGGTTTCTTCTAAGCCCATAATGAAATCACTATCTCTTTGATCACCTAGAGGGATGTAACGATCTGACCATACAGCATCGCCACCCATTTCTTCAACGTAATCGACAACATCTGGTAATTCTTTATAGTTTAATTTAGTAGCCGTAAAGGATACTGATACTCTAATATTATATTTTTTTAATAGTTTGATAGCAGCACCTATTTTTTCAAAGGTTCCTTCACCGCGAACATAGTCGTTAGTTTTTTTGCCGCCTTCTAAACTTACTTGAATAAACCAAGGTTTGTATGATGCTAACTTTTTAGCCATTTCATCAGTTAATAATGTTCCGTTAGTTAAAATGGCAAAAGAGTATAAATCAGCATCTTTTTTAAATTCATCTAGTAATTTAAATAGATGAGGGCAGAATAATGGTTCACCACCAGTCAAATTAATATGCCCTTTACAACCAGTTTTATGTAATAATTCACGATATTGATTTAGAATCTTTAATAAATCTTTATATGGTAATTGAACTGGTTTATGGTTTTCTTGATAACAGTGCTTACATCTTAAATTACATGCTTCACTTAAATGCCATTGTAATGTTATATATCTTGTCATATCCATTCTCCTTAATATACTCATGTATTAATTATACAATAAAGTACATAAAAAAAGTAGAGTTTCTACTCTACTTCATTCTAATAATTTTCAGCTTTTAATTCAAAATAGCTTTGTGGGTGAGCACATACTGGACATACAGCAGGAGCTTTCTTACCAATTACTACATGGCCACAGTTACGGCAGATCCAAATAGCATCTTCGTCTTTACTAAATACTACTTCATCTTCAATATTCTTTAATAGTTTACGATATCTTTCTTCGTGATGCTTTTCAATTTCACCAACCATTTTAAATTTAGCAGCGATTGCTTTAAATCCTTCTTCTTCTGCTACTTTAGCGAATTCAGCATACATGTCTGTCCATTCATAGTTTTCACCGTCAGCAGCTGCTTTTAGGTTTTCGATAGTTCCTGGAACTTCTCCACCGTTTAATTCTTTAAACCACATTTTAGCATGTTCTTTTTCATTATTAGCAGTTTCTTCAAAAATAGCTGCTATTTGTTCATAGCCATCTTTTTTTGCTTTTGATGCAAAATATGTGTATTTGTTTCTGGCTTGTGATTCACCAGCAAAAGCTGTCATTAAGTTTTGTTCTGTTTTAGATCCTTTTAATTCCATTTGGGAACCTTCTTTCATTAAATATTTCTTCATCTATTATATCAAACATTATTAAATAAAAAAAGAAGATTTAATCTTCTTCTACTACTTCAATAACTTTATCTAAAGATATTAATTCACTTATTATTTCCGTTTTGGTTAGTTTCTTTGTATCGTATGTTATACCTATCTTTAGAACATCACTTTTTTTGCTTTTTATTGCTTCAGAATCTTTTTTTATTGACTGAATATGAATAGATTCTTTTTTAAAATATTTTTGAATATCATCAATTGATTCTGCTGCATCATCAGCAATTGTTATATGTAAGTTTAAGCCTTCATATCTTTCAAATTTACCTCTTATTTCTTGGTTATGAGATAAGATTAGAAATACTATAATTGTAGATATTATAGCTGCTGGATAGTAACCCATTCCTACAGCAATACCAATACAAGTAACTGCTAGGATTCCAGCTGCAGTTGTTACTCCACGAACATTAACACCATTTTGGATTATTGTACCAGCACCTATAAAACCGATACCTGTAAGGATTTGCGCTGGAATTCGTGAAGCATCTATATCATAGTACTTAGCCATGTATTCACTTCCCATGACTACTAGTGCTGCTGATAAACCAATGATGGCATGAGTACCAAAACCAGCTGGTTTACTCATGGCTGATCTTTCAATTCCAATAATACCTGCTAAGAGGCAACTTAGTATTAATTTAAAACACACTTGAAAAGTTTCTGTGCCAACTACATACTGTATATATTCCATCATAGGAAACACCTTCTTTATTCTAATTAGATATTAGCATATTTTTATTTATTATTCAATCATATAAAAAGGATGATTTTTATTCATCCTTTTATTTAAATATTACAGTAAAAGTTGTAAATCCGTTAGTTGAAGTACAACTAATTTTACCATTATGATTCTCAACTATTTTTTTGGCAATAGCTAATCCTAAGCCATAACGATTTTGATCTCGATTACGGGATTTATCAGCTCGATAGAATCTTTCAAATATGTGTTCTATCTCCTCTTTAGGTATTTCTTTTCCTTTATTTGTAACCATAAGTGTTATTTGTTTTTCTTGTTTTAAACAAACTTTTACTTCTCCTTTAGATGAACTATGCTTAATAGCATTATCTAAAAGAATAGCAATTAATTGTTTTATTTCATCACGATTACATTTAAATTTAATGTTTTCTTTTATATCATATGAGAACTCTATTTTGTTTTCATATAATAAACTTTCAAATGGAAGAATAGCTTTTTCTGTTAATTTAGATAAGTTTAATTCTTCGTATGTTTCTTTATTCTCGACATTTTCTAGTTTTGCCAAATCTAAAAGATTAGATATTAGTTTATTCATTCTTTCTGATTCTTCACGAATATTATTTAACCATTTCTTTTCTTTTGGATTGCTTTCTAGCATTTCAGCATTTGCCATGATAACACTTAATGGTGTTTTAAGTTCATGAGATGCATCGGCGATGAATTCTTTTTGTTTATTAAATGATTCTTCTACTGGTTTACTAATCCATTTGGTTAAGAAATAAGTTACTGCTGTGATTATTATTTCTGAGAAGATTAAAACCATTATTGATGTTTTAAATAGTTCTGTTAATCTAGTTGTAGCAGGGCTATTGCTAACTAATAGCATTGTGTTGTCTTTAATAGAATATGAGTAGTCAGAAAAATATAAATTGGTTATTTTTTCACTTTCTTCACTATTCTTAAGAATCTTATTAGCTTCTCTTAGAATTTCTTCAGTATCATATTCTATTTCTGAGTAACTATTGATATTACTTGCTTCATCATTTACAATTTCAATAGTATAAACGATTTGATCCATAAACACCCTGTCTCGAGTGTCTAGAGATTGCCTTGATCTACCATAAGGGCCAAAATTCATTCTTCTAAAATTAGATTCAATACGCATCTTTTCAGAGTTATAAGCTTGGATATTATTTATTAAGATTATACCAATTAAAACACTAGTCATAATTGTAAAGATGGTAAAGAAAACATTATATTTAAAGTTTTTCATTTACAACCTCCAACTTATATCCCATACCTCTAACTGCTTTTATATTAATATTGCCACCAAGTAATTTAATTTTTTTTCTAATAAATGATAGATAAGCTTCAAGGTTATTGGATTCTATTTCATTATCTAATCCCCAAATCTTATTATATATTTGGTCTTTTTCAATTATTTGGTTTTTGTTACGCATGAAGTATTCTAATAATTGAAATTCTTTGCCAATAATATCTATTGTTTCATTTGTGTCAATATTTTCAATAATTGATGTTTTAATATTTAGACGAATATTACCTACTTCTATATAATCATTATTGATATTATTAGCAGTATTTAATTGAGCATTTACTCTTGCTAATAATTCATCTATATGAAAAGGTTTGGTTACGTAATCATTTGCCCCGTTACTAAAACCGTGTAGTTTATCTTCAAGTTCTACTTTAGCAGTTAGCATGATTACTTTAGAATTGATGTTTTCTTCTCTAATCTCTTTTAAGATATCAAAACCATTTACAGATGGTAACATTACATCTAAAATTATTAAATCATAAGAATCAGATAGTGCTAGGTCTAGGCCTTCTTCGCCATCATTAGCAGTGTCTACTTGATATTTATTTTGTTTTAATTTACTAGCTATAACATCTGCTAATTTATATTCGTCTTCAACTACTAATATTCTCATAATTATCTCCTTTTTGTTTTTTGTTGATAATACTCCTCTAAGGTTTGGTTATTTTCATGAATTTCGAATGCTAAATCCAAACCTACATATCTAAAATGCCATGGCTCGAAACCAAAACCAGTGATGTCTTCTTTTCCTTTAGGATATCTTAAAATGAAACCATATTTATAAGCGTTCTCAGTCATCCATTTGATTTCAGGATCAGTTTCAAGTTGTTCTTCAATCATTTCCCCATTACGTCTAAAAATGACATCGAATGCTAATCCTGTTTGATGTTCACTTCCTCCAGGAGGAGCTACAAACTTAATTGCATGGTCTAATCCTTTTTCTAAAGCTGTTGATTCAAATACTTTTTCTTGATATTCGTATGAACGATATGATGAATCAACAAATATTTCATATCCTAATTCTTTAGCATATGCTTGCATTTTTTTAAATTGAATATATACTTCTTTATGCAAACGATTAACATATGTTGGGTCTATTTTAGAACCAGATGGTTCAAATATTTCAACCATATCTTCTGGTACATAATCACGTGCTAATAAGTTTTCTTTATTTACTAACATAGTAAAATCCATATATATCACCTACTAATAATTATAATATAAAATATTAAATAATTATTAAAAAAGCAATAAATAATTATTGCTTTTCTTTTTATGCTTCCTTAATGTTTGAATCTTTAGTAGTCTCTTCTTTTGTATTATCTTGTTTTTTATCATTCGCATTCGGTATTCTATTATTTGGTCGATTTCTATTTATTTCTCTATTTCTATTTGGATTATTTTTTCGATCAAAATCATTATTTCTAACATGTTGTTCTCTTATTTCTTTTATATCATTAGAATGTCCACATTTGGAAACTAATGCTCCAGTTGTTATTACAGCACCAGTTAAAATAATAGTAGATAGAATACAGATTACTATTTTATCTTTGTCTTCAAAGGTTTCTTTAAATGTTTTTTTATTGAATCCTGAGATTACTAAGTAGCTTCCAGTTAAACCAATTACAAGTCCTTCAATCGTAAATAATACAAAATACTTTGTTTTACTTTTTCTGACTGGAGCATTTAAATCTGGGGATTCTGATGTTTCTGGTTCTTCTTGTGATGAATCTTCTTCTTTTGGCTCTTGTGGTTGCTCTTCAGTTGGTTCTTTTTCTTCTCTATCTTCATTTGAAGTTATTGCTTCACGATTATTATTCTTTTCTGGTATTTCATTATTGCTAGCGCAATGAATAGTAATTCCTGTGAGAATAATAGTTATTATTAAAACAACACTCATAATGATATTTTTTAATGTTCTATTCATTGTTCACTTCTCCTTTCTTGCAATAATCTTACATAACATTTATTAAATAAACATTAAAAAAAGATTGAATAATCAATCTTTTTAAGCTTTTGTATCATTTGCTCCAAGAGTTATTTCTATTATTTTTTCATTATCATCTCTTAGAACTGTAAGTTTAATCTTATCACCAACTTGATGTTTATATAGTTCATATTTTAATCTTGAAGAGTTAGTAACTTCTTTACCATTAATTTTCTTGATGATATCTCCTTTTTTAAGTCCGCCTTTATCAGCAGGAGATCCTGATTCAATTTCTTCAACTAGAGCTCCATCTTCATCTTCTAAATCTAATAAACCTACACCTAGATATGGATATGTTACTTTGCCACCTTTTATGAATTTCTCAGCATTTGAA
>Ga0310697_10007478_pt1 | contig 10293 bp, 18 predicted proteins | sample 172DNAGHGlowgp2_FD_203883 | JGI IMG/M metagenome (GOLD analysis project Ga0310697, IMG submission 203883) | Sheep rumen microbial communities from Palmerston North, Manawatu-Wanganui, New Zealand - 1728 DNA GHGlow gp2 (v2) (version 2) | ecosystem: Host-associated > Mammals > Digestive system >...
AGGGCGATCCGCAGTCCCGCAGCAAAAATGGTCAACATAGAGTTACGGTGATTTAGTGAGATTTATAAGGAGGTATAAGGAGGTACTAGCCCAAAATTCCATCTACGTCAAATTTCTAGATCTGTCAAATTTTAGGCCGTCTATGGCTATAAATAATTTCCCTTGCGTATTTCATACTTAGATTATAACAGAATTTTTTAGATTTGTCAAATTTCAAACACGTAAAAATTTTGAGAATTTTAAGTGTACGCTGGCTAACGCGTATACAATATCCAGCTGGATTTTTTGAAGGATTTCCTAGCTTATAAAATTTGACGTTCTAGCTGCGGCGTAAAAAATTTGACGGACGTTCCAGCTGCAGCTCACGAGAAAAAATTTGACAATTGCTTTTGCAGCTGCGCAGCTCCTTGAAATTTGACAGCTCCTGAAATTTGCAGCTGCAGCTCATGGTGTAAAATTTGACTGGGCATAAAATTTGACGGCCGCACATGGACCGCCAGAATTTGACACATGAAAAAATTTGACAAAACGCTTGACTTGCGTGTGAAAGTGTGATATGATATGATGGGAAGAAATTTGACGGCGGCCCGGGCGAGTTAGCCACGACTAACTGACGTATAAAAAAAAGAAGGATCACTCCTTCTTTTTCTTTTTGGCTGATGCCTCGGCTTTACGCTTACGCGCAGCGACACGCAATGCGTAATCCTCAGCCATCGCGTACCCATCGTATGGGTCGCCATCACGTGAGCCCTGTGGCACCTTCACCGTGATGGTGATGAAGATGTCGTTGTTCCCAACGTCTACCGTAGGGAAAGCAAGCTCGTTAGAGCCTACCTGAAGGACTTCCTCGTGGAGGGTATCCTCGAGATATTCACGGATAGCCTTAACGTATGCCTTGCGTGTTGCGTCCTCTAACTGTCTTTTAGTGAGTGCCATAGTGAGTACCTACCTTTCCTTGATTTCTATAAGAATTATAACCTATAATGGACGGAAAGTCAACCCTTAAATTGTATTTTAGAAATACAATCGCCCGGGCACCTCGGCGCACTACTCAAAGAGTGCGCCTTTTTCTATGCCTTTATCTCTGCAAGCGAACAGAATTTCTTTTTCTATAAGTACATCGTCCAAACCTTTATGCACTTCTTCAAAGTCATTTTTGCCTGTAAGGAATCTATAAAGGATTTCGGCAGTATAACGGTTCTGTCCGTTTTTTGTGGTGTATCCGTTATCTACACAGAATTTTCTGTAATCCTTATCTTTTCCAAAAGCCTGACGTGACATTTTCAAGGTGTCGCAGATGATGGTGCCGTAAGGGAAGAAGTATCTATATTTGGAAGAGGTGAGCATTCTCTGAGTGAGGGCACAAGACAGATAATCAAATCGTGCGTTGTGGGCGTAAATTTCGGCAACGTGGTAAGCCTTGCAATCAGCGATTAAAGATTTGCGAATTGTGAAAAGTCTAGCCAGCTTGCGGTCGCCGTTTTTTATTTCGTCCCAATATGAAGGGATTTTTTCGGCAAAATAAGCGTATGACATCAGCTCTTTATCGAGGAAAATCTCGGCTACTGCATAGCTTTCTGTCTTAATGGTTTCGTGTGTGTCAAGGTTAACGACAGCCCAACCTATATCATAGCAAAATGGGTCGTCAAGGGTGTTGGTGGTTTCAGTATCAAGTACAATTACGTTCATTTAAGTGTTTTCCTTTCTTTATCTTATGTGCCTATTATAGCATTATAAATTAAAAATGTCAACCCAAAAAGTTGCACAAAAATGAGTGATTCGATCTGTGCACTTTAACGAATCGCGCCCGGGCAAAAGGGCCTGCGCCCTTTAGTCCTCGCAAAGTTTTAAGAAGTCTGACTTTGTTTTTTCTTTGATTTCGTTCTGTATGCTTTCAAACGCGAGTTCGTGTGACCAAATTGGACGTCCCAGAACGGTTTCAATATATTTGTGCAAATCATTAAAGTCACACATTAAAACGCCTGTATATGCAGATACGATAATTTTTTCTTCTTTAGTCATTTGAGTTTACTCCTTTCTTTACTGTATCTAAAGTATAACATAACCCTTTTAATCTGTCAACCCTTAGATTGTATTTTTCACGTACAATGCCCGGGCGGTTGCCCTCGGCTAACTCGCCCACAAAAGAAAAGGGGCATAAGCCCCTATTCCTTAGCAGTGAGTGTACTGCTTTACAAGTCCCTTTTTTGGAACCTTTACGTCAGTTACTGTGAGGACTTTATCCTCTACCAACTGACGGCAGAGAGCAGATGCTTTCTGTGTGGAGATGCCGAGAGCAACTGCGATGTCGCTTGCGAACATTCCTTTGTCTGTCAGCAGAGTTGTGATAGACTCTTTAATTGGAGCGTTAGCGATTGCAGTCTTGGAAGGCTTGGAGCTACGCTTTTCGTTTCTAGCGTCCATCTTGCCGATTTCCTGAGTTGCAAAATTTGTGATGTCATCGTTAACGTTTGCTTCAACTACTGCTACTAAAAATTCTCTCTTTGTCATACTAGACCTCTTTCTCGCTATTAGGTTGCGACCCTTAAATTTTCTTAGGAGTTCATCTCCTCTTTACATTATGTATTATATCATTTGTCTTTAGGTTTGTCAAGCACTTTTTTAACTTTTTTAATTTTTTTTCTTGACCTTTGGGTTTGTACCCTTTCCCTTTGGACATTATTAGTATAACATATTATAGAAAAATTGCAACTGGCAAAATGCACAAAATTGATCCGATCCGTTTGTGCAAAATTCCGGCGCCGGGCAAAGAGACCTTGCGGCCTCTTATTTTTTAATGGGTGCATCTGTGCAATATTCAATATATTCGCCATCAGGATTAAAAATGATTTCCAAAACATCTTCACCTGTAAATATATTGGTGTGTAATTCTACTCCTACGTGTATTTCATCATCAATGCAATACCATTCGGCGTTCCAATCTATTTCAGTATGAACACCAATAGCCTCGAAAGCTTTCGCAAGATTTTTAATTTTTTGTCTATTTTCTTTTGTCATTTATTTTTCTCCTTTCTTTATTGTAACTAAAGTATATCACACAATTCTTATAATGTCAATGTATTTTTGACGTACAATGTCCCGGGCAGTTAACCACGGGTAACCGCCGCATAAGTAAAAAGGGACTACTCGTCCCTTTTCGCTTTATCTTTGGCAATTTTCTTCGCCTTTTCCTCGGCTTTCTGTTTCGCCTTTTCGGCATCGGCTTTCTTCTTTGCCTGATATGCTTCCTCTTTCGCATATCCATCGTCATCGTCCTCTACCTTGGTTGGCACCTGAACGTTGATTTTAATCCACTTGTCGTCACCGTTCTCGTCAACGGTAGGAATCCAAAGGATATTGTCTTTTTCGTGGAGAACCGTTTCGTTTTCGGTAAGGAGAAAATATTCAAGTCTCTGTGTCCATTTAATTCTTAAAGCATCATCTTTTTTACTCATAAGTGTGTACCCCTTTCTTATCTTCTGTAAGAATTATAACATATAAACCTAACCTTGTCAATGTATTTTTTAAGTACAATCGCCCGGGACTTCACCACGTTAAAGTGGTGAAATCCCATTGAGAAAGAAAGGAAATTTATAAGATTTTTGTCTCACTTGCGAAATATTTTGCGTTATAGTCTCTAATAATTCCTTTAACGATTGCGCTTTCATTTTGTGACGCGCAGTAACAATTAAAAACTGTATGTTTTCCTACTTCTATAAAATTGTAGGAAATGTTTGCATTGTCTAATTCTGTGCAAATATCTTTTCTAAAACGTTTTGTAGTAAATTCTATTTTCCATAATTTGTCTTTACGCATTTTTTCTTCAAAGAGTTTAACAACGTAAACACCGATTAAGTTTGTAATGGCTACAATTATAACTTTAATCCATAAGTTAATATCTGAGTTAGTATATACAATAACGATTGTATAGAGTCCGTATGCTATCGCGTTTACAATGGCGGCGGCACCTTTACCACATTTTACTGTGGCGATACTCTTTGCGGTCTGTAAGATTACGTTTACTATATTTAAGATGATGAATAAAATAATAAGGTTCATATTTTGATTTCCTTTCTTGTTTCTTTCTGTACTTATTATATAGTATAGTGCGTGATTTGTCAAGTAGTAGATTGTATTTTATTTGTACATTCGCCCGGGCACGGCATACGCTATACACGTATGCACAATGCCACTTCGTCAGTTACTTCATCTAATTCTGCCCAAATTTCTTGTACCGTCATATTTAAGAAATTATTTCCCAAGTCGTCAACACAATCTGTCGTACAAGTAAAAGTGTTGTATCCTGTGCCAATGGTAAAAATGACGATACGTCCGTGATATAACTGCAAGATTTCATATACATTCATTTTTTACTCCTCTTCTACCTCATCAATTCCTGTTTCGTCGCAGAAAGCAACAAAAATTTCTCTTGAAGTATTATTTACGTATTCAGTTACTTCTTCATTAGACATATCTTGAAAATCTTCTCCTTGACAAACAGTGCGGCAAAGGGTATATGCAACAATATCCATCATTCTCATAGCAGTATCTAATTTAATTTTCATTTGTTTATTTCCTTTCTCTTTTATTTGTCTATATAATAACACATTTTCCTCTGTATGTCAATGTATTTTTTTGATACATCGGCCCGGGCACCACGCACACCTTACAGTGCGCGCAGTATTGGGAGGATTTCGTTTACGTCGTATGCTATACCGTTCCAATTCTCACGATTTTCTAACTCATCGTCGAAGAGGATTCCGTTTCGACCTATCTCTTTTGGAGTTCCGTAAACCAGAATGTTTATTCTGTCAAAGGTTACGCTTGCGAGGTGTCTGTGTAACCAAGCTATTTTGGCAGCAGCTACCTTTTCATTATACTCAGGTGAGCCGTTTCTTGACAGCCAGCTTACGATTCCGATTGTGTAGCCGTTTCTCTGTAATCTGTTAAGTACTCTAGCCAGGCTTGCCATTCTAACTAATGGTCTAGCTTCTATGTAAGGGGTTGGGTCTTCGTTCTGTAACATTTCAAGCCAGTTCTCAACTCCATAAAGGTCTGCGATTGTTCCGTCCATATCGAACCAAATTTCTTTTCTCATTTTTATGATTTCCTTTCCTCTTTCTATACGTATTATAAAGGATAATCTGAAAAAATGCAAGTATAAAATTGTACAATTTTTAGAAATTTTTTTGTGCATATTGTCGATCCATGCCGGGCAGACTTTAGCACGTTAGTGTGCTAAAGTCGCCGCAATTTTCGCTATTTTGTCATTTAATATTTTACATTCCTCTGGAAATGCGTTTATAAAACGAATTGCCCAAAGGGTTGCACGTTTCTCTATTGGTAAATTAAAATAAAAGTCATTCCATTTTTTGGTCCTTGCCATCTCATCGGTGATGAGTTCTTTTTGCTCTTCGCAATAGTTTAAAATTTTGTCGCTATTGCGATTATAAGTTTCAAGATGCCCGATTTCGTGGAAAAGTGCAAGAATGAATGTGCCACACTCGTATTTTAATCCGTTTTTTCTTGCAAAATCCATAAACCACTTATCAACATTTAACGGAGTGTAAAGCGTCCAATAAATAACGCCTTTTTCCACGTCACAACAAAAATCTGCGCCATAATTGGCTCTATATCCTAAAGGTGCAAGGTATCTATTAATAATGGTATTGATTTTTTGAATTGGTGTTCTCATTTCGGTTTCTTCCTTTCTTTTTCTAGAATTATTATAACCGATTAAGTTAAAAATGTCAATGTATTTTTTTAGTACACGCGCCCGGGCACGGCCTGGAGACTACATCTCCAGACCGAATTTTTCGGCAACTTTTTCTCTGTGTGCCTGAAGAGTTTTATTGTCCTCTTCCTGAACGTCCTCAAGGACTGTTTGAAAATCCTTGTAGAATACTGCGGTGTCGTATTCATTGGTGCAGAATCCGTCAATAGTTCCGTCAGTGTTGATAGTGTATCCATAATAATAATTTACTTTTCTCATAGTGTTATTTCCTTTCTTATTTTCTATAATTATTATATCATAAAATTTGACTTTTGTCAAGTTTTTTTATGTATAAATTCGGTACACGGCGACGCCCGGGCGCGAAACTTCACTGCACTGAAGCAATGAAGTCGCGTTAAGGAGGATTAAAATGGGTTCTATACGGTGTCCAGTTCGTGTTTACTCTTTCAAGCCCGCGAGTAAATCTCCCTCTTTATTTATATACCGCCATCAGGTTTTACTTGACAACTTGCGTCTTACCGAATCTAACGGCAACCTTACTGGTTTCGGTGTTACAACAGGCGGTTTATCTCTCTTTCTGTAATTATAATATCACATATCTATTAACTTGTCAACTATTTTTTGAATTTTTTTGGAGGTTTTATCTTTTCAATCCCTGAAGGCTTTTCTCGTTGCAGAAGGTGGCTTTTTCAAATTTAATCTGGAAAGCTTTTCCATCTACTACAATGTCGCCTGCCTCGGTGAATGGTACGTTGTCTTTTTCCCAGGTTTGTCCGTAATATTCTGTTACTAATTGCTCAAAATTTTCACCTTTGTTATAGGTTGAAGTTTTGTGAAAATCTTCAAAAAATTTTTTAGAGCAAAGAGCAAAAGTTTCGCAATTTTTCAGAAGATTTTTCTGAGCTTTATTTGGACGGAAACGGAGAGATAATCCAGCGCCACGGCTAGCTTTGTCTAAGCTTGTTACGTATGGCAGCAGGTCGCTGGTTGTGATTGCGGCGTAGATAGTGCCGTCGCACTCAAAGCCGAAAATATAGTCGTGAGTGTAAGCAAGTGCATCGTATTCGGTAACCATTTTATTAAGCATTACGAGATTTTCCATCAGTTTAGTTCCTTTCCTTATCTTCTATGGTTATTATATACCATAGTCCGGAAATTGTCAACACTTTTTGCAAAACTTTTTCAAAAAAAATTTTCACCCGATCCTTTAACGCTTCACCGCACTAAAGCGCGGGCCCGGGCAACATAGTTTGTGAATTTTTTAACAATCTCTAAAAATGGCAGGGTGGATGTTTGCGTCCTTGGTGTCCACTCCACTTCCCTCTTTCTAGTATTATAATAGCATACGTTTGCGATGGTGTCAAGTATTTTTTGAAAGTTTTTGAAAAAATTTTTTTGATTTTATGCTTTAACGCACTAAAGCGACCGCCCGGGCACGCACTTTCACACTTCACCGCGATGAAGTGCGACGGATCCGCTTTAGTGCGTTAAAGAGCGAAAGGGATTATTCCCAATCGCTCCAATCGCCGTTTAGTAATTCGTCGGCAAATTCGGGACTGATTGGGTCGCGTCCTTCTTGCTCGATTTCTGCGCTCCAGATTTCGCAGAAACCGTTATTTTCGTACCCAATGGCGATATGGTCGCAATACCAATCATATTTTGCGTACTCCTCTATTAAACGAAATGCCTCGGCATTTAATTCGTTGAACGGGGTCTCGTCACTGTATTCTTTGTCTATGGTTGTAAGGTCGTCCATGTGTAATCTAATAATCATCATTTTTTTATTTTCCTTTCCTCTTTGTACCCTTATTATAACATCTTTTTAGAAAAAGTCAAGTACTTTTTTCAGATCGTTAATTTTTTAACAATATGGCAGCAGGACGGATCCTTTAACGCTTTAATGCATTAAAGCGCGGTAGCTTGCTTTAACGCTTCACCGTAGTGAAGTGCCCGGGCAAACAATAAGGCCCGCCTATGTGGCGGGCCAGGCAGCAGGTCGGTTACTGAAGAGCTTCGCGCTCCCTCTTCTTCCTTTCAATGGTGGCTCTTCTCTTAGCCTGGATACGAGCCTTGCGCTCGGCCTCGGCTCTCCATCTCTCAACTAGCTTGTGGCCGTAAGCAATAAGGTCATCTTCTGTCTCGATTGTGCAAGGTAGACAATGTAATGCAGCGCTAAGCTGGATACTCATAATAATGTCTTTTCTATCCTCATCGTTGAACTCTTTCATAAATCTCTTTGTAGTGAATTTCATTTTTTTATTTCCTTTCTTTATTTGTCTTGATTATATCATCGGCCTGTTTATCTGTCAAGCCTTTTTATTCTCTTTGTAGATGTAGTGTAGTGTGTAGCCTTCGCCTACACCGAAGTAGCACCATACACTAGCTATCTGTGGGTTATCCTTTACCTTGTTAAAGTAGTTTATCATTTGTCCCTTGTGGTCAAAGTGCTTTGTGTAGAGTTTCATTTTTTAATCCCCTTTCTTTCCTAAGCCTGGGCTTAGGCTCTCGATGAGAGCCAAGCCCTTAATACTTTACTTTCGGCTTTGAGCCTTGTCTTTGTAGCGCCTCCGTTGGCTTTACTTTCCCTTGTTACCGTTCCGAACTCGGTTACGAAGTCTATCCATTCGCTCGGGCTCATTATGTAAGCAGTTTCAAAGTCGGCAGTTACGTAAGCATATCTGTTTGCGGCATCTTGCTGAACGTGAGCCTTTATGTCCGTACCCTTGCACACGGTAGCCCTTGCGCTTTTGATTTGAATGTCCTCAAAGTCTCCCGCTTTTGTGGCTGGTACGTTGCTAGCCTTTAAGAGTAAGCCTGTCATAGTGTAGATAAATACCTGCTCAGCGTGTTGCCCCGAGTTACTGTAAACACGTTCAAAGTCGTGCCTTAATGGTGTAGCAAACATTTTGAATCCCCCTTATTCAATTGTTAATGTTCTCTTGTTGTCTATAAGATAACACACAACTCTAGAAAATGCAATACTTTAGATTGTACTTTATAAATACAATCCAACGCAACGCAGACGCAACGCAGACGAGCGAGACGCTTCACCGCTTCACCGCGTTAAAGTGATCCGTTCAGGGATAGGGTAGGGTACTTTGATCCTTTAACGTATTAAAGTACTTTGTTATATATTTAACAATTTTGGGATTTTAGCAATTTAACGCGCTAAAGCGCGCCCGGCCCTCGTACATAATCCTCATGAGATAAAATTTTCAACTCGCCTCATGAGATAAAAATTTCAAATCCTTAAAATTTCAACCCTCCCACAATTAAAATTTGACTCCTTTCCGAATTTGTGCTATAATACGTATATAGGAGGAAATGAAATGGATTTAGACTTCAATTTAAACTCGTCCGAAGCCCGTTCACGCTTCGTAAACGACAACATAGAATACCTAAAAGGGTTAAAGCCCGAATTACTTGCAAACTATATACTCTGGGGCGATAAAACCCAAAAAGATATAATCTTACCCTCAAAATGGAACGATGCAGCACACACGCAAAGTCTCGACGCATTACTAGAACAACCCACATTCAACGAGTCAACACTTAAACCTTTGACTCACACACCCTACACATTCAAGCGCGAGACTTTCTCTCGTTCCAAAGCTCGCACCCAAGCCCCGCCACATATACTTCATGAACTAGAAACGCTCTGGAAACAAATAGATGAGATTGACTACGCCATTTACATCTATGAAGGAAAACCCGTACGCCCTGAACTTAGCAAGCGCTTAAGTGAGCCTCAAAAGTCCTCAATCGAGGCTTTCGCCCATACGCTTACCCCATACAAGTATCTGCGACTTAAGCGTCAACTAGTCGATCTGCGCTCCACCCAATACACATTGCGGGACTCTTACGCCCCTACGCTCATGCCGGCCCCCGCCACATATACCGAGCCAGACTCTTTCACCTTTAAATGTAAGCCTTTCGAATACCTAACCCCAAAGAAATTGGATTTCATTTGGGATTTGAAGGTTTTTCCTTCCCCAGACAATATCCCCTCAAATCTAATCCCAGATTTAATGCGCTATACATGGTCCACGCCTACCGATGAAGTCTCTTTCGACTTCACTAACCCGGCTCATTTAGCGGCGGCCTATAAATTTGAGGTACCCGATGAAATTCACCGCCGCCTAAACCTATACGAGGAGCTAAGTGACCTAAAACCCGAATTGAAGGCCATCCTCGAATACCGCAAACAAAACCTGAGCACCCTGAGCATAACCCACCTAGTCAACACAGAATTCCACAAATCCTATAATTCCAACTACGTGAGCACTCTCTTTCACCAAAAAATTATAGGTACAATAGCGGAGACTGCCCTTATACATAGAAAGTGTGTTGAAAACCTTCCTTTCGAAGAAGAATGGATACGCTGTAAGGATTGCGGCCGCCTATTACTCAAGGACCCTTACTTTTTTATGCGGAACGGCCGCAACTCATCAGGATACTCAATACGGTGTAAGAAATGCGCCAAGGAGAAACGAACAAAATGAACAAGAAATTTTTAGACCTAATTAGTAAAATGAAGGAGCCCGAATTATTTCTCGGTG
>Ga0310697_10007479_pt1 | contig 10287 bp, 6 predicted proteins | sample 172DNAGHGlowgp2_FD_203883 | JGI IMG/M metagenome (GOLD analysis project Ga0310697, IMG submission 203883) | Sheep rumen microbial communities from Palmerston North, Manawatu-Wanganui, New Zealand - 1728 DNA GHGlow gp2 (v2) (version 2) | ecosystem: Host-associated > Mammals > Digestive system >...
TTTGTTTTGTTTCATCCAATCTTTACCATCAACAACTCTTGATACAAGCATTGAAGAAGATGTATCACCAACAACATTTAATAGTGTTGCAGGTGGATCAATAATTGTTGCGATAATTGTAAGGATAGGTAAAGCTGTTAATGGGAATCCCATCATTGTAAGAATTAGTGTTTCAGAAATTGTTCCGCCACCAACTGGTACAGCTGTAACAAGAAGTGTAGCAAGTAAGGCAACTCCTAAAACAGTCCAAACACTAGGATGAGTTCCAAATAAGTATACTAAGAACATAATCTTAAATACAGAACCAATAACTGATCCATCTTTATGGAAACTAGTTCCTAATGGAATCATTGTTTCAGCAATATCATTTGATACACCAATCTTTTTAGCACAATCTGTGTTAACTGGAATTGATGCAGCAGATGAACATGTACTAATTGCTGTTGCTGTAGCAGGTAAGATATTAGCCCAGAAGGCTTTGAATCCTTTAGCACCACCAGCAATAAAGGCATATAATGAGTAAACTACAAAGTAGAATACTAATGCTACTATTGTATAAACGATAAATGTTTTACCGAATCCAACAGCGATTTCATTTCCAAATGTTCCAACTAATGCTGCGAAGTAGCATCCTAAACCAATAGGAGCATATAAGAAGATGATATCAATAAACTTGATAACAACTTTATTTGCAGATTCTAAAACATTTAAGAATGGTTCTGCTTCCTTTCCAACAAAATGAATAGCTAAACCAACTAGAATAGAGAAGACGATGATAGCAACAATGTTACTTCTTGTTAGAATACCACTAAAGTCACCAACAGTTACTGTTTCAACAGTTCTGTTAGCATATAGTAGAAATCCTGTTTCTTCCTCCTCTTCTTGAACTGGTTCTTCTTCAGCCATTTTTTCTCTAATTGCATTTGTATCGTTTGGATTTACTAATTTAGTTGAATAAGTAGTTCCAATACCAACAAGAACAGCAATTATACTTGTTACAATAAATGAAATAAAAATTGTAACTAAAACTTTACCTAATCTTTTAGGTTGTTTAATACGAGCAATAGATGTTGTAATTGTTAAGAATAGTAATGGTACAATAATTACTAATAATAGATTAATAAAGATATCACCAAATGGAGCTAAGTATTTAGCTTTTTCTCCAGCAACTATACCAACGATTGCACCAATGATTAAACCTAGAACTAAAAGAATGGTTTTCTTGTAGTTTTTCCATATGTTTTTCATGGTATAACTTCCTCCTTAATTAAAGGATATTATAGTTGGATGTAAATAAAAAGTAACAATAATCCACACAAATAACAATTATATTTATTAAATCCACACAATTTGATAAAATATAAGTAGGTGATGGAGATGGCAAAACCTTATATTAAATTAAATGATAATGAAGAAAACTTAAGTTTAGGAAATTTATTTCGTTATATAAAAGAAATGGCTAAAAATAGAGTTTCTGCTTTACAAAGTGAACTTTTTTGTATTTTGTTTTCGGTAGATAGTATAAATGATACGACAGTTAATAATTATTGCGTTGGCTGTCGTAGTATTGGCGCTGATTATAAACAAATATTTATTAATAAAGAAAAAAGATATCGTAAGAATGAAGAAGAGTTTGTTGATATTGTTATAGATCTTTTGAATATTTTAGATGGCGTTGTTCATAAAGTTGATAATGATAAGATTAGTTTTATTAATAACAGTGATAGTGCTAATTTGTTGGTTAGAAAACTATATAACCTAGCAAAAAATGATCGTCAAGTACCAGAGGATTTTAAAGATAATATTTATCGTCTAATGGAAGATAAGAAAATCTATAATTGTTTAGTTGAGTTATTATTTTATATTGTTTTATATAAGAAACAACCTTTATATGAAGATGAATTAAAAAGAGAAGTCTTAGAAAATGTTTTAAATGATACTAGTATTAGTTCGGTATCTTTACAAGAGTATTTATCTTTAAAGTTAAGAGAAGGTATTAACTTCGATTACTCGATGAAGAAACTAGCAGAGAATGGTAATGCTTATGCTAGTTTTGAACTTGGTAGCGACGAGTATTATGGGTATGTTACTGGAACGCCAAGATATAGTAAAGCTTTAGAATATTTAAAAAAAGCCGCAGAAGATAGCCATGCTAGTGCTAATTATATGGCTGCAACTATTTATATTAGAGGATTAGTAGGAAATAAGAGTAAAGAAGAATTAGAAAAAGGATATAAGTATTTACTTAGAGCAGAAGAACTTGGCAATATAGCAGCAGCTAATTTAATAGGTAATATGTATTATGAAGGAATATATCCTTTGGATAGGGATGTTATAAAAGCTAAAGAGTATTATCAAAAAGCAGGAGAAGCTAATTATGTATTTGCTTTAAATAATCTAGGGAAGATAGAAGAGAAAGATGGGAATTTAGATAAAGCTTATGAATATTATATGAGAAGTGCTGATCTTGGAGAAAGTTGGGCTTGTAATAAAGTTGGAGAAGCTTATAGAACTGGAATCTTAGAACAAGATATGCTTAAAGCTTATGAATACTATAATAAAGCTTTAGATTGTAATTATCGAACAATTAGATATTATGCTTTTTATAATCTAGCTAAGTATTTTTATTTAAATGGTTATGATACGATAGAAGCTAATCAAGATAAAGCAATTGAATATTTGAAGATAGCGTCTAATAATGGAGTTCTAGATGCTAGTATTGAACTATTCTACTTATATGCTAAAGAATATACTAAGAAAAAAGATCAATATAATTATGATCGAATAATGCATTATAAAAAGATGATAGAAAGTCATAAGAATTATAATCAAAGTATTAAAGATGCTATTGAAGATAAATTATATGAGATAAGAAATAAAAGAGAAATAAGTGTTAAATCAATAGATGATTTAATAAGGTAGGTGATAATGATGGAAAGTGTTTATATTCATATTCCTTTTTGTAAGAATATATGTAGTTATTGTGATTTCTGCAAAATGTATTATAGAGAAGAGTGGGCTTTAAAATACTTACAATCATTATTATTAGAAATTCATGATAAGTATAATGGAGAAGAAATAAAAACATTATATATTGGTGGAGGGACACCATCTAGTTTAGGTGTTAAAGAATTAAATATATTGTTTGATATAGTAAAAGAATTAAATCTTAGTGATGATTTAGAGTTTACTTTTGAATGTAACTTAGATGATATTACAAATGAATTATTAATTATTCTAAGAAAAAATAGAGTTAATAGATTAAGTATTGGTATTGAGTCATTTAATGAGAATAAACAAAACTTTATGGGAAGACATCATACTTTTCTAGATGCTCAACAAAAGATTAAAATGTGTCGAGAAATTGGCTTTAAGAATATTAATGTTGATTTGATGTATGGGATTCCTAATGAATCCTTGAAAGATTTAAAAAAAGATTTAGAATTGATGTTAAAATTAGAACCAGAACATATTAGTACTTATAGTTTGATTGTTGAAGATAATACTAGAGTTGGTATTAGTGGGGTACTACCAATACCAGAAGAGTTAGATGCTTCAATGTATGAAATGATATGTGATAAATTAGATAATAAAGATTACGTTCATTATGAAGTTTCTAATTTCTGTAAGAAAGGCTTCGAATGCAAACATAATTTACACTATTGGAACAATGACGAGTATTATGGCTTTGGAATTGGAGCAGCAGGATATGTAGATGGTATTAGATATGAAAATACGCGTAGTTTAACAGATTATTTTAAAGGTATTGTTAGAAAGAAAGAAGAGATTCTTTCAAAGGAAGATAAAATGTATAATGAATTAATGCTTGGATTTAGGAAGATGGAAGGTATTAATTTGAAAGAATTCTTCAAAAAATATGAAGTTAATATGCAAGAAGCTTTTGATTTAAGAGAAGTTCTAAAAGATGATGAATTGATTGTTGAAGGAGAATATATCTTTGTTAATCCGCAATATATCTATGTAATGAATGAAATCTTAATTAAAATAGTATAAAAAGATAGTTAACTATCTTTTTTTATTGTCATTTAAAAAATATGATATAATTTATTTATGATAGAGAGGAATGGTAATTGTGAAAGATGAAGATTTAGAAACAACAAAACCTATCCAAATGGACGGAGAAGCCAAGTTATCTCGTGAAGAAAAGTACGAAGATGTACTAGAAGATGAAGTTGGTTCTCGTGAAGAAAAATATCAAAAGATGTTAGAAGAAGAGAAGAATAGAGAAGCTGAAGAGGAAGCTGAAAAAGCTTTAGCACAAAAGAATATAGAATTAGCTGAAGAATATGAAAAAGAAGAATTAGAAGCTAAAGAACAAGAAGAAATCTTAAAAGCTGCTAAAGAAGAAACAGGAGAAACTAAAAAGGAAAAACCTTTAGTTAAATTAAAGAACTGGTGGAATTCTTTAGATAAGACACAAAAGATTATCTATGGTATTATTGGTGCTTTATTTCTAATTTTGTTAATTCTTTTACTAATTGGTGTTATTGCTTTAATAGGTAAGAAAAAACCTGAAGAAAAGCCTAAAGAAGAGGTTCCTATTCAAGAAGAAGCTGCACCTATTATGTTTGATAATTATTATTATAAAGATGGAACTTTATACTTCTTAAGTGAAGGTGGATCTGATATTGGTACTTATGCATGTAATAATAAGAGTGAAAAACTATGTGCGGTAGCAGTAAATAATTATCGTGATGGCTTAGATGTACCTAATCTTGCAAAAGAGAATGGTGAAGAAGTAATTGAACATGTTAAGATTGTTCAAGATGATTTTGTATTTATTAATGATACAGACACTGAAGGTAAAGACAATATTATTCTTTATTCAATTAAGAAGAATGAAAAGATTGCTCAATATCAAGATGTTAAAGCTTATGATAATGGTTATTATGCTGTTAAGGATACTAGTGGTAAATATGGTTTAATTCAAATTGTTAATGAAAAGAAAGATATTATTAAACCACAATATTCTTATTTAGGAATGATAGATGGTGAAAACTATTTAGTTGCTAAAGAAGCTAAAGGATTTATTGTTATAGATAAAAAAGATAAAGGCATTAGTAAGTATGTTAATGTTGGTGAAGTTAAATACTATAATAATAATTTCATAGTTACTAAGAATGGTGGAACTTATGGTGTTTACGACTATAAGGGAAAACAATTAAGAAGTGGAGCTACATTCATAACTGTTAAAGGTAAATATATTTTTGAAGTAGAAGAAGGCAAAGTATTTGTTTATGATGCAGAAGGTAATAAGTTTACTGAAGAAGGTGTATCATTAAACAACGGTGAATATGTTAAGACTTTTGTTTATGATGATAATGATCAATTAGTAACAGTTAAGAGAAGTTTTGAGACAGAAGTAAAAGCTAATGAAATTACAATTGGAGTTTATAATTCTACTTTTGAAGATCCTCAATATAGTAATTTAAATATTCATGAAGGTAATTTAAATAAGAATTATGATTTTGTTAATTATTTTGATGGTATATTGTATTTCTATACAGATGAAGAAAAAACATATTTAATAGGATCATATACCTGTGCAAATAAGAACGAAGTTACAGCTTCATCTAAAGAATTTACTAGTTGTTACTTAGCTAAAGATACTGTATTTGAAGATAATGTAAATACTACACAGGCTGCTAAAGGAAGAAAAGCAAGAACTCCTATTATTAGCAATAAATATGTATTTGTTAAAGATGGTGACAATAATATTGTTCTATATGATATAGAAGCTAGAACTAATAAGAGTTCATATCAAAAAGTTAATACTTACACAGCAGATAATGATTATAAAGTTACTGCTACTAGTGGAAAACTAAGTATTGTTGCCTTTAATAAAAAAGGTAAATATGGTGTTATTAGAATTGAGAATTCAAATGTTTCACCATTATATGCATTTAATTATAATAAGATTGAAAAACTAGGAGATTATTTCATTGGTTTAGATACAGCAGGTAAATGGTTGATATTCGCTAATGGTAAAACAAATGGTGTATATGATGAAAAAGTTGCTGGATATACTGATGATTTGAAGCATGTTAAAGCTTTCAATAAAGAGTTCTATAGTGTATATTCATTCGAAGGAGAAAAAATTGCTGGTGGCTTATATTATGTAGAATTGTTTGAAAATGCTTTTGTTAGAGTAGATGAAGAAAAGAATGTTGCAGTTTATGGTTATGATGGAACTAAGTTGTCTGAATCAGCTCAAGTATTTAGCGATGTAAATGTTAAAGCTAATGATAAGCAATTAATTAGATTGAAGAAAACTGATGCAGGATATGTGGTATCAATATTTGATGGAAAAGATTATAAAGATACAACATTACCATTTGTTAGTCAGCAACATGAAGAACAAGGATAATAAAAAAGATATTAGTTGAACTAATATCTTTTTATTTGTCTATATAATAAGCATAGTATTCATCAAAGGTTATATCTTCGTCTTTTATTTGTTTGGCAACTTTTTCACCAACATATCTAAAATGCCATGGTTCATTTTTGTATCCGGTTATATCTTCTTTACCTTCTGGGTAACGAAGAATAAAACCATATTTCCAACAATTATCTTTTAACCATTTGCCTTCATCGGATTCACCAAATGTTTTACCGCCTCCATGCTGGATAGATGTAATATCAATTCCTAATCCTGTTTGGTGTTCTGAGTGACCAGGTCGAGCAGCAAGATTGTCACCATAATATTTGTGTGTTGATTCTTGATCTTTATATGAACGATATGATGAATTAATCATTATTTGAGCGTTAAATTTTTCTTTTACTTCAGCTTGCATCTTATCAAAGTTTTCGACTACTATTTTAGCAGCTTTGTTTTCGCCATATTTTCCATAAGCGTATGACAAGCTAAATGGTTCTAAATCAATTCTTTGATAGTCTTCTTTTAATCTATAGTATTTATTAACGATTATTAAGTATCCTAGGTTAGTATCTGTATCATATTCTTCGCTATACCATTCCTCACTAGCGTGAGTATTAACTAGAGCAATAATCTTTTTATAAGGAACATTTTCATGTTCTTTTTGATATTCTAAATACTTTGGATAGTTTTTTAACATGAAATATTTTTGATTAATAATCTGGTAATATTTTTCGTCATATTCTTCTTCTTTTAGGATTTCATCTAAATATTTATCACTAAGAGTAGAGGAGATTTTTTGCGCTTCATTTAAAGGATAACCGATCTGGTTTATCTTGTATTCATAAGTTTTATGATATTCCATTATTTTATGAACTTTTGTGCCTTCAACGATGGCATAGATAAGGATTATTATTATAACTAATGAATAAACTAGGAAGCGTTTAAAGCTCTCTTTTAGACGTAGTCTTTTTTTCTTTTTCCTTTTTCTTATTTGCGTCATGTTTCTTTCCATCTTTCTATTATTATTATACCAAAATTCTAAGTAAAAAACATGATATTTAAAAATTAGCACTTGGGGGTTGACAACTGCTAATTTAATGATATAATTGATTTAGCACTGTTGGATAATAAGTGCTAACGGATGGTGATTTACATGGATGAAAGACAAGAGAAACTATTAAAAGAAATAGTTGAATCTTATATAAAAAATGTAAGACCTGTTGGAAGTCATGCTTTATGTAAAAAATTTAATTTGTCTTCAGCAACTATTAGAAATGAAATGGCTGCTTTAGAGAAGTTAGGGCTTTTAGAGAAAAACCATATTTCTAGTGGTCGTGTACCTTCTGAAAAAGGTTATAAATACTATGTAGAGAAGTTAATGAAACCTAGAGAGTTAAATGGTGAAGAAATGTTGAAGTTACAAACAATATTTCAAAACTCTCAATTGCAAGTAAGTGATGCAATTAATAAGTGTATGGAAATTATTGCTGAGATCACTAATTACACTAGTGTTGTATTAGGTAAGAGTAGTGAAGATAATACATTGCAGCAAGTTAATATAGTACCACTTGAAAATAATCAAGTAATTGCACTTGTTTGTACTAATAAAGGAATTGTTGAAAACAAGAAATTTACAATTCCAGAAGATATTTTTGTAGATGAGTTAGTTAAGACTTGTGAAATTATTAATAAGATGTTAGTTGGCACACCAATTAATCTTGTTAATCATCGTTTAGAATTTGATGTTAAACCAGTTATCAGTAAGACTATTAAACAATATGAAGCTGTTTATGAGATCTTCTATGATGCATTTAATGATTTTACAAAGAATAGTAGTAATGTTTACTTTAGTGGAAAAGCTAATATTTTAAAACAACCTGAATATAATTCTATAGAAGATGTTAAAAGGATTATTGGTAAGTTTGATGATGAAAACTTAGTTAATAAAATAGAAGAAGCATCAGATGGTGTTAATGTCTATATTGGTGAAGATTCAGAATTTGATGATGATGTTACAGTTATTAAGTCTAAATATAATATAAATGGTGAAGAAGGAACAATTGCAATCATTGGTCCAAAAAGAATGGAATATGATAAAGTTATTGGCCTTCTAGAATACATTAACGAAGAACTTAGTAAGAGATAGAAAAGAGAGGGACTATGCAAGAAGAAAAGAAACAAAATGTTAATCAAAATGTTCATCACAATGATCAACATAAGAAACCTGATAAAAAAGTAGAAAATAATCAAAAGCATGAAGATAAAAAAGGCTTCTTCAAGAAAAAAGAAGATGAAGAAAAGAAAAAATTAATTGAAGAAAATGCTTTGTTAAAAGATAAATATTTAAGAACACAAGCAGAAATGCAAAATATGCGCAGACGTATGGAAGAAGAAAAAGCAAATCTTTTGAAATACGAAGGTGAAGATTTAATTATAAAGTTGCTTCCAACTTTAGATAATTTTGAAAGAGCCATTATGATGGATGATACAAATCTTCAAGATGAAGTAAGTAAATTCTTAGAAGGTTTTAAAATGATATATGGTAATCTATCAAGTACATTACAAGGATTTGAGGTATTAGCAATGGATATTATTAATAAGCCATTTGATCCTGAACTTATGGATGCAGTATTAGTTGAAGAAGTTCCGGGAGTTGAACCTAATACAGTTGTCGATGTATTACAAAAAGGTTATACATATAAAGGAAAAGTTATCAGACACGCAATGGTTAAAGTAAGTAAATAAAAAGGAAAGAGGAAATAGATTATGGGAAAAATTATTGGTATTGACTTAGGTACAACAAACTCTTGTGTTGCTGTACTAGAAGGTGGAGAACCTGTTGTTATTGCTAACTCTGAAGGAAATAGAACAACTCCTTCTGTAGTAGCTTTTAAAGGAGACGAAGAATTAGTAGGAGAAATTGCTAAAAGACAAGCTGTTACTAATGTAGATAATACAATCGCTTCTATTAAGAGAAAGATGGGTACTAAAGAAAAAGTTGAAGCTAATGGAAGAAAATATACTCCAGAGGAAATTAGTGCTAAGATCTTAATGAAGTTAAAGAAAGATGCTGAAAGTTATTTAGGTGAACCTGTTAAAGAAGCAGTTATTACTGTTCCTGCATACTTTAATGATTCACAAAGACAAGCAACTAAGAATGCTGGTAAGATTGCTGGTTTAGATGTAAAACGTATTATAAATGAACCAACAGCAGCTTCACTTGCTTATGGTATAGATAAACAAGAAGATGCACATACTATCTTAGTTTATGACTTAGGTGGTGGAACATTCGATGTATCTATTCTTGATTTAGGTGATGGTGTATTTGAAGTTAAATCTACTAATGGTAATGTTCATTTAGGTGGAGATGACTTCGATCAAAGAATCATGGATTATTTAGTTGAAGAGTTTAAGAAAGAAAATGGTGTTGATTTATCTAAAGATAAGATGGCAATGCAACGTATTAAACTTGATGCTGAAAAAGCTAAGAAAGATTTGTCTGGTATGACTACTACTCAAATCAATATTCCATTCATTGCTCAAAATGAAAACGGACCTTTAAACTTAGATGTTACTTTAACAAGAGCTAAGTTTGAAGAATTATGTATGGATTTATTTGAAAGTACTATGGAACCAGTTAGAAAAGCATTAAAAGATGCTAAGATGACTGCTAAAGATATTGATAAAGTATTATTAGTTGGTGGTTCAACTCGTATTCCATATATTCAAGAATTAGTTAAGAAAGAACTTGGTCAAGAGCCAAGTAAGGGAGTTAACCCAGATGAATGTGTTGCTTTAGGTGCAGCTATTCAAGGTGGTGTATTAACTGGTGAAGTTAATGACTTAGTATTACTTGATGTTACTCCATTATCATTAGGTATTGAAAC
>Ga0310697_10007480_pt1 | contig 10287 bp, 7 predicted proteins | sample 172DNAGHGlowgp2_FD_203883 | JGI IMG/M metagenome (GOLD analysis project Ga0310697, IMG submission 203883) | Sheep rumen microbial communities from Palmerston North, Manawatu-Wanganui, New Zealand - 1728 DNA GHGlow gp2 (v2) (version 2) | ecosystem: Host-associated > Mammals > Digestive system >...
CCCGCCACGCGCAAGCTGACCGAGTCGCTCAAAAAAAAACGCCCGCCACGCGCAAAATCTCTCTCTCCTAAGTTGAAGCTAAAAACTACGGATTCGCGACCGAACTAAAGTTGGAGACGACCCCTAAACGTTGCGGTAGCGAATGACTTAATATTGGTTGAGTAGTGCGAAAAAGAATTTGAAACGTAGTGGTGATGAAAAGTTTGATGTTGATAGAGAAGCAAGGCAGGGAATTTTCATCCAAACAAAGCTTTCTTTTTTTCAAAGAGACTCTCCTTCAAAGTTAAGGTGGGTGGCAGTGGCTCAGCATAGGCTTTTGTCTATCGTAGCGTAACACGAATGTGCAAGCGTCAAGCGATAGCAAAAGCCGTCTAATGACGAGGTAGGACACAAGGTTGCATGGCAAGCGTTAGCGTCCTTGAAAGGGTGCCATGCCCGCAGTGTCCAACCGACATTAGACGCTAAGGGGCGCACCTATAGCGTTGGATTAGAACGTGGCGTGTGGGTGTCGGCTTGGAGGCGTGTACTGCTAAGTCAGGCGATTGACAAGTTTAGCCGGTAGATTTTCTTGCCGCCGCCGCGACCAGATTCGAGGACGTGTCCCGCCGGCATGTTGTCGAGGCGGGATTTAACGGTATTGCGGGATTTGCCTGTCGCTCTTATCAGTCCTTCCATCGAAATGCCACCGCCGAAGAAAACGCTTGATTGCAAAAGTGCCTCGTATATCTCCCTAGTCAATGCATCGCCTTCAATCAGCGTAGAGAGTCTCTGGCGATACTTGGTCAGTTGCATGATTTTGTTGTTCAGCGAAAGCGATATGTCGTCGAAAGTCGCTGAAATGATTTCTGTAAAACCAAGGACGAACGGAGTCAGGTCACCGCAGTTCCATTCGGAATCGGTTTCTCTGAATAGGTCGTAGTATTTCTTCTTGTTCTTCTTTATAAGTACCGACAAGCGAAGCGCGACTAATCGGTGAAAGCGGCTAGCCAAGAAGTACGACACGATAAATCGAGCTGTCCGTCCATTGCCGTCGTAGAACGGATGGATATACTCGAACAGATAGTGAAAGATAGCTACCCTGGCAAGTAGTGGCATGTCTGGATCGTGCAGGATTCCTAAAGTTACGTTAAGTAGCTCAATTATTCTTTCCTCAGGCTGAACACCACGATGAAGAATTTTGCCAGAAGCTGAAGTTATGCTTACGGAGTCTCGTCTGAATAAATCGCCGTCTAGTTTGTGAGTTGGGTCATTTGCAGTGACTTCTTTGTGAGCGAACTCGTCATAGAAAGCTCGTATATCTTCGCAGGTTTTGAAGCTTATTTGCCCAGAATCAGTCAAGATGCTCTTGTATTTAGCGACAATGCTGGAAAAACGCGCAGATTGTATGGAGCCGCTGACAACTTCCTTTATTTCCTTGCGCGTGCTATGAATGCCCTCAATGTCACTGGTTGCCCGAACTTCGTCCACGATGCTGGACAGGATGAACTGCTCTAACACCAGAGGCGGTACGGCTTGCAAGGCTTGCAATAAGTCCTCGTGTTTCTTGTAAATTTCCTCCATAAGCACAGCAAATTCTTCCGTGTAACAAAAAAAAGCCGAATATTTATTTCGGTGATTATACTCTTGTATTTGAAAGTTAAAATGCCGTGTTAATGGTGAATTGAACCGCTCGTTGTAAGTTTTGCTGTATTCAGTAAGACGCTTATAGTAGATTTTACTTAGGGATTCGTATTTCGTAGTTATCACCTCTTTGTCAAAAAGTGCCAATTTTGATGGTCTATTAGGGTTGCCTCATCAAAAACAGGCAATTTTGACAAGCAACTTTCTTTTTTCAAAGTATCCTTCTTTCAAAGTTAGGGTGGGGTGCCGGGGCTGAGCGTAGGGCGTAGCCCGTCTGACAACGAGGCAGGATACAAGGTTCGTAGCCCCTTGCCCCGTAGGGGTGCCGCTTGCGGCAGGGCGAAGACCGCAGTATCCGCCCGATGGCAGACGCTCAGGGGCGGTAATGCAGTTTCAAAATTTAATTTGTCCGTTCATAAGCATGGGCAACAGCCAATCGCGTAGCTCAGCGAGTCGGCAGTTCTCAGATTGCAATTGCTCTATTTTATAGATGAGAATATTAAGCATCTTGAGCAACGAATCGTTTTTGGGAGCAAGTAGAGTAATGCTATTTACATCGCCTATGGTGATAAACTTTACAATCGAACCAACAGAATTTTTTATGAGTTGATTTATAACATTCTTAATTGCAATGTACAACAACGCGTAGTATTTTTCATCGTCGGGAATTAGCACGTATGTTCGTTGATATGCATTAAATTTGCCAGTATAGTGTTTTACGTTGAAATCTCCATTTCCCGCAAGTAATACGGCGTGCCCTTCAAAAGCTGGAACATCGCATCTCACAATGTCTTTTCCGCAGGTAAAATAAGCGAATTTTCCGTTGACAGTAGCAAAATTTGCGTCTTCTTTTCCAGTTTTCACGACAGTTAAATCAGCTACATGTTTGATTTCCCATCCAACAGGAATATCGCGCCCCAATTTGGGGCTGTAAATCATTTTGCCGCCGCTCGTCTTGTAGGGCTTGCCGTTCTCGTCGGGGAAGTCGAACTGTACGAACCAATAATCGTAAAGAGTTTTCGCCATAGATTCGAGAGTGGCGTTAATTTTTTTGTTGAGATTTATTTTTTGTTCCAGTGAATACAAAACAGAACCAATTTTTTTTTGCGAAGGTAAATCTGGGACAAGTACAGTTACATCGTAGATATTCTCTGGTGATATATTGCGTTGCTTTGTTCCACTAGCTCGATATTCTAGTTGAGTTTTTACTTCTTTGGTTGCTAAGAGATAATGAAGATAATATTTATCAACGTTAGAGCTAGGAATAACCTTACCGACCCGCTGATTAAGTACAAAAGAAAATCCGTCGACAGCTGGAATGAACGCAGAATTTCCAAGCAGTCCGATTACTTGTTCAGTCATTGGTAAAATCAAATCACCTTCTTTTAATATCACGTCTTGAGGAAAACTTGCTCCATAATAAGTTAATTTTTCCTTGTCGAATTGAAAATTGTTGGATTCTGATATATTCGCTAAAGTTACTAAAGCAAAGTTTCCGTCATTTAAATAGTGTTCACTTTTAAAGGCGTAACCGTGTTTGATAGTTAGCAAGTCGCCGAGCTTAATTTTTTTCATAGGTTAAATTCTCCAGTTGGTGTAAGATGTCGCATTCGAGTTGGTGTCCTTCGTCGAAAAATTTTTGAAGGTCGGAACGGAAGCCGTTCATTTTCTGCTGAAATTCTTCAGGCGACAGGTCGACGTATTCAATCTTGACTTTGAAATATTGTCCCGCGCTGAAGGAAAAATTTTTCTGCGCGATGTCGTTGAGGCTGACAAGAACACTAAAATCGTCGACTTCCTGCTGCGCGTTGAAAGTGTCGATAATGCGGTTGATTTCGTCGTCGGAAAGGTAGGTGCGCTGATTCTTTGTGCCTTCGATTTTTTGTTTGGTACCGAGATTGGAAGCGTCAACGAGTAAAGCTTTGTCGAAACCGTCCGCGTCGAGAAATACGACGGAAACATTCGTTCCTGTGTTGGCGAAAATATTCGACGGCATGGAGACGACTCCTCGCAAAATTTTTTTGTTGATGATGTACTGACGGATTTTTAGAGCAATGCCCGTAGAAGCCGTCAGGAAGCCCGTAGGGACGACGACAGCGGCTTTTCCGTGCTCGTTCATGGATTTTATAATGTGTTGCAAGAAAAGCTGATAAATCGCCATGCCGTCTTTTTTCTTGTTGGGAGTATTCGGCACGCCGGCAAAGAATCGCGCCCGATAATTATCACCGGCAAGTGTGTCGCGGGTCTCGCTGAAATCCATATTGAACGGCGGATTGCTGACGACGTAATCGAACGTTACAATGTTATTCTGTTGCAAATTTAAATGACGAGGATTTAAGAGCGTGTCATCTTGGACGACGTTTGGTAGCGAGTGAACAAGATTATTCAAGATGAGATTAAGGCGCAGAATTTCGTTGGACTTTTGGGAAATGTCTTGGGTGTAGAGAGTGCAGTTATCTTCGCCGATCTCATGAGCGAGAGCAAGAATCAATGTGCCCGAACCGGCAGCAGGGTCGTAGATACGGACGTTGCTAACATCTCCTGCGACTAAAATTTTGGCGATGATTTGGGCAATGGCTTTAGGCGTATAGTACTCGGCGTACTTGCCGAAGTCTTTGTTGTAGTCCTTGATTAAGTATTCAAAAATCTCAGCGAAGAAATCATATTTCTGGCTGAACAGCTCCTCAAAGTTCACGTCAGCAAGCTTAGTGATGATAGCCGCGCAGAAGTCGTCACGTCTCTCTGGCTGAACGACGTAGTTTGATAGCGGCTCAAAAAGTTTAACAGAAGTGCCTTCGCCCGCTTTGACGCTGAAAATATCTTTGTTAGCATCGGAAATGTCGTTAAGTGTGTCGTCGAAGAGTCTATGAAAATCTTTTGTTGCGTGTCTGTTGAACAGGTACGAAATAAATTGCGTCGGCTTGAGAAATGCGGTATGTGCTGACAGGTACAACATCTTAGAATCAAGTTCTTCGTCTGACATATCGGCGAGAATTTTTTCAAGCTCGCGGGTAGTCTTTGACTTAAAGGCGGGCACAGTCTTTTTTAGCTCATAAAAAAATTTATCGTTGAGGAATTTGTAGAGAAAAGTTTCAGTGATGATTTTGTACTCGTTGCCGGTGTTGCCGAGACCGTAGTTGGTACAAATGGCTTTGAGATTGTCAATCATCTCATGAGTCTGTTTAAGAATTTCGTTCACGATACGGCGTTCCTTTCGTCAATGTATTCCTGCGCGACAATCTTAGCGATATTTCTGATATTGGACGCAGGAAAATTTTCCAGTGTCAATACTAAATCCCGTCTGATGTTGCCTTCAAAGTACGCGGCATTGTTCAGCACGGCGTAATTACTGAAAAGTTTGCCGTCAATCTTTTGCTTCAACTCGATTAAAAGTTTATGCAAAGTGGTCGGAGAAGAGAACTGACTTGAAAGGCGTTTGTGAATCCGCATAAATTTTTTGTCGCCAACATATTTTGCCGTCAAGCGGTCGTTTTCAGCGTTCAAGTCATGAATTTTCTTTCGCAAGGCGTCAAAGTCATGTTGCTGAGCTTGCATTTGTAAAGCGGTCATATCTTCGATGTCGTGCTGTTCCAAAATGCGTCGCAACTCTTCAAGGAGCGCGATATATTCGGGGTCTCTTTTGTCCGCGTTGATGTCAAACTCTCTGCAAGTCTCGCGACGAACTTTGAGGAACTCGACTTCAATGCCCAGCTCTTGCTCGGAAATTTTCTTGAAGCTGAATTCCACGTCGTCGACAGCGAGACTGATGAGCGTTGTCATATCGTCCGTATTATTCCATGCCGCCTTGAGATTCAGCATTTGGACGCGCTGATTGACAACTTTGGACAAGGCGGAAATTTTCTTAATGTCGAACTGCAAATTGCTGTAGCCGTATTGCTCGGCAAGATTGTAGCATTCCTTGTAAGTTTCGATTGCCCGCCGAAGTTCCAAAATAATTTTCTTGTCTTCGATAGTTTGAATTTGCTTGCGGAACTTTTCGGCGTTGTCCGTATCGAATTGAAAGAGCTTATCTTTGACGAAAGCTAAATCATCAGCAATTTCTTCCTGCGACTTGAAAATTTTCTTATACATGCCGAATTCGTCGCCCAGTTCCTCGCGCAACTCGTTCAAATAGGCTTGATTGGTCTTGTCAAACTCGGCTTGAATGTCCGCAAAATCGACGACGTAGCCATAGCGCATTTTCCCGTACGGACGATTGACGCGAGTCAGGGCTTGCAACAAATTATGTTCCTTGATTTTGCGTCCGAGATAAAGTTTCTTCAGACGCGGCGCGTCAAAGCCGGTAAGGAGCATTTTGAAGACGACTAGAATATCAACCTTGCCTTGCTTAAAGTTCGTGCGCTTGTCGTCCAATTCTTTGTCACTGTAACCGACGGTAGATAAAACAAGCTCGGCAGAAAATTTTCCGTGCTCGGTCAGTTTGTCATATACAGCTTTGGCTTGTTCGGAAGAGTCGCAAGCAATCATCGCTCCGATTGTATTGTCGCCTAAACGTTCGCGGCTTTGCTCAAAATCATGTTCGATATATTCGACGAGCGGCGAAATGTAATTTTCATGGGAGTAAATTTTATCTTTGTCGAGCGTGCCTTTAGCTACCTGCTTTTCAAGATTAGACAATGCCGCTTGAAGTTTTAGGCGATACTCGGTTTTAATGCCTTCGCGAATCAAACGCAAAGTGTAACCGTCGGCGATGGATTGGTTATAATAATAGCTGTGAATATAGTTGCCGAAGATGTCACGGGTTTTATATTCGCCGATTAAAGGTGTTCCAGTCAAGGCAATCATCACGGCTTCTCTGTCCGATTTCATAAGCCGAGCAAGAAACGAGCCATCCCATTTGTAGCCGCGATGCGCTTCGTCTATAAAATAAATCCGCTGAACGTTGACATTGAACTTAGGCTCTTTGGCAACGGATTCATCGGAGAATTTTTGTATGTTGACGACCGTTATAGAAAGCTTGCCCGTAGTGCTTGCATTTCCTGCACGTTGGATAGCGGCAATAAAATTTTCTCTTGAATTGATTTCGCTGACTTCCAGACCACGCTTGCGAAATTCGTTTGTAGCTTGTTGGAGGAGTTCGAGCCTGTCCACGATGAAATAAAATTGCGTCGAATAATTTTTCCGTTGATAGTAATCGGTCAAATATTTTACGCTGTGATAAGCCAGAGCAGTTTTACCGCTTCCCTGCGTATGCCAAATAACGCCGCGTTTAACTTCTGTGTCAAGCATCATTTTTATCTTGAACTCAGCGAACATTTGCTGATAACGTATAACGTGCTTTTGAATCGTCTTGATTCCGCCTTCTTGCAAATTTTCGACGTAAGCAAAGCCGTAGCGCAGAATGAATATAAATCTTTTCCGCGAAAGCAACGAAGTCAAAATTTTATTCGTGGGTGTCAAAGGATTTTTATTTGTCTCGTATTCGGGAGTTACGCGAATCGAGAGGTAATTTGTATCACGCAAAATTTCTTTCTCGACAGTTTCATCGAGAAGCTCAAGCTGATTGTAAATTTCGGCGTCTTCTTCACGAAAACGATTGAAAAATAATTGGCGATAATCGCTCGCCGCGTAAAATGCTCCTTCCAGCGGAACAAGTTCGTCGTCGTCGTACTCGCTGTTGTTGGAGAAAATCATCAGCTGAGTGATGTTTGCAAAGCGTCTGTATTTTTCTTGCGAGAAACGCTCACTCATTCGCCTATGTTCCGCTTGAATACCTTGTTTATTGTCGGGAATTTTCACTTCGACAAAAGCCAATGGCAACCCGTTTACAAAAATTGTTATGTCTGGACGAAAACTGTCAGCCCCATTCCGGTAGGGAAGTTCTGTCATCACTTCAAAAATATTGTTCTCCAGATTTTCAAAGTCGATCAACCGAATTGATTCCCCAGCAAAGGCAATGCCCTTTAAAAATTTTTCATAAAAGCCCTTACCCAAATCTTCGGCATCCAAAAGATTTTTTAAGTCGCCGATGATGGAGCTAATGTCTTTATCGGTTAGTTCAATCCCGTTAATTTGATTCAGAGCAACACGAAAACTTTTTTTGTAAATGTTTGTTTCGCTGTCAATCTGCTGTTCGACTTGTTGCAGAGAGACATATTTGTATTGTAAGCGTGTCAAATGCACAAGAGCAGGAATTTTCACTCGCGAATTCTCGTTGAATGATTTACTCATGTTTTATTCTCCACAAAAAATTATTTAATAGACGCTACCGACTCTAATGAATCTATCGTACGCAAACCATTATGACGAATGACTGTATTTTCATTAACGCCATCTGCACGAGAAGACTTGGATGATGAGCCATCGGGTAACGTATCGGTATCGGGTGTTTCTAGTATTTCAATTTTTGCACCTTGCTGAAGATTTTTTATGAGTTGCAAAATCTCTGGAATGTCATCAACCCTAATTTCAATATTCTCTTTTTTTGCCGCCTTCTTGAATTGCTCAAATTGACTAGCTTGCAATTTCTCAATATCAACTCGGAGTTCTTTTATTTTAATTTCAAGCTTATCTCTTTCGGCAAGTAATTTTTGCAGTCGGATTTTTTTCTTCTCCAGTTTGTCTTCTAATTTCTTCATTGAAACCATACACGAGATTCCCCCTCTCTTAATTTTATATATTATATCAACCACTCCAAATTTGTAAAGTCAAGACTCTCGAATTGAAATACCAAATCATTTTTAATGATTTTTATCAAGAAATGTTCACTTCCGCATTTCACTTCGTGAAACGCTTAAAATTCCGCGTCCTGACGCGATAAATCGTCAAAAAAACTTGCCAGTCACTGCGTTCCTTGAACCTGCGGTTAAAATGGTCACTTTTCACAGAAATGAACCAGATAACAAAATGCTAAAGTCTAAAAATATTCCACTTTCGCTTTTAACAACATTATAATTTTTCTAGATTTTTCCATTAGCACTTCTACTTATATTTACATATTCCATATTTTGATTTCCATACGATATTCCAAATTAACAAAATACGATATATCGTGAATTGCACAATATTAAAAATTTCAATTTACATATGGTTGACAACTCATTAAATATAGTGTAGTATTAATTTTATCAGTAATATTACAAAGGTGATTTCATGAATAATGGATACGTTGAAGAAAAAGTAGAACCTCTGAAATATTTTTCAATGGAATTATCAACTCAGCTACTCGACACCAAAACTACAATAGACGAGGTCAAAGGAATTGCCACCATATCAGGTAAAAAGGACGGGAAATATTTATCGTTCGTGATTGAGCAACGCGATTATGATGAAATTCAACTTGAATCGACAGATAACTTCAAACGTAAATCTGATTACAAGGAAGAAGTTAAACGTCTGTACAAAAACGGTTTTAAACAAAAAGAAATAGCCTCTCGGCTGAATATGTCACAGTCTTTTGTTTCCAGACTTTTGAATAGCGATTGACACTGGGGGTTAATTATGTCAAAAGAAAAAATTATGCCGAACGATAAACTCGAAGATTTTTATTTCGATGACGACGATTTGATTGTAATTGACAATAGTTTTAACACAAATCTGCCAGCGGAACACAAACATAATCTGACCAAGTTATTCTGTAAATTAACAGTTGCTCCGTTTGGTGAGATTTTTGCTACCCCATTCAACAACGAAAAGACACTTATAACCTATGCTAAGCTCGATTATGTGAATTCTGGCGTTAAGTTCGATAGGAAATTTGATGAAATACATGAACTCATTTTAAATTCTCTCTACTCGTTCTACCGCGCAGACAATATTTTGTTCACCAGTCGAAGTATATTGCAACACATATTCGGAAATGTTCCCGACCACTTCCAATTCGAGCTTGTTGAAATCATTGAGCAACATCTTGACGAACTCAAATATATGCGAATCTCTATGGATTTGAAAGATAAATTCGGCAACAATGCTCACATAAAAATTCACGGCGAAAAATATCGTCCTGTCGAATTAGAGGAAAGTCTTCTGGACGTTAGCATCTTGAAAATGAAATCTGCTAAGAATAGCAAGGTTGTCAAGGTCTACAGAATCAACAGATTATCTCCAATATTCAAATACGCCGAGAAGCTTAAGCAAATTACATCGTGGCAGACGGAATACATGAAAGTTCCTGTCCGTAAAACCATGCAAAACGCACTATTGTGCAACTATCTGCTAACGAAAATTTCTTTAGTAAAAAATTCTAAAAATAAATATAAAAATAATGGAATACTCTTTAAGACGATTCACGAGGACTTGAAATTTGATGTCGACAATCGGAATAAGATAAAAAACATTCGCGACAATATACGCAAAATGTTTGATTACTGGATTAAAATCGGTCTAATAAAATCTTATCGCTTTGAAAAAAAAGGAACGGCATTTTACAAAATTTCCTTCACTGTCGCTTCTGACAACATCAAGGGAGGCAAGCCAAATTGATTAGAGACAACCTCGACTATATCCATGCCCACCCAGAAATCTACTTCACACAAGAAGCTAAAAAAGGCGGATATGTTTGTCCAGTTTGCGGCAATGGCTCCGGCTCCGACGGTACGGGAGTTAAACTTATTAAGGGACAATCATTCCGCTACAAATGTTTCAAATGCGACACGTCGGGAGATGTGATAAATTTTTACGCGGCGGAACATCACCTCAGCAATATTG
>Ga0310697_10007481_pt1 | contig 10286 bp, 8 predicted proteins | sample 172DNAGHGlowgp2_FD_203883 | JGI IMG/M metagenome (GOLD analysis project Ga0310697, IMG submission 203883) | Sheep rumen microbial communities from Palmerston North, Manawatu-Wanganui, New Zealand - 1728 DNA GHGlow gp2 (v2) (version 2) | ecosystem: Host-associated > Mammals > Digestive system >...
CCGCGCCCGACCCGGATCATGGAGACGGGTGTGCGCGTGATCGATACCTTCAACCCGATCGCCGAAGGCGGCACCGGATTCATCCCGGGTCCGTTCGGCTGCGGCAAGACGGTCCTCCAGCACGCCATCGCCAAGCAGGGCGACGCCGACGTCATCGTCATGGCGGCCTGCGGCGAGCGCGCCAACGAAGTCGTGGAGATCTTCACGGAGTTCCCCGAACTGGTGGACCCGCACACCGGCCGCAAGCTGATGGAGCGTACCACCATCATCTGCAACACCTCCAACATGCCGGTCGCCGCGCGTGAGGCCTCCGTCTACACGGCCATGACCATCTGCGAGTACTACCGTGCGATGGGCTTGAAGTGCCTGCTGCTGGCCGACTCCACCTCCCGCTGGGCCCAGGCCCTCCGCGAGATGTCCAACCGCATGGAGGAGCTTCCCGGCCAGGACGCCTTCCCGGTGGACCTCTCCGCCATCATCTCCAATTTCTACGCACGCGCGGGCATGGTCGTGCTGAACAACGGCCAGACGGGCGCCGTCACCTTCATCGGTACGGTCTCCCCTGCCGGCGGCAACCTCAAGGAGCCCGTGACCGAGTCCACCAAGAAGGCCGCCCGCTGCTTCTACGCCCTCGAGCAGAACCGCGCCGACCAGAAGCGCTACCCGGCCGTCAACCCGATCGACTCCTACTCCAAATACCTCGAGTATCCCGAGATCCAGGAATACCTCAAGGAGACCATCGACAAGCAGTGGGTCGACAAGGTGCTGCACGCCAAGAACCTCGTGCGCCGCGGCCGCGAGATGGCCGACCAGATCAACATCCTGGGCGACGACGGCGTGCCGATGAGCTACCACGAAGCCTTCTGGAAGTCCGAACTGATCGACTTCGCCTTCCTGCAGCAGGACGCCTTCGACGCCGTCGATGCGCTCTGCCCGCTGGAGCGCCAGGAATACATCCTCGACCTGATCCTCGGGATCTGCGACCGCGAGTTCGTATTCGAGAACTTCGAGCAGTGCCGCGGTTTCTTCAAGGACCTGATCAACACCCTGCGCCAGATGAACTACTCCGAGTTCAAGGGTCCCAAGTTCCAAGAATACGAGCAGCAGCTCCGCAACCAACTCTCCTAGTACGGCCATGAAAGCATTCCAACGCACCTATACACAGCTCCAGGCCATCACCAAGGCCACGGTCACCCTCAACGCCAAGGGGGTCGCGAACGACGAACTGGCCACGGTGGACGGCCGCCTCGCCCAGGTCGTCAAGACCAAGGGCGACAGCGTCACCCTGCAGGTCTTCTCCGGCACCGAAGGTGTCCCGACCAATGCAGAAGTCTCCTTCCACGGCGCTCCGCCGACCCTGCGCGTGAGCGAGCAGCTCTCCGGCCGTTTCTTCAATGCTTACGGACGCCCGATCGACGGCGGCCCGGAGGTCGAGGGCGAAGAGCGCGAGGTGGGCGGCCCGTCCGTCAACCCCTACAAGCGCCGCCAGCCCTCCGAGCTGATCCCGACCGGCATCGCCGGCATCGACCTCAACAACACCCTGGTCTCCGGCCAGAAGATCCCGTTCTTCGCCGACCCGGACCAGCCCTACAACAAAGTCATGGCCGACGTGGCCCTGCGCGCCGACGTGGACAAGATCATCCTCGGCGGCATGGGCCTCTCCAACGACGACTACCTCTTCTTCCGCCACGAGTTCGAGTCCGCCGGCGCGCTGGACAAGATCGTCTCCTTCGTCAACACGACCGAGGAGCCGCCGGTGGAGCGCCTGCTCATCCCGGACATGGCCCTGGCCGCCGCCGAATACTTCGCCGTGGACAAGAACGAGAAGGTCCTCGTGCTCCTCACGGACATGACCCTGTATGCCGACGCGCTCTCCATCGTGTCCAACCGCATGGACCAGATCCCGTCCAAGGACTCGATGCCGGGCTCGCTCTATTCCGACCTCGCCAAGATCTACGAGAAGGCCGTGCAGCTGCCGGACGGCGGATCCATCACGATCATCGCCGTGACCACGCTCAACGACGGCGACATCACCCACGCCATCCCGGACAACACAGGCTACATCACCGAAGGCCAGCTGTTCCTGCGCGCGGATCCCGACTCCGGCAAGGTCATCGTCGATCCGTTCCGGTCCCTGAGCCGACTCAAGCAGCTCGTCCAGGGCAAGAAGACCCGCGAGGACCACTCGCAGGTGATGAACGCCGGCGTGCGCCTCTACGCCGACGCCCAGAACGCCAAGACCAAGCTCGAGAACGGCTTCGACCTCTCCGACTATGACCTCCGCTGCCTGGATTACGCCAAGGAGTACGCCACGCGCCTGCTCTCGATCGACGTCAACATCACCGTCGAGCAGATGCTGGACACCGCGTGGGAGATCTTTGCCAAGTACTTCTCGCCCGCCGAGACCGGCATCAAGCAGGCCCTGGTCGACAAGTACTGGAAAAAACAGCAAAGCTAGAGACAGCATCCGCCCTAAAGACTCATGGCAATAAAGTTTCAATACAACAAGACTTCTCTGACGAATCTTGGCAAGCAGCTCAAGGTACGCCAGAACGCCCTGCCGACCCTCAAGAACAAGGAGTCGGCCCTGCGTTCGAGCGTCCAGGCCGCCAAGGCTGAGTCCGAGCGGCTGGCCGACGAGTTGGAAGCTTCCCTGCAGAGATACGACTACCTGGCGGCTCTCTGGAATGAATTCGAGCCCGGACTGGTCCGGATCAAGGACGTGGAACTGAGCGTTGCCAAGGTGGCGGGCGTCAAGACCCCGCGCCTCGACAAGATCCACTACGAACTCAAGCCCTTCAACGCCTTCGTCAAGCCGGCCTGGTACGCCGACGGCGTCGACATCCTCAAGGAGCTGTCGAGGCTGGGCATCGAGTCCGAGATCTTCGAGCAGAAGCGGCAGATCCTCGAGTTCAACCGCAAGAAGACCACCCAGAAGGTCAACCTCTACGAGAAGGTCCAGATCCCCGGCTACAAGGAGGCCATCCGCAAGATCAAGCGCTACATGGAGGACGAGGAGAACCTCTCCAAGGCCTCGTCCAAGATCGTCAAGACCCGTCACGCTGAAGAAGAGGAGGCCAGCCTATGATCGCCAAGATGACCCAATACTCCTTCATCCTCCTGCATGGGGACAAGGAGGAGTTCCTCTCCGGGCTGCAGCAGCTCGGCGTCGTGGACATCACCCGTTCCACCAAGCCGGTGGACGCATTCTCGCAGAGCCTGCTCGACAACATCGCGACGCTCCGCCAGGATATCGACTGCACGCTCAAGGGGTCCGACCCCACGCTCGTGGAGCTCCAGGGCCAGCGGGACGCCATCCTCAAGGAGATGGCGGACGTGACCCCCTGGGGCGAGTACGACCGCGAACGGCTGTCACCCTTCGGGCTCCACTACTACTCGGTGGCGACCAAGAAATACGACCCGGCCTGGGAGGAGCGTTACGCCATCCAGGTCGTGAGCCAGTCCGGCGGCCTGACCTGGTTCGTGGTCGTGGGAGACAACGAGGGCTTCCCTCTCAAGGAACTCCCCGCCCCCACGCATACGCCGTCCGAACTGCGTCCCGCCCTGGAATCCGTCCGGGACAAGATCGCCATCCACCGGGAGATCCTCGAAGCCCGCAAGGCGGAGATCCCCAAGATGGAGCAGCACATCCTCAACATGCAGGCCGACCTCGACCGGTACCTCGCCGGCGTGGCCGCCGTCCCGGCTGCGGAAGATACCATCGACACCCTCATCGGCTTCGCCCCCAGCGAGAACGATGCCGCCGTGTCCGCGTACCTCGACCAGCACGGCGTCTTCTACCTCAAGGATGAAGCGAAGGTTGAGGAGAACCCTCCCATCCAGTTCAAGAACAACAAGTTCGTGAAGATGTTCGAGGTCCTGACCGACATGTACGGCCGCCCGGCCTACAACGGTTTCGACCCCACCCCGTTCATCGCGGTCTTCTTCCTGCTGTTCTTCGCCCTCTGCATGGGCGACGCCGGCTACGGCCTCGTGCTCATCCTCGTCGGCCTGCTGCTCAAGAAGGTCGACAGCTTCAAGGACATGGCCCCGCTCGTGGTCACCCTCGGTGTCGCGACCGTGTTCGTGGGCTTCTTCCTGCATACCTTCTTCTCGATCGACATCGCCCAGTGGAAATGCTTCGAAGGCATCCGCTGGATCTTCCTGCCGGACGAGATCGCCGGGTATGCCGGCGGCATGGTCCTGTCGCTCGTCGTCGGTGTGGTCCACCTCTGCCTCGCCATGGTCGTCAAGGCCATCAACTGCGTGAAGGTGAACGGCTTCGCCGCCTCGCTCGGCACGCTCGGCTGGACGCTCCTCATCGTCGGCGGCGTCATCGTCGGCGCCATCGCCCTGACCGGGGTGCTCAGTTCCGAGGTCACCAAGTGGGTCCTGATCGTGCTCGGCGTGGTCTCCGCCCTGGGGATCTTCGTGTTCAACGACCCCAAGCGCAACAAGCTGGCCAACGTCGGCATGGGCCTGTGGGACACCTACAACACCGTCACCGGCCTGATGGGCGACGTGCTCAGCTACCTGCGCCTCTACGCCCTGGGGCTTGCCGGCGCGATGCTCGGCATGGCCTTCAACGACATGGGCAAGATGGTGCTGGGCGACGGCTCGAACCTCTTCCTCTGGATCCCCTTCATCCTGCTCGTGCTGATCGGGCATACCCTCAATATCGCGATGTGCGCCCTCGGCGCCTTCGTCCACCCGCTCCGACTCAACTTCCTGGAGTTCTTCAAGAACTCCGGCTACGAGGCTGCGGGCCGCAAGTTCAACCCTTTGACAAAGTAAACAAAACAAATAAAATCAAACGATTATGGAACAAGTTCTCGGTTATCTCGGATTGGGTCTCGTGCTGGCACTCGCCGGTATCGGCTCCTCCATCGGTACAACTACTGCCGGCAATGCCGCCGAAGGTGCGCTGAAGCGCAAACCTGAGGCTTCCGGAAGCTACATGGTGCTTTCCGCCCTCCCGGCCACCCAGGGTATCTACGGTTTCGTGGCCTTCTTCATCCTGCTCGGCAAGTATACCGCCGGCACCATCACGGGAGCCCTCTGCTTCGGCATCGGCATGTCCGTGGGCGCTGCCTGCCTGCTCTCCGCCATCCGCCAGGGCCAGGTCTGCGCCAACGGTATCGTCGGCGTGTCCCAGGGCCACAACGTGTTCACCAACACCCTGATCTACGCCGCTCTCCCGGAGTTCTACGCGATCTTGGGTCTAGTGGGTGCTATCATGGCGCACTAGGCTGTAATCGAACCTAACGTAAAAGGCGGAACGCAAAAAAAAGCGTTCCGCCTTTTACTTATTACCCTTTCTATTTCTCCTACTTACTTTTCTGTTGGATTTCTTTATCCCGCCGGAGGGAAGGTGACTGTTACCGTGCAGGCAGCAAAATGCCTGCACGGTAACAGCACCTTCCCTTTACCGGCTCGCAGAGAATAATAGCTTTAGCGCAGCTGAAGGACGGCGGCGTCGAAGGGAGGGACGGTGGCGGTGACTTGCTCCGGGAGGGCGGCGGGGACCGCGGCGCGGAGCTCCGGCGGGAGCGCCAGCCGCATCGTCGCCGGGTCGTCGGAGAAGTTGCAGGCCACGAGCCAGGCTTCCCGGGCGTCGTAGCGGACGAAGGCGAAGTGGCGGTCCGGGTCGTAGCCCGGCGCGGCCTCGTTGCAATAGGTCAGGTCCCAGGTGCCGCCGGCGGCGAAGGCCGGGCGGCGGGCATACTTCAGCAGCCCGCGGTAGCGTTTCAGCAGGGCGGCTTCCGGCCGCTTCAGCCGGCCGGGGCCATGCAGGGACCGGTAGAGGTCGTGCAGGCAGGCAGGGTCGCACCAGTTGAAGATGGAGGTCCGGCCGGCAGCGCCCTCCCTGGCATCCTCCCCCACCTCCTGCCCGAAATAGAGCATGAAGGGAGCCGTGTTGAGCAGCAGCGAGCAGGCCAGCGGGGCCAGCCCCTTCCGCGCATCGCCCAGGAATTCGGGCGAGGCCAGGCGCTGCTCGTCGTGGTTCTCGAGGAAGTTCAGCACGCGGGACTGCAGGTCCCCGAGCCACTGCCAGTTCCAGGTGATGCCCCGCGCCGTGGCGCCGTTGCAGCACACGGCCCGCAGGGTATCGTAGAGCCCGGACTTGTCGTAGAGCAGGTCGAAGCCGACCTCGTCGAGATAGCGGCGGTAATTCTCCTTCCGGTAGACCTCCGCCACGAAGAGCAGGTCCGGGTAATCGGCCTTCACGGCCGAAATCAGCGCCGTCAACGCCTCCGGGGGGACCAGCTCCACCATGTCGCAGCGGAAGCCGTCTACGCCCCGGGAAGCCCAGAAACGGAGGATCCGCAGCATCTCCGCGCGCGTCTCGGGCGCACTCCAGTCATTCTTGCGCGTATCCGTCCAGTCGCCGTCGCACCAGTCGTGGCGGCGGATGGCGCCCGCATAGTCCGGCGCCACGTGGTTCGGGATATAGTCGATGAGGACCTTGAACCCGGCCGCATGCGTGCGCGCCACCAGCGCGTCGAACTCCTCCATGCGCCGCGCCGGGTCATCCGCCAGGTACGGGTTGACGTCGTACCAGTCCGTGACGGCGTAGGGCGACCCGGGATCGCCCTTGACGAAGTCCTTGCCCGTCGCATGGCGCGGGATGCCGGTATACCAGATATAGTCTACCCCCAGGGTATCCAGGTACTTGAAGGTGGCGGCATCCCAGTCCGAGAAGCGGCCATGGCCCCAGATCCGGGGAAGTGCTTGATAGATGATTCTCTTGGTCATGTCAGAAAGGATAACCCACGCCGAAGTGAATGGCCGAGGCGCGTTCCCTGAACCAGCCCGCGGGCCCCACCCAGCGGTCGCCCGCGGCACGGGCCGGGTCATGCACCCGGAAACCGGCGTCGATGCGGAGCAGGATGAAATCGAGGTTGACCCGGACGCCGAGCCCCCAGTCGCCGGCGATGCTGCCCACGCTGAAGCGGCTCAGTTCGTCTTCCTGGCCCATCTCCCACACGTTTCCGGCCTCGGCGAACAGGGCTCCCTCGAGCTTCCAGAACAACGGGAAGCGGTACTCCATGTCGGCCTCCAGCTTGAGGTTGCCGGTCTGGCTGGGGAGCACGAAGAAGGAGCTGAGCGCCTCATGGCCCGGGCCCAGGGTACGGGCCTGCCAGCCGCGCATGCTGCTGGCGCCGCCGCAGTAGAACTGCCTTTCAAACGACAGTGCATACGAATTGCCGTACGCCCACCCGGCTCCGGCCACGAGATGCAGGGCCAGGGCCTGGTCCTGCTCCCAGCCGAAGCGGAAGACCTTGCCGAGGTTCAGCTCGGCGCGGACATATTGCTTGTACGGCAGTCCGAGCAGCAGGCGCTGCGGCCGGAGCCCGGCGTCCGACAGGGGCAAGGCCGAATTGAACAGGGAGATCAGGTTGCCGGACACGTTGAGCGAGAGCCGGCCGTAATGGTAGGCCGTCTTGGGGACCACATCCGCATCCGTCGTGTAGTAGAGCATCCCGCCGACGCCGGCGTCGATATGGTTCTCGAAGGTATCCCACAGGTAGGGATACTCGATCATGACCTGCTGGAAGTCCTCGCTGATCGCGTAGAGGCGGGCCAGGTTCAGCTGGAAAGGATTGATCTGGTAGAAGACCCGGCGCCCCATCTGGCCGGTGAAGCCGTAGTTGAGCGTCGCCAGGCTGCGGCGGTATTCCGGCCGGTTCTGGTAGTTGAACGAGGCCGAGATCTCGGTGCGCGGGATGTTGACGCCGCGGATCCGCTCCATCGGGTAGCCCAGCAGGCGCGGGAAGCTCAGGCTGGAGGAGATACCGAATTCCGTCGAATGGGCGCCGGAACTGGGCATGAACTGCCAGTTGCCCGAGAAGCCGAGGTTCAGCCACTCCCCGCCGTGAAAGAGGTTCTTGTGGTAGAAGCTGATCTGCGGCGAAAAGCCGAGCAGGCCGGAAGCATTGGTGGAGGCCTCCATGTTGGCCTTGAACCCCATCATGTCCGTGCCGCCCAGCCGGATGTCGCAGTCCACGGTCGTGCTGTCCGTGGGCATCATCTCGATGCTGACGTTGTTGAAGACCTTGAGGGCCGAATAGCGGTTGTACGTCGTGTTGACCATCCGCTCGCTGTAGGTCTCCCCCGGGCGGATCGTATTGAACTTGCGCAGCAGCTCCTCCCGGAAGCGGATCTCGCTGGGGTGCGAGATGCGTACGTTGCCGATGCGGTACTTGCGGATCGGGGCGTCGCTGGCCGCGGTCTCGTTGCGGGTGTAGCCCCGGATCCGGTAGTAGAGCGTCGTCCGGTCCGTCAGCGTGTCCGCCTCGAAGAAATAATGGTTCTTGTTGAAGTCGTAGTAGCCGAGGTTGCGGAACACGGACGCGCCGCGCACCGTCTCGGCCTCCAGGTCCTTCTCCGAGAGGAAGTCCCCCACCTTGACCGTCACATGGGCGCTGTCGGCGCGGAATTCCTCCCCGAACGTGCCGCCGGGCACGTCGAAGACCAGGCTGTCGATCCGGAAACGGTGGCCCGGCTCCACGATGTACTTCACCCGGGCCTGGCGGCCGGCATACGCCACGTGTGCATCCACCTTGGAATCGTAATATCCCAGCGTCCTCAGGTGGTTGACGATGTTGGTGCGGGAGCTCTCCATCAGGGACGGGTCGAAGACCACGGGCGCCTCGCCCAGCTTTTGCCAGAAATGGTTAATCCCCTCGTCGCTGCCGTTGGACCAGTTGTACACGTAGAGGAAGGGGTTCCATCCGAACAGGATGCTGGAGTTCGGTTGCTGGCGGATGTAGGGCGTGACTTCGGAAGCGCGGAGCTTCTCCTTGCCCGCGAACTCCACCTTGTTGGACGCCAGGCGGTAAGCCCCTTCCGGCAGAAGCTTTGTAGTGCTGCATGAGATAACGAGCAGCAACAGGGTGAGCATCAGCACGAACCGCTTCATCTTCTCCGGAATTCAGAAAGCGTGACGGCCGTGGCGACGGCCACGTTGAGCGACTCGGCGCCGGACCGGCCGAAAGAAGGGATCAGCAGACGCGCATCGACCTGGGCCGCCACTTCCGGACGGATGCCGGCGGCTTCGTTGCCCATGACGACGAGCCCTTCGGGCGAAAGCTCCCTGCGATACAGGTCCGTGCCGTCCAGGAACGTGCCGTAGACGGGCCTGCCGGCTTCGCGGAAGCGGCGGGCCAGCTCCGGCAGGTCGGCCGTCGCCGTGCGGACCCGGAAGATGGAGCCCATCGAGGACTGGATGACCTTGGGATTGTAGGGCTCGACGCAGTCGGCCGAGAGGTAGACGGCCTGCACGCCGAACCAGTCGGCCGTGCGCAGGATCGTGCCCAGGTTGCCGGGGTCGCGGATGCCGTCCAGCGCCAGGCAGAGCCCCGGCTCCGGGTCCGGCATGGCGGCCTGCGAGGGCCGCGCCACGACGGCGAGCACGGGAGAAGGCGTAGACAGCTGGCTGATCCGCGCCATGGCGGCTTCGCCGATCTCGTCGCGGCGCCAGACCCGCACCACTTCGAAGGCGGAATCGAGCGCCTCCCGGACCATTTTCTCCCCTTCGACGACAAACAGGCCGTATTCGTCGCGGAACTTCTTTTCGCGCAGCGAACGGATCTGCTTGATTTCTGCCTGGGTGATGCTCATATCGGGCAAATATACGAAAGAAAAGCCGGATTTCCGCAGGGGAAATCCGGCTTCCTGAAGATTCCGGGCAAGATTAGTCGAGTTCCTCGACGACCGGGGACTCGGGAGCGTTGCGCATCACGGATGCGATGCCCTGCTTCATGGTACGCTCGGAGGCATACATCTGGCTGGAGCCGACGACCTGGCCGTTGGAAGCCTTGAGGTTGAAGAAAGGCTTGCCGTTCTTGGCGACCTTGACCTCGTAGCGATCCTCGATGGGGCCGTTCTTGCGGACGGACTCGATGCCGTTGAGGCAGGCGGCTTTGGTGGTGTAGCCTTCGCTGGTGAGGATGACCTGGCCGTTGGTGGCCTTCAGGTTAAACTGGAACTCGCCGTTCTTGCGGAGAGAGACAACAAATTTTCCCATTGTTTCAGTGTTTAATAAATTGATGGTTTTCGCTAAACACAAATATAGCAATTTTATCGTGCGGTGTACCCCGGATCCTTTATTTTTTTGTCACACATGCGATATAACAAAAATGTTATGGTCTTTAACTTTTATGTTTCCTTCTCTATCCATCAATATATTATATGATTTTCAGCCAACTTGACGGCAACACGCCCCAAAACCGCGTTTTTTTTGTATATTCGCAATGATAAAACCTGAGATCCATGGATAGTTA
>Ga0310697_10007482_pt1 | contig 10285 bp, 15 predicted proteins | sample 172DNAGHGlowgp2_FD_203883 | JGI IMG/M metagenome (GOLD analysis project Ga0310697, IMG submission 203883) | Sheep rumen microbial communities from Palmerston North, Manawatu-Wanganui, New Zealand - 1728 DNA GHGlow gp2 (v2) (version 2) | ecosystem: Host-associated > Mammals > Digestive system >...
CGCGAAATATGCTGAGAAACGTGCTGCCCTGAAGGCTGCCGGCGATTACGAAGGCCTCCAGAAACTGCCGAAGAACTCGTGCCCCATCCGCCTGCACAACCGTTGCAAGCTCAGCGGTCGTCCGAAAGGCTATATGCGCCAGTTTGGCATTTCGCGTATTGATTTCCGTGAGATGGCCCTCAAAGGCTTGATCCCGGGCGTAAAGAAAGCTAGTTGGTAAACTATTTAAGACTTAGAAAGATGAATACAGACCCTATAGCAGATTATCTGACTCGCATCCGCAATGCGAATAATGCCAAGCATAGAATCGTTGAGATCCCCGCTTCGAACATGAAGAAGGCCATCACGAAGATCCTCTTCGAGAAGGGCTACATTCTCAACTACAAGTTCGAAGAAGGTGAAAAGAAATCGCAGAATGTCATTAAGATTGCTCTTAAGTACCATCCTGTGACCAAGCTGCCAGCCATCACGACCATTGACCGCGTTTCGCGTCCTGGCCTGAGAAGGTATGCTGATAGTGAAAACCTGCCGCGCGTGATGAATGGCCTCGGTATCGCCATCATCTCCACCTCGCAGGGTGTGATGACCGACAAGGAAGCCCGCAAGCTCCACATCGGCGGTGAAGTGATTTGTTACGTTAGCTAAAAAATAGGAGATAGAAAGTATGTCAAGAATTGGTAAATTGCCTATCGCCATCCCCGCTGGCGTAACGGTCGACATCAAAGACGGTGTCATCACGGTTAAAGGTAAGTTAGGTGAACTTTCGCAGAAGTTCGGCGACGCTGTCGTCCTCGAGTTGGAAGACGGCCAGCTGCACGTGAAGTCCAATGAGGCTACCACTGCTGGCAAGCCGGGTGCCATGCACGGACTCTATCGTGCCATCATCAACAACATGGTGAAAGGCGTGAGCGAAGGTTTTGAAACGGTGCAGGAATTTGTCGGTGTCGGTTACAAGGCCGAGGCCAAGGGACAAATCCTCGAAATGGCTCTGGGCTTCTCCCACAACATCTTCATGGAGATGCCTCCGGAGATTAAGATTGAAACCATCAACGAGAGAGGTAAGAACCCCATCTTGAAGATGCGTTCACACGACAAACAACTTCTTGGTCAGGTGGCCGCAAAGATCCGCTCGATGCGTAAGCCTGAACCTTATAAGGGTAAGGGTATCAAGTTCGAAGGCGAAGTCCTGAGACGTAAGGCAGGTAAGGCTGCTGGTAAGTAAAGATTAATACCTCAGTAAGAAAAGTAACACAATGGCTAAAACTAAAGAAGAGAGAAGACAGTTCATCAAGAAGAGCATCAGAAAGAAGATTTCTGGTACTGCCCAACGTCCGCGCATGTCTGTCTTTAGAAGCAACAAGCAAATCTATGTGCAGCTGATTGACGACGAGGTCGGCAAGACTCTGGCTGCCGCCAGTTCCCGCGAGAACGGCATCGAAAATGAAAAGATCACGAAGACCGAACAGGCCGCCAAGGTTGGCGCTTTGATTGCCGAGAAGGCCAAGGCCGCCGGCATCGACACCGTCGTGTTCGATCGTAATGGTTATTTGTATCACGGTAGAGTGAAGTCGCTGGCCGACGCAGCTCGTAATGGAGGACTTAAATTCTAATTGTCATGGCAGAAGTTAATGTAAAAAGAGTAAAGTCTAGCGAAATCGAGTTCAAAGAACGTCTCGTTAGCATCAACCGCGTCACCAAGGTGACCAAAGGTGGTCGTACTTTCACTTTCGCAGCACTGGTTGTCGTCGGCAATGAGAATGGTGTCGTCGGTTACGGTCTTGGTAAGGCCAAGGAAGCCACTGCTGCCATCCAGAAGGGTGTCGATGATGCCAAGAAGAACCTGGTGAAAGTTCCAGTTCTGAACGGCACACTGCCCCATGAGCAATACGGCAAGTATAGCGGTGCCTACGTTTTCATCCAGCCCGCAACGCCCGGTACCGGTGTTATCGCCGGCGGTGCCATGCGTGCCGTGCTCGAGAGCGTTGGCGTGAAGAACGTGCTAGCCAAGTCGAAGGGCTCCTCCAACCCCCACTCGGTGGTGAAGGCCACTTTCGACGCTCTGACCAAAATGCGCGATGCCTACACTGTCGCACAATTGAGAGGTGTGGATTTGGATACTGTGTTTAACGGATAAAACTTTTGAAAAGATGAAGAAAGTAAGAATCACCCAAGTCAGAAGTGGTATCGGAAGACCACAAGATCAAAAGGACACTTTGAGGTCGCTCAAACTGAGAAAGATGCACCAGTCCGTGGAGGTCGACATGGACGACCCCGTCATGGCCGGTATGGTGAACAAGATCGCCCATCTTCTCAAGATCGAAGAAATCTAATTGTTGAACTTATCAAATCTACATCATCATGGATTTAAGTAATTTAAAACCAGCAAAAGGTTCTACAAAGGAAAAGAAAAGATTAGGCCGTGGCCAAGGTTCTGGAAGAGGCGGCACGTCAACGCGCGGTCATAAAGGTGCTCAAGCACGCTCAGGCGCAAAGCGTAAGATCGGCTTCCAAGGCGGTCAGATGCCTCTCCAGCGTTTGGTTCCTAAGTTCGGTTTCAAGAACATGAATCGTATTGAGTATACCCCCGTCAACCTCGCAACTTTGCAGAAGCTTGCTGACAAGGGCATTATGGTGATCACACCTGAAGTGCTCGTCGAAAACGGCGTCACCCACAAGAAGGAACTTGTCAAGATCCTTGCCAAGGGTGAATTGACTGCAAAAATGGAAGTTAGGGCTCACGCTTTTTCCGCCAAGGCTAAGGAAATGATCGAAGCCGTCGGTGGAACTTGCGAAAAATACGAAACAAAATGAAAAGATTGATTGAAACCATAAGGAATATCTTCAAGATTGAGGAACTTCGCAAGCGTATCCTTTATACGATCCTCATCATCTTGATCTATCGCTTTGGCTCGTTTGTCGTGATTCCCGGCATTGACCCGACCCAATTGTCGGCCCTCCAGAACAGCAGCGACAGCGGCCTCCTCGGCTTGCTCAACATGTTCTCGGGTGGTGCTTTCGGCAACGCTTCGGTCTTCGCCCTCGGTATCATGCCTTACATCACCGCATCCATCATCATCCAACTGCTCGGCATGGCGGTTCCTTACTTCCAACGCCTGCAGAAAGAAGGTGAGAGCGGCCGCAAGAAGCTGAACCAGATTATGCGTTACCTGACCGTGGCCATTGTGGTCATCCAAGCTCCCGGTTACATCAAGAACGTGCTCGTTCAGATGCCTAAGGCAGCTGTGACCCCCTTCGACGGAATTCACGATCCGGGTGTCTTCTTCTGGATTTCGACTGTGATACTGCTGGTCGCTGGTACGTTGTTCATTATGTGGCTTGGCGAAAAGATCACCGATAAGGGTATTGGCAATGGTATCTCTCTGATCATTATGATTGGTATCATCGCCCGTCTGCCCGGCGCCTTTGTGGCCGAGTGCGGCGCCCGCTTCAACCAAGGTGGCACTGGCTTGCTGATTTTGGTCATCGAGCTTATTGTGCTGTTCTTCGTGATGGTGGGAACCATCGCCCTCGTCCAAGGCACACGCAAGATTCCGGTACAGTATGCCAAGCGTGTGGTTGGTAACCGTCAATATGGCGGTGCCCGCCAATACATCCCGCTGAAGGTGAATGCTGCTGGTGTCATGCCGATTATCTTCGCCCAAGCTATCATGTTCCTGCCCATCACCATCGCCGGTTTCAGCCAGTCGGAGAGCCTTACAGGTTTCGCCGCTGCGTTCACCAACATCAACGGCTTCTGGTACAACTTCGTGTTCTTCCTCCTTATCATCGCCTTCACCTATTTCTATACGGCTGTGACGATGAATACCAACCAAATGGCGGAAGACATCAAGAAGAATGGCGGTTTCATCCCTGGTGTGAAACCTGGAAAGAAGACGGCCGAGTATCTCGACACCATTATGTCGCGTATCACCCTGCCGGGTTCCATCTTCCTGGGCTTCGTGGCTATCATGCCCGCCATTGTGGCTTCACTCATGAATGTCACTACGGGATTCTCCCACTTCTATGGCGGAACCTCGCTGCTGATCCTTGTGGGTGTCGTCCTCGATACCTTGCAGCAGATTGAGAGCCACCTCTTGATGCACCACTACGATGGTCTTACCAAGACGGGTCGAATCAAGGGCCGTGTTGGCAGAATGTGATTGTAAGAATCAGTCTCCAAACTCTTCGGGAAGCTTTCGGTTAATAGGCCGAAGGCTCCCCGAAGTGATGGGGAAAACTGGTTTTGTAGGGTAGGGGTGAAGAAATTTGCGAAAAACATCCTTCAATTGGAAAAGAATTTGTACTTTTGCAGCCCGAAAAATCAGGTCCTCTTTTTGTAAGGACTGAAGTGAGTAACAATAAAATAGTATTTGAAAGGAGAAAATATGGTAAAACAAATGTCAATCGAACAGGAAGGCACGGTAGTGGAAGCGTTGGGAAACGCCATGTTCCGCGTCGAGTTGGAGAACGGTCTGGTGATTATCGCTACCATCTCTGGCAAGATGCGCATGCACTATATCAAGATCCTGCCTGGTGACAAAGTCAAGCTGGAAATGTCTCCCTACGATTTGACTAAGGGCCGTATCACCTTCAGATACAAAAGTTAGAGAGCAAACTACAAAATCATATTGAAATGAAAGTTCAAGCATCTGTAAAGAAAAGATCTGCCGATTGCATCATCGTCAAGCGTAAGGGCAGAGTGTATGTGATTAATAAGAAGAACCCTAAAGAGAATCAGCGTCAGGGTTAATTCTGGTCGATAATTTAAACTAAAGAAATAAGAAAATATGGCAAGAATCGCTGGTGTAGATATCCCGAGCAACAAAGCCGGTGAAATCTCGTTGACCTACATTTACGGCATTGGACGTTCGTTGTCCAAGGAAATCCTGAAGAAAGCCGGTGTCGAGCCCGCCAAGAAAGTCCAGGACTGGACCGATGATGAGCAGAAAACCGTTCGTGACATCATCGCCGAACAGTACAAGACCGAAGGTGAGCTTCGCGGTGAAGTTCAGATGAACATTAAGCGTTTGATGGATATCGGTTGCTACAGAGGTGTCCGTCATCGTGCAGGCCTTCCCGTTCGCGGACAGAGCACGAAGAACAACGCACGTACCCGTAAGGGCCGTAAGAAGACTGTTGCAAACAAGAAGAAAGCTACGAAGTAATAAGTAGTTGGATCATCTCAAAATTACTAAACCACACAATTAAAAAATGGCAAAAAACAACAAAGTTACAAAGAAACGTGTTGTGAAGGTTGAAGCGACGGGTATGGCATTCGTGAAGGCTTCCTTCAACAACGTTATCGTTTCTCTGACCAACAATGAAGGACAAGTCATTTCTTGGGCATCAGCTGGTAAGATGGGCTTCAAGGGCTCTAAGAAGAACACCCCTTATGCCGCACAAATGGCCGCTGAAGAATGCAGCAAGACCGCCTATGACTTGGGATTACGCAAAGTTAAAGTGTATGTAAAGGGACCTGGTTCAGGACGTGAATCTGCCATCCGTGCCATCCATTCGATGGGCGTTGAAGTGACTGAAATCATCGACGTCACCCCGTTGCCTCACAATGGCTGCCGTCCTCCAAAACGTAGAAGAGTGTAAGTTGAACAATTAAAAACGTAGAATTATGGCAAGATATACAGGTCCAAAAACGAAGATCGCTCGTAAGTTCGGAGAACCTATCTTTGGTTCCGACAAGTACTTCGAAAAGAGAAACTATCCTCCTGGAATGCATGGCGCCAACAGCAGAAGAAAGAAAGTCTCGGAATACGGCACCCAGCTGAAGGAGAAGCAAAAGGCAAAATATACTTATGGAGTTCTCGAGAGACAATTCCACAAGACCTTTGAGCACGCCCGCCGTAAGGAAGGCGTCACCGGTCTCATCCTGATGCAACTTTTGGAATCACGCCTTGACAATGTAGTGTACCGCTTGGGTATCGCTCCCACCCGTGCCGCTGCCCGTCAGCTTGTGAACCATCGTCATATCGTCGTCAACGGTAGCGTCCTCAGCATCCCTTCCTACCTTGTGAAGGTCGGTGATGTGGTTGGCGTCCGTGAGAAATCAAAGAGCTTGGAAGTCATCTCCAACTCACTCGAAGGCCGTCAAGGCAGCAACTTTGCTTGGCTGGAATGGGATTCGGATAAGATGTGCGGCAAGTTCATGAACTATCCGGCTCGTGAGGAGATCCCGGAGAACATCAACGAACAGCTCATCGTTGAATTGTATTCTAAGTAATTGTTGATTTTTAACCTGGTAAATAATATAAACATGGCAATATTAGCGTTTCAAAAACCCGATGAGGTTATCATGGTTGAAGGCTCCGACACCAAAGGCGTTTTCGAGTTTCGACCTCTAGAACCAGGTTTCGGCATCACCATTGGTAATGCGCTTAGAAGAATCCTGCTGTCTTCACTTGAAGGCTTTGCTATCACTTCTATCCACATCGAGGGTGTCACCCACGAGTTTGCTTCCATCGATGGCGTCATTGAAGATGTCGCCGATATGGTGTTGAATTTCAAACAAGTGCGCCTCAAACAGGTGGTCCCCACTGAAGTCCACGAGAAGGTCAGTTTTACTATCACCGGCCAAGAGCAATTCAAGGCTGGCGACATCAACAAGTATCTCTGCTCTTTCCAGGTGCTTAATCCCGATCTCGTCATCTGCAATCTTGAACCCTCTGTGAAGCTCAATATCGAGCTCAACATTAACAAAGGTAGAGGTTATGTCCCTGCTGACGAGAACAAGGTGGCAGGCGCCCCTGTCGACACCATCGCCATCGACTCCATCTATACGCCCATCCGCAACGTGAGCTACAAGGTGGAAAACTGGCGCGTCGAGCAGAAGACCGACTACGAAAAGCTGGTCATCGAAATCGACACCGATGGTTCCATCAATCCTAAAGATGCCTTGAAAGAAGCTGCAAAGATCCTCATCTACCACTTCATGCTCTTCTCCGATGAGAACATCAATCTCGTTCCTGATGAGAAGACTGTCACCGAAGACTTTGATGAAGGCTCGTTGCATATCCGTCAGCTCCTCAAGACCAAGCTCGTCGACCTCGACCTCTCGGTTCGTGCGTTGAACTGCTTGAAAGCTGCTGAGGTTGAAACGCTTGGTGAACTTGTCGCCTTCAATAAGCAAGACCTGCTCAAGTTCCGCAACTTCGGTAAGAAGTCGCTCACCGAACTTGAAGAACTGGTCAGAAGCAAAGGCCTTGAGTTCGGTATGAATGTCAGCAAATATAAATTAGATAAGGAATAAGAAAGATGAGACACAATAAGAAATTCAATCACTTGGGAAGAAAAAGCGCTCACCGCAAGGCCATGCTCTCCAATATGGCTTCCTCGCTGATTCTTAACAAACGCATCATTACCACAACGGCCAAGGCTAAGGCACTCCGTATGTACATCGAGCCTTTGATCACAAAGGCCAAGCCTGAGAATAACACTACGACCGAGACCGGCTCGAGCAACCGCCGCATTGTTTTTGCTTGTCTGCAAAACAAGTATGCTGTGACCGAGCTGTTCCGCGAGGTAGGTCCTAAAGTGGCTACCCGTCCCGGTGGCTATACCCGCATCATCCGTATGCCGGAAAACCGTAAGGGCGACGCCGCTGAGATGGCTCTGATGGAACTCGTCGACTATAACGAAGTCTACACCCGTGAGGGTCAAAAGCCTGCCAAGGCTAAGAGTACCCGTCGTAGCACTAAGAAAGCTGCTCCTAAAGCCGAAGCAGCCGTCGAAGCTCCAGCTGAAGAAACAGAAGTGAAAGAGTAATGTTTTTTCAATAGAAGAAGGAAGGCCGTCATCGAAATGACGGCCTTCTTTTTTTAGTATTTTGACCTTTTTTTTCCGCTTTTTTTAAAAAATAGGTAATTTTACCTATATGCAATTCATTTTTTATTTCTAATTTTGCCCTATACTTCTGTCGAAAATGATTAATTATCTAATACTAACTAAAAACGAAATCATCATGAACAAGAAGAGTTTGACTTTTATGCTTGCTCTAATGAGCATTATTCTCGTAGGGTTTACTTCCTGCGAAAAAATTTCTGGTGGAGGTGGCAGTAGCTCCTCTGGTGACTCGTGGGCCAATTTAGTCAATGAGACTTCACACGATGTGCAAGTTAATGGTAACACCTTGACATACGGCTCACACACTTATACCGTGAATGGTGAAATTAACCTCAACGGTACCGTGTTCAACCAACCCACAGCCACAGTGACTTTCACCAATATCCCTTCGGGTTACAAGGAGTTTGAGGCAGTCTATAACAACCTCCTGGGCAAGTCGATTCAGGGCGCTGCTGCCATGGTTCCCATGGCCATCGAAATCTATGCTCGCGATGCATCGACGGGTGAGAAATGCTTCAATTTGCTCTGCAATAGCGATGCTACCGTAGCTGGTATTGTGCGTGTTCTGAAGACCAAGTTCAACTATTCACAGTACAGCCCTGAAAACGATCAGTATGTCCAACGCTACCTGCCTGCCGCATTGCTGAAAGGCGCCACCTACACTAACGGCTATGCACCCATTGAGCCTTACACTGTTGAAATGTGCCGTTCGGCCAATGCTCCTCAAGACGCTCCTCTGACAGGTGGGACGGTGTATTACACCTATATCTTGACCTCGGGCGGATGGGATACCTTCCAACGTGGTGTCGAAATCTTCCAAGCCTATGGCTCCGACATGTACAAGGTCTTCAACTGCCCTGCCACTTACACGCAATGCAGAAACCTCCAAAATGGTCCTTGGCAAGGCCTGAAATAAGAAAATAGTCAATAGACTCATTTATTTATTAACCTAAAAACAAACATCATGAACAAATCTTTCAAAACTTTGGGCAAAACCCTGATGATTGCCTGCTTAGGCATCGGCTTGATGACCTTCTCATCTTGCGAAAAGGATCCTACTCCGGACCCCAATCCAAATCCAACGCCTGTCAATCCTACACCTGATCCGGTGAACCCGGGCGGTGGTGGCGGTGGCGGTTCCACTTCTGGTGATAGTTGGGCCAATTTGATTAACGAGACCCCGCACGATGCCATCGTCAATGGCAATACACTGACCTATGGCGACCACACCTACACTGTGAGCGGCGAGCTTACTTACGACCAGACTTATTATGACACTCCTACTGCATTCGTGACCTTCACCAACATCCCTTCGGGTCTCACTGAGTTCAAAGCTGTTTATGACAATCTGTTAGGCAACACTCCTCAAGGTGCAGCCGCTATGGTGCCCATGGCCATTGAAATCTACGCTCGTGATGCTAATGTGGGCGAGCAGTGCTTCAATGTGCTATGCAACAGCTCTTCAACCGTTGCTGGTATTGTGCGTATCCTGAAGACCAAATTCAACTATTCACAATACAGCCCAGAGAACGACCCGTACGTTCAGCGTTATTTGCCGGCTGCCTTGCTGAAAGGCGCTTCTTACACCAATGGTTACAAGCCTGAAGAGCCCTACACGGTCAAAATGAGTGGCAACCCCAATGGTATCCAAGACGCTCCTCTGACTGGAGGCACTGTGTACTATTCTTACATCTTGACCGATGGAGGTTGGGATACTTTCCAACGCACTGTTGAGATCTTCCAGCCCTATGGATCCAATAAATATCAGGTGTTTAACTGCCCTGCAACCTACACTCAGTGCAGAAACATCCAAAATGGTCCTTGGCAAGGTCTGAAGTAACCAAGAGGCACCAAAAAAACATGTATGAAAAAAGCCGCTCCCGAGCAGGGGCGGCTTTCTTATTGTTGGAAAAACCGAGATTAGTTCTCGGCCTTGATGTTGTCCATACCGACCTGGACGGCCTGCATGTTCAGCGGGATGAGCTTGTGGGCGCGCTCCGGCAAAGAGTGACGCAGACCCTCTTCGACGTTCTTGTTGTCGATGATGGGACGCACCTTCAGGAAGGCACCGAGGATGATCATGTTGAACACCTTCGAGTTGCCCATGTCGGAGGCCAATTGTGCGCCTTCGATGCTGTAGATGTGGATGTCCTTGCGGGTGGGCTTGTGGGTGATGCCGTTGGGGTCGTAAATCAGATAACCACCAGGCTTCACTTTGTTCTCAAACTTGTCGAGCGACTGCTGATTCAGAATGACGGCAGTGTCGAAAGCGTTGAGGATGGGGGAGCACACGCGCTCGTCGCTGACGATGACGGTCACGTTGGCCGTACCGCCACGCATTTCGGGGCCGTATGAAGGCATCCAGCTGACTTCCTTGTCTTGCATGATACCACTGTAAGCAAGGATCTTACCCATTGACAAGACACCTTGT
>Ga0310697_10007486_pt1 | contig 10282 bp, 11 predicted proteins | sample 172DNAGHGlowgp2_FD_203883 | JGI IMG/M metagenome (GOLD analysis project Ga0310697, IMG submission 203883) | Sheep rumen microbial communities from Palmerston North, Manawatu-Wanganui, New Zealand - 1728 DNA GHGlow gp2 (v2) (version 2) | ecosystem: Host-associated > Mammals > Digestive system >...
AGGCGGAGGTAGCGGGAGGTGGTGCGGCGGTGCGAACGGGAGAGCATCCAGATGCAGGATTCAAGGGCATCGGGAGCGTCGTCGTGAGAGTGCGAACCGTGCTGAAACATTAAGAGTTGCTCTATGAGGATTCGTACGCCGTCGGTGGTGCGCTCGGTGTCGCTTATGGTGATGAGTCCACGCTCAAATAGCGGTTGGAGGGTTTCGATACGGGCGAACTTATCTGGCTTTTTGCGAGGGTCGCCAAGTATGGGAATGTGAAGTCCGGCGAGGTCTCCGGCTTTGCGGAACTCGTCGAGGATAAGGTCTTGCATAAAGTTGCTTTCCATATAGAACTGCACGGGAGCGCGTCCTGCTATCCATTTAATAAGGTCGTAATGCCATTCTATCATCGCAGAAACGGAGGTTTGCGCGGCGTACACCTTTAATATATGGTAATGGCCGTCGGTGGTGAGACCGGCGAGAACTGTGGCTTTGTAGTCGGCTGTGGCAGAGGATTTGAAACTCGGGTCGGTGTAGCAGACAAGTTTGCGGTATTGACGGAGCGGCAAGGCTGGTGCGTATTTGATGTGCCGCTGTTCAAAGATTGCTCCTTCTACGAGCGGATTGTTCATATACTCCTTTTCAAAGTTGCGTTCGCCCATCATTGAGCGCATTTCACGGATTTCAGATAGTTTGTAGTTTTCCTTCCACGTTGGCAGACCGTCGGAGTCTAAGATGTTGACCTGTGTGTGAAACACTCCGGGACGTTCCATTACACTTGCCAATACAGAGGTTTTACTGATAAGGTTTCCCACCATTATAAAACGTCCGCGACCGGCTTCCATTGTGCCGAACAATGCAGATAGCACCCATTCGGTGGCTTCGGACACACGCTGTGAGTTACGGCACATGGCATCGTCGTCGATGTCGTCGATAACAATGTAATCGGGTCGGTGGGAGTTGTTTTTGAGACCGCGCGGCGATTGTCCACGTCCAAGTGACACAAAATAACAGTCGTCGGTGGTGAGGAACTCACCTTCGCTCCAGTTGCCGCTTTTCATCTGTGTGCCAAAGTCGTGGATGTAGAGTTCGTTGTAGGCGAGTTGCTGTTGAAGGTCGGCAAGGAGACGGTCGGCGGCATCTTCTGATTTGGAGACAACAACCATGGTGTGGAACTGCCGTTTGTCTTGGATTTTGAGCCAAAGCGGTACGAGTACGCCCATGTGAGTACTTTTGGCGTGTCCGCGTGCCCACTCGAATACGGCTCGGGCGTTTGGGTTGGCGAGGATATATTCTGCGGCATCGGTTTGGAACTTGCCGCATTTGCAACGGGCTATTTCAGGGAAATATGTGCGCACAAAATAGGCGTAATCGTGTTTTGCACGGGTTATGCGGCGTTGCTGTGCGGCTTTGGTTTCTGTTATGGAATGTTTGGCGCAGATGTTCTGAAAGTGTTTCATCTCTGCCTGCCATTGTTTGTAACGTTCGGTGCGTGTTATGTCCATGGTGTTTAGTGTTTTATTTTGGTATCTTCGTAATCGGATTGGTTAAAGGTCTGTGCCTGTTGAGTAGTGGTTAAGGTTGTATTTCCTGATACAGAGTGAACATGTGTGTTAAAAGTGTTAACCAGAGCATTCAACTTGTTGGTTAGTGCTTTTATATTGACCAAGCCGCCTAATTCGCCGCCGTTGATTGTTATGGTTTCGTTGCCTCCGTTGATTGTTATGGTTTCAGCCTTTTCAACCATCAGCACCACAAGGTCGCGCATTTTGCCGGAGGAGAGGTCGGCGACGAGGACGGTGCTATTGACAGCGGGTTTTACGATGACGGTTGTTAAACTTTGTGAAAATCCGCATACAAGGCGCACGTTTTTATGCTCCAAGCCTTGATATTTAATGGTACATTCCGTATCTTTGCTTTCAACCACGGTGGCTTCGAAAAGCGTTGCGCCGCCGTCAGTGGAGGCTATAGAACGTATCAATTTTTTAATTTCTGAATGTTTGCCCATTATGAAAAAGTTTTTAATGTTATCGTTATTGGCTCTGCCTTGTCTTGGAATGGCTCAGAGCAAACCATCTGAGTTTTATTGGCTCTATTACACCCCCGACAGCACCGCGTATATGGAACGCGAGTTTAAGTACGGAGGCTACCAAGATTCATATCATTTTATCGATCACACCGTTTCTCGTGCCAATATGACAGACGAACAACGGGAAGATTACGACCGCAGATGTTTGGAGTATGCCAAGACCATTGTGTTTTACACCAAAAAGGAGCTTGAACGATACCCCGTGAAGTTGAAACCCGGGGACAAGTACAACCAGTCGCGCAGGAGCCAACGCTAAGAGAGTTTCTTGCCAAGGGTGATTTTGCGCGTTATGCCGCCGCTGCTGCAAGTGGTTACAACCGATTCTACGAAGTATTTTCCGTTACGGTCGGGGTCGTAGGGGTCGGAGATTTCGGCTGTGTCGCCTTTGTCGATGCTCGGGATGCACCACGCCTGAAAGCTGCCTTCGTAGCCGCTGTAACTTTTGGCGGCGTACATATTTTCGGCTATTTTGTCGAGCATCGACTGTGTGGCAATGCCTTTGTAGTCGAAGGTTTCGGTGTCGCCGCCTCCTTCGCCTTTTTCGGCTGTGAGTTCTTTGCCGGTTTTGTCTTTTCCTTTTGCTGTTACTTTTAGTTTTCGGTCCTCCTTATCCTTGTATTTTAGTGAATATCCGTCTGCCATAACGTTTTTGGATGTGTCGTAACGCACTGTTTTGGTGCTTTCGGGCGTGATGTAGGGCGGTGTTACGTTGAATACGCCGTCTTTAATGTACATCATACAGTGGCACTCGTCCTGAATGGTTTTTAGCACGTCCAACGCTGTGGCATTCTTTATTGTGAACTTGTCGTAAGCAAAGTCGTATTTGCAGTTAAGTTTTAAATCGGGTTGTACAGCCTTTATAACGACGTTTAAAAGGTTTTTCACCGTCGGGTTTTTGTAAGGCTTGTCGTCCATTTTCGTTTGGTTGAACTTGTAGATTTCGTCCTGACAGTAGATAACGAGGCCGCTTTGGTCGCGTTCCACGCTTCGGATGTAGCCGGAGAACTCTTGGTGTAGGTCGCCGTTGTAGCCGAGGGATATGGTTACTGTCTGGTCGCGGCGGATTTTGGCGAGGTCGGCGATGTAACGGTTGAACACGCAGGCGGGGAGCTTGATAACGGCACTGTCGGTGAGGTTGCCGGTGTCGCGGGTGATTTCCACGCTGTCTAACAATTGGAGGTCGCGACCGTCAATGGTTATTTTCCAATCTATCTTGAACATTTTTTTCTTCTCTTTCTGTTTTGTTTGGATTGTAGTTTTTCTCTGCCAAAAGGGTTATATTAGGGTCGTCGGAACGGAGGGTTAGGGCGACGGTTTGGTTTTCTTTGCCTTGGGTGAAGGGGAAGTCGCATGATTCAATAACCGCGTAGGTGATGCCGTAAGCGTCGATAAGGTAGGGGCAAAGGATTTGGAACGGCTTGTCGTATTCCACGAATTTGCGGATGTCCTTGATGTAATCGTCGATACATTTGGTTTCGTCGGTCATGAGGAGCGCGCTGAGTTTTATGGACCAGTCGTCCATTGCCCACTTTTCCTTGACTGTTCCGCGAAGGTTGCCGTCGTATTTGGCAATTTGGCGGGTAACGATTTTGTTGGAATGCGACACCGAGACGAGCGGATCAATGGGAAAGGTAAATGATTCGCCCTGCTGCTCTCCGTGTTTGGGGTCTTTCTGAAACGTTACGGGCACGGTCTGCACATCGGTGTCGAAATGGAAACGGTTTTGCAGCGCGAAGCGTGTGGCTATGCCGACGGGGTTGTATGGTATTACTGGCATGGTTTGTTATATTTGGTTTTTGTAATGAGCTTTTATGTCGATGGTGCTTTGGTTGACGGTGAGGCTGTCGAGTTCCAGGCCGTCGGCATCGAAGTTGACACGGACGGAGTGTCGGAGGGCGGTGAGGTCGTTGTCGTTGGTATAGTCGCCGATGCCGACGCCGAGTGTGGGGTGCTCCTTGATTTCGCCGGGATGACAGGCAAGGATAAGGTACTGGTTCTGCTCGTCGGTGTCGCCTATTGCGATGCGGTTGTTACGCATGCGGATGTCGTGGGTTGTGTCGTCTAATTGTATTCCTATCATGGTCATTTGTTTTTAATTCATAATTCATAATGCATAATGCATAATTCATAATGCATAATTCATAATGCATAATTGGTTAAACTGCGGTTTGAACGGAGTAGAGGGCGCGGAGGAGTTGTTCTGTAAACAGATCTACTGTGGTTTGTGCGTTTTCTTCCACGGAGCCGTTGAAGTTGACTGTTTCCACCATGTTGCCGAGGTTGATGGTGATTTGGGTGTTTCGGGTGCCGCCGGAGGCAATGGATTCGTTTTTGGCTTTGGTGGCTTTGCCGAGGCCGCCTTTGCCGCCCTTGCCGCCGTTGCCGCCGTTGACTGCGTTTTCGAGGTCGGACTGAGTGTCGCCTTGCTGAGCCTCGTCGGTTTGGGTTTCGGACTTGGCAGGTTCGGGCAGGAGACCGTTGACCTTGTCACGTAGGCTTTGGACACCCTTGATGGCGAGGTCTACCCTAAGGATTTTCTTCATTCCGGGTATTTTGGCAATCATCTCCAAAAGGTTTTGGAAGGGTGATAGAACCGCGTCGATAATGGTCAAGCCGATGCGTTTTAAGCCTTCGAGGATGCCACCGGATTTGAAGCCGTCCACAATGCTGTCCCAATGGCGTTTGATGCTCATTACAAGATTCATAATGAGGGTGAGCGGCGGGCAAAGGAATATGGCATATTTGCCCCAGTCGTCCCAATATTTTATGACCTGGACCAATACGGCAATGAGCGCGCCGATGGCGATGACGATGCCCGTAACCGGCGAGGTGCATAGTAGTATTGCGCCGCCTACGATGCCGATGGCGACGGCGAGGGTGGAAAGTTCGTCGATGTTTTCGGCAATATAGTCGAAGAGTTGTGATATTACCCAAATTATGCCGTCGAATACCGGCGTTAACGCTTCCAATTTTGGGATGAGCGCGTCGATAATGGGCGGCAGTTTTTCTTGGATGATAGGGATGAGCTTCTGAGCGAATGGCAGTATCAGTTCAAAAACCTTTGCCTTGATGTCGTCGAATACGCCTTGGAGGACAGCCAGCTGACCTTGGAGGGTGTTGTTTTTGATGTCGTCGAGCATGCCGTGGAACTGACCTCCTTCGGCTGTGGCTGCTGCAAAAGCCTCCTCCACCATTTTGGCGGTGATAGTGCCTTTTGACATCTCCTCTTTAAGTTCGCCGATGCTTTTGCCGGTCTTTTTCGACATTTCGGCGAGTGGGTTGAAACCGGCGTTGATAAGCTGCATGAGGTCTTGACCGCCGAGTTTGCCTGCGCTGCTGATTTGAGCGAAGGCGAGTGACAAAGAGCCAAACTTTTGCGCATCACCGGCTGCGATGTCGCCGATCTGTTTAAGCACGGTTTGGGTTTTGCTGCCGGACAAGCCCATTGAAAGCATGTTTTTGGCGGCATCGTTAACGGTGGAAGTGCCATAAAGGGCGGCGGCGGTGGAAGTACGGAGTGCGTCGGCAAACTCCTTTCCTCTTTTTTCGGCGGTTTCCTTGGTGTCGCCGTCGGTTCTTAGCAAGGTGGTGAAGTTGACTGTGGCGGTCTGCCGTGCCATGCCTTCTTGGAATACAGGGGCGATGGCTCCGGCAACGCTCTGCGCTACGGATTTCAAGCCCATGAAGGCCATTCCGAACTTGGAGAGGTTGTCGAGGAGGTTGCCGGTGTCGCGTTTGGCGTTTTTCATCCCGGAGGAGATGCGGTCGCCCGCGCCTTTGCCGTCGTGTCCCACCTTGCCGTAAGCTGTGGCGAGCTTGTCGGCAAGTTCGCGGTTTTGGCGGAGGCCAGTGCCGGACTTGTCGTTGAGCGCGCGGAGGTTGTTCATAGAGATGAAGGAGGTCTGGCTTAACGCGCTTAGTTTGCCGCTGATGTCGGCCAACAGTCTGCCGAGCGTTACAAAAGGCTGCATGTTACACATACGATCGAAGTCGGCTTTAACCTTGGAAGCTTCGGTATCGATGTTTTGGAGTGTGGACGGCACTTGGGCAGCCTTGTCGAGACCTACTGGGGTGAGTTCTATTTTGAAGTTGATGTTATCCATGATGAGTTACGCAGAGAAAAATGTTAGACATCGATACAGTATTTTTGGCAGAGGAATCTGACCAAAGCGGGGTTTAGCACGGAGCGCGGACGGTAGCCGAGACGTTTGAGCGTGGGGAGGTCTTTGCGAATCCACTTGTTGAAGGTGGCTATGCAGACCCCGGCTTTGGATGCGAGCTGCTGACGGGTCATAGAGGTGTAGAATTGTCGTTCCATATCGGAGGAGTTAAGGGTATTACAAGGGTATTATAAGGGTATTATAATCATTGATAAAATTTGATAAAAATGACAACGGACTGCCACGTACTGCTAAGGTGCGGGATGCCGGGATATAACTTTGAGGCACGAACCATTAAAAACAGAAACTATGGCAAAAGTAAAATTTGTTTATCCAGTAGAATCGATGTCGGGCAAAGTAGAGGACGGCCAATATTTTGCATGCAAAAACGGCAAGACCATTTTGGCGACCTACGATGTAGAGAAAGCCAAGAGCCACAATCCCACAGAGAGCCAGTTGGCAGCGCAGGGGAAATTTTCGGAGGCGGCAGTTCAGGCGCGGACGCTTTTGGCGGACAACGCCAAGAAAGCCAAGCTTCAAGAGCTGTTTGTAGCAGCCGGACGACCGGGAACTCTCTTTGGCTGGGTGTTTAAAAAGATATACGCCGGCGAGAGCTTGGCGTTAGAGTAGAGCGTTGATCCATTGACATTGATTTTGTAAAAGTGCCGTAAACAAAGGTTTGCGGCACTTTTTTTTGCCGATGGAGGGGTGTACAAGGGTTAGGAGACTGCGGGCGAGGTGACGATGGGTGTCCAAACTGCGGGGCGTTCTGTTATGGAATAGTTATATGAGTCAGAATTGGTACATACATCTATATAATCAAGAATAGACTGTAAACCAAAAACTGTAGGGTCGCCTCCGTTAGGAATGAAACAAAACTGACCTGAAACTACAGCAATTCTTTTAAGGATATTCTTCCAATATGTTGAGTCATCTCGGAGGTATTGTGCGCTATTAATAAACGCTCTAATAATACCGGCACTGGTAATCACAAGACGGTCTCCATCTGCATTACGAAAGACTGCAAATTCATGTTCGTAAGTTTGGACAAATTGAGGGTTAGTAACAGTTGATGCAGATGACCATGCAGCTTGATCACTATCAAAACTTACATTTCTTCCATTGTCTTGCAATAATGCGAAAAAATATGGGTGACCACTGTAACTTTTGTAAGAGCGGAATCCATTGCAGAAACTTTCAAAGTCGAATGGAAATTTTTCCAAAGGCAAAGGAAATGTAAAATCTGAGCTACCATTCCATCGTGCTGGGACTAAGTCCAATATGCAAAAATCAGCATCGCTATATCTTGCATTTCCGTTTTCATCATCTGTGCACTCGTAAAACAAACCATGAGTAAAATGCTCGTTTGTGCCTCCAAGATACATATAAGGTGTACCTTTTTGTGGAAAAGTATTTTGTGTACCTGCACTCCATCTTGGAAATTCACGCCAGCCTACTAATCCTTCCACTGGAACTGAAACAGAATCAAAAAATTCTATTTGCAGTTCAGATGTTTTAGTAATTATTTCGGCTTGAAACTGTTGCAACAGCCCGGTGAGTGTCTCTTGGTCGGTGATGCCGGTGAGGAATGTTTCTATTTCCTTCCAACGGTTGATGGTGGTGTCGGAGACGTCGGCGGAGTCGAGAAAGTTGGTGACACGGGTGATGAAAGCCGGAAGGCCTTCCACGTCGGCAGCCACGTGGCTGTGGGCGGTGGGGGCGGCGGCGAACTGCGGGTCGGAGACAATCTCGGAGACTTTGGATGCCACCATGGTGTTTACTTCGTTGGTAGTTACTTTTTCTCTGAGTGCTTGCACCAAACCGTCGATTTTTGACTGGGTTAGGCTGTCCTCGTCTTTGTGGACAAAAGAGTCGATGAGCGCGGCGAACTGTGCCTCGGTGGGTGTGGCGTACTGACGGAAGTACTGTTTGAGGGTCTTTCTTGTTGTTGCCATGTTTTTGTGGGTTTTAGATTTTTATATTAAAGTGTGAGGGTTATGATGCGGATATGTAGCAGGCTGAGCCTTCGAATGTAGCATTGTTTCGGTAGCACATTGTTGAAATTATTCCATCTTTTGTGATTCGGAAAGGCACAAGGTTGCTGCTGTTAGGCTGATTAGGTGCGTCGGCGCCAAAATATACCATTCCTACACCGTGATAGTTGATAATAGGGCGGAACTCGGACGGTATTTGTTCGCTCATAGAGCTGTTTTCGTAATAACCCTCCGGGGTGGAATAGGCGCTGAATCTAACGTATACCACTCTGCCCTGTTTGTAAAACTCCAAATGAGCCTTGTGTGTATCGATCGTTACTGCAAGTTTGTTGTCGATTTGCATTTTGGAGTAATACTCATCGTCGTGGTCGTGAGTTATGTTAGCGTATACGTTGTCGTGGTTGTGGTTTGCCGCAGCCTTGTCGTCAAGTGCGCTTTGCAGGTTTGTTATGTCCGAAATGCTGTGGGAGTGACTTGGGGCAGCGTAGTTGTGGGTGTGTCCTATGTTCGACTTGCCGTCCAATTGAGACTTTAACCCTTGCACATCGTCAATACTATGGCGGTGTTTTGTTGCCGCGTAGTCGTGGGTGTGCCTTTTGTTAGCGTATACGTCGTTGTGGTTGTGGTCGATGGCGGCGTATGCGGAGTCGTGGTTGTGGGTGGTATCCGCCTTGGAGTCGGCTAATGCCTTTAAAGCCGCGTTGGAGATTTCGGACAGGGAGGAGAACTCAGACCAGCTCCAAGTGCCGGTGGTGCCGGAGACGAGCTTGCGCATGGTGTAGGCGGCGTTGAAGGTTTCGCCGTTGGCTGATGCGTTGATGTTGTCGGTTTTAATAGAGCAGCGTGCGCCGGAACCGCCGGGGAAATAGAGGATTTCGCCAAGGAGGTCGTTACCTGTGCGCACATATACATAGCCGGCAGAACGTGGTGAGCCTGTGCAGCCTTTGATGATAAGCCTGTCGCATCCGGCTATCTGGGCTATGATGGCTAAGTGCTTGATGTTTTCCTGTATGTAGTCCATGCTTTCGCAGTCGAGCGGGAAGCGTGGAAAATTAAGGTAGTTACCTAATATTGTTTCTTTCTGTGCCATTATGAATTGTGAATTATGAATTATGCATTATGAATTAACTTCCATTTTTTGCCGGGGGTTTTGGCGTTGTTGACAACGGAGCGGAAACGCGCCAGCTCCTCTTCGCCGAGGCTGATGTTAGATGGCACGTAGACGGTGAAGTCCACGCGTTCTTCGGCGTTGTGGGCGCGGAGGTTGAGCATGATGTGGGGGTTTTCGCGGTCGTCGCGGCGCACGGGCATAAGGATGGAATCGGGACGAGGGTCGCGGCGGTAGAGGTAGAACGGTTCTGCCAATTCCGCCTGGCTGTCGGTGACTGTTATGCCGGGCTGGTCGCCGTTAAAAATGTGGTTGAGACAGTATTCCAACCGGCACACCTGTGCGTTGTATTTCAGCTGTATGAAAGTTTCTTGGCGGTAGGCGTTGAGTGTGTCGCGCAGGAGGTTGAACACCATAGCCAGCACGGAAAGCACCGCCACCATTTTGGACTTGCGGAGCGGTGTGGGCAGCAGCGTTACTGCCATTGGTACAAAGTCGGTTTGGTATACTCTCTGGTGCATGGCTAATAGGGTATCATGTTGATGGTGAGTGTTCCGGGGTTGAAGTAACCGGCGTAGGGCGTGGCTTTGTCGGCTATCGAGTAGTTGTTGCCAAGGGCATCGACGGCGTAACAGCCAGTGCCGTTTGGGAGGTCGTTACGCACCTGTACAATCTTAACGCCCTTGACGGCTTGGAGGGTGTCGGTGAGAGCCATAATGGAAAACTCGCCGTTGAATGGTAGGTTTTGGAGGTAGGCTTTCATGGCAGCTTTGCAGTCGGTTTTTACGGCGTTGGCTTGGAGCAGCGGGTCGTACCAGATGTTCACGGTACAGTTGAACTCGTCGCCGACTTCGTTAATGAGGCGTGTTTTAACACCGGCGTATTTGATGCGGAGGATGTACTGCTCGATCTGCGTCTGTTGGTCGGTGAGGGGTATGCGGTTGCCGTT
>Ga0310697_10007490_pt1 | contig 10279 bp, 11 predicted proteins | sample 172DNAGHGlowgp2_FD_203883 | JGI IMG/M metagenome (GOLD analysis project Ga0310697, IMG submission 203883) | Sheep rumen microbial communities from Palmerston North, Manawatu-Wanganui, New Zealand - 1728 DNA GHGlow gp2 (v2) (version 2) | ecosystem: Host-associated > Mammals > Digestive system >...
CGGGAGTTTTCTCGCTGTTCACGCTCCTTCTGTCGTCTCATCCGTGTTAATTCTGTTCGAGTCTGGTTGTTTTGCTGTTGACTTTCCGCGAAACGTGCATTGAGATGGTCGATACGACGGCGATTATACCAGAAGAGAATGCCGGAAAGGATAATGACGACAATAATGGAGGAAAGAAGTGCAATGACCGTATGATACTGCCGCCGCTCCCGGAGTTGCTCGTCATACTGTGTCTGCAGGTCGATGACACCGGCCGCATCATTCCGTTCGTAGAGATGATGATAGACCTCGTTCAGCCGCTGACTGTACTCCGCCACATCCGCTATGTCGCCCCGACGGTTCATACAGGCAATCAACTGCCGATATGACTGGATAGCGACATCGGGCGACAGAGAGTTGGCCAGACGATACCATTGCTGTACTGCCGCTGCCGTATCGCCCTCTGCTACATAGATATCGGCCAACAACTTTCCTCCTCTGTCTGTAGGCGAGATGAGCATGGATTCTGTCAGATAATGTTTTGCTACCTGCCGTTTTCCTGCACTCAGCAGATAACTGGCGTGGTTTACAAGATAGGTGGCACGTACCTCGCCTTCTGTACTTTCGTAATAGGGTTTGGCCTGTTCGGTATAGTATCGGAGGCTGTCCTTCTGTCCCAATATGTCGAAAGTCATGGCAATGTTGTTGAGCGTCTGCACCGTCCATTGTTTGCTGTCGCACTGGCGGGCGGCACCCAATGCCTGCTTGTAGTATTGGAGCGTCAAACCATAATTGCCCACATTGTCGTTAACATCACCCAGCACGGAATACAGGTACCACGAAAAGGCGGGCTGATTCAGGTCGCTGGCCAGTTGTTCCGCCCGCTTTATTGTCTGCACCGCCTCATGCGTCTGCTGTTGCTTGTACAGGATGATGCCATGATGGAGCAAGGCTCTGGCCTGGTGCTCAGCATCACCGTGATGCTCATAATAGTTTCTGCTTATGCGTATGAGCGAGTCTGACGAAGTGCTGAGTCCGCTGCGATGCAGGGCTTCGGTATAGAGAAGACCGAATAGCGCACGGTCGGCCGTTGTCATCGTTGTGTCGTTATAGTAGGGAGCCAGCATTCTGACAACGGAGTCGGGCTGTGTGAATACAATCTGCTCAGCCTTGCCAAGCAACTCATTGCGGGACTGCTCATGCGAACAGCCCACAATGATGAGTGCATATAATGCAAACGAGAGATATTTCATTTCAGGCGGAATGTGATAGGTAGATTGTATTTCACTCTGACCAATTTGCCTTTGTCCTTTCCTGGAGTCCATTTGGGCATTGCCTGTACCACCCTGATGGCCTCAGCATCGAGTGAGGGAAACACTTCTTTAGCCACCTTCACGTCCGAAACTCTTCCGTCGGTTTCCACAACAAACTGAACCATGACTTTTCCCTCCACCTTCTGTTTCTCTGCATCCTTGGGATATTTCATGTTGTGCATCAAGAACTCCATCATGGCTGGCATGCCACCCGGGTATTCGGGCATCTGTTCTGCCATGTCGTATACTTTTTGGTTCTTCTGCGACACCACCGTCTTCTGTGCATTCGCCGTCATAAGGCAGCATACTGCCATCAATAACATTAAAATCAGTTTCTTCATCTTCTTTACTTTTTTAAATGGTTCAACAATCTGTTTTGTTGTCCGGACGGTGCAAAAGTACATATTTCCCAAAGAACCCGCAAGAAATCCATTACACATTATTACACATGCCACAGAAAACAGCCTTTTTCTATTCCACTTCATAGCCTTTCACGATTATCATCTGACAGGCTGGGAGTTTCTTCATTTTCCCCTTTACCTTGTTTCGTACATAACTACTCTTGAGATTGGCAGGGAAATATAGCGCACCGTCACCTTTCATATCGACTAAGCAGACTGTTACTCAGTACCATAGAGGGGTCGGAGAAAATGATCGCATTCTCCGACCCTATTGTTTTAAACATTAGCTGATAATTTTTTCCTAAAAATACGAATGACCATATAATGGCTCATTTTAGAACGGGATACATAAAAAACAATAATTTTCAGCTCATAATGAACGTCGTTTGCTAAATTTTACTTATCTTTGTACCGTTCAAATAAATATAAGAATGAGTAGTAATGAGATTCTCCACAGCTTTTCCAGCAATCTGTTTTGGGATGCTGACATATCTATGATGTCTATGGATGCATCGTCAGGCTATATTATTCAGCGTGTTTTAGAATATGGTCAGATGAATGATTGGCGGCTAATCAATCAGTATTACGGACTTGACAAGATTGTAGAGGAATGTAAAAAAATGCGCACCCTTGACCCCGTCTGTCTGGCTTTCATCACTACAATATCGAATACAAAAGAAGAGGATTACAGATGCTATCATTTCAGACAGTCCTTCCCGACACCTTGGAACTCCTAAAAGTTCTTATGCAACAGCCGCTATTAACAAATATGAGGCTTGTTGGTGGCACGTCACTTGCTTTGCAATATGGTCATCGTAGATCTGTGGACTTGGATTTCTTCGGACACACGACAGAGGATATAGATGAATTGACGAACATGATGCATGACTGTGCAGGGAATGTTGTCCTGGGCAATTGTACTAAACGAATCAAAGCTTACTTTCTTAACAATGTCAAAGTGGATGTTGTCAATTATGACTATAAATGGATAGATGAACCTATTGTGGAAGATGGTCTTCGACTTGCTTCCCCTAAGGACATTGCCGCCATGAAGGTGAACGCCGTGATGGGACGTGGAACGAAGAAAGACTTTGTTGACGTCTATTTCCTGCTACAGCATTATACTTTTGAGGAACTTATGCAGTTCTATTTGCAGAAATATACGGATGGCTCCGTGTATCGCGCACTGCTAAGTATGTCTTATTTTGCAGATGCGGATCCACAGCCAATGCCTTATATGTTCCAGCAGGTTGATTGGAACACCGTGAAAGAGGAGATTCGTCATCAAATTCAAGTCTATAACAACAAACAAGTTTGAAAGTCTGCTAAGAACTATTTGTGATTTACAAATATTTACAAAATGGAAGAAATGGTCACGCTATTTCTTCCATTTTTCTTTTTTATTTTTATTCCTTATCTTCGCCCTGAAGGAATACACCGAAAAGACCACCAACGCCCTCGCCCTCCAAGAGCAGCTGAATCTCATGAAACAGTAAGGAGTCCGTAGCATGGAAGGATTTCCTTGCCAGAGGAACCCATAAAGGGGTCGGAGACTTTCATTTGCAGTGTCACTTTTATTGTAATACCCTTCTGATGCCAAAAATACTAACCGCCATACCCGTTTTTTCTAAACAAGGTATGTTGTGTAGGAGCTACGGACGCACCACAGGACGTGGGGCAACAGAACTTGGGGCTTGTGGTCTGGGCTGGAATCGCATGGGGTTGTCGTCGTCGCCCCAAACAAATGCTTTCAGCAGACTGCCAAGGGGAAATTCGATTTTAGAGTCACCTATCTTGATGTAAGGGTTGACGATAGGCTCAGTGGTCCACTTGCCTGACATCGGATTGAGGTATCTTCGTACACCCATATTGGCACCGAACATCCGGCTGAAACGGATGTCGGCATAACCGCCATAAGTAGTATTGTTGACGTATGGACTCATGGCAGGTCCGACCTGCATCCGGTTGGCATAATAGTAGCCAAAGGCATGAAGCGAGACAGCGTCGCTGAGGTCATAACCGACTGTACCGCCAAACCCATATTGCGAGGCGAGCGTTCGCTGCCAAGGCATCCAGTATTTGTTGGCCATAGCAGAGGCCGTGAGATGCCATCGGCCTACGTTCTGTTGGAACATCACAGAGCCAGTCTCCGTATTCATCAAGCCTGGCATCTGGCTGGTCGCCCCATAAAAGCCCAACGTGGCTCCCTGCCACAGACGGAAACCTGCAACGCCCTGCTTGATTTGATCAGTATAGCTGACGACTTGCGGCTCCTTGGGAATAGCCAATTGCGGACGCATAAAATCAGCACGAAAACGCATGGAATCTGCCTGATAAGTCTTGTTGATGTCGATAGATGCGGCATCTATAGTATGGTCTGGCAATTGCGAACTGCCATTCTCCGTCTGCGCCATTGTGTTTGCAGATAGCATCAAGAACAATAAGTACAACAAACCTGTCCGTTTCATAACAATCAAATCAGTTTCTTCAGCGCGATAGGCGCACGCAATATTCTTCTATTACCCGACCAACTTCCGTATCTGCTTGTCAGTGGCCCCAGGCAGTATCTTCTTCAGATGTGCCGTCAGACGAGCGTATGATTCCTCCGGGGTATGAGTCGACAGACACGCCTCCCGTCCGAGCAGAGCCTCGGGCGTAGTCAGCAGCGACCAGCCCCAGCCGTACTCCCTGCCGTGCTTGTCGGTAGGATAGACAAAGTCCTCGGTCACCACGTAGCAGCCCATCTGCAGACGGGTGACGTAGCCATCGAACCGGCTGCGCATCTTAGGTCCGTCGAAGCCGCAGGCGGCACGCAGTTCGCGTGTAATCAGACTGCCGTGCTCCTGAAGCGTCAGCAGGATGGTCTCTTCGATGGAGCCATCTGCCGGCGCGGGGTGCTTGCTGCGACGATAGTTATAAAAGTCAGGCCACCACTCGCGACTGATGAACCCCGCCTTACCCGCGAAAAACTTGCCATAGACACAATGCCCCTCAGTCACGATAGGCCCCTTCCACTTCCACAGCGGCCAATCCCATCCGCCATCGGGAAACACAACATAGCGGCAGTCGTCCGTCACCACCTCCTCCGCAGAGAACCCGCGCACGCCACTGTCCAGCAGCGGCAGGAACCCCACCTCCTGGATATATGCCGTCAGTCCGGCCGCTGAATAAATCTCCCGTCTGTCCATATCGAATGACACTTACAACGCCAGAATCTGCTCCGCGTGCTCCTTGGTCTTCACCTGCTTGCCGCTGAAAATCTGCTCCACGATACCCTCCTCGTTAATAACGAAGGTGGTGCGGATGGTGCCCATTGTCTTCTTGCCGTACATCGACTTCTCGCCCCAGGCTCCCATCGCCTCCAGCAACTCATGATTCACGTCGGCAATCAACGGGAACGGCAGCTGATGTTTCTCCTTGAACTTCACGTGCGAGGCCGCCGTGTCCTTGCTCACACCAACCACCTCATAGCCCTTGCCTTGCAGATCGCTATAATGGTCGCGCAGGCTGCAAGCCTCTGCCGTACAGCCACTTGTATTGTCCTTCGGATAGAAGTACAGCACCAGCTTACGGCCCTTGTAATCACTCAGACGGATGTCCCGTCCCTGTTCGTCCTTACCCAGTATCTCGGGCGCCTTGTCTCCAATGTTCATATTCTTACTATTTAGTATAACGCTGTTCAATATCTCTTCCGTTTTAGTTTTTCTGGGTCAAAGATAATCATTTTTTCGCAAACAACCTCAAAACGATGAAATTTCTTCATTCTCCATGTGACATTTTCCTCTTTTCCCATACTATAAGGGTAGAAAGTCGAACAAAAATAATGGAAATGGTTACGTGGAAAATGAAGAAAAAAGGATTTTTTGAGGATAATATTCAAAAATATTACTAACTTTGGCGCAAAATAACTGTGTGAGTGATGAAGGACTATCCCGATAGGATGACGCCAGAGCAGGCGAGGACGTTTGGCGAGGATGTGCTGAACATCGTTAGCCAGATACCTCGCGGTTGTGTGACGACATACGGTCATATCGCGACCTTGGCGGGCTGGCCCAGTCATTCAAGGATGGTGGGACGGACGCTTAGATACTCGCCCGGGGCAGTGGATTTGCCTTGTCATCGGGTGGTGAACAAAGAGGGACGCACGGCACCTGGTTGGAGTCAACAGCGGACGTTATTAGAGAGTGAGGGCGTTACATTTAAATCCAATGGGCATGTGGATATGCAGCGGCATCTTTGGGAGCCGGACGTGGATTGGGCGGTGATGATATTGAAGTAGTTGCGGAATGTCATCAGCAGCCACTTCTCTAAAGCATTCTGCTCATCCACTCCTTGCGTTCAGTCTCCGGCATCTTCTCGATGGCATAGCGGAGCATAGTGCGCGGCATCTCGTGGGCATGCTGGCGCAGGAAATCCCGAAGCAGGTCCATCGATACACGCTTTCCCATCTCGCGCAGCATCCACCCCACCGCTTTGTGCATCAAGTCGTGCGGATGATGCAGGTGTATCTCGGCATAGCGCAAGCACCACGACGGGTCACCCATCTGCGAGGTCTTCCACGAACAGACGATGCTCATGCGCTGCTTCCAGAGACAGGGGCTCTTGGCGAAATCGTCAAGCACCTTTATCTTATAGTCCCTATCACCAAGATTCGAGGGCAGCAAAAGCCAATGCCCCAGAATCTTATGTACCGACAAATCCACCAGATCCCAGTTGTTTGCCTGCTCGGCATACTGCAGATACATCGTAAGAATCTCATCGCGCTTCCTGATGGCCTCAGCATCATTCTCCAATCGCTTCGTCGCCAGTTTCTCAAACTTCGCCACCAGAATCAGGAACCCGCAAAGTCTCACCTCATGCCAGCGGTTCATCAACAACTCGGGAATTTCGGGCAAGGGGAAACCTAACCCCGCGAGACGGACCACCTCTCTCGTCTGCGGCACCTTCAGCCCCAGGAACTCGTCGCCCTCGCCATACTCTCCCGGCCCAGTCTTGAAGAACCGCATCAGATTCTCCCGCTGCACATCATCACGCAGCGACTCCATGTGCTCGATAATCTCCTGTGCTTTCGTCTTATTTTTCACTTTTCACTCTTCGCTTTTCACTTCGAAAGTCTGCTTTCGACGACCTCCCAGTTGATAATCTGCCAAAGGGCTGCGAGATGATCAGGACGACGGTTCTGATAGTCCAGATAGTAGGCATGCTCCCAGACATCAAAGGTCAATAGCGGTTTCAAGCCTTTCTGGATAGGATTGGCTGCATTCGGTTCCTGCGTTATCACCAGCTTTCCATTCTTATCAGCAGACAGCCACACCCATCCTGAACCGAACAGCGTAGCACCCTTCTTCTGGAACTCCTCCTTGAAAGCCTCGAACGAACCGAAGTCACGATTGATAGCCTCAGCCAGGTTGCCAACAGGTTTGTTATCAGCCTTGGGCGCTGCAAAATGTCCGAAATACAGGTTATGATTCAGTATCTGCCCCGCATTGTTCAACATTCCGCCCTCAGCTTTCAGCACAATCTCCTCCAAAGGCAGACCTGCCAATGGACTCTCTTCCAGCAGCCCATTCAGGTTATTCACATACCCAGCCAAATGCTTTCCGTGATGGAATGCAATCGTCTCTTTGCTAATCACCGGCTCCAGCGCATCCTGTGCGTATGGCAACGCCATCAATTCAAACTTTCCCATATATCTGTCTGTATTTCTTGCTCACTTCTGTCAGATGTTTCATTTCAGTAACTTAATGACCACACATTGCATTACCACATCATCATGCGGAGTTGTTGTTGGGCTGACTCGCGCATGCCTTTGATTTTGTCGTTGTATTCTTTGTTCTCGGTGGCTTCCAAGAAGCGGTTGAAACAGTCGCGAGCCTTGTCCATCTGGCGTAAGCCGACATAGCACTGGCCCATCTGATAGGTCAGCTCATTGACATCTTTTTCATCAGCCAGACGAAGGCATTCCTGCAACTCTTCCAAGCGAAAATCAGGCTCGTTCTTCATGCGATAGGATTCTGCCAGTTCCTGATGCAGACGGAACAGCGTCTTGCGGTTAGGCATCAGCCGCTCTTTGGCCATCTCAAGATAGCTGAGACCTTCAGCACCCAGTCCTATCTTGTTAGCAGCAATGCCTAAAAGGAAAAGACAATATCCATGAGTATCGTTACGCAGCAGGGTGGCTCGGTTCAGATAGTCGTAGGCATCTTGATAGCGGGCGGTATGTATAAAGATGGAGCCTTTGGTATAGAGCACCTTGAAGCAACTGTCGCCAAGCGACTCAAGACGGCCTAACTCGCGCAGGGCAAGGTCGTAGTTGCCTACGATGTAATAGGCATCAGCCAGCTGACGATTGACGAGGATATGGGTAGAGTCCTGCTGTTTGTAGCGTTCGCATATCTCGATGGTCTTTCCTGGGTTCGCATGCTTAGGGTCAGCATTATTCAAACGGTAGGTCAAGTCGGGTACGATACGGTCCAGCGGGTTTTGTCTGACCACCTGTTCGCCCCACAAGAAGAGAGAGTCAAGCTGTCCCATCTGGCAGAAGCAGTCGTAACGCAAGCGCATATCATCAATGGTCAGACTGTCGTCTGCAATCTGTCTGAGCAGACCGATGCTATGCTGAAAGTAGCCTCGGTCGTAGCTCTGTTGTGCCTCCTGACGTAACGAGTCGGCTGATTGTGCGAAGAAGGGTAAAAAGATAAAAAGATGAAGAAGTAAAAGGGCTGTTCTCATTGTTCTTTCTCCTTAGCGATTAGTTCTTTCATTCGGTCGATGAGCAGACTACCCGATATGTTCTTGGCGATGATGCGTCCAGAGCGGTCTACGAGGTAGTTGTGTGGGATAGCCTTGATGCCAAGCGAACGGACATCAGGATTCATCTTCCCTTTGTCGTTATAGGCACGAGAATTATGGATCTGGTAGGGATGGTCACCCTCTAAATGGTTGAGCAGGTCATGCTCCTTCACGGCACTCCACCACTCCTTGCCCGACTTGTCGATGCTGACCAGACAGACCACCAGGTCGTCGGCAAACAGCTGGGCTGCCTGCTTGATATTAGGCATCTGCATCAGACAAGGCTGGCACCACGAGGCCCAGAAGTCGACATACAGATACTGCCCGCGAAATTGGTTCATACCGAGAGCATTGAAGTAGTCGCCCATCTTCAGCGGACGGACAATGGAGTCTGTCTCACTATCATAAAAACGACTGCTATAGCGTTTCCAATACATGCTGCGGACAGAAAAGCTTTCTGCCGACATGTAGTTACCAAGGGTACTGTCGTTGACGAGGGCACGAATAGGCAGATAGTCGGGGAATCGCTCAATAATAGAATTCATGATGGAATCGACCACCTCTTCCTTATAAGTGTGAGTCGTTGGACTCCATTTATAGTTGCTATAGATAGTGCCTGCAGCACCCATCGCGGCATAAGGATACTTGGCATTCATGGCAAAGAGTTCCTTCTGATGCTCCGTCTCGCGGTAAAGCCTGTCGTAGATGACTTTAAGCGAGTCCTTTTTGGCTTCAGGCATACCCACCAATTGCATCTGCATCCTGATTTTACGGCTCAGCAGGTCAAGGCTGTCCTGCATTAATTGATAATCCACGTATTCACGCATGGCTGGCGAGCCTTCCGTCCTTCTGGGATAGCGCAGACGGAAGCCGTCATCCTCGTCGCCCACATGAACGGTGATGCTGTCGCCATTCTTCACGACTACAGGCACTACGCCTGGGCCTCTGCGGGCAAACATCAGCTGGACGGCATATTCGTAAGGCACTTGTCCGTGCATCGTCCCCACACGATGAACGGAATCGATGCTGAGGGAGTCGTGTAACTGCATCTGCCGCTCTATCATCGAATAGAGATACACCTTCTGTGGCTCGCTGGCGATGGCCGAATCCACCTTCAGCGTGATGCTGAAGCGGTCGGTTTGTGCCGAAAGAGACAGCACAACGAACAAGTAGAACAAACTAAGAATCTTTCGCATATACGATACATTAATTACTATTACCCTCACCAGAACCACCTCGGCTGCCTCCACCTTTCAAGTCATCGTTGGAGATGGTGCGCTCGGCCTTACGCACACTGGCTTTCAGTTCGCCAAAGCGGTAGCTGATGCTGAGTGAGAAGCGTTGCTGGGTGAAACGCGACCAACTATCTTGCAAGAAACTGATATCCTGCAGAGAGGACTCGCTGATCCGGTATTTCTTCAGGAAGTTGGTGGCCGACAGGCCGACATTCAGTCGCTTGTTCAGCCACGACTTGTTCAGACTGAGCGTATAGCTGGCATAGCTGCTGCCGCGTCCCTGAAGATTGAAGCGTGGTGTCATACCGAAGAAATTCAGACTGATGCGGAAGTCTTTGGGAAGCGTCTGCTGAGCACCACCATAGGCAAAGAGATCCCAACCGTAGTTGTGCAGCGTACCGCCATCGTTCATGTCGGTATAAGTCAAACGGCTGTTTACATAGATTCGGGTGTTGCGGGTGGCATTCCAGTTGACGTACGCCGTGAGGTTCACATACTTGCTATGGCCTATGTTCTCATAGGTAGCGTAGAGCACGTCCTTGCCTATAGGGTTCTGCAG
>Ga0310697_10007493_pt1 | contig 10277 bp, 8 predicted proteins | sample 172DNAGHGlowgp2_FD_203883 | JGI IMG/M metagenome (GOLD analysis project Ga0310697, IMG submission 203883) | Sheep rumen microbial communities from Palmerston North, Manawatu-Wanganui, New Zealand - 1728 DNA GHGlow gp2 (v2) (version 2) | ecosystem: Host-associated > Mammals > Digestive system >...
TGCTCCTCGTCGTTTGCAGAAGAAGCGGAGGAAATGGTGGATGGACCGGCACAACTCGGTTCCGCCGAACCCACGCTGGTGGGGCTGCGCCCCGGCCCTGACGGCTTCGCCGTGATGGAGACCGGCGGAAAGGGAACCATCGTCGAGCGGGTGGGGGGCCAGTGGACACCCGTCGCGGCAGACATCAGCATCTCCAAGCAGGTGGTGGTGCTGTTCATCGACGCCTTCCTCCTGCTGCTCTGCATCCTCATACCCGCACGTTGGTGCAAGCGCCACAAACCCAGCGATCCCGCGCCCGGCGGCTTCGTCGGACTGATGCACATGTTTGTCATGTCGGTCTACAACGACATGGTGAAGGGCATATTGGGCGAAAAGGCCGACAAGTATGCGCCCTACCTGCTCACCTGCTTCTTCTTCATCTTCCTCGCCAACATCATGGGCGTGGTGCCCTTCCCCCCGGGAGGAGGCAACATCACCGGCAACATCACCATCACCTTCTTCCTTGCGCTCTGCACGTTCCTCATCGTCAACGTGACCGGCACGCGCCACTATTGGAAAGACATCTTCTGGGGCGACGTGCCCTGGTGGCTGAAGGTGCCTGTGCCCCTGATGCCGTTCATCGAGTTCTTCGGCATATTCACCAAGCCCATCGCCCTGATGATCCGACTTTTCGCCAACATGCTGGCCGGACACGTCATTGCCATCTCCCTCTCGTGCATCATCTTCATCATGTTCGCCCTCGGGGGCGCGATGGGCAACGTGCTGGGAGGCATAATGACGCCCGTCAGCCTCTTCCTCAGCATCTTCATGATGTTGCTCGAAGTGCTGGTCTGCTACATACAGGCAATGGTGTTCACCATGCTGTCCGCCGTGTTTATCTCGATGAGCAACGCTTCGCCAGAACATCATTGATGGGCGCCCCACAGCCCCCGTCATCATAATGACCCACATACAAGAACATTCAACAAAAAACACAACCTAATAAAAACTATTACAACTATGATTTCTATTCTATTAGCAGCTGACGCACTGGCCAAGCTTGGTGCAACAGTAGGTGGTGGTCTCGCAGTGATTGGTGCCGGCATAGGCATTGGCCGCATAGGTGGACAAGCCATGGACGCCATGGCACGCCAACCGGAGAAGATGGGCGGACTGCAGTCGAGCATGATTCTGGCTGCCGCTCTGGTCGAGGGTGCCACGTTCCTCGCGCTGGTGATCTCCATCCTCACTCTGTTCGTCTAATCAATTCCTTATCCAGTTATGTCTCTCATAACCCCCGACTTCGGCCTGTTGTTTTGGATGACGGTGGTCTTCCTCGTCGTCTTGGCCATACTGTGGAAGTTCGGCTTCCCAGTCATCGTCAAGATGGTGAACGACCGCAAAGACTACATCGACTCGTCGCTCCGAAAGGCGCACGAGGCCAATGAGCGTCTCGCCAACATCCAGAAGGAAGGCGAAGCCATCTTGCAAGAGGCCCGAGAGCGTCAGGCGCAAATCCTCAAGGAGGCTGCACAGACACGCGACCAACTTGTCGAGCAAGCCCGGCTCAAGGCCCATCAGGAAGGCACACGGCTGCTCGAAGAGGCCAAGACCCAGATAGAGCAGCAGAAGGCACAAGCCATCAGCGAGATAAAACAGCAGGTGGCGACGCTCAGCGTCGAAATCGCTGAGAAGGTGCTGCGCCACAACCTGAAGGATGACAAGCAGCAGATGGCACTCATAGACAAGATGCTGGATGAGGTGAACGCCAAGTAATCCCTGTAACAGATTAGGACGCCTATGGACATAGGAGTGATTTCAGTGCGATACGCACGGGCACTGCTCAAAGGTGCCACAGGGGCGAAGGCAGAGCGGCAGGTGTACGATGACATGCAGACCCTGGCGGAAAGCTTCAGGTCGGCGCCGCTACTGAGGCAAGCCTTGGCGGCGCCCATGCTGCCTAACAGCCAGAAGGAGCAACTCCTGAGAGCAGCCTGCGGCAAAACGCCAAACGCGCTGACCCAGAATTTCCTGCGTCTGGTTATCAAAGAGCAGCGAGAGCAAATGGTGCAGTTCATTGCACACAGCTACATCACGCTTTACCGAAAGCAGAAGAACCTCATCAGCGGGCGACTCATCACCGCCTCCGCCGTCACACCTGAAACAGAACAGAAGATGCGGCAGATGGTGGAAAGCAGAACTAAGGGAACGGTGGAGTTCCAGACCGAGGTGAACCCCGACATCATCGGCGGCTTCATACTGGAGTACGACACCTACAGAATGGACGGCAGCGTCAAGACGCAGTTGCGCCAGATTCTCTCAACACTAAAGAAATAACGTATCATGTCAGACAAGATAAAACCAAGCGAAGTCTCCGAGGTGCTGCTGCAACAGTTGCAGGGACTGCAGGGAAACGCCAATTTCGACGAGGTGGGAACCGTTCTCACCGTCAGCGACGGCGTGGCCCGCATCTATGGACTGAGGAATGCCGAGGCCAACGAGCTGCTGGAGTTTGAAAACGGAACCATGGCCATCGTGATGAACCTCGAAGAGGACAACGTGGGCTGCGTGCTGTTGGGAACGACCTCGGGTATTAAGGAGGGCATGGTGGTGAAGCGCACCAAGCGCATCGCATCCATTCGCGTGAACGACAACATGCTGGGCCGCGTCATCAATCCCCTCGGACAGGCCATCGACGGCAAGGGCGACATCGACCTCAAGGGGGCTTTCGAGATGCCGCTGGACCGCAAGGCTCCAGGCGTCATCTACCGCCAGCCCGTGAAGGAACCACTCCAGACAGGACTGAAGGCCGTCGACTCGATGATTCCCATAGGACGCGGACAGCGCGAACTCATCATCGGCGACCGCCAGACGGGCAAGACCGCCATCGCCGTTGACACCATCATCAACCAGAAAAGCTTCTACGAGGCGGGAAAACCTGTCTACTGCATCTACGTGGCCATCGGACAAAAGGCCTCGACCGTTGCCGCATTGGTGGCCAACCTGAAGGAACATGGGGCTCTGCCCTACACGATAGTGGTGGCCGCAACCGCCGCCGACCCCGCCGCCATGCAGTACTATGCACCATTCGCTGGGGCTGCCATCGGCGAGTATTTCCGCGACCGTGGCCTCTCTGCGCTTGTGGTCTACGACGACCTCTCCAAGCAGGCCGTGGCCTACCGCGAGGTGTCGCTCATCCTGCGCCGCCCGTCTGGACGCGAAGCATACCCCGGCGACGTGTTCTATCTGCACAGCCGTCTGCTCGAGCGTGCAGCACGCATCAACGACCAGCAGGAAGTGGCAGAGCAGATGAACGACCTGCCCGAGTGTATGAAGGGTCACGTCAAGGGTGGTGGCTCGCTGACGGCGCTGCCTATCATTGAGACGCAGGCCGGCGACGTGTCTGCCTACATCCCAACGAACGTCATCTCCATCACGGACGGACAGATCTATCTGGAGACCGACCTCTTCAACCAAGGCTTCCGTCCCGCCATCAACGTGGGCATCTCGGTGAGCCGCGTTGGCGGTTCGGCCCAGGTCAAGTCGATGAAGAAGGTGGCAGGCACGCTGAAGATCGACCAGGCGCAATACCGCGAGCTTGAGGCGTTCTCCAAGTTCTCGTCAGACATGGACGCAGTGACTGCCATGACGCTGGACCGCGGACGAAAGAACAACCAGCTCTTGATACAGCCGCAGTACAGCCCCATGCCTGTGGGCGAGCAGATTGCCATCCTCTATTGCGGAACTCACGGACTGATGGCCCAGGTGCCTGTGGACAAGATACGCGAGTGTCAGGACACCTTCCTTGAGAAGATGCGCACCTCGCACAAGGAGGTCATCGACACCTTGGGCAGCGGCAAGATAGGCGATGAGCAGACCCAGACCATTGAGCAGGTGATGGCAGACATAGCCGGAACTTACAAGTGAGAAGCAACCGAGGAGTGTATCTAACAACCAAGATAACATGCCAAGTCTGAAAGAGATAAAGGGCCGCATCGCTTCTGTCAACTCGACGCGCAAGATAACGTCGGCCATGAAGATGGTGGCTTCAAGCAAGCTCCACCATGCGCAAGTGGCCATTGAGAATATGCTGCCCTACGAGACGTTGCTGGAGCACATCCTGCGCACTTTCCTCGCCAGCGAGGCCGATGCGCAGACCGTGTACAGCACCGTGCGCCCTGTCAAGCGGCTTGCGCTCGTCGTCTACAGCAGCAACTCCTCGCTGTGTGGAGGCTTCAACGCCAACGTCATCCGGCTCATGCAACAGATATTCGACGAATACCAGCATCTGGGGAAGGACAACATTGTCGTCTATCCCATAGGCCGCAAGGTGGCGGAGAAGGTGCAGAAGTTGGGCTACAAGGCTGGTGGCAACTTTGTTGCTTTGGCCGACAAGCCCAATGTTCAGGGATGCATTGACATCGCCGCCGAGTTGGGTGAAATGTTTCTCGACGGCGAAATCGACCGTGTCGAGATGGTCTACCACCACTTCAAGAGTGCAGGGTCGCAGATACTGACCCGCAAGACGTTCTTGCCTTTCGACATCGAGCAGCAACTGAACGAGGACAAAGAGCGCGACCTCACCAGCATCGTGGCCACCAAGGAGTCGCAGGAGTATCTGCGCCGCAGAGACCAGGAGCAGATGGAAAGCCGCGTAAAGATAGAGGCTGTGCCGTTGAACGACAACTACATCGTGGAGCCGTCGATGGACGAGGTGCTGGGAGCCTTGCTTCCCAAGCTGGCCCACCTGATGCTCTACACGGCGCTTCTCGACAGCGTGGCCAGCGAACACGCCGCCCGCATGGTGGCCATGCAGACGGCAACCGACAACGCCGACGAGTTGTTGCGCGAACTCAACTTGCAATACAACAAGAGCAGACAGCAGGCCATCACGAGCGAACTTCTCGACATTGTGGGAGGCAGCGTCAACAACTGACGAGGCAGCCCGCAAGCCATCATTGCATTGTAACAACGGAATGTGCGGATACTCATGTCTCAAGAAGATATAGGTTCGCACATTCCGTTTTTCTTTTTGTCGCCGCCTACGCCAGCAGAACGATGAAGATATTGCACCTTTACGACAAAGCGTCGCCCCTGACGGAGAAGCACGTCATGTTGTTGTCGCAAAACGACGATGGCAACGAGGTGTTGGTGGCTTCTCAGCCATCGGAGGCGCTGTTGAAGATGGACGTCGCGCCCGACATTGTCCACATACATGGGTGCTGGCGTCATGGCCACGCGCGCATGGCCTTCGGGTTGTTGAGGCGTGGCGCGCGCTTGTTGCTCTCCCCCCACCACGAGTTGCAGCCTTGGGTCGTCTCTCAGGGAATGGTAGGTGAGAAGTGGCCCAAGCTGCTGCTGTGGCAGCGGCGGCTTGTCTCCGCTTGCTATTGCGTGGTGTCTTCCGGCTCATGGGAGCGGCGGGCGCTTCGCGATCTTGGGTGGAACGACCGTCTGGTGGACGTGCCTGACGCTGCCTTGACCCAGCAAGTGACGGCCAAGGAGATGGCACGAGCCATGAACGCAGTCTACCGCAAGATGCTTGACACGCATCCCCGCGAGTTGCTTTCTGCTTCAGCGCTTTCCCTGCTTCCCCCCATCTTGAAGGTGGGCATCACGGGTGACCGCCGTTGGGTGGCCCGTGAGGACGCATTGAGGCGTGCAGCCCATGAGTTGTCCAACGAGGATTGGCGCCACCTGTACATCTATGCCCACCACGATGGCATTGCATCGTGGTTTGCCCGTGGCGTCGAACTGTTGGCCATTCCTTCCATTGCCTTTGATGCCGAGCGCATTGACGTCTGGAAGCCTGCTCCGACGCATGAGGAGCAACAGGAGTATTCCACGACGGAAGAATTGGTGGCTGCCATTCACCGCAGTGTGGCGCATCGGCGTCTGGCCTACCGTCTTCTTGTGGACCTGACAGTTCGCCTGTTTGACGACACGTTGTCTGATGAGCGTCTGATGTCCGCCTTGCGCAAGACGAAGCAGGCTGGCTTTTTCGCTTCGCTTCTGACAGTGCTTGGCGAGACGACGCTGCTCGACGAGGGGTTCATGCCTTGTGCGCCCGTTGACGACAAGCGCAGCGCCGCCATCCGTCAGGCTCTTGTCCGACATCTGGCTTTATGACTGGCCAATGACGACAGGCAGGGTGCCCGCGTGAGACGTGGGCACCCTGCCTGCACTTGATGCTGTGGCTATTGGCGTGCGGTCGCGGCGGTCTTCCTGCTCTTCTTCCAAGAGAGGAAGATGAGCATGAGGGCCACGATGGCCAGCAAGGCCATGGCGCTGTAGGCGATGGTCTCGGTCAGGTTGATGCTGTTTGGGAAGAAGGTCAGCACCACCTCATGCTTTCCGGCCTCCACCCTGGCGGCGCGCAGGACATAGTTGACCCGCCCGAGTTCGACCTCCTTGCCGTCGATGGTGGCCTTCCATCCTGGATAGAATATTTCCGAGAAGACCAGCACTGCGTCTTTCGTTGCATTGACGTCGTAGTGCAACTCGTTGGGCTGGTAGGTTTTCAGTGTGACCGTAGCTGTGCTGTCCTGCTGCTGGCTTTGTCCCAACACGCTCTCAAACCGCCGGTCGGCCACGGCCTCGCGTCGCAGGTCGGTCTGTCGCAGTCCGTCCAGTTCTTGGTTGGCGTTGTCCACATAGTTGATGTGTTCCACGAACCATGCGTTGCCTTGTGCGTAGGGGTTCTGCACCGGCAGTGTCTGCCCTTGTTGCAGGGGCAGGATGAAGTGTCTTGTGTTCAGCATGTTCAGCACGGGGAACAGGCTGTCGCCCTTGACTCGCTGCATGTCTCCCCCAGCCTGCACGATGGCTTGGTATGCCTTCTGCATCTCCGCCGAGATGTGTGCCTCGATCAGTTCCTGGTAGCGCCTGAGTTTGGCGGGGTGGTAGCCTCCGATGCTCTTGTGGTAGTAGGAGGTCTCGTTCTCGTTGAATGTGTTGGTGGACAGGTTCAGCACGCGGTAGTCGAGTGCGGTGTCCTGCAGGATGGCCTTGTCTGCGGTTGTCATGGGTGGCAGTTTGGTTCTTTCCTGTTTTGGCACAAACATCGAGTCGTTCAGGTAGCGCTTGTTGACGGGCCACAGGTCTGCTATGCACAGGGCGAGGAGCATGGCCGAGAGGGCCAGTTTGGTGGATGGGCTTGCCTCCTTCTTTCTGCTTTTCGTGACATACCAGAGCAGCATGGCGCAGCCTGCCACGACGATGGCAAACGAGCGCCATGCGTCGCTTGTGAGCATGGCGCGCCTCATCTGCGAGATGCTGGCCAGCACCGGCGTCACCTGTTCGGCTGGCCACTGTGAGAAGGCGTTGAACTCTTGCGACGAGATGTACCCGTCGAAGAAGAGTCCGGGCGCGACGGCCATGAGCAGCGCTGCGCCACCCGTGAGCAGGAAACTGGCTGCCACCTGTTTGATGTTCTTTCTCAGCAGGTCGGGCTGGCTGACAATCTCTTTGAGGCAGAGCATGGCCAGCAGAGGTATGGTGAACTCGGCGATGACGAGTATGCTGGCCACGGTGCGGAACTTGGCGTACATCGGCACATAGTCGATGAAGAGGTTGGTCAGCCCCATGAAGTTTTTGCCCCAGGAGAGCATGATGCTCAAGACGGTGGCTGCGAGTAGCGCCCACTTGACGGGTCCTTTCACGAGGAACAGTCCCAGCACGAAGAGGAACAGGACGAAGGCGCCCACATAGACGGGACCGCTGGTTCCGGGCTGTTCCCCCCAGTATTGTCCGATCTGTTGGTAGATGGGCATGTAGTTGGCGTCGGCCTTTTCCATGGCCGTCTTGTTCTCCACCAGTGGCACCGAGGCTCCTCCCTTGGCGTTGGGCACGAGCAGTGTCCACGTTTCGTCGATGCCATAGCTCCACTGCGTGATGTAGTCTCGCTCCAGTCCGCTGTCGGTCTGGTTGTCGCTTCTTGCCTTCACCAGTTCGCTCTTGCTGCGCATCGACTCTTGCGAGTACTGCCAGGTGTGGTATAGGTTGCTGATGTTGATGGCCACGCCCATCAGTCCGCCCACCAGCGCGGCTGCGGTGGCTTTCAGGCAATGTGCGTATTGCCTTTGCCGTATGGCGTCGATCATCCACGCCACCACCATGAAGAGGAGTACGAACAGGTAGTAGTAGGTCATCTGTATGTGGTTGGCGTTCACCTCGAGTGCGGCGAAGATGGCCGTTACGAGCAGTCCAGCGAGGTATTTCCCCCTGTAGCACAGCACGACGCCCGCTATCATGGGCGGGAGGTAGCCCAGGGCGATGACCTTCCACAGGTGTCCTGCGGCGATGATGATGAGGAAATAGGTGCTGAAGGCCCACACGACCGAGCCCAGAGCCGCCAGGTGGTAGCGGAAGTCGAACGCGCGCAGCAGGATGTAGAAGCCCAGCAGGTAGGCGAAGAGATACCACACGTTTTCGGGCAGCCACAGGTGGTATGCCCGTTCGGCGGCTTTCAGCACGTTGTTGCTGTCGTAGGAGGGCTGCAACTGGTAGGTGGGCATGCCCGAGAAGATGCTGTTGGTCCACCGTGTGCGTTCGCCGGTGCGGTTGAGATACTCTGTGGCTTCCTGTCCGGCTCCGACGCCGGCGGCGGAGTCGTGCCGGAAGAGGATGCGCCCTTCGAAGCAGGCGGGCGTGAAATAGGCGAAGCTGATGATGACGAACAGCACAATCATCAGCGCGTCGGGAAGAAACCTTTTATAGTTCATAGTTCATAATTTATAGTTCATAGTTTGCAGAGCATAATTCATAGTACATGGTTCATAATCCATAAGTGTCTGTCTAAATATAGTTTATGCAAACAGTCATCTCTTCAGGACACTGCGAATTGTGCGAATTGTGCGAATTGCCACGTGAAGGGTGTCTTTCGCATCATTTGTGTCATTCGCAGTCTGTCGTATATAAGACCATTGTGTTCATCCACCTGATTGGCGATTCATGTCTCCCGATGTTGGGTTGATGGACACTAAGCTATGGACTATGCACTATGCGCTGTGCGCTGTCAGAGGTGCAACACATGCCCCATCCGTAGTCGCTTGGTCTCCAGATAGCGCTTGTTGTAGGGGTTGGGCGTCACCTCGATGGGCACGTTCTCGACGATTTCCAGTCCGTATGCCTCCAGTCCCACGCGCTTGACGGGGTTGTTGGTCAGCAGGCGCATCTTGTGGATGCCCAGGTGTCTCAGCATCTGCGCCCCGCATCCGTAGTCGCGCTCGTCGGGCTTGAAGCCCAAGTGGATGTTGGCGTCGACGGTGTCGTATCCCTCTTCCTGCAGTTTGTAGGCGCGTATCTTGTTCATCAGTCCGATGCCTCGTCCCTCCTGCTGCATGTAGACGACCACGCCCTTGCCCTCTTGCTCTATCAGCTGCATGGCGCGGTGCAGCTGCTCGCCGCAGTCGCACCGCTTGCTGCCCAGGATGTCTCCCGTGGCGCAGCTGCTGTGCACCCTGACCAGCACGGGTTCGTCCTCCTGCCATGTGCCCTTTGTGAGGGCGATGTGTTCCAGTCCGTTGCTCTTCTGCCTGAAGGGAGTCAGTCGGAAGTGTCCCCACTCTGTGGGCATGTCCACCTCTTCGCCCACCTCGATGAGCGACTCCTTCTCCAGCCTGTAGGCTATCAGGTCGCGTATGGTGATGACCTTCAGCCCGTGTGTCTGTGCGAAGTGCGCCAGTTGTGGCATGCGCGCCATGGTGCCGTCCTCGTTCATGATCTCCATCAGTGCCCCGGCGGGGTATAGTCCGGCCAGTCTGCACAGGTCCACCGCCGCCTCCGTGTGTCCGCTTCTTCGCAGCACGCCGTGGTCTTGCGCGTAGAGCGGGTTGATGTGTCCCGGTCTGCCGAAGGTCTGCGGCGTGCTGGCAGGGTCGGCCAGTGCGCGTATGGTGGCGGCGCGGTCGGCTGCTGACACGCCCGTGGTGCATCCCTCCAGTTTGTCCACCGTGATGGTGAAGGGTGTTCCCAGCATCGACGTGTTCTGCTCCACTTGGTGGGGCAGGTCCAGTTCCTTGCACCGGCTCATGGTGATGGGTGCGCACAGCAGTCCTCTGGCGTGGTGCAGCATGAAGTTCACCATCTCTGGCGTGATCTTCTCTGCGGCGCAGATCAGGTCGCCCTCGTTCTCGCGGTCTTCGTCGTCCACCACCACGACGAAGCGTCCTTGGCGTATGTCGTCCACGGCTTCGGCGATGCTGCTCAGTCTGAATGGTTCCATTCTTTTTGTTCTTCCTTGCGTTAGTGTTTCTTTTCGTGGGGTGCAAATATAGATATAAATTCCAAAATATGTG
>Ga0310697_10007495_pt1 | contig 10275 bp, 10 predicted proteins | sample 172DNAGHGlowgp2_FD_203883 | JGI IMG/M metagenome (GOLD analysis project Ga0310697, IMG submission 203883) | Sheep rumen microbial communities from Palmerston North, Manawatu-Wanganui, New Zealand - 1728 DNA GHGlow gp2 (v2) (version 2) | ecosystem: Host-associated > Mammals > Digestive system >...
GGTCATACCCCTCCGCATCCACCCCGTGGATGCCGAAGGTTTCCACCCCCAGAGAAGCGATCCCCGCCGCCACGTCATCCTGGGTGGACAGGGGGTTGGAGCCGGTCAGGTACACCTCCCCGCCGCCGCGCTGCAGCACCAGGGCCAGATTCGCGGTTTTGGCCTCCAGATGCACGGAAACGGCTATGCGCTTCCCCGCAAAGGGCTTCTCCCGTTCAAAACGGGCTTCGATCCCCGAAAGAGCGGGCATAAAATCCCGCACCCAGCGGATCTTCAGCCGCCCTGCCTCAGCCAGGGCAGGATCCTTGATGATGCTCATGATTCCCTCCCTTCCAAATGAAAAAGCGCTCCGTCTTACCGACGGAGCGCGCTTCAGCCGTATCAGTACCTTATCTCTCGTTACGTCCGTCGGATTTGGCACCTTGCAGAGGGCGCTGCCCCCATGCAGGTTGTCGTGGCTTCACAGGGCCGATCCCTCCGCCACTCTCGATAAGGCTATTCGATTCGCCCACAGTATACCCGCGGTGCAGAGGGCTTGTCAATATGCCCTTGACAGTTTTTTTGCGGCGGCATATAATGGCTCCGTATTTGAAATTGATTTTCATTTTCATTTTTCTGAGAATCGGAGGGAGCGACGATCATGGCGTACGAGACAAGGCAGGGCAAGCTGCTCCAGGAATACCTGGCCGGCCTGGGCGGCCGGCACGTAAGCGTGCAGGAGATCGCGGAAAGTCTGCCGGAAAAGGTGGGCATCTCCACCATCTACCGGCAGCTGGAAAAGCTGGAGGCACGGGGCCTGGTCCGGAAATATATCAACGACGGCGAGCCCGCCTGCTACCAGTATGCCGATGACGGCATCGCCGGCTGTCACGGGCATCTCCACCTGAAGTGCGGCGAATGCGGCAGACTGATCCATCTGGAATGTGAGGAGTTCGACCGCCTGGCGGAGCATCTTTTCCGGGAACACGGCTTCCGCACGGATCCCCTGCGCACCTCCATCATCGGAACCTGCCGGGACTGTCTGGCCAAGGAGGATCCGGCATGAAGAGACGGATGCGTTCGCTGTGCGGCCTGGCGCTCCTCCTGGGTCTGCTCCTCCTCTCCGGCTGCGCCGGAAAAGCTCCGGAAACCGGAAACAGACTCCAGGTCCTGGCCGCAGCCTTTCCGGAATATGACTTTGTCCGGGCGGTTGCCGGGGACCTGGCGGAAATCACCCTTCTCCTTCCGCCCGGAGCGGAGGCCCATTCCTATGAGCCCACCCCCCAGGATATCGCCCGCATCGGCTCCTGCCGGGTCTTTATCTACGGCGGCGGAGAGAGCGACGTATGGCTGGACCGGATCCTGGACAGCCAGAGCCGGGAGGGGAAGACCATCCTCTCCCTGATGGACTGCTGCGCCCTCCGGGAGGAGGAGATCCAGGCGCACATGACCGTCCGGGAGGAAGAGGAGGAAGAGGGGGAGGAGCCGGAGTACGACGAGCACGTCTGGACCTCCCCGGTGAACGCCATCGCCATCACCCAGGCGGTGCGGGACGCCCTGAGCGCGGCGGACCCGGCAAACTCCGCTTCCTATGCCGCCAATGCCGAGGCGTATATCCGGCAGCTGCGGGAGCTGGACGGCTCCCTTCGGGAGCTGGTGAAGGGCTCCGCCCGGCAGCTGCTGGTTTTCGGGGACCGGTTCCCCTTCCTGTACTTCGTCCGGGAATACGGGCTGCGCTACGCCGCCGCCTTTCCCGGCTGCTCCAGCGGCACCGACGTGAATCCCGCCACCGTCGCCCACCTCATCGACCTGGTCCGGTCGGAGGAGATCCCCGTGGTCTTCCGCTGCGACCTGAGCGCCGGGAAAATCGCGGAAGCCACCGGAGCCAGGGTCCTCACCCTCTGGTCCGGCCACACCGTCTCCCGGGACGCCTTCAAGGCCGGGGAGACCTATCTGACCCTCTGGGCCAAAAACCTGGAGGCGCTGAAGGAGGCGCTGTACTGAAATGTCGCTCATTGCCTGCAGGGACCTGTGTCTGGCTTACGAGGGCAAAACGGCGGTGCAGGACCTGACCTTTTCCGTGGAGCCGGGGGATTACCTCTGCATCGTGGGGGAAAACGGCTCCGGCAAGAGCACCCTCATCAAAGCGCTCCTGGGTCTGAAAAAGCCCAGGAGCGGCACCATCGCCTATGGGGACGGTCTCCGCCGGACGGAGGTGGGGTATCTGCCTCAGCAGACCCCTGCCCAGAAGGACTTTCCCGCCAGCGTGGGCGAGGTGGTCCTTTCGGGCTGCCGGGCGAAGCCCTTCTATCCCCGGGGGGAAAAACGCCGGGCCGCGGAATGCATGGAGAAGCTGGGGCTCACGGAGATGAAGAACGCCTGTTACCGGGAGCTGAGCGGCGGACAGCAGCAGCGGGTGCTCCTGGCCCGGGCCCTGTGCGCCACGCGGAAGCTTCTCCTGCTGGATGAACCCGTCACCGGCCTGGACCCGGTGATCAGCGCGGAGCTGTACCGGATCATCCAGGATCTGAACGACGAGGGCGTCACCATCATCATGGTCTCCCACGACGTGGACTGCGCCATCGAGCGGGCGCGGACCATCCTCCATCTGCGCACCGTACCCCTGTTCTTCGGTCCGGCGGAGGAATACGCCGACAGCGAGATCGGCCGCACCTTCATGGAAGGCCGGGACTGAAAGGAGGGACGGATATGCTGGATGCTCTTCGGGAGATGCTCTCCTATACCTTCCTCACCCGCGCTCTGCTGGTGGGTTCCCTGGTGAGTCTCTGCGCCGCCCTGCTGGGGGTCAGCCTGGTGCTGAAGCGGTACAGCATGATCGGGGACGGACTGAGCCACGTGGGCTTCGGCGCACTGGCCATCGCCACCGTTCTGCATGCCGCTCCTCTGGCTGTGGCCATCCCTGTGGTGGTGGCCGCCGCCTTCCTGCTCCTGCGTATCTCCTCCAGCGGTCGGATCAAGGGGGACGCCGCCATCGGTCTTCTTTCCACCTGCGCCCTGGCGGTGGGGGTCATCCTCATCTCCCTGTCCACCGGGATGAACACCGAGGTGAACAACTATCTGTTCGGCAGCATTCTGTCCATGTCCCGGGGGGACGTGATCCTCAGCGCCTCCATCGCCCTGGCCGTGCTGATCCTGTTCATTCTTTTCTATAACCGGATCTTCGCCGTCACCTTTGACGAGACCTTTGCCCGGGCCACAGGGGTGCGGGTGGGGGCGTACAACGCCCTCATCGCCCTGCTCACCGCCCTCACCATCGTGGTGGGGATGCGGATGATGGGCAGCATGCTCATCTCCGGCCTGCTGATTTTCCCTGCGCTCAGCGCAATGCGCTTGTGCAAACGCTTCCGGAGTGTTATAATCGTTGCGGCATTTGTTTCCGTTTTTTGTTTTTTCCTGGGGACCCTGGTCTCGTATCTGGCCGCCATCCCCACCGGCGCTGCCGTGATCTGCGCGAATATGATCGTCCTGCTGCTGTTTACCGCAGCCGGCAGGCTGAGGGAGAGGATACTATGACGGACACCCTGTTCCGGGCAACCGGTCTGACCAAGCGCTACAGCGGCGCCGCCGCGCTGGACGGGCTGGATCTGCAGCTGGAGAGCGGGCATATCTATGCCCTCCTGGGCGACCCGGGCAGCGGCAGGACCACGCTGCTGCGCTGCGCCGCCGGTCTGGTGAAGCCGGATTCTGGCGAGATCGAGCTGCTGGGGGAAACGGGCGACGGCCTGTTTGCCGCCAGGCATAAGATGGGACTCCTCATCGACTCCCCTGCCCTGTATCGGGATCTGAGCATCCGCAACAACCTGAAGTTACAGGGCCGCATTCTGGGGGATCTGCCCAAGGGGCGGATCGGCAAACTCATGAAAGCCCTGGCCATCACGCCCAGAGATACGGGCAACCGCTCCGTGGGAGGCTGTCCCAACGCCCTGAAGCTGAAGTGCGCCATCGCCATGGCCATGCTGGGCTTTCCCAATCTCGTCATGCTGGACGAGGTCTTCGGGGGGCTGGATACGGACGACAGCGCCATGTTCCGGGAGCTGGCGGAGCAGGAAATGGCGGAACGGCCCATGAGCATCCTCATCACCGGCCAGTTTTTCAGCGAGCTCTACCCCTTTGCCACCGATTACCTCCTGCTGGAGAAGGGGAAGATCCTGAAGCGCTACACCCGTGAGGCCCTGCAGTCCCGGATCCCGGAGGATCTGCATCGGACTCAGGAGCTGGAGGAAGCCTTCAAAGCCATCCGAAAGGAGGACCTGGGCGCATGAAAAGCGTAATTCGGGGCGAACTGTTCCATCTGAGCCGCAGCGCCGTGCTGCTTCTGGCCGTGGTGATCCTTCTGGTATGCGATCTCTTCATCAGCTCCAGGAGCCAGGTGACCGAAACCAATATGTACGACCTGGCGGAGCTGCCCGGAGCCGGTGCCTTTGTGAACTTCTTCCAGGACAGGAAATCCGATGCAAGCGGTGCCGCGCAGTACATGCGCATCCCGAAGGTGAAGGGACAGCCGGAAACGGCGGTGCTGCAGGACGACCCCAAAACGCAGTACGAGAATATCATCGACGTATACTGGGCCTGCTCTCCCCACTATTTCCGCTGGATCCTGGCCAGCAACAAGGGGCTCCTGGCCATTCCCCTGATCTTCGTGGTGATGTTCCTGGCCCGGGATTTCCAGAACCGGGTATTCAACGATTCCCTGTACGTCGGCAAACGGCGGCGGGAGGTTTTCTGGGGCAAAGCCCTGTTCTACTTCCTGCTGGCCTTTCTGATCTCCCTGGCCGGCATCCTGCTCCTGACCATCGTCTACGCGGGCGGCGTATTCCAGAATCTCCCTGCCGGATACGTGTGGAGCCGACTGCTCCTCCATGCCCTCACGGATACCTGTCTCATGGCGGTCCCCTTCCTTCTGGCCTTTCTGTTTCGGAACACCGTGCTCACGGGCATCGTCACCGCTCTGTACTGCGTGCTCATCCGTTTCACCGGGGTGATCTATCCTGCCGTTCTGAAGGCGGACAAGGCCGTCTGGGCGCAGGGGACTTTCCCCACCACCATGCTGATCGTCAACCTGGCCGTTCTGGTGGTCTGCGTGGCGGTATCCCGTGTGCTGTTCGAGAAGCAGGACGTCAAATAACGCTTCGTTTTCGACCCGGATCCGCTGTCGCAGGACTCCGGGTCGAATGGTTTTTCCGCTCTGTTTTTTTCCGCGTCCCGTCTTTTTGCGGAACGCGCTTTTTCTTGCACTTTCATTGACTGAAACGGGAAAACCGCGTATACTATAAAATATTGAAAGTGTACCCACATAAAGACAAGGGGGGATAAGCTTGCGTTCTCTGCTGATCGACAAAAATGCCCTGCGGGCCAACCTGAACGAGGTCCGGGCCCGGGCAGGCAGTGCGGATATCGTCGCGGATCTCAGCGGCGACGGGCAGGGGGTCGGTCTCCTGCGCATGGCCCGTTTTCTCCAGGAAGAGGGGCTGGGCAGCTTCGCCGTGAGCGAAACACAGGATGCGGCGCTGCTTCGCCGCAGCGGCTTTTCCGAGGAGCGGATCCTGATGCTCCGCAGCGTCACCAATCCGGGGCAGCTCCAGGAATTGATGGACGCCGAGGTGATTTTCACCCTGGGCTCCTATGAGGCGGGAATCGCCCTGAATGCCCTGGCCGGGGAACGGCACACCGTGGCGGAAGCCCGGATCCGGATCGACACCGGCCTGGGCCAGTACGGCTTCCTCCCCCGGGAGACGGACAAAATGCTCACCCTGTACCGGCAGATGCCCAATATCGCCATTTCCGGGCTGTATACCCTCCCCGCCTCCACCAATATCCTCTCCGAGACCCAGAAGCAGGTGGAGGAATTCATGACCGCCGCCCGGGCTCTGCAGGAGCAGGGCGTGAACACCGGCGTCCTGATGGCCCTGGACTCCGCGGCCCTGTTCCGGGGCGAATTCGGGGAGCAGAACGCCGTCTGCATCGGTTCCGCCCTCATCGGCCGGGTCCCGGTGAAGGCCGGGTCCGGGCTTACCCGGGTCGGAGTGCTGGAGGCCTCCCTGGAGGAGCTGAACTGGCTGGACAAGGGCACGAAGATCGGCGCCGGCAAGGGCATCGTTCTGAAAAAGACCACAAGGGTGGCGGTTCTGGATATCGGCTGGTTCAACGGGATCGGCGCCCTCCGCCCCAATGACCGGGTGGAACCCGTCCTGCTGGGCAAGGTGAAGTCCGCTCTGGCAAAAAAGACCGCCTTCTCCCCCATTTTCAAGGTGAACGGGAAGCGTGCCAGGGTGCTGGGACAGATCGGCATGACCACCCTGGTGCTGGACGTAACCAGATGCAGTCCCGCCCCGGGGGACACCGCCTCTCTGGAAGTGGATCCCCGGCTCATCCGGGGTGTCCCGGTGAAGATGACAGAATGAACGTGATCCACAAACTCGATCCCCATGTGGCGGATCTCATCGCCGCCGGAGAGGTGGTGGAGCGTCCGGCCTCCGTGGTGAAGGAGCTGCTGGAAAACAGCTTTGATGCCGGAGCCACCCAGGTAACGGTGGAGATCCAGCGGGGGGGCATGGGCCTGATCCGGGTGACGGACAACGGCTGCGGCATGAGTCCCGAGGACGCGGGCACCGCCTTCCTCCGCCATGCCACCAGCAAGCTGCGGGACGCCCGGGGCCTGGAGGCCATCGGCACCCTGGGGTTCCGGGGGGAGGCGCTGGCCGCCATTGCCGCCGTTTCCCGGATCCAGCTTCTCACCCGGGAGCGGGGCGCCCAGGAGGGTACCGTTCTCACCCTGGAGGCCGGGGAGGAGATATCCCGTTCCCCCGCCGGCTGCCCGGAGGGGACCACCATTCTGGTGCGGGATCTGTTTTACAACACCCCGGCCAGGCTGAAATTCATGCGGAAGGACGCCGCCGAAGGTGCCAGTGTCACCGCCGCCGCCCTGAGCTGCGCCATGAGCCACCCCGGCGTTGCGGTGCGTTATCTCCGGGAGGGAAAGGAAGAATTCCATACCCCGGGAAACGGCCGTCTGGACGCGGTCATCTACTCCCTTCTGGGCCGGGACTTTGCCAAAACCATGCTCCCCGCCCAGGGCTCCGGAGAAGGGATCACGGTGGAGGGGTACGTTTGCCCCCCATCCGGCGGACGGGGCAACCGGAAGCAGCAGTACTTTTTCGTCAACGGCAGATATGTGAAGTCCATTCTTCTGCAGACCGCCCTGGAGCAGGCCTATAAGAACCAGCTTTTCACCGGGCGTTTCCCCGCCTGTGTCCTGTTTCTGGAGCTGCGGCGCAGCGCCGTGGACGTGAACGTTCATCCGGCGAAAACCGAGGTCCGTTTTCTCCAGGAGCGGCAGGTCTTCGACGCGGTATACCGCAGCGTGCAGGCTGCCCTGCGGGGGGAATCCGCCCAGCCGGAGCTGCATCTTCCCAAGCCCGACGAGGGGCAGCCGGAAGCGGAAGCGCGGGAGGAAGTCCCGTCGGTCACGAAGCCCAAACCCGCCGTTCCGCCCGTATCCGGGCGGGTCTACAGCCGGGACGCCGTTCCCAGGGTGCCTCCGGCGGATATGCCGAAAATCGTGGAACAGCTGGTATTCCGTCAGCCGGCGGTGGAATACGGCCGGGAGGAGCCGCCCCGGGAGGAAGTCCCGGTACACCGGGTGGATCTGACGGAGCCCTCCCCCCTGCCCCATCCGGTGCGGGAAGCGGCCCCGGCGGAAAAGGCAGAGGCCGGAAAACCGCCCCAGGAGACGCCGCCGCCCGAGGCGGAAGCCGAAGTCCCGGCAGAGAAGCCCCTTCCCCCCTACCGCATCCTGGGGGAGGCTTTCCGGGAATACGCGGTGGTGGAGACGGAGGACGGTCTTCTGCTCATCGACAAGCACGCCGCCCACGAGCGCATCCTGTTCGACCGGCTGAAGGCCGGAGAGACGGGCCCCATGAGCCAGCAGCTTCTGGAGCCCCAGGTGGTGAAGCCCGGGGCGGAGGACGCCGCCCTGCTTCTGGACCATCTCCCTCTGTTGGATGATCTGGGACTGGAGGCGGAGGATTTCGGCGGCGGGGCCCTGCTGGTGCGCCGGATGCCGGAGGGCGTAGGTCCGGAGGACTGCGCCGCCCTTCTGGAGGATACGGCGGAGGCCCTGCGTCTGGGCAAGCGTCCCGGAAGTCTGGGGCAACGGGACGAGGTCCTGGCTTCCATGGCCTGCAAGGCGGCGATAAAAGCCGGGATGGATACGGATCCCCGGGAGCTGATCCCCGTGGTGGAAGCCGTCCTCTCCGGGCGGGTGAAATATTGCCCCCACGGCAGACCCGTCTCCATGGTCCTCACCCGGGGCCAGCTGGACAAGAATTTCAAGCGGACCGGCGGGTAAGTGCCGGAATCGCATACATAAGCAGGTGATCGACATGATGATGGACGACAGTTTCTTCTGGTTCAGACGGAACCGGATCACCATCCCCGGGGTGCGGGGAGAGCATCTTTTCCTGCACATCACGGATACCCACATCAACGCCGCGGATGCGGAAAGCTCCGACGAGGAGCGGGCGGAATCGGAAAAGCAGGAGACCATGTGGGCCTCCTTCAAGGAGAAGTTCGCCCGGGGTCAGCTGCCCTTCTCCGTGGGGAACGACGAGCCCTACGGGGATCCCCAGCGGATCACCACCCTGGAGGCCTTCGAAAAGCAGATCGCCCTGGCGGAGGAGCTGAAGCCGGAAGCTCTGCTCCTTTCCGGGGACAACCTGGAGCGCATGCATGGCGCCGGGGAGCGGTATCTGAAGCGGAAGCTCGCCGCCTACAGCGGCAAATTCCTCTGCGTTCCCGGGAACCATGAGGCCCCCGCCTGCGACGGGTGCTGGGCGCCCGGGGTGCGCACGCTGGACTTCGACGGATTCCGGATCGTTGCCGTGGACGACAGTCAGAAAACCGTCTCCCGGGCAGATCTGGACACGCTCCACGCCCTCTGCGGCGAGGGTACGCCCCTGATCATCCTCTGCCACGTGCCCATCTGCACCCCCTGCTGCAAGGAGGAGCTCCATCGGGTGATGGATTACTTCTACATCGACGGGGACACGGCGGACGAAAACGGGAAGGAATTCGTGGAGCTCTGCGAAAAGAACGATACCGTAAAGGCGGTGCTCTGCGGGCACGTCCACGGGTATCACGCAACAGAACTGGTCCCCGGCAAACCTCAGATCATCGGCTCCCAGGGAATGGCCGGAGCCGTACATCTCTTCACGGTGGCCGGAGAATAAGGCCGGAACGGATTCAGGGGGCGGAGCCGATTGGCTCCGCCCCATTGGTTTGTCCGCTTTTACGCTGCCGTGAGCACTCCGTCCTTCATCCGCAGCACCAGGTCGGCGGTATCCGCAACCTCCGGATCGTGGGTCACCACGATGACGCAGCGGCCTTCCTCATGGGCCAGCTTCCGGAGGATCTCCATGACGATCCGGGTGTTCTCTCCGTCCAGGTTGCCGGTAGGCTCATCCGCAAGCAGCACCGGCGCGCCGCTGCACAGGCTCCGGGCGATGGCGACTCTCTGCTGCTCCCCGCCGCTGAGGGCGGAGGGGAAACGCTTGTGCTTGGCTTCCTCGATCCCCACCTTCACCAGGGCCTCCGCCGCCTTTATACGGGCTTGGTTCTCCGGGATGCCCTGCATCTCCATGGGGAGGGTGACGTTCTCCCGTACCGTCAGCAGAGGCAGCAAACAGAAGGCCTGGAAGATGATGCTGACCCCTTCCCGGCGGTATTTGTCCAGGTCCAGGGATCTCAGATTTTCCTCCCCCAGGACTACGTCCCCTTCCCCGGGGACGTCCAGCCCCGCCAGCATGCTCAGGAGGGTACTTTTCCCGCTCCCGCTGGGACCGACAACAGCGTACAGCTTGCCGGATTCAAATTCGTAACTCGCGTGCTTCACCACCGGGGAAGTCCCTCCGGGGTAGGTGTAGCTGACGTTTTCCAAAGTAAGTGCGGTCATAAAATACCTCCTTATTCTCGTAGATGCCTCCGGCGGTCCCTGTCGTTGTAGGGAACTGCCTACTTCTTCGAAAGCCGCCTCGCCGGCGGGATCCGTGCCGGGGGTATCTCCCCGTCAGGGGTAAACGCTGCGTGGATCATCCCTCATCCGTCTCCGGCTTCCGTGAGACGCCGGAGCCACCTTCCCCCTGGGGCTGCGAAGCAGGGGCGCGGGAGTGAATGACATGCCGGTGGCATGTCAGAGCCGCGCCTGACCGAGCCGCAGCGAGAAGGCAGACCGCGCGGCGGGGACGAGGGTTGAGAGACGCGTAACGAAAGAACGGACGC
>Ga0310697_10007496_pt1 | contig 10274 bp, 8 predicted proteins | sample 172DNAGHGlowgp2_FD_203883 | JGI IMG/M metagenome (GOLD analysis project Ga0310697, IMG submission 203883) | Sheep rumen microbial communities from Palmerston North, Manawatu-Wanganui, New Zealand - 1728 DNA GHGlow gp2 (v2) (version 2) | ecosystem: Host-associated > Mammals > Digestive system >...
TAGGGGCGCGTGTTGCCGCTGAGGCCCAGGATGAGAAGCTGCGAGGTGCGCAGGCGGGCCGAGGTGACGATGTTAAGTATGTGGTGTCCTTCGGCCACCATGTATTTGGCCGAGGGGTTCTTGATGACCTCCACGCGGGTCAGCGCCTCGGCGGGCATGCTCTCGAAAAAGGCTTTCAGCGTGGGGCCGTTCATGCCGGTGGGGCGGCCGTTGAGCCACACGTCGACATGGTCGGAGCCGCGCATGGAGAGGTTCCCCTCTAGGTCGATCTGCACGGAGGGTGCGTTGCGGATAGCATCCCAGGCGGTGAGGCCAGCCACCGTCTCGTCGTTCTCTACGTTATAGTTGACCACCTCGCCGGTCATGCTGTAGACAGGCTTGGGGGCGGAAATGCTGATTTCCTTCAGCTTCATGAGCTGCATCTTGGCGTCGATGCTGTCCAGTTTTGCCTGGCTTACGCTGTCGGTGGTTTGGGCCCAGGCCAGTGCGGGGAGCAGTGCCAGGGCGAGTAGCAGGGTCTTCTTCATGGCTATTTCTCTTTTTCGTTCTTAAACTCGGTCGACAGCATGTGGCCTGCCACCTTGAGGCTCTCGGCGTCGCTGCCGACGAGGAAGGCCAGGACGACCATGCGGTCGGAGGGGCAGTAGATGGTGTAGTGGCCGCGGTCGCCCGGCAGGCCGTCGGCGTTGAAGACCACCAGGTGCTTGTGTTCGCGCCAGTACCGCTGCAGCGAGTCGGCCTTCTGCTTCATCTGTTGCATCGTCCCGTCGGGTATCTTGGGATGCGAGTCGAGGTCGTCCGACTCAAAGCTTATCGTGCCGTCGATGTGTGGACGCGTGGTGGTGTAGGGTAGCTCGTGCAGCTGGCGGCAGAGGGTGCGGTAGACGGCGGAGTCGTCGGTCTGCAGCAGGGTGACACAGGCGCTGTCGCCACCGCTCAGGGGGTAGCGCTCGACGCAGTAGGCCTGCACGCCTGGGCGCGAGGCATAGCGCTTGTAGAGGCCCGTCTGGGCTTGCAGAGCGGAAAACGGAAAGAGGAAAGAGGAAAACAATGCAAGAAAGAGGGCTGTGCGTTTCATGACTGTTGTATTTGTTTGATATGGTTGATGTTGTTCCCGATGAGGGCCATCACGTCGTCGGGGTTGCACTGGCTGTTGCAGTAGATGCCCGGAGCGGGGGTGGAGGCCTGGGCATCGTTGCTGCGGGGCAGGAACACTATGAGCAGCACGGCGGCCACCGCTGCGGCGGGCAGGGCAAAGCGGCCCACTTTTCGCAGGCTGGTGGCCCTAGCTGCTCCCCTTTCCAAGGGGAGCTGTCCGAAGGACTGAGGGGTTTCCCCACTCTCCGCTCTCCGCCGGAGGGCGTTTTCTTCGTGGATGGATTCTATCAGATGGTCTATATTCATATCTCGTTCATTTTTTTCAGTTTCTCTTTGGCACGGCCTATTCGTGTGGTGACGTTGGTTTGGCTGAGGCCGAGCATCTGTCCTATCTCGGCCGAGGAGAATCCGTCGAGGTAGAGCCGCAGCAGCCGCTGGTCAGTCATGGGTAGATGCATCATCATCGCCCGCAGGTGCACCGCCTGTTCGCGGAGGGCGTCGTCGTCGGGCAGGTCGAAGGCGTCGAGGGGCACCGTCGTCACCTGTCGGCCCTGGTGGCGTCGCCAGCTGATGGCGGTGTTCAGCGCCACGCGGTAGAGCCACGTGATGGGCCGATGGTCGGGCCGGTAGCTCTTCCACCCCTGCCAGAGGTGCAGTAGGATGTCCTGCCGCAGGTCCTCGCGATCCTCCTTGACGGAACAGAACGAGCGGCACACGCACTCGATGGCTGCCGTGTGTCGCTCGATGAGTTCTATGAAGGGGTGTTCGTCCATTGCCGTTGTTGTTTCTACACCCTTATTAAACGTCCGAAAGTGTGTTTTGTCACAATGGGCGTTTGGTTTTTTTTTCCGCCGGAGGCGGGGAGGATGTCAGTATTCGACGATGAGGACGCCGCTGACGGCCCAGTGGCTGAACATGCCCTCGACGGGCTTGCCCTGCGGGATGGCGACGGTGAGGGTGTGCTCGCGGCCGTCGGCCCAGGGCGTGAGGTCGAAGTAGACGGGCTGCGTGGCCGTGCCGGGGCACCAGCCGCTGCGCGAGAAGTCGGAGCTGCTGAGGCCGTTCCAGAAGTTGCCGCTGACGGGGTTGAGGTCGCGGTAGCAGCCGCAGTCCTGCCGCCAGGGGGTGTGGGTGAAGGCGGGCTTGCCGTCGATGAGGATGGTGTTCTGCTTGGGCACGAACTCGTCGCCCTCGCCCCAGCCGCCGTGGCCGGTGGAGATATAACGCAGTAGCACACGCTTGGCATTTTTGGGAATCCACACGCCGCCCCACGTGCTGAGTGAATCAGTAGCAAAAAGTTTGCCGTAGTTCTGCCCAGCCATCTCCAACACGTTGCAGGTGTTGAAGAGCGCGCGAATATAAGTTCTCTCGCCACAACTGTCGGGGACCGTATAGTCGTTGGGGTAGGACTTGAGGTCGAGGCTGACAATATGACCGCCTGCGTCATAGTTGCCTATCCACACACCGATAAGCACGTCGCCCTGTAGCAGCGGAGCCAGATCGCTGACTTCCTGCCGGTAATAGGTCTTGTCGTCCCAGTCGATGCCATAGCCCGCCATGCGCTCGTTGAAGTGACCCACGCCGAAGGGGGTGAAGAATCGCATCAATTCGACTGGCGGGTCGTAGACAAATGACGAATAGCTGTATTTTTTTAGATGGCTGATACCAGAACGTACGCCTTGGTATTTTTCACCGTTGCGGTCAAAAAATAAAGGCAGGGAGTCGGGAGTGCCGTCTATGCCATCGAAGAAGGTTGGCATGAGGCTATTGGAGAACCCCGGAATGACGAATACGGAACCCGTGCGATCATAGGCGTCGCCGTTGCTGCGTTGGTGTAATTCGAGGAAATGCTGGTAGTGTTCTGGCAGTACAGGAAGGTGAAGCCTCTTGAGGGCTAGGGTGCCTCCGGCATAGTGAAGCACCGTGTCGAAGGGGATGCTGTCACTCACATGTGCATTCTGGGCACCCCAATGCAGCTGTACGTTGTCGAAGATGCGGGTGGTGACCACGAGGCGCTGCTTCATGATGCGGTCGAGCTGTCGCGGGGAGACCCTTTGGAGCGCCGGCATCTTGCCGGCATTGGACTTTCTGGCAGATGCTGATGCCGGCGGGACGCCGGCGCTCCATTTCACCTTCTCCGCCTTGGCCAGCACGAGGCGTTTCTGCCCGTTGCGGGTGAAGGTGCGCAGCACGCCCTTGTTCAGCCCGTAGTAGGGCAGCGGGTTGACATTGACGGGGGCTTTTTCGTCCATCTCGAACTCCAGGGTGTTGCTGTTGACGGAGCAGATGTGGCGGTTGCCGTCGCGGCGCCACTCAATGTCGCTGCGCGAGAAGGGGGTGCGGTAGAAGTAGACACTGTCGTCGTAGTAGGCGCTGACCGTTATGCTGTCCTGCGCATAGTCCACTTCGGTGACCGTCTGGGCATAGCCGGGAATGAGCCTGCCCTCGGGCTGCGGGGTGACGATGGTGATGACGTCGCCCTCGCGGTAGACGGTGACGACCGACGTGTCGTTCCGCTCGCCGTACTCAATCTGCCAGTAGGTGAACACGTTGGCACCCTTCGGAATCTTCACATTCTGCGCCGTGGCCACCAATGGCAGCAGCGCCAGCGCAACACATAAGAGTCTTTTCATTGTAGCTGTCTTTTTGTTTTTTTTCAGGAGTGGGGGGTCAGAAGCCCATGCCGAAGAGCTGCCAGTACTTCTCCTCGAGTTGGCGCCAGGCGTAGGTGGCGTTGTCGTAGATGCGGTAGGTGTAGTCGTTCAGCATGTCGGCGCGACGGTCGGCCGGGAGGCCCTTGACGGCAGGCTCGAGGGTGTTGAGGCCGTCGATGGCATCCTTCTCCAGGCGCAGCACCTCGTCCATGTGGCCTTTCTTGGTGCTCTGCCAGGCCACGGTGGCCAGCTTGTTGGCTTTGCGGAACTGCCAGAGGACGGTCTGCTCGTTGAATTTCTTCTGTCCGCAGAGGTTGAAGGCTTTGGGCAGACGGGTGGTGCCGCAGAAGATGGGGATGCGGGGCGACTGGCCGGGATTGTCGACCGACACCCAGCAGACGCCACCCACCTCGTCGGGCAGCCAGTCGCGCAGCTGGGCCACGAAGGAGTAGGAGCACCAGGCCACGCTGACCGTGCGCTTGAAGTCGATGGTGCCGGGGGCAACGAAGTTGAGCATGCGCTGCATGTTGCCGCTAAGCCAGGGGTTGGCCACGGGGCTGAGGATGGTGTCCTTGTATTTGCTGCCGTCCTTGCGCTTGCGTTCAACTACCTGCTTAAGGTTCTTTGTCATGTCCATGTCGGTGCCTTCATAGGTGGAGCGGAGCAGGGCCATGACGTCAGTGACGTTGACGCCACGGTCGGGCTTGACGCTGAAGGGCAGCTCAGCCATGTCCATGGTGAAACGCTGCGAGGGGGCGAGAGCGTTGAAGATGAACCACTCGCGTTCGCGGAAGTTCTTGCCCTGGGCGTAGTCGTCGTTGAAAACTTTCCAGAAAAGGAACTCGCCCTTGCCGTCCCAGAGCTTGTATTTCTTGGCCACGGCCTCGACGTTGTCGGAGCACATGAAGTAGTCGGGGTTGTTGCGCTGCAGGCGTCCGATGCGGGCGATGTTGCAGCTGACGGCCACATGGTCGTCCGGCACACGCTGTGCCACCCAGATGCCGCCGATTTTCTTCGGGCCTTCGCCGAGGATTTCCATCTGCCACACCTCGTGGCGGTCGGCGATGGTGATGCACTCGCCGCCGTCGCCGTAGCCGTACTGGCGGATGAGGTCGGCGATGAGGCGTATGGCTTCGCGGGCCGTGGTGCAGCGCTGGAGGGCTATGCGTTCAAGCTCCTCGATGAGGAACATGCCGTTCTTGTTCCGCAGCGTGTCGGGGCCGCCGAAGGTGCTCTCGCCGATGGCCAGCTGGCGCTCGTTGAGGCAGGGGTAGGCGGTGTTGAGGTAGGCGTAGGTGGCGGCGGCCTGGGGGATGGTGCCGGCCTGGCTGACGCCGGTGGTGTCGGTGGGATAGGAGGTGTGCAGGGTGCCCTTGCGGATGGCCGTGGTGGCGCCGGCGGCGTACTTGGCGGCGGGCTCGATGGTCATCCAGGTGCGGTAGCGGCCGTCGCAGGTGTGCGAGGTGATGACGCTGCCGTCGGCCGAGGCACGTTTGCCCACCATGATGGAGGTGCAGGATTCGCGTTGGGACATTTGCGCCTGCAGGGCCATGGGCACCAGCAGGGCCAGAATCAATAATGCTTTCTTCATATTATTATATTTATTCATTAATTCTTTCGAGGTGCAAAAATACACAAATTGGGCGACATGGCAAAAAAAAATTTCCCCATATCAGAAATTCTTCGTAATTTTGCATCCCGTATTTTTTAATTTCAACATATATCAAATTATCATTTTATGAAATACGGTTTTGACAACGAGAAGTATCTTCGGATACAGTCCGAACACATCAAGGAGCGCATCTCCAAGTTCGGAAACAAACTCTACCTTGAATTTGGCGGTAAGCTTTTCGACGACTACCACGCCAGTCGTGTCCTGCCCGGCTTCGAGCCCGACAGCAAACTGAAGATGCTCACACAGCTGAAGGACGATGCCGAGATTGTCATCGTCATCAGCGCCACGGACATCGAGAAGAACAAGAAGCGCGGCGACCTCGGCATCACCTACGACGAGGATGTGCTGCGCCTGCGCGAGGTCTTCATGCAGCGCGGATTCCTGGTCAGCGGCGTCGTTATCACCCACTACAGCGGCCAGCCCGGTGCCACCGCCTACCGCGAGCGTCTGGAGCGCATGGGCATCAAGGCCTACTACCATTATATGATCGAGGGCTACCCCACCAATGTGGAGCTCATCGACAGCGACGAAGGCTTCGGCAAGAACGACTACGTCGAGACCTCGCGCCCCCTGGTGGTCATCACCGCCCCGGGCCCCGGCAGCGGCAAGATGGCCGTGTGCCTCAGCCAGCTCTACCAGGAGAACAAGCGCGGCATCAAGGCCGGATACGCCAAGTTCGAAACCTTCCCCATTTGGAGCATCCCGTTGAAGCACCCCGTCAACATCGCCTACGAGGCCGCCACGGCCGACCTCAACGACGTCAACATGATCGACCCCTTCCACCTCGAAGCATACGGCAAAACCGCCGTCAACTACAACCGCGACATCGAGATATTCCCCGTCTTGAACGCCATCTTCGAAGGCATCTACGGCGAGAATCCATATAAGTCGCCCACCGATATGGGCGTCAACATGGCGGGCTTCTGCATCAGCGACGACGACGTCTGCTGCCACGCCTCCAACGACGAGATTATCCGCCGTTACTACACCGCCCTCTGCGACTTCGCCGTCGGCAAGTCGAGCCAGAGCGAGGTGAACAAGATTGCCCTGCTCATGAAGCAGGCCAAAATCACCACCGACGACCGCCGCACCACTGTGGCCGCCAAGGAGCGCCGCGACAAGGAAGGAGGCGTGCCCGCCGCCGCCATCGAGCTGGCCGACGGCACCATCATCACCTCCAAGACCTCAGACCTCCTCGGCGCCTGCGCAGCACTGATCCTCAACGCACTCAAGCACCTGGCCGGCATCGACCACGAGGTGAAGCTCATCTCGCAAAAGATGATCGAACCCATCCAGCACACCAAGGTCTCCATGCTCCACGGCAGCAACCCCCGCCTGCACACCGACGAGGTGCTCGTCACCCTCTCCATCCTCAGCCTCCTCGACGACAACTGCCGCCGCGCCCTCGACTGCCTCCCCCTCCTCGACGGCTGCCAGGTGCACACCACCGTCATGACCAGCGAGGTGGACCACAAAATCTTCAAGAAGCTCGGCATCGGCCTCACCTCCGAGCCCGTCCGTAAAGACTGATTACACATTGACATCTTAAACATCACCGCCACCCCAACCCGGTGGCGGTTTTTCTCTCGCTGCCGCGAAAATGATTACTGCCACGGTAGCCGATACCTCGTCGTGTTATATGTTTATGTGCTTTGACGAGTTCGAGCAGAAACTGACTGCCGCCGCCATCAAGTTGTATGCGTGAGTATCGCGTCATCATCGAAGACGATGTAGAAGACTACTTCATCAATCTGCTGCAATTTGTTGCAGGCAATTCCACGCTCGACTTTGCACTGCGGTATGTGAATAGATTTTGCCATATCGCAAAAAAGTCGTACTTTTGCACCTGTTTTCAAACTACCGACAAGATGAACATACCGCAAGGCAACAGCAAGGAAGATCTCAAGCAGCGCGAGGAGATAATCTCGCAGGTGTACCGTCGCTGGACGGAAGAGAACCCCGACAAGCGCGTCTATAACCGTTCGCTCAAGGACTACATCAACATCCGCTACCTCTCCATCACCGAGACGATGCGTCACGCCGCCAAGACCTACGCCTCCACTTTGGCCATGCTGCAACTCGACACAATTTTGCGTTATTCGGTTAAGTTTGGTAAGCCTAAACCGCCCAAGAAAGGAGTGAAAAATCAGGAAATCTTCTCCCAGATGCAGGAAATGCATTGCGAGTTGGTAGGCATCGGAACGGTCAAGATGATGGTGGGAATAAAGCGGTCGGGCGAGAAGATACAGTACTGTATTACAGCCATTACGGCATAAAAAAAGAAATCGACAGGCTGGCTCGCTCGGAAGGTCATCGCCAAATTGTGGACGTCTGAACTGGACTGTTCCCCTATTGATTTCCGACTGCAAAAATACAAACATTTTGGGGACTGGCAAAATATTTTTTGTCAGTCCGTTTATTTTTCGTATTTTTTCATCGTCTTTCCAGAGAATGAAATGCAATAAATCGTTAATTGAAGTAGACGAAAAATAGCAAAAAAGATTAATGTAGAATCATTCTAATATTTGCCATATGACTGCTTGACAACTGACGTGCCGTTACCACACAATTGACGTGCCGTTACGTCGCGGCTGATGTGCCTTTATGTCGCATGCTGATGTAAAGGCACGTCAGGTTTGATGTAAAGGCACGTCAGATTTGATGTAAAGGCACGTCAGGTTTGATGTAAAGGCACGTCAGGTTTGATGTAAAGGCACATGGCATGCCGACGTGCCTTTACATCACGGGAGCTCCGGAAGGGGGCTCAAACACAACGAGTTGCGGCGAAGGGGAGGAAATCTCGGCGGCGACACAATAAATCGCCCGTTTTCAAGTTATTAGGGGTGTAATGGGTGGAGCTGCAGGAGAAGAAGGACACCAAGAACGCCGGCGGCACCACCACCCCGACGGGCGGCTCGCAGTCGAGCAGCGGCTCCGGCAGCGGCTCGGGTTCCGGCTCCGGCGGCAGTAATCCTCCCAGCGGCGGCAACGACGACCCCGACACCGAGTAAGCCCCCTCTCGGCCACCCGGCCGACCGTAACGAAAACCATGACCAAGGACGGTTCCCCTTACGGGGAGCCGTTTTTTTTTTTGCGTGTGGGATGGATGGGGTCGGCGGGGGCTGTTTTTTTAGCCGCAGCAGACAGAAAGATTTCCAAGATCCACAGTTCTCACCCGCCCCCCCCGAGCGGAGAAACTCTGATAATTCTTTTCATTCTGATTGAGAAAAAAATCCGAAGAATCTTTTACAATCTGATTGAGATTCTCTTTTTGTTCTTTTAGTTCTGATTGAAATAAAATCTGATTGTTCTTTTCATTCTTATTGAGATAAAACCAGCCATACAACAACCTGCGTAGCTTCGAGTAATTCGAGCAATTCGCCGTCCCCCTCCCGCCGCCGAAGGCAAAAAAATTTCCAAGATTTGCAGATCTCGCGAGGCCGTTTTGCAGCCGTGCAACGCCCAATGCAATGGTGCGAGACCGATTTACACGACTGCAAGAGGTTTTGCGATGGTGCGAGGTAAAATTGCACGGAAACGGCAAATTTTTGCAGCCCTGCGGGCAATAAAAACCGCTGGGCGGCGTTTGTTTTGGTGATTAACTTTAAATGGTTTATGATATGAAGAAAGCCTTGATGATATGCGCGGCTCTTAGCGTGTTTGTCTCAACAATTTCGGCGCAGGACACGCTCACTGTGGCGCAGATGCAGGAGGACTTCAATTATATGATAGAGCAATATGAGCGCATCCACCCAAACCCGACATGGTCGCTCGGCGAGGAGCGGTACAACGAGTTGAAGCAACAGACGCTGGCGCAGCTCGACCGTCAGATGCCGCTGCTCGACTTCTGGCGCATCATCGCCCGATGGAACCAACACTTCGACGGCCACACGATGTTGGGCTGGCCAGAGTTGCCGCCGTCGAAGCAAATCACTAGGAGCGTGATGGCTTTCCCGCCATACAGCGTGGTCCAATACCGCGAAGGGAAGCTTTTCTTCAGCGACTACGAGGGTATGCCCGACAGCCTGCGGGGAGTCGAGATTGTTTCGATTGAAGGACATCAGTCAACGGAGATTATAAATAATATGTTGCCCTATGTCAGCCACGAGAGTGAGGCTCACACCAACAGCCTGGGCTTGCAGTATCTGCACTGGTATTATAGGGCATTCTATGGATGCAGCCGTGAGATGGAGATACGCTATCGCAGCACTACAGGAGAGCAACGTGTCACACTCGACCGGCAGACACTCTACCACTGGCTTGTGGATATCGGCGACAAGAGCAATATCGGTGGAGTGGGCCAACGGGACATCCCGTGGCACTTCTATATTTTCCCCCAGAAGGGCATTGCGCTGCTGGAACTCAACAAATGCCGTCCCGACGAGCGACTGGAGCAGTTCGACACGGAGGTGAGTGCCTTCATCGATTCCGTCAACCATCTCGGCATCCGACACCTCTTTGTTGACCTCTCGCAGAACCAAGGCGGCAACGACATGTTCTGCTACCGATTCCTGCAACACATCGCGGCGATGCCCGATTCGGCGGTGCTGTTCGACTTTGCTACCACCTACAACGGCACCTCAGAGCTTGTCGAAGACCGCTACATCAAGACTTTCCAGCCTGAGAAGCCGCAATATAGCGGACGGTTGTACTTCATCCAGTCGCATTTCACCTACTCTGCCTCCATTGTCATGGTCAACCTCGTCAAGCAATACCGCCTCGGAATCCTCATCGGCGAGGAGACCGGCGGCCTCACCACCACCTACATCCGTCTCAACCAGCGCAAACTGCCCAACTCCGGCCTGACGTTCTACTGCTCCGACAAGCAAAACCGCTACCTCGGCACC
>Ga0310697_10007497_pt1 | contig 10273 bp, 9 predicted proteins | sample 172DNAGHGlowgp2_FD_203883 | JGI IMG/M metagenome (GOLD analysis project Ga0310697, IMG submission 203883) | Sheep rumen microbial communities from Palmerston North, Manawatu-Wanganui, New Zealand - 1728 DNA GHGlow gp2 (v2) (version 2) | ecosystem: Host-associated > Mammals > Digestive system >...
TATAACGTTGTCTGAGGCGGCAAAAAGGATAAATATGCCCTTATCGGAGTTTCAGGCAAAAGCCGGGATGACGGCGTGAATGATCAAATACCTTATGTCCCCGAACCGTAAAATGGTTCGGGGATCTTATTGTTGATGTTAATACTGTAAAGGCGCAGTCTGATTATTCATTACGAATTAAACAAGCGATCTCCCCTATCCGATACCTTTTCAGCGGATCGATCCGCGCCTTTTTCGCCGCCTTTTCAAGGCGGCGAATGCTTTCTCTGCCGTATTTTTTCGCCCACCTGTAATAGTCCTCGTTTTCAAACGCGTACACCTCTCCCGATACCGCGCCCAGCTCGTGGAGCGTGTCAAAATACCCCTGCATTATCGCGCGTCCGGTCACCTTCGTGTTGAAATTCAATATGCTGCCCTTGGGACGCTTGTAGCGTATGCGTATAAGGCTCACCTCAGGATCACGCAGCCGCCTTACCGGACCTATCCCGTGATCGTCCGAGAGTATGATGTTTTTGTGTCCACGTTTGACGAGCATATCAAAGGGCGCATTGTCTAAAAATCCACCGTCAATGTATTTTATTCCACGAATGATGTATGGTTTAAACACCGGCAGACAGACCGCTGCGGTGAGGTAGTCGGTAAGCTCGCCTCTGGGGATGTCGTCGATGAACAGCTCGCGGTTTCTGAGCCTGTGGGGACACATTACCTCAAATCCGAATAGCATGTCCGACGCGCGTATCTTGTCCTCGTTGATTATCATGTCAAGCAGCGCCTTGACGTTGTCGGTGCTGCAGTTGAGGGAGAGTCTTTTCCTGCCCGTGATAAGCTCCAGCGAAAGGCTTTTCCACAGCCTGCGTATGCTCCTGTTTTCTCCCGCGGCGATAAGTGCGGCGGTGACCGCGCCGATAGACGTTCCGGTAACGGCGGTGACGGGTATTTTTAATTCCGTAAGCGCGCGGTAAACACCGGCGTGGTAAGCCCCGCGCGCTCCGCCGCCGGTGAGGGTGAGTCCGTAGTTCATGTTTTGTGCTCCTTTTTGTGGTATGTATGTTGGGGGATATCGGGGTGGTGCGCTTCGCGTGGCGTCCGGCATCCGGCGTCCGGCGTCCGCGATGGTAGGAACGCTCCGCGTTCCCTAATTAAATTGGGGTTTGTCGGGCTGTTGCCAATGCGTAATTCGTAATGCGTAATTAAGCTGCGCTTTCGCTGTTATGTTATTTGGGATCCATAGGTTATTTACGTCAGGAACCGTAGGGGCGCCGCTTGCTGCGCCCGCCGCCGCCGACAGGCGGCGGAATATCCCCGATGCGGTGACGACAGGACGAAAAACGCATTATGATTCGGATAATCACCAATGTTACGATTTTAGTAATCGTTACACGGGCGCAGCAAGCGGCGCCCCTACAACCCCTATCGAAACACCCCGACAAATCAAAATTTGAAACATTATTTTTATTCTTCCCTCCTTCACGGCATTTTAAACTGCAAAATAATCAGACAAAGCATACGGGCGAAAAAGTTTCGCTTCCGGACACGAAATATTTTCGCCCCTGATACGAAAAAGTTTCGTCCCTGATACGAAAAAGTTTCGCCCCTGATACGAAAAAGTTTCGCTTCAAGACACGAAATATTTTCACCCAAGTTATAATAATAATAATAATACTAAAATAATAATACTGAAAGAGAGAGTGCGCGCGCGTAAAACACAAAAATTTAATAAAAGTTTACAATTTTCCTATTGCATTTTGGGGCAAAATATGGTATAATAAATACAACTATGTGGCGTATATTTGCTGCGCCGTTAGGAGTGATAGGATGTTAAGCGATATGATAGATGCCGTGAAGAAGGCGGAGGCCGATGCCGCTCAGCTTGCCTTGGAAAGCGAGAAAGAGGCAGAGGCGATAATGAGGGACGCTAAGGAGACGGCGGAGCAGACTGTGAAAAAGACCCGCGATAAGGTCAAGGCTCAGACGGCTAAGGCGCTGTTTGAGCAGGAGGAGCGCGAGGCGGCACTGGATGAGAAGGCGGAGAAGGAAACGCTCAAAAAGGCGCAGGCACTTAAAGCCGATGCCGAAAAGCACGCCAAGGAGCTTGCCGCTGCCGTCAGAGAGCTTATGCTCGCGTAGGGAGGAGCCGGTATGGCAGTAATGAAGATGAAACGGCTCAATATCTGCGCCATGCGGAAAAACCGCAAGCGGATATTGGAGGCGCTGCAGCATATGGGCGTGATGGAGGTCGCCGCCGTCAAGGGCGACGATACCGAGCGGATCGAGACCGCGCCCCAGAAGGCTGTGTTTGAAAGAAACGCGCGTGAGGCAAGGGCGGCGCTCGAGGTCCTTGACGAATACGCGCCCGAGAAGAAGGGGCTGCTATCCCCGCTCGAGGGCAAGCGCGAAACGGAGCGGCCGTATATGGACGGTATTGCCGTAAGGCGCGATCAGCTGATGTCGCTCTGTACGGACATACGGCGGCAGAAGGAAAGCATAGTCAGCCTTGACTCAAAGATACAAAGGCGGCAGCAGGAGCTTGAGGCACTCATGCCGTGGCTGCCGTGCGATATACCGATGGGACTGACCGGGACGGAAAAGACGGATATTTCCTTCGGAGTGCTGCCCGCGCAGGTGACGCAGGAGCAGATAACGGAGGCGCTCGCGGATATCGAGGCGCAGACGGCTGAAATATCCTCGGACAAGAACGGGCACTACATCATGCTAATAGCCCGCAAGGGCGCGTCCGCGGACGCGAACGGGGCAATGCGGCGGCTGGGTATGGCAAAGCCGTCGGTGATAGTCGAGGACGTTCCGTCGCGGCACCGCGACAGACTGCTTGCCAAGATAGAGCGCGACAAGGGTAAGATAGCCGAATGTGAGGAAAAGATACGCGGCTATGCGAAAAAGCGGCGGGAGATAGAGGCTACCGCCGACTACTACAGCATCAGAGCCGAGAAGTACGGCATCTTGGGCATACTGCCGCACACGAAAAAGACGTTTTTCATAACCGGCTATGTGCCGGAGAAGTACGCGGACGCTGCTGCCAAAGCGATAGAAAAGCGGTTCGGCGCGCAGACGGAGATAACGGACGCGGATGAGGACGCGCCCGTGTGCATGGAAAATTCGACGTTCGCGTCATCGTTCGAGCCGGTGCTCGAATCCTACGGACTTCCGCAAAGGCGGGAGATAGACCCGTCAACGATAATGGGCGCGTTCTATGTGTTCCTGTTCGGACTCATGCTTTCGGACGCGGCATACGGCGCGATAATCTCGATCGCCTGCGGCGCGCTGCTTGCAAAGTTCAAGAACATGGGCGAGGGCATGAAGCGGTCGCTGAGGATGTTCATGTACTGCGGAGTGTCAACACTGCTGTGGGGAATAATGTTCGGCGGCTATTTCGGAGACGCGGTGACTGTCGTTTCAAGGACCTTCTTCGGGAAGGCGGTGGAGGTGCCCGCGCTGTGGTTCGTGCCGCTGAATGACCCGATGCGGCTGTTGATATACTCGATGCTCTTCGGTCTGATACACCTGTTTACCGGACTCGGCATCAAGGGCTATCTGCGATTGCGGGATAAGGACGTGAAGGGATTTTTCTTCGATGTGGTATCGTGGTTCATGCTCCTTATCGGGCTGCTCCTGATGCTCATGGAGAGCGACATATACGCGTCCCTCGCGGGCAAAGCGCTTGTGCTGGGACCCGTCGGAAGCATGGCTGCGAAGCTGCTTGCGGCGGCGGGTGCGCTGATAATCCTGTTCACCGCGGGAAGAACGTCGAAAAATCCGGCGATAAGGCTTGCGAAGGGAGCCTACGGGCTTTACGGCATAACGAGCTGGCTTTCGGACCTGCTCTCGTATTCGAGGCTTCTGGCGCTGGGTCTGGCAACGGGAGTTATCGCCCAGGTCGTGAACTCGATGGGCTCGATGGCGGGCAGCGGAGTTTTCGGAGCGATAGTATTTGTGATAGTGTTCATCGTGGGACACATTTTCAACCTTGCGATAAACCTGCTCGGCGCGTATGTGCACACGAACAGGCTGCAGTATGTTGAGTTTTTCGGTAAGTTTTATGAGGGCGGCGGAAGAAAGTTCGACCCCTTCAGTGAAAATACAGAGTTTATAAAAATCAAGGAGGATAAATAAAATGGGATTGGTTTATGCGTTATTGGGAGCGGCTGCGGCTGTATTTTTAGCGGGCGCAGGCTCGGCGGTAGGAGTAGGAATTGCGGGTCAGGCTGCTTCGGGAGTAGTTACTGAGGATCCGGCGAAGTTCGCTAAGGTGCTCATCATGCAGCTCCTTCCGGGTACACAGGGTATCTACGGACTCCTCGTAGGCTTCATCACGCTTTCAAAGATAGGTCTTTTAGGCGGCGGCGCGGCTGACGTGGCTGTACCGGTGGGACTGCTTATTTTAGCGGCAAGCCTGCCTATCGGAATAGTAGGCCTCATTTCGGGCATCTACCAGGGCAAGACCTCGGCGGCGGCTATCGGCATAATCGCGAGAAGACCGGATCAGTTCGGTAAGGCAATGCTCTTCCCGGCAATGGTCGAGACATACGCGATCCTTGCGCTGCTCATATCAATACTGGCGGTAACGGCTATCTCGGTTTGAGGATGATGAAATGAAAAAAATTATAGATGACATAATGCTTGAGGCGCGAAAGGATGCCGAGGGCATACTTGACAAGGCGAGAGGTGACGCCGATGCCGTGACAAAGGCGGCAAGGGCGGAGTGCGCTGCTATAGAGGCGAACGAGGAGCAGAGCCGCAAAACGGAGCTTGACCGCCTGATTAAGCGCCGAGCCTCGGCAAGAGCCACAAGGGAGCGCGGCAGGCTGCTCGAAATAAAGCACGCCATCCTCACGGAGGAGGCGCAGAAGGCATTTCTTGCGGCTTCAAGGGCGATAGACGACGACGCTATGCTCGCGCTGATGAAGAAGCGTCTGCGAAAGGGTGAGTGCGTGATGTACCTCCCCAAGGGCACAAAGAAGGACGAGTTCATAAAGCGCGCAAAGGCGCTGGCGGCGGAGAACGGCTGCGAAATGACGGTGTCGTATGAGAGGGAAGGCGTAAAGAGCGGCTTCGTGCTGGTCTACGGCGGAATAGAGGAAAACTGCACCTTCGAGGCGCTGTTCGCCGAGAAGAAAAGCGAAATAGAGGAAAGGGCGGCGCAGCTGCTGTTTGGCTGAAAGGAGACAATATGAGTCACGCATATACATCCGCAAGGGTGCGTGCATTGGAAAATTCACTCCCGACACGGGAGCTGATACGCTCACTGACCGAGGCGGGGGATATAAGCGAATGTATCTCGCTGATGAACAGCTCAGGCTTCGAGGGGAGCGATACCGATGCGATCATAGCCGCGATGAAGGAAAACAAGGCGCGGCTGACGGCGGAGCTTATAGAGGACTATGACGAGATAGCGGTGATATTCTATCCGCGCAGCTTCCATAATCTGAAAGCCGCGATAAAGAAGCTCTATTCAAAATCCGACGCGGATATGTACTATGAGGACGCACCCGTGAGCGGCGAGAGGATAACAAACGCGCTGCGCGAGGGCGAGGAGCATACGCTGCCGCCGTATATGGCGGAGGCTGCCGCGGAGGCATACCGCGCGCTCATGCGCACGGGTGACGGAAGGCTGTCGGATATGCTGGCAGACAAGGCGTGTTTAGAGGCGATGAAAGCATTTCCGGCAAAGCACGAGATACTAAAAAGCTATGTCCGCGAGACGATAGCGGCGGCGGATATAAGGCTTGCGCTGAGGGCGGACGCGGAGCTTATGGAATACGCGGTCGGCTGCGAATATTTCAGCGCGGCGGAGATAGCGAGGGCGGCATCTGACGGAAATCTTGACGAGCTGCTCCAAAGAGTGGGCTTCGGAGAGGTCACGGCGGAGAACATCGACGCGGTGAGCGAAAAGCGCATAGCGGATATTTTAGCGAGGGAGAAGTACAACATCTTCTCGCCCGCTCCGGCGATAAATTTCATACTGGAATATGACCGCCTTATCGGGATAATCAGGTACATCCTGATCTGCAAGGCGAACGGGATAGACAAGGAAAAGATAACGGGGAGAGTGAGCGCATATGTATAAGGCAGCAGTGATAGGCGGCTACGACAGCATCTACGGTTACGCCTCCGCGGGAATGACGATAATGCCCGTTTCGTCTGCGGAGGAGTGCGAGCGTACGTTCAGGCGGCTCAACAGCTCACAGTACGGAGTGGTATTCGTAACGGAGGATTACGCGCCCGTGATAGCGCCGTTGATAGCGAACCCCCTGCCGGCGGTGATGTACATCCCGTCGCAGAACGGCGGCAGCGGCTATGCCGCGCGCGAGCTGCACACGATGGTCGAAAAGGCGGCGGGAGCGGATCTGCTGGGCTAAATTCAAGGCTGATGCCTTGAATTTACAAATAATTAAGAATAAATAATAATTATTGTAAGCTTTGCTTCGCAAAGCTGTTTGATTTAAGGATCGCTTATGCGATCGTTTTTCCGGATAACAAGTGAAAGGATAATATAAATCATGGGAAAGATCAGAAAGGTTGCCGGGCCGCTTATTATTGCGGAGGGCATGAATGACGCCAATATGTCCGACGTTGTCGCTGTCAGCGAGAAGCGGCTTATCGGTGAGGTCATTGAGATGCACGGCTCGGATGCGTCCGTGCAGGTCTATGAGGAGACCTCCGGACTGCGCCCCGGCGAGATAGTGGAAACCACCGGAGAGCCGCTTTCGGTAGAGCTCGGCCCCGGTCTTATCGGCAGCATCTATGACGGTATAGAGCGTCCGCTTACGCGTATCATGGAGATAAGCGGCAACAGCCTTGAAAGAGGCGTGTATGTGCCGTCACTTGACCGCGATAAGAAGTGGGATTTCGTGGCATCGAAAAAGGTCGGCGATAAGGTAGAAAACGGCGATGTGATCGGCAGCGTTCAGGAGTCGCCCGTTGTGTCGCATAAGATAATGGTGCCGTTCGGCGTGAACGGTAAGATAAAGAGCATACAAAGCGGCGCGTATACCGTTACGGATGTTGTTGCCGTTATCGAGACGGAGAACGGCGACAGAGAGGTGCGCCTCTCGCAGAAGTGGCCGGTAAGGCGCGGCAGACCGTATAACAAAAAGCTACCGCTCGAAACACCGCTCATCACGGGACAGCGCGTTGTAGACGCGTTCTTCCCGATAGCGAAGGGCGGCGTTGCGGCGGTTCCGGGGCCGTTCGGCAGCGGCAAGACAGTTATCCAGCATCAGCTTGCAAAGTGGGCGGAGGCGGATATAGTTGTCTACATCGGCTGCGGCGAGCGCGGCAACGAGATGACAGACGTTCTTAACGAGTTTCCTGAGCTGAAGGACCCGAAAACGGGAGCCTCGCTCATGCAGAGGACCGTTCTTATTGCGAACACCTCCGATATGCCTGTCGCGGCGCGTGAGGCATCCATATACACGGGAATAACCATAGCGGAATACTTCCGCGACATGGGCTACTCTGTCGCGCTCATGGCGGATTCGACCTCGCGCTGGGCGGAGGCGCTCCGTGAGATGTCCGGCCGCTTGCAGGAAATGCCGGGCGAGGAGGGCTATCCCGCGTATTTGGGCAGCCGCCTTGCGCAGTTCTACGAGCGCGCAGGTCTTGTCGAGACTCTCGGCAGCGAGAAGCGAGTTGGCTCGCTTTCGGTCATCGGCGCGGTATCGCCTCCGGGCGGAGATATTTCGGAGCCTGTTTCGCAGGCTACACTGCGTATCGTAAAGGTATTCTGGGGACTCGACAGCAACCTTGCGTACCGCCGTCACTTCCCGGCTATAAACTGGCTCACCAGCTATTCGCTCTATCTGAACGGTCTGACAAACTGGTTCGATACGAACGTATCGCCCGACTGGATGAAGTACCGTCAGCAGATGATGCTCATTCTGCAGGAGGAGAGCGAGCTTGACGAGATAGTAAAGATGGTCGGCATAGACGCGCTCAGCGCGGGCGACAGGCTGAAGATGGAAACGGCGCGTTCTATCCGCGAGGACTTTCTGCATCAGAACTCCTTCCATGAGATAGATACCTATACCCCGCTTGAAAAGCAGATGCACATGATGCGTCTGATACTTGAATTCCACGAGTACGCGCAGAGAGCGCTCGATGAGGGCAGGGAGATCCGAGATATACTAAATCTGCCCGTAAGAGAGAGGATAGGAAGATACAAGTACACGCCGAATGATGAGATAGAGAAGGTTTACGCGGACATTGAGGCTCAGATAGTCAAGGAGCTTTCACAGGCGGGAGGTAAAAGGTAATGGCTAAGGAATACAGAACAATAAGAGAGATAGCCGGCCCGCTTATGACCGTGACGGGCGTTGAGGAGGCGGCATATGACGAGCTGGGCGAGATAATCCTCGCGAACGGCGAGCGCCGCCGCTGCAAGGTGCTGGAGATAGACGGTCAGAACGCGCTTGTTCAGCTGTTCGAGAACTCCGCGGGAATAAACCTTGAAAACAGCCGCGTCCACTTCCTCGGACACAGCATGGAGCTTGGCGTTTCGGAGGATATGCTCGGCAGGATATTTGACGGTCTGGGCAATCCGATCGACGACAAGCCGCCGATAATCCCGGAGAAGAAGCTCGACATAAACGGTCTGCCGATGAATCCGGCGGCAAGGAGCTACCCGGAGGAGTTCATTGAGACGGGCGTTTCGGCGATAGACGGACTGAACACCCTTGTAAGAGGTCAGAAGCTGCCGGTGTTCTCCGCTTCGGGACTTCCCCATGCGGAGCTTGCGACGCAGATTGCGGCGCAGGCAAAGGTGCGCGGCACGGACGACGAATTTGCGGTAGTGTTCGCCGCTGTCGGAATCACGTTCGAGGAGGCGAACGCGTTTATCTCGTCGTTCAGAAAAACGGGCGCGATAGACAGATCGGTAGTGTTCATCAATCTTGCGAACGATCCGGCAGTAGAGCGTATAGCTACGCCGAGAATGGCGCTTACCGCTGCGGAATACCTTGCGTTTGAGAGGGATATGCACGTCCTCGTTATCATAACCGATATTACGAACTACGCCGACGCGCTCCGCGAGATCAGCGCGGCACGCAAGGAGGTGCCGGGAAGAAGAGGCTATCCGGGCTATATGTACACCGACCTTGCATCTATGTATGAGAGAGCCGGCAGACAGAAGGGCAAGAAGGGCTCGATAACGATGATCCCGGTGCTTACGATGCCGGAGGACGACAAGACCCACCCGATCCCCGACCTTACGGGCTACATCACGGAGGGGCAGATAATCCTCAGCCGTGATCTCTACAGAAAGGGACTCCAGCCGCCGATAGACGTGCTCCCGTCTCTGTCGAGACTGAAGGACAAGGGAATTGGCGAGGGCAAGACCAGAGCCGACCATTCCAACACGATGAATCAGCTCTTTGCGGCGTACGCGCGCGGCAAGGAGGCGAAGGAGCTTATGACGATACTCGGCGAGGCCGCGCTGTCGGAGATAGACCTGATCTACGCGAAGTTTGCCGACGCGTTCGAGCGGCAGTATGTTTCGCAGGGCTACAGCACCGACAGGAGCATTGAGGAAACTCTCGACATCGGCTGGGAGCTTCTGAGGATGCTGCCGAGAAGCGAATTGAAGCGTATCGACGATAAGTTCTTAGACATGTACTACGAGAAGTAAGGGGGAATAATATGCCTACCATAATTCCCACAAGAATGGAGCTTAACCGCACAAGGCGGCGGCTTACCACCGCCGTTCGCGGTCACAAGCTTTTGAAGGATAAGCGCGACGAGCTTATGCGCCAGTTCCTTGACCGTATATACGAGTGCGAGAAGCTGCGCAAGAAGGTCGAGGCAGCCTTGGAGGACAGCCGCCGAAGCTTCATAGCCGCGAGGGCGGAGATGTCGGACGAGGCGGTGAACACCGCGCTTGCCGCTCCGAGGCACGAAACGGAGATAGAGGCTAAGATCGAGAACATAATGAGTGTTCCCGTTCCCGCGCTGGAGCTGAAGGCGTTTAACGATATTCCCTCCTACGGCTACGCCTTCACCGCCGCCGCGCTTGACGACGCGGCGGATGAGCTGCGGGGGATAATTCCCGATATGCTGCGCTTGGCGCAGCTCGAGCATTCGTGCCGCATGATGGCGGGGGAGATAGAAAAGACCCGCCGCCGCGTGAACGCTCTGGAGCACGTTATCATTCCCGAGGCGCAGAGCACGATCAAGTATATCATGATGAAGCTCGATGAAAATGAGCGCTCCAACCAGGTCCGTCTGATGAAGGTCAAGGACATGATGCTGGCGGAGAAGTATG
>Ga0310697_10007501_pt1 | contig 10270 bp, 6 predicted proteins | sample 172DNAGHGlowgp2_FD_203883 | JGI IMG/M metagenome (GOLD analysis project Ga0310697, IMG submission 203883) | Sheep rumen microbial communities from Palmerston North, Manawatu-Wanganui, New Zealand - 1728 DNA GHGlow gp2 (v2) (version 2) | ecosystem: Host-associated > Mammals > Digestive system >...
CTCTCTGCCTGATAAGCACGACAGGCTTTGCACAAACCGTTAAGGCAATTCGCGTTTCATCAAACGATGCAGAAAGCGCAGTATTCCAATTGTCGAATGCACTAACACTGAAGTTTGAGGAAAACGAACTTGTAGCCACAGATGGAACCCAGAACATTAGCTTTGGACTTGACGATATGAAAATCGAATACCTTTCAGACGTTTCAGGGATTGAATTTCCTGCCTCAAAACAGGCGTTTGTAATGAAGGATAATTTGTTAATCGTACAAGGTGTAGAGAAGAATAAAAGTGTTCAAGTGTTCCATCCTTCTGGTATGCTTCTCAGGACAGAATCACCCAGAGATGAAGATGGAATTGTGTGCATACCATTATCTTCGCTTCCTAAAGGTGTTTTCATCGTGAAGTTTGGAAAAATATCACTGAAGTATCAACGCAAATAATACCATACGAAAGTTGCCTAATCTCCCATCAAGATTAAGAACTTTCGTATAGCAATCAGATAGTTTTCTCTCTTCGCTCTATACATTATTATTCTTACAGGCTGTCCGTTGTGACGGTTTGCCAGTATTTTTTGTGTTAAACTCAAAATATCTGCCTAAAAGTTAGGCAATCTGGAATAATATACCTATCTTTGCAGCACAAAATCCCCCTCGGGGGGAAAATACCGAGGCCCGCCTGCCCCTCAGAAGGCGGGCTTATTCATTAAATGAGTATATGACATGGAGAAGCAAAAGGTTATCGTATATGTGGACGGATTCAATTTGACCTATACGCCTAAACTTACTTCGACAGGAGGGTTACACGGTGGAGTCTGTTAAGAACAAATAGCAACTTATGGAAGAAATCAGAATCTATCATTCCCCCTGGCGGATGCTGCTGTTGTTCTTGGGAAGTGTTGCTTTCGTGGCTGGTGGCATCTTCATGCTTCAACAAGGTTCTCATGTTTTCATAGCATGGCTTAGCATCGTGTTCTTTGGGTGGTGCGGACTCTATATGCTCTATGGCACGCTGAAGGAGAGGCTGACGGGCAGGCCGTACTTGACGATTACCGACGAGGCAGTCATCTGTGAGGGCATGAAACAGACGGTCATCCGCTTTGCCGACGTGAAATCGTTCCAAGTGGTGAAAATGGGGGAACAGGAGTTCGTGGCCGTCCACTACAAACCGGAGCTTGAACAACAGAAAATGGACGAGGCAAATATCCTCGACCGCAGCGTCCGCAAGTTGAACCGCCGTCTGGTGGATTCGCAAGAGAATATCTCCACTAACGGCACGGGCAAGAAAGCGCAAGCACTGTGCGACCTGCTGAACGAAAGGCTGAAACGGAAGTGACATTTGAACTTGCATAAACAGAAGGGCGAGAACCCGCGCCGACATCCGTCGGCCTCGGTCATTCCCGAACTCCGTTCGCCTACCCGTAGCCTTTCCCGCCCTTTGTTTCTCCACATTTAGACATTACGCCGTCACGCCCGTCTGATATTCCCGGGTCGGCAGTTCGTAGACATACGACGGACTCTCTGCATAAAGTCCGTTTTCTGTCTGCGTCAGTTTCTGATAGGTGTCGGAGTTGTAGATGAACAAGGCATGGTCAATCTCATGGGACTCATTATTTGTCATTGTAGTATTCCTCGGCTTGAACCACAAGCACGGTAACGCGGTCGTCGTAGATGTCGTAGATGATGCGGTCATGGGCTGTGATGTGGCTCCTCCAGCGTGATAATCATCTGTGCCTGATTGGGAATGGAGGTCGTTGTTGCCATAATTATGTGCATTAAAGTGTTATAACGGATGCAAGTTTAGATAATACTTTTCGAGATTTTAAGCCTGCCGAGATGAAAATGTGAACAAATTGCCCCGAAAACTCAGAAATCAAGGCTCACATATGCTCAATCCTATCCTTTTACGTGCTCTAAGTCACAATTTATTTGTGGTCCTACAAGAATTCGTGTGGGTGAGAGTTCCCCATGAACGTGTCGGAAATCCGTCTCGAAATGAGGGATGAATGTCTCAGGAAAACAGTAAGAGTTTTCTCCCATTCTGGACGTCGGAACGCCACTTTTGCGCGGCTTCGACGCCAAAAATCTGCCGTCGGGACCTGCGGTGGAACGCTTTTTCCCCTCGAAAGTGCCACTTTTCTCCGACAAAAGTCACACAGGCGAGCGGCAAAAGTGCCACAGTCAGGACGCAAGTGTGGCACTTTTGACCTGCAAAAGTGCCACACTTGCAATTCAGAATTTAGAATTTAGAATTGTTTCAGCGGCTAAGTCGCTGCAAAGCAGCGACCTACGGAGAAGGTGGCTGGAAGGCGATATTTTCGCCCGCGTGCCGTTTTTCCCGCGCCGACGCGATTCTGGAGGTGGATACTTCTGTTAAAGTTTTCTAATTTGGGTTGGAGGCGTTGAGTTTTTGAGATATTGAGCCGTTGTGTTCTCCTGTTTGACATCTGCCCATTAGGCGGCAGACTCACCCACACGAAATCTCGGAGAACCTTATTTGTAATTTTGAAGCGATAATTTTATTGTATAACTTCAAATCATGTTGGCTTATGAGAGCAGTATGTGGCCTTGACGTGCAAAAAGATACGATTTATCTTTGTATTGTTGGTTTCATTCAGGCTAAACATAATAAGACGTATTTTGCGGGGGCAAAGGTACGAAGTCCTTGGCAACCGCAAAATACGCCGAAAATGGGATGGTTACACTTCTTCGGCTGATACTGGCGTGGTACGCCCCCCCCAAAAAAACGGAGCCTCAATTGTGAGACTCCGTTCTGATGATGTCTGGTAGGCGTCCCGACCGCAATTGTCGGCTTGCCTTGCTCCCATTTATTTCACAAGCACCTTTTTGCCGTCCACAATGTACAGCCCCTTCGTTGCCTTGCTGACGCGCACGCCCTGCAGGTTGTAGATGACCTGGTCGTTCTCGGCAGCGACAGCCCCTGCGGTGTTGATGCCTGTAGTGCCCATGGTGACGACTTTGGCCTCGCCGAAGCCGCCGCGACTGTTGGCGGCCCGGATGGTCAACTGGTCGTTACTGGTGGCCTCCACCTCAAACTGGCTGTCGGTGGTGATGCCCGCAAACTCGCCGTTCTTACAGATCATGTAGGCTGTAGCGCCATTGTTGGAGGGAGTCCAGGTTACGACACCGTCCGCATATGCGGCAGCGGGAGCCTCCAACTGAGTGGCCTGCTCTTGCGCGGTGGCAGCCCATGAACCTAACACCTTGTCGATGGTGTAGTTGCCCACCTCCTCTGCTTGGAGGATTGTCTGCAAAGTGGTGTTCTCCTTGGTGAAGGTGATGACGTTGGAGGCAGGCGTGATGTCGTTGCCATGGGCATCCTTGGTTCCGTACTCGCCAGCCTTGCTGTAGTCGCAGTTGATGCCGCTCAGGTTCCAGCGTGTTCCGATGAGTTTTGCGCCGCCATCCATCAGCGTCGTGTTGAGGAAGATACAGGTGGGATGGTCGCTCCATGCGCGTCCCCAGTTGTAGCTGTCGGCATTGTTTTCGACGACACACTCGTTGAACACGTACAACTCCGAGTTGGCCGTGAGGGTGGCACTGCTACGCTTCTCGTTGACTATCTTCATTTTGTTGAAGTATGCCTTGCCGTTACCGCACATATAGTCGACGGTGCCGTGCATCTCGCCGCCCTCGAAGTAGTACAGGCCGCCCACCTTGTGAGAATAGTAGGTGTCCTGGTGAGACAGGTGACGCACGTTCTTGTTGATGGTCTGCGTGCCCTGGTCGTGCAGTGTGGCGGCACGTCCGGTGCCGGCCTTGTAGTAGTCGAGTGCGTTCTGCAGCGTCAAGTCCTGCATATAGAGCCCCGTCGAGGTGTTGTTGAACAGGTCAGCCTTGCCCAGGCCCTCCAGTTCGATGGGGGGAGCGTTCTTGACGACGGTGTTCTCCATCGACTCGCCGATGAGCGACACATTGTTTCCGCTGATGCCGGTCAGCACAGCCTCGCCAAGATCGTAGGTGCCGTTGGGCAGGAATATCTTCGTGTCGGGCGTAGCGGCGGCGGCGTTCAGTGCCATGACAAGGCTGGCAGCGTCACCTGCGGGCACGATGTAGTAGCCCGACCGCTCGTCCTTTGTCAAGAAGTCTTTCACGTTATACACCACCACCTTGTGCAGGTACGCCTGTGATTGGAAGCGGAACTCCAGTTCTCCGTCCGGTCCTTCGTAGTTGACAACCGCCGTACCGCCGTCGACATCAGCCTTCGCAGGGATCTCGTTGCTGATGACGCCCCCCATGGTGTCAAATGCCGTGATGGTGGTGCCGTTGCCATACTGGCAGAGCGTGAGGACAATCTGTGCCATGCCGGTGACTTTGACCTTGAAGCTGCCTCCGGCCTCGAAGCTGAAGCCGTGGTTGTTGTAGTAGGATCCACCCTCCACACTGAAGTTCTCGTGGTCCTCGGGATAGAAGATGTTCGAGGTCAGGTCGTAGGTCTGTATGCAGCCCACCGTGGGAGCCTGCTCGATGTCGGTCACGCTGGCGTTGACGCTCACGTCGCCGTTGACGATGTCTATAGCCTTGACCTTCACCTTGTTGGCATATACCCAGCCGCGGAATTTCTGTCCCTCGGGAATGTTTAGCAGGCTTTCATACTCTGCGGGAACCTCGCCGATGGTGTCGCCCTCGAAGACCTTCTTCTCGCCCAGCTTGACGCCGTTCTGGTCCTTATAGGAGACGGTTACCTCCTGCACGTCGGTAGCCTCTGCCTTGAAGTATGACAGGTAGGCGATGGTGGCGAAGGTCAGCGTGGTTGGCTCGCCGGCGTAGATATAGGTGACGGCGCCCGGCTCGTCGTAGCCGTAGCAGCCGGCGTCCTTCTGGTTGAAGGTGGCCAGCGTCTCGCCCTCTGTGTTCTTGACGGTGAAGGTTCCGCCGTAGCGGCATCCGCTGATGGTGAACTTCACGGTGCCGTCAACGTGTACGCTGATTGCGGCGTTCTGGTAGCCGTGCTGCGCGTCGTGGAATGTTCCGCTGAAGGTGACGCCGGTGGGCAGGCCCTCGCCCGTGTATCCGTCGGCTGAAAGCGTGGCTACGGGTATCTCGAAGTCCGTGAAGGTGCGCGGTACAAACTGCTTGAAGACAACCTTCGAGAGTACGCCCTCAGAACCCGTCTTGCGCTCAATCCAGATGCCCGTCACGTCGGCGGCAATCTCGATGCTGCCTGTGCCCGGGCTCTCGCTGACGGCCACCTCGCCGATGAGGTCTCCCTTGGCACCGTTGGCGCCGTCGGCCCCTGTGCAGGTGTAGACATTGACAGCGTATGCGCTGTTGTTCTTACGGTTGCCGAAGGTTAGTGTCAGCGTGCCTGCCACGGCAGGCTTGGCGAAGTAGGCATAGCCGGAAGAGTTGAGTTTGACGCCTTTCATGCCGTTGTTGGTGCCCGCAGCGTCATTGACGTTGGCGGCATAGTACAGTCCGTTGTCCGGGCTGCCGGTAGGAGCGGCCTCGGTGTAGTCCCACACCAGGCTGACCGGGCCGCCCGTGGGGTCCTGCCCGTCGCCGCCGGGCTGCTCGCCGGGGGTCTCCGAGCTGTCGGGCGTAAACGACACATACGACACGGTGAGGGCACTTGTGCCGGCAATGGTGACGTCGCCGGCGGGTACTGCAATGGCGTCCGTGGTGACGTTCAGTTGTGCGGCATACGGTGCTTCTTCGCTGTTGTTCTCGCGGGAAGCCCAGTATTCAGTCTGCTCGCCGTTGACTACGAGGTAGCGCTTGACGGCAGTCTGCGAGGCGCTGGAACCGGTGTCGGAGAACTTGACGACAATCTTGCCGGCCACGGCGGCCTTGAAGTGCAGGGTTCCGTTCTGTGCAAACTTCTTGCTGTTGCTCCTGAACGGATACTCGCCAGTGAAGGCCAGTGCGTCGGCCTTGAACGTCTCGGCGAAGGTCAGCTCCGCGATGTTGGCGTAAATCTGCTCCGTGTTCAGTGCATCCCCCTCGTATTTGAGGTCGCCGGAATGGTCGGCCGACAGGGTCACGTCATTGGAGAAGTTCCATGTGGTGGCCTCGCTGACGGGTGTCAGCTCTGTCACGGCTTGTCTGCCTGCCTGTACTGCGAATGTGGCGACAGCCACAAGAGCCGCCATTAGTAAAGATAACTTTTTCTTCATAAGCGTTTGTTTGAGTTAATATTGTTGTGTAGTGTTATTAATTAGGTGTAGAGAGCCCTTGCAAAGTTACGAAGAAAATGTGAGAAGGGCCTATGCGGGGTGGCTAATTTGACGCTGTGGAGTGGCATACTCGGCATCGTCGCGAGAACAGTTGGGAGCCTACAGGAACGCAGCAATCTCTTCCATCGGGCGGCGTGGCGGACGTGTGGGCTGTTCGGCGCGGTGTCCGACAGCGATGACGGCGGTCACGGTTTCCTCTTCAGGGATGTTCATCGTTTGCCGCAGTGCGTCGGCGTCGCGTATGCCTATGACCAGCGTGTCGAGGCCTATTTCGCTGGCCTTCAGCTGCAGCAGCATACTCTGCGCGCCAGCGTCGAAGCACCCCCATCCGTTGCCCAGTTCGTTGTCGGCCTCCACCTTGCTTTTGTCTGCTGTGCCGTCGGCCAGCCGAGGGTGGGAGAATCCCACACAGTCGCGCACGAAAGTCATCACGACGAGGGCTCCAACGCCTTCGGTTTTGGCGTAGTTGCTGCCCAGCAGGCACTTGCGCGTGGCTTCTACGGCTTCGGGTGTCGAGGCCACGTGATAGCGTGTGGCCTGTCGGTTCTTCCACGAGGGTGCCATCTGTGCGCAGCGGACGAGCTGTTCCAGTTGCTCTCGTGTCACGGCTTTGGCAGAGTCATACTTGCGTATGCTCTGCCTTTTCTCTGTCAATTCGTTGAGTGTGGACATGGTTGTGAGTTGTTGAAATGCTATGCAAAAGCCACTGTGAGTCCCGCCATGACGATGCTGACCATCGACATCAGTTTGATGAGTATGTTCAGCGAGGGGCCGCTGGTGTCCTTGAAGGGGTCTCCCACGGTGTCTCCCACGATGGTGGCCTTGTGTGCAAACGAGCCTTTGCCGCCGAAGTTGCCTTCCTCCACCATCTTCTTGGCGTTGTCCCAGGCTCCGCCGGCGTTGGCCATGAAGACGGCCAGGGTGAAGCTAGCCGCCAGTCCGCCCACGAGCAGCCCCAGCACACCCGCCACGCCCAGCGCCAGGCCCACGACGATGGGGATGATGATGGCCAGGACGGAGGGCAGTATCATCTCGCGCTGTGCGGCGCGGGTGGAGATCTCCACGCACGAGCCGTAGTCGGGCGAAGCCTTGCCTTCGAGGATGCCCTTGATTTCGCGGAACTGGCGGCGCACCTCCTCCACCATCTTCTGTGCGGCGCGGCCCACGGCCTCCATCGTGAGTCCGCAGAACAGGAAGGCTGCCATCGCGCCGACGAAGGCTCCCACCAGCACCTTCGGGTTCATCAGGTTCACTTGGAAGAACTCCATGAAGTCGGGCATCGTGGCCGTCTCGGGGTCAAACACCTGCTGCGTCAGCGGATGGATGAACTCTCGTCCGCCCTCCACAGCCCTCACCATGGCAATCTTGATTTCCTCCACATAAGAGGCCAGCAGGGCCAGGGCGGTCAGGGCTGCCGAGCCGATGGCAAAGCCCTTGCCTGTGGCGGCGGTGGTGTTGCCCAGCGCGTCCAGCGCGTCTGTGCGCTGGCGCACTTCCGGCCCCAGTTCGCTCATCTCCGCGTTGCCGCCCGCATTGTCGGCAATGGGGCCGTAGGCGTCGGTGGCCAGCGTGATGCCCAAGGTGGAGAGCATACCCACGGCGGCGATGCCGATGCCGTAGAGGCCGTGGGCCATCGACGAGGCGCTCATCGTCAGGTCGAAGCCGTTGGCGCACATATAGCTCAGCATGATGGCCACGCCGATGGTCAGCACCGGGATGCAGGTGGACATCATGCCCGTTCCGATGCCTTTGATGATGACGGTGGCCGCGCCCGTGAGCCCCGCCTCGCTGATGCGCTGCGTCGGCTTGTAGCTGTGCGAGGTGTAGTATTCGGTGGCTTGGCCGATGATGACGCCCGCAGCCAGGCCCGTGATGACCGAGAAGGAGAGGCCCAGCCAGTTGTCGATGCCCAAGGCGTATAGTATAATAAAGGTGGCGGCGGCGATGAGCAGTGCCGAGACATTGGTGCCCAGCGAGAGCGAGTGGAGCAGGGCCTTCATGGTGGCGCCCTCCTTGGTGCGCACCAGATAGATGCCGAGGATGCTGAGGAACACGCCGACAGCGGCTATCAGCATGGGTGCGATGACGGCTTTGAGCTGCATCTCGCCCGACGCAGCGAAGGCTGTGGCGCCCAGGGCGGCTGTGGAGAGGATGCTGCCGCAGTAGCTCTCATACAGGTCTGCGCCCATGCCGGCCACGTCGCCCACGTTGTCGCCCACGTTGTCGGCGATGGTGGCGGGGTTGCGCGGGTCGTCCTCGGGGATGTCGGCCTCCACCTTTCCCACGATGTCGGCGCCCACGTCGGCGGCCTTGGTGTAGATGCCGCCGCCCACGCGGGCGAAGAGGGCCTGCGTGGAGGCGCCCATGCCGAAGGTCAGCATGGTGGTAGTGATGGTGACGAGGGCCATGCGGTCGCCGCTGTAGAACTGGCTGAGCACGAGAAACCACACGGCGATGTCGAGCAGGCCCAGTCCGACGACCGTCAGGCCCATCACGGCTCCCGACCGAAAGGCGATGCGCAGCCCTCCGTCAAGGCTCTTCTGTGCGGCGTGGGCTGTGCGAGCCGAAGCGTAGGTGGCCGTCCTCATGCCGAAAAATCCAGCCAGGCCCGAGAAGAAGCCTCCCGTCAGGAAGGCGAAGGGCACCCACGCGTTCTGCACCTTCAGCACGTAGGCCATGAAGGAGAACACGACGGCCAGCACCACGAAGACGATGCCGACCACGCGGTACTGCTGTTTCAGGTAGGCCATGGCGCCTCGGCGCACGTGTCCGGCAATCTCACGCATACGCGGCGTGCCCTCGTCGGCTGCCATCATCTGGCGGAAGAAGGCCCACGCCATCGACAGGGCTGCGACCGAGGCTATCGGTACGAGCCAGAAAGCATAGGGAATGTTCATGTCAAGTCTAAAGTGTTTTTATCGTTATTGTAGGGTTGGAAAAGTTGAGTCGCGTCGTGTCCGCCATTCACCAACGGCGTTGCAAATGTACGACAATTCTGCGTTTTGCCCAAACATCTTGCCTCTTTTCTTGCGAAAGATTTGGAGGTTTCCAAAAAGTTCCACTGCTGGAAAGGTGACATGCAGGATGACACGTGCCTGACCCGGATTGTTCATGGTGGCCGCGTTTTTTTTGCAATGCTCTCGTTTTTGCGTAACTTTGGCTTCGCCGAACTTCTTGGGCAAGCCAAGCGGCAGAGCCGAGTCCTCGCACTCGGCAATGCAAAATGAAAAACTGGCGTTTTTCTTTTGCATTGCTCTCGTTTTTCCGTAACGACACAGGGCTTCGTGGTTTCAAGGAACGAGAAACTATGAAGCCCTGTTGTACTTTATGCAACAGGGCCACATTAGTATTATAGGGTAAAATGTGAACGGGGCTTTTTATGCAAGTTCGGTTGTAGACAACGTATGTTATCCCTCCTTTGCTTCCAAGAAGTGCCAAGATATCCTTTGAATGTATGCCGTAGGGTTTGCATTCTGAGGCAACGTGCTGTCTGTACCGGTTTTCTGCAAGCACCGGGCATGGTATTCCCTGTCCGTGACTTTTACATTCCGGACACGTTTGTGGCCATATTCCTCACCGTGCGCCCATCCTGTCGGCGTACGTATCCATCCTGTCGGGCGACCTTATCCTTGGCACGACGGCAATGGTGACGACGCAGGCCTTTTTGCATTCCTGGCATAGTCCTATGGGAATGCCCCTTTCCTCTGCCATCGTCCGCCAGTTTCTGCGTTCCGTCCCCTTCCTCTGGAGTGGTTGCGCCCCGAGTTGCTGCTGCATCCGTGCGAGCGTGTCCCTGTTGGAGGGTGCGAGGAATCCGTAGTGGCGTATGCGGAAGAATCCCCTTGGCAGCACGTGCGTGGCATAGCGCCTGAGGAACTCCACGCCGTCGAGCGTCATGAGCTTCTTCGTGCCGCCGTCACGGTAGTCCTTCCACTCGAAGGTGACCTCGCCATCGGTCACGTCCTGTATGCGCCTGTCGCTGATGGCCACACGGTAGGCGTACCGGGCGATGTACTCCAAGGTGTGCTCCACGCCGCAGGAGGGTTCCTTGGCATAGACGACCCACTTCTGCGTGAA
>Ga0310697_10007503_pt1 | contig 10268 bp, 6 predicted proteins | sample 172DNAGHGlowgp2_FD_203883 | JGI IMG/M metagenome (GOLD analysis project Ga0310697, IMG submission 203883) | Sheep rumen microbial communities from Palmerston North, Manawatu-Wanganui, New Zealand - 1728 DNA GHGlow gp2 (v2) (version 2) | ecosystem: Host-associated > Mammals > Digestive system >...
CATTAATCCTTGACTTCTTTGCAGGTTCAGGTACAACACTTCATGCTGTCAACCTCTTGAACAAAGAAGATGGGGGCCATCGCCGTTGCATTATGGTTACAAACAATGAGATTGGTGAGAAGAAGGAAAAAGAATTAATTCTACAAGGAATTCGCCCAGGAGATGAAGAATGGGAGAAATGGGGTATCGCTCGTTTTGTAAACTGGCCAAGGACAGAGTGTTCAATTAAGGGCGTTAATGTTAACGGAAATCTTGTTGATGGTGACTATATTACATCTAAAATGGAAAACCAAAAGAGTGACCGTAAGTTCGTTCAAATAAACTTTCTGCCATATACTCTATCACTGAAACAAAAAAAAGCATTGGTGTCGTTTATCAACAAACAGAAGGCCGTCAAGATACCTTCAATATCTGAAGATACAGACTTCCTAGTAGCAGAAGATGATGATTCTTGCAATGCGAGCATATTATTTAACATTACTGCTATTGATGATTGGAAAGATGCGCTTGAAGGACATGACGAAATAACTGATTTCTATATTGTAACTCAGAAAGATTCATTATTCCGTCAGATTAAGACTGAGATAAGTGATTTGATGGGGCCAATTGAAGAGTCTGTACCTGTAACTATACCAATGAAGGACGGCTTCAAAGCTAATGCGATATATTTCAAGTTAGGCTTCCTCGACAAAACTTCTGTGGCTTTAGGGTGCCAGTTTAAGGAGCTGCTTCCTATACTATGGATGAAAGCTGGAGCCAGAGGCGAATGTCCGACGATAGATGGTGAGGAATTGCCGAAGATGCTCATCTGTGAGAAGAACCATTTCGCTGTACTTATCGACGAGAATGCCTATCCTCAATTTGAAAAGAAGATGAATGAGACGAATGGTATAGATGTGGTCTATATCATTACTGATTCTGATAGTGGATATAAAGAGATGGCACAAGAACTCCATGTTGAAACCACCTATCAGCTCTATCGTGATTATCTTGACAACTTCAGAATAAACAACGTAAGATAAAACAATAACAATATGAAGGTAACTTTATTTCCCTTCCAGCAAAGAGCCGTGAATCAACTGCGAGTAAACCTTGCAGAATCATTGGGCGGTTATTATCGTACACATACGCCTCAGATAGTATCCTTTACTGCTCCAACAGGAGCTGGTAAGACGATCATTATGTCATCGCTTATTGAGGAGGTGTACTTCGGTAATGAGTTGTATGTGGAACAGCCTAATGCTATCTTCCTGTGGATTTCTGATTCACCAGAACTAAACGAGCAGTCAAAGCAGAAGATAGATTTGAAGGCAGACCGCATTACTTTGCAACAGACTGTGACCATCGAAGAATCCAGCTTTGACAAGGAGATGTTGGAGGATGGCCATATCTATTTCCTGAATACACAGAAGTTGAGTAAGTCATCGAACTTGACAAAGCATAGCGATACGCGCCAGTATACAATTTGGGATACGTTACGCAATACTATAGCAGAGAAATCAGACCGTCTATATGTGATTATCGATGAAGCCCATCGTGGAATGCAGGGGCGTGAAGCCAGCAAGGCTACGACCATCATGCAGAAGTTTATTCTTGGTAGTGATAATGACAATTTGCAGCCCATGCCTGTAGTTATCGGTATGTCAGCAACCATTCAGCGTTTCAATGCGTTGGCAGGCAATTCCACTTCTACTCTTCGGAAGGTGGATGTCTTGGCTGATGAGGTGCGCAGTTCTGGCCTTTTGAAAGATGTCATCACAGTAAACTATCCTGAAGAAGGGGCTGGTATCAATAAGATGGCCATCCTTCAGGCTGCTACCGATGAATGGATGGACAAGGTGAACCATTGGCACCAATATTGTTATGAACAGCATTATGCTTACGTCAATCCTGTGTTCATTGTGCAAGTAGAAAAATCTACCCATAGCAGTAGATATTCTGATACTGAGTTAGATGAATGTCTGCGAGTTATCGAAAAGCGCTCGAATCTGATGTTTAAGGATGGTGAAGTAGTGCATACCTTTGGAGATCCAAAGTCGACCATCACCATCAATAATCGTTCTGTTCAGTACCGTGAGCCATCAGCCATTGCAGATGACAGAAACATCAAGGTTGTTTTCTTCAAGGAGAATCTAAGCACTGGATGGGATTGTCCAAGAGCAGAATGCATGATGTCATTCCGCAAGGCTGATGACTATACTAATATTGCACAGTTGCTTGGCAGAATGATACGTACACCAATGCAGATGCACATTAATGTAGATGATACGCTGAACAATGTACATCTTTTCTTACCAGAATTCAACAAGAGTAATGTAGATAAAGTAATAGCCGAATTACAAAAGGGTGAAGGAGGTGAGATACCAGTTGAAGTGAATGCTGACGAGATTGGTTCTTCTTCGAATCAGTATTTGACCATATCTCCATATGAAGTTATTGAGGAAGAGATAGAGGTTCCTGCTACAGGAGATGCAAATACGCCAGAGATATCAGCTGCTCAGGAAATAGGTACTGTTATTGCAACGCCAGAGCAAGAAACCTCTGAGACTGTAGATTCCAATTCTGGACAAGAGTCTGCACCACAATTCACAACGATTGTGACTCCAACGATAACTACTACTCAGCCTCCCGCTGAAGATATAGTGTTGACACCAGAAATTGTTAAAATAAAAAGAAAGGTTCGTCGTCCTGTAACTGATGGTATCAATCGCTCAGAGGTGATGAAGGCAATAAATGATTGTGGTCTTTTGTCATATGATATCCGTGCAGTAAGAATCAACAAGAACTATCTTAGTTCTTTGTTTGCATTCTGTCGTTTCTTGTCTCAGTTTGGATTGAACGATTCAAAGATGGGAGATGTCAAGAGAGAGATAATACGGAGAATTCGAACTTATGCTGAAGAATTGCGTTCATCTGGCAAGTATGAGGAATTATCTAAGAAAGTAATGGAATTCAAACTTGCTTCTGAAGCATTTGACATTTATGGCATAAGAATATTAGAAAGTGGTAATACTCCTCTATTTTCATCCACAGATACAGATCTTGACCGTCAAATGCATTTGGCTGAAACGAAATTCTGTAGTGAAGGTATTGGAAATCTTTATGGCCAAATCTATTATAACCCAAACGATGAAAATGAGTATAAGATTGATGTCATTTTATTTGTTGTCAATGAGGCTAATATCAATACACTTAAAGATTGGGCTAAAGAAGAATACCACAACCTGATTGATACGTATCGACGTAAAGTAACCAGCCTCGATGAACGAGGACAGAAACGTTTTAACTCCATTGTGTCTGATGGTGATGAAGTCAGCGAACATAACTTCCGTTTGCCTGAAAACATCAATGTTTCATTGGAGCAAAATGGCCAGAAATACAAGAAGCACCTTTTTGTTGATGATAAATGTGAAGCCACATTTAATCTAAATGGATGGGAAAAGAAACTTCTTGAGGAGGAGATGAAACGTGACGATTTCGTATGCTGGCTTCGTAATCCGCCTCGTAAACCTTGGGCGCTTTGTATGCCATATGAGCAGAATGGTCAGATGCATGGTATGTATCCCGATTTCATTGTGATACGTAAAGATGAAGATGGTTATATTATCGATATTCTAGAACCACATGATCAATCGCGAACAGACAACCTGCCTAAAGCAATTGGATTGGCAAAATATGCAGCCAAAAATCCTGGAGCAGGAAGAATTCAGTTGATTCATTTAGAGGGCGGCGAGTTGAAGAGAATAGATCTCTCAAAGAAAGCAACTCGCGATAGGGTATTGTTTGCAGCATCTGATTACGAATTAAACAATATATTCAGAGACTACTCAATTTAGTAATAACCCAATAACAAATAACAATTATGAGAGCAGAAACACCAGGTATTACCAATGTATTTCAGAGATCTACTATTCTGAGAATACCATTCTTCCAGCGTCAATATGTATGGGGACAGGATATGTGGGACAGATTCCTTACGGATATGGATTCCCTTGTCGGGGCAAGAACTAAGTATTTTCTGGGTTCTCTTATCTTTAAAGAAGAAGAGGTCAAAGACGAGGAAGCAATGTGTGGAGTTAACACAAAATATTCCGTTATTGATGGTCAACAGCGTCTTACAACATTGTCTCTGTATTTGAAAGCATTACATTCTTTGATAGCAGACGATACTACTTGGAACAATTTTAAAGCTACATTCTTTATTCAGAATGGGCAAAATACACCAGTGCTGTCACATAGCATTAACGATCGACCGGCATATCAAGAGGTGATGTGGGGAAATCCACTTGATGCTTACGAGGACAAGCGTGTTGTTAAGGCCTATCATTACTTTTATGATGAGTTAAAAAAGAAAGATAATAAACGAGAATTGCTAATGGCAGTATATGCTCGCATCAAGTTCGTAACCATTATTCTTGATGGACAAGATGATGAGCAGCAGATATTTGATACCATCAATTCGCTTGGTGTTGATCTGACCATAGATGAACTCATGAAGAATTTCCTATATGAGATTGAAGACGAAGATGCATATAGGCAAAACTGGAAACCAGCATTTGATGATAATGAAGTAAGAAAATTTTGGGGAACTGACGATGCTGCAAGAAAACAAGCTGCTACAGATGAGAACAAAACTATCACTAACTTCTTCTTTGATTTTGTACGCATAAAAATGTGGGATTATAGGGATGAGAAAGGATTCGATAGAAAGGTATTTACTCAGAAAAATCATATCTTCAATACATGTAAGGCATTTGTTGAAGTATTCCATGCTGATAAACAAGAATTGGCCAACGAAATTATTGAGTACTCAAAGTTATACCATAAGTACTTTAATAAGAAAAACTTGGATGATCGAATTCCGATGAATTCTTGTATTGAGAGAGTGGCTTGCATTGCAATGGCAAGTGTTCCTTCCATTACACCATATTTGCTATATGTCTTGAAAAATGTTTCAGAACTTGCTGAAAGAAACAAGATATTTGGCTATATAGAAAAATATCTTGTAAGAAGAATGGTCTGCTTCTCTGCTGACCAAAATAAAAACTACGTTGAGTTCTTTGGTGAAACGCTGACAGGCAACAGAATTGGTAGTTATGATAAACTTAAATCATATATTGAGAACATTGATGATTCAAGAAATCAGCGTATGCCTTCTGATGAAGAGATAAGACTGAGTATTCATCAAAGAACTTATGGTAGTGATGATTTGTTACCTCGTCTGTTCTTCTATTTACAGGAGACAGCGAATAGATTTATGCCAAATATGGGAGGCTATAATTATTTCTTTGCAGAGACTATCATACCAAAGAGAGCTAAAGCTAATGAGGCCAATTATCCTCCACATGCAGATGATACGCTGGAGCAACAACGTCAGACGCGTATCAAATCATTAGGTAACTACATTTTACTTCACCAGCCTTATTATCCAAATATTACTGATGAAGAAGTAAGAAAAGATGAACGCAAGAAGTTTGAAAAAGAAGTCAAGAAACATTCTAATGAAAAATGGGTTGATAAACAACAGGCATTGGTAGCATCATCACAAAATGTTGTTTGTTCTAATTGGCTAACGACAAGACGTTCATGGGAAGAATCAGATATTGATGATCGTAATCGTTCATTAGTTCAAGTAATAAGTCAAGTTTGGCAATAATATTTCAAAGGGTGTGTTGCAACACACCCTTTGAACTTATTTGTTTTTCTATGATTATTAATCAAAAGCAAACTAACGGTTGCGACAAAACGAGTCGCGTTTATAGCAATATGTTCAACGTGTTGCAGGAAGTGATGGAAGATGATAGTAAGCTGAAAGAACTTTCACCACTCGACTTTTCTGCTTTGGGCATGTATATTGGTAAGTTCGTAGAGCAGGAGATAAATAGCTCTGTAGTCCAGATTATGCGAGCATTCTGTGGAATTGACATGCCTAAGTATTATTGTAAACGATATCCAGGGTTTGATATTGATACAGATGTAGAAAGTCGTAATAAAAAGATTCGTTTGAACGAGCAGAAACCAAATGGAGATAGGACTTCATTGAAGTCGATTTCGTTAGGAGATGCTTATTATTCGCTTGAGCAGTTAAAAGAAGAGGATGACGAGGGATTTTTCAACGTCTATCCTTGGCTTAGCGATAAGATTTTTCTTGAGGCATGGCGTAACTTGTTCACGTTCCGTAATAAAATGGCACATATTGGCGAAATCATTGATGCTGACACGTTGAAGGAGAACTATGAGCACTTTCTAAGATTTTTAAGATATATGCCAGACATATTGAAGGCAAAAAAGGAATTGGCTCCAGATGAATATATAGAATCGCTGCCTACGCCTGAAAAAGAAAAGAAAGTGACGAGTCCTTATGTTATTTCTGATAATCCTCCCAACGACAAACCATTTGCATCCAAAGAAGCAGCTCTTCGTTATGATGAGTTATTAAAGACGAGGGATAATGAGTATGAATTGCCTTCTGAGGCATACGACATATGGGATAAGTATAATTGGGATGCCATCATTTTTAAAGATGAGAGAGGTAAAAAAGGTTTGAAAGATTGTCGCGAAAATATTCTCGTGCCTGCAAAATATGACGGTTTTGGTTTTATTCCCAAACCATTTGTTGTTAATCGCAAGTCGGTTAACGCCGTTCGCGATGGAAAATATGTCCTTGTGGCGTTGGATGGTTCTGGTAAGGAACTAACAAATGAATATGATGAAATAAGACTAGCAACATACTACCATTTGGGGTCACCATACGTCTATCGAAAAAATGGTATGCAGGCTTGGGGCTTTATGAATACAGCTGGCATTGAAATATGTGAAAACATCATTGATCACTATTATTGGGGGCAAAATAGCATGTGGTACGATAGTGGCGATATGATGGGTTATTGGCAGTTTGGCATCATATTCTTACCACCAATATATGACAACATAGAGATGCCTGGAGAACCAGAAGACCCATTGGTATTCACACTCAATGGCGTTCAAGGGTATGTGAGGCAAGATGGAACTTTTCTTCCACTGTCTGAATTTAAAAAGATGGAGGAGGAAGATGAGGACAGCATCATCTGGGATTTCATTTGCGAGCAATATGATATAGACTTATAATAGAAACAATTATGAAACGACATAGAAGTTTTGAGTTGTCTTCAGCCAAAGTCTTAGAAGGCATGGGGTATGTAAACATTGATGTCACCCGTGGCGTTGCCGATTGGGGGGCAGATGTGTTTTGCGAAAAAGACGGCATAAAATATGTTGGTCAAGTGAAAATGTATGGAACATCCAAAACAAAAATATCACGTAAGGATGTAATGGAATTATATGGTGTGATGGCATACTTTGACTGTCAGGGGGCTTTTTTCTTATACAGTGGGAAGAGGACAGCTGAAGCTATGATGGCTGCGGAGAAGCTGGGCATAGCATGGTATGAAGTAAATCATATGGATCTGGACGAGAGATTGGAGGAGGATGTTATGCCTGGGGAGGTGACGATAGATTATGTGTGGGAGAAGTTTATCAGACCGATGGAGGGCTCGATATTCCTAAACACTCAGGGGTTTGCGAATTGTGTGATAGAGGTGACGGATGCCTATATACTCAAGGAATCGGAGAAGGGGAATAGGACGAAAGTTAAGAAGGATTGGTTTAAGTGGATTATTGACAGAATTCGTCATTATGGCTTTGCAGAAGCAATTGACCTCAGAAATGAATTCCATACCCAAGCTTCGTCTTTTGTCACCCTAATCTTTGCTCAGATACCAATATTTAAGGTTACATATAACCCTCGACGCATTGAGTTCAATAATAAAAACATAGGAAAAGGGAATGGATGAATAGCAGATTTCCTGATGGTGAATATAAAAACAGAGGCGATAAGGTATGAACAACGAAATACAATTCATATTATATCATCTGCCTGACGAAGAAGGGAAGGTACAGGTGGTGATCAAGGATGAAACTATCTGGGCTACTCAGAAAGCGATGGCTCAGTTGTTTGGGGTGGACAAATCAGGTATTAGTCGTCATATTGCCAACATTTTCAAAGATGGAGAATTGCGGCAAGAAACGACGGTTGCAAAAATTGCAACTGTCGTAAACAGAGGAATAAGAGGCACGGTTGAAGAACCTGTAGATTTTTATAATCTTGATATGATTATTGCCGTCGGTTATCGTGTGTCATCAGCTCGCGCCACAAAATTTCGCATCTGGGCGACGAAGATTCTGAACGAATTTATCCGCAAGGGATTTGTGCTGGACGACGAACGACTGAAGCAGGGAAAGGCTGTTTTTGGTAAGGACTACTTCAGAGAATTACTGGAGAGGGTTCGCAGTATTCGGGCAAGCGAGCGGCGCATCTGGCAACAGATAACAGACATCTATGCAGAATGCTCGTTCGACTATGACAGGAACTCACCCACAACGAGAGAGTTCTACCAAATGGTGCAGAACCGATTCCACTACGCCATCACTGGACAGACGGCTCCAGAGATTATATACACAAGGGCTGACCATAACAAGGAGCACATGGGGCTACAGACGTGGAAGAATGCCCCTGACGGAAGGGTGTTGCTGAGTGACACGAAAGTGGCTAAGAACTATCTGCCAGAGAAAGAGATCAGGCAGTTGGAACGGGCCGTAACGGGCTACTTTGACTATATCGAGGACTTGATAGAACGCGAGAATGCCTTCAACATGGAACAGTTTGCTGCATCGGTGAATGAGTTCCTGACTTTCCGCAGATATGCTCTGCTGCCCGACAAAGGAAAGATTTCACGCGAGGAGGCTGACAGAAAGGCTGAGGAGGAATACAAACTGTTTAACCCAAAACAGAAAATCGACTCTGACTTTGACAAGGAAATACGTGGTTTGTTTGACAATAAAGATGAATGAAATTAGCAACCAAATAGTTTCGTGAAGAACCAAGATATTTTGGATGCCTTCTCGTTTCTTTTAACGAGGAGGCATCTTTTTTGTAGCCACATGTATCACATACCCACCAAGACCAATTGTCGGGTAATTCTCGTCCACAACACATACAGGGAATAAACATAAGCAATTATTGTTATAGTTTTTAATGATACAAAAATACGAAAAAACATTGGAATAAGCAAAAAAAAGAAGAAAAAATAGCAACTTGACTAAGATATTTCGTAACTTTGCAACAATTAATGTGTTTACACTTCATATTTTAATGGTATTTGCTTATGACTATTGTTGAGTGTGTTAACGAGAAGACTGCTTTGAACCTGAATCCTTTTCAGGTGTTTGTGTTCTTGAACGAAAAGACCAAAAGATTCGAGAAACGGCTGAGATTATTAGCAGATCGTCAGTGTTCGTTTCATTTTGTTTTTGTTGACGATGATCCCCGTTCACATGTACAGGTGCATTTGCCGGAAACGGTGGATTTCCAGCTTTACACGCTTGTCATGAATTCGGATATTGTGGCCAGAGTGATGCCCAAATGGGCTGGAGACTACCGCTATCTGACCGAAGTGCTGCCTTCAACGGATGATTGGGGCACAATAGAAAAGGCAATCAAGAATGTAACCAGAAAACTGAGAGACGAACAATATGACAGTAAGGCCAACACGCTCAGGCGCTATTTCCAATATGGAAATGCCCCTTTTGTTGACTTTCTGAGTGATGTCTTTCAAGGCGACCTCCAACAGGTGGTCATCATGTCGTCTTACTATACTCACATGCACTGCACAGGAGATGTCAGGCGGGCAGAACAGTTTGCCTATAAGTTCTTTGAGAAATTGAACGAAGACCAGCTCAGCACCATCAACCAAATGATGAAGGAAACGCTGGACTATGCCAGTGAGGAAGATTCCCTTTTGCTCCTGGATGACTTTATACACTACCAGAGCGAGCAGGAAACATACGACGACCATTATATAACGAAACCAACATTCAAAATAGTCATATCGCCACAAGACAGGAAACCAAGCGAGGCTGAGGGTCGTTTTGCCATTACTATCGTCACAGACGGAGGAGAGCAGCACAATTTGATTTTCCCACATAAAGGGGCCAAGATGGTTTACCTGTTGACGCTGCTTTGCCAGACCAAAATAGGCGGGCTGCCAACCAATTATTTCAAAACTGACGAGTCATTGAAAATCATCGGCAAAATCTACGACAAGCTTTATAGTGTAGGCGGAATGGAATGGGCAAAGAAACTGGGTGACAAGATTCACAATATCACCATGTACAGAACTCATGCCAGCGAAAGTATCAAAGAAGATGAGTGGATGGGAAAAGGCATCGCC
>Ga0310697_10007504_pt1 | contig 10268 bp, 21 predicted proteins | sample 172DNAGHGlowgp2_FD_203883 | JGI IMG/M metagenome (GOLD analysis project Ga0310697, IMG submission 203883) | Sheep rumen microbial communities from Palmerston North, Manawatu-Wanganui, New Zealand - 1728 DNA GHGlow gp2 (v2) (version 2) | ecosystem: Host-associated > Mammals > Digestive system >...
TAACTGTCGTTGGTACGATGTATATGCTCATATACAGTACCTTGGCGCAGTTCGGTACTAATGCGGTTCTTGTAATGACGAGTCAGCCCTATATAGACGGAATTACTTTCTATGAAATGCCATTTATATATCACCCATATGGGTTCGTTTCGAATATCGCCTTCAATATTGCTCATAATATACCCTAGACCCCCAGGCCCCCCAAAAACTTTTCGGCCTATTTTCATAATTAGTTTATAAAATTATTTTTTGTTTTTTGTTACTGGATATAATATTTACTTTTTCAACTCGTTTGATCGAGACCCCTTGTCCCCGCTGGTTCCCCTGGTCGCACGTAGTTGCATGGTTGGGAAGGAGCCGGGGTAAACAAGAGACACTTATTACTGCTCATATGTACCCTACGGCGATTTAGCCTAGACTAACTTAGCCCCAGCTAACTGCCCTAGCCGATACGCACCCAGGCAGACAACGAGCATAGTCTATGGGCAGTGTTCCCCTTACGGCGTTCCATACTGACTGAACTCGGTCGGGGCTGACTGCCACGCCTATCCAACCTATACAGCCAAACGGCTGACACCACAACACTCAACAGAAGGAAGTATTATGACTGACTACTCTCAATTTGAAGACGATACCGAAATCACTGACTTGTTTGACGACTTCGCTAACTGCGAAGTGCACGCTGTAAGTCCGTGGTACGAATCGGAAGACTGCTTTGAAATCAAAGCAAAAGAGCGTGAGCTTGAGCTCAACGCTTAACACTAGGGGCTTATGCCCCTTTATCTTGACCCTACGGCGTTTCGGACTGACTGAAATCGGTCGGGGCTGACCGCTAGGGTTATCCTATCTATGTCAAGAGCCGAATGGTTCGGCTCAAGACGAAACAACCCACCAAACAAGGAAGGTCTTATGACTATCTTCAAACCCAATACCACTCTTCTCGCTAAGCTCGCCAATTCCTTTGCCTCGTTCCACTACGATGCAGATGTGGAAGTGGTGCAGAAAGCACGCTATCCGAAGGGTGCTGATGAACTAAACGCCTTCTTGTCCGCTATGGCGAAGGCAAATGTTGAACCGCTCGCCAAGGGAACGATTAACCCCTATGGGGTTATCCACAAGACTAGCGACTATGTCGTGTCGGTCGGAGCAAAACTCAGCTATGTTCGCAAGAATGAGAACATAATGAAACGCGGTGGCGTCACTGGCACTTACACGCCAGACCACAGCAATCGTGGAATGTTCCCCGTCTATAGCGAGTTGCTCTATGTGAGCAATGACTTGAGTACTATGTACTTCACAGTCTATCAAGCTTCGGTTGCCAAGACTGTATGGACGGCTGACGGCAAGAATGTCAAAAAAGAAAATGTTGTCCAACTCATTAAGGACACAAAGCCGTTTAACTCTATGTGCGGAGTGAAAAATAAATCTGATATTTGCGATATTGATGGAAACATCATATATCAGCAGAATGAAGATGGCACTCTCCGCTTGGACGCAGACGGAAATCCGATGACGATGGAAACCGCACAAATTCGCCGAGTGAAGTTGGAAAATGCCGATGTTCGTATCAAGGGACAAAAAATTAACTTTGTTACCGATGAACCTTGGGACTTGGCTGAGTTGGCACAAATTAGAGATGCCTACTACGCCCAATTTGCGGAATAAAAAAAGAAACTAGCCCCTTTACCCCAAGGGGCGAGCCCCTTATAGGGGCTTATTTAAGCCTTTACCCCAGGGCTTAAATAAGTTTCTGTTGGTGGTGGAGCGAGAGTCCGAAAGGGCTCTCGCTCTTTTTTATTTTCAGGTCCAGGCCAGGTACTGACTGCACAGTGTCGGGGCTGACCGATCCGGATATTTATTCTATACAACCACCGAACGAAAGGAGTTTTTTATGAGCAAAGAAATCAAAGAATTTCAAATTTGCATTTTGAATTATGCGGACGCAAGCGTCCATATTTTTACTAGGGCTTTGCCGTCCGATATACAAACAGATGAATTGGAGGAAATTTTGGCAATTGAAGGGCTTTATAGCCCAAAAGACTGCTATTTAATGTTTGCGAACAAGCTGGAAGTAAACATTGAAGTCTAGCTAGAAGGGGCTATGCCCCTTTTTATTTAATGCCCTACGCCTAGTAACTGACTAGGTGCGGTCGGGGCTGACCGCAAGAGTTATCTATTTTATGTAAGCAATAAGGCTTACAACCACCAAGGAGTTTAATATGGCTTACAAAAAGACTAACAAGACTGCAAAGCAAGTGCAGTCCGAAATCGTGAACGAAATTGCCGACCGCTTTGTAAAATGCTTGTCCGAAGGTATTATCCCGTGGAAAATGCCTTGGAACTCCAAAAATAGCGGTTTCATCAAGAGTGACGGAAAACCATATAGCTTCCTTAATTCTTTCCTTCTCGCATTCCAAGGCGGTTCTCCGAATGAATATGTCACTATGCTTGAGATTGAAAAGAGAACAAAGAGCAGTGCCAAAGACGGCTCTGTTTGGGCTCATTTCAACCGCACCGCTGACGGCAAGATACCGAAGAGCAAGAAGGTATACTTCTACACTAGGGTAGAGTATACCAAAAAGGACTCCGAAGGAAAGCCCTTATTGGACGAAAAGGGCAATGAAGTCAAGGGCTTCTATCCCTACTTAAAAGCGTCTAGCGTGTGGGAAGTGGGCGTAGATATCAATTGTCCCAAGAAGTTCGATAAACCTATCCAAACATTCAGCAACAACCAAATTGCTGAATGCGAAAAGGTTTTGGTTGAGTACCTTGCAAGGGAAGGAATTAAGTTTGAACATAACGGAAGTCAAGCTTACTATTCGCCTAGTAAAGATTTAATATCCGTCCCTAGCATTGAACAATTCCACAGTAGCGAACTGTATTATGGCACAGTGTTCCACGAATGTGCTCACTCTAGCGGACACTCAAAAAGATTGAACCGCAACATTGAGAAGCGAGATAGAAGTTCTTACTCGCAAGAGGAGCTTGTCGCAGAAATTTGTAGCAATATGTTGCTCCACGATATGGGATATGCTACGGAACAAAATGATATTGACTCCAAGGCATATGTTCAGAATTGGGCAAAGGCTATCAAATGCGACCCAAGTATTGTGGAAAAGGCTTGCCGTCAAGCAGTAAAGGCAGCAAATTATATCTACGGCACTAAGGAATAAGGGGAAGGGCGAAAGCCCTTTTCCTTTTTTTAATTTCGATCCAGGCGATCGACTGACTGTGACTGGGCGGGGCTGACCTCGACAGATATTTATTTAATGTAAACAATAGGGTTTACGGCAACCGACGGAGATTATTATGGAAATTAAACTTATCATTATTGCGGTCATCGCCTTGGTAGCGTCCGTAAGTATTTTCAAGGGCTGTAAGCCCTTGCCGACTCTAGTGGGCTTTGTGGGAATGTTTTGTGCAATTTTGTTTGTAGTCAATGCCGTTTTGGCAAAATTTTAAGGGGGCAATATGGTATCTGAATTTGACAGAATAATCTGTTCTACGGATATGTCCAAAATAATGTATACAGAAGCTATGGCGGACGCCACGCCGATGGACTACGATATACTAAAGGAATTTGTCAAAGATAATTGCCCAAACCTTTATGAAAATCTATGTTTGGACTATCCGAACCCCTACGCAAGCGACTGCAAAGAAAATGAGCAGTTCTATATACTTGCCCACTCGATGAAGGAATACTTCATTCGAAAATGATTGTGATCAGCTGGGGCTGACCCAGCCCCTTATTATTACTATACAAACACAACAACAACAACTCAACCAAGGAGATACAACAAATGAAAAAGATGATTCTGCTCGCCACCGTAGCCTTCGCTCTCGTGGCTTGCGACAGTTCCAAGACGACCGAATCCGCTGGGAAGCTCGCCGACAGTGCCAAGGAGCTCGCCAGCAACGCTGTGAGCGAAGCGTCCACCGCTGTGAAGGAAACAGCTTCTGAAGCTATGGACTCCGCCAAGGCGAAGGCGTCGGAAGTAGCAACGGACGCAGTAGACGCAACCAAAAGTGCCGCCAAGAAGGCTGTAGTGAAGGCAGCTGACGCGGCCAAGAGTGCCGTGGCTGACTGATGCGATATCAGAATGCACTGCTACTCGCCTATGTGATGGCCTTGATTATGGTCATCCACATAATACAATAGGGCTCATAGGGTCGTGCCTTCGAACGACCCCATTCTTTTACCCCTTACATGGAGAAACTACATGGCACAGCATCGAATCATCAAGCCCACCAAGACCACAAAGCGAGTGAGTGGCTAATGAAAGTACAGATTATATTCTTGAAACTGGATGAACCCCAGCGAAAGATCTGGGCACCGAGGCGCAAGCACTGACCAGGTGCGGTCGGGGCTGACCGTACTGGATAACTAACCTATACAACCAAACAAGGAGATAAAAATTATGGCATATGGAATCAAGCCGACACGGTTCACCACAGTGGAAAAGTATGAAGAGGGCATCGCCTTTCAGATTGCCGTGCTCACTGGTGGTCGCGTGAAGTATCCGCAAGCCCGTGAATATGTGAACAAACAGCGTGAAGCGAGCGCACCCTATCACGAAAACATTCACGACGCCCAATTGGAATACTGCGACGCGAACACTGCTATGATGCTCGCCGATAGCATCGTGGAGTACTATGGACTCTAAGGGGGCAGTATGCTGAAGGTATGGCGAGAAGTGAAGCGCGTATGCGCTATGGCTGGCTTCAAGTTCCTAGACAAGAGCGACCTACGATATGCGGCCCAGCTCTTCAACAAGGGACTGGACGCCCACGACATAGCCGAGAGAGTCCTTGACTCTATCTACGGCCTTGACAAGATGTACGATTGCTGATCCAGGGAACTGATTAGATGCGGTCGGGGCTGACCGCATCACTTATTTATCTTATACAAACCAAGTGAAACCTTAACACGGAGTTGAATATGGGATATGCAACTGTTCGTGGGCACTATCACAAGGGCCCCAAGAAAAACAAGCATTGCAACCGCAATGCTCAGCCTAAGCCGAACACAATTGGCGTGCTCGTGGTAGGCGGTGGTAGCAAGCCTACTCCGCACGATGACCGCACTATGGAAGTGCTGAGCGAGCTCTTGAGTATCGGCAGTCGTCCGACGCAGACCGCTCGTCCGATGCCTTCCAATGGCGACTGCGGTATCGTGGTGGTGCAGAGCGAAGGCCGTGGCTCTCGTGGCGGTATGGCCTACACCGCGTCGCTCGGTGGCTTCGGTGGCGGTGTCGTGGGCGACGCGCCTATGCAGACGCCCAAGCCGACCGCGCCCAAGCCGAGCGCACCCAAGCCGTCCGCACCTACGAGTGTGGAGCTCGCCGAAGGCGAAACGCTTGTGGGTTTCATCATCAGAAAGCCGAATGGCGAAATGGTGCTGAAGTTCAGCAAGTAAGGGAAAGGGGCTATGCCCCTTTTTCCTTTTATTGTTTTCCATATTTGTCTGACCTAGAACCGTCGGGGCTAACCTCGACGGTTATTTATTCTATATAACAAAGGAGATGCTTATGACATTCAAGCAAGCTATCAAAGATTTTATATCTATCGGAACTAAATTTTCTGACTACTATGAAATGCAGTTCTCTTGGGAGTGCTATAAGGATTCGCTGAACCGCGACGGCGTGATCACTGACCGCCAGCGTGACCACTGGGGCAACCCTTGCACGCCAGAAGGATTTTCCAAGTGGAATCAGCGTCACTTCGGTATCTAAATGATTATCGACCGTCGGGGCTGACCTCGACGGTTATTTATTCTATACAACCTTAGAAAGGAGTTAACCTATGGCAAAGAAAAATTCCAGCCTCATCGCTGAACTCGACAAGCTTGGTGATCAGATTATGCAGCACCGCGAAACGGTGGTTAATCGAAAGGTACACATCATTGGCGACCTGGGTCGAGCCGTGATGGACTTCTACACTGAACTCAGACAGCGTTACGGAAGTATCCTTGAGAAGACCAACATAATCCACAACGCTTGCACGCAGTATACGCTGGACTGCGGTCACGGCAAGCTTCAAATCGGTCTTGCCAACACTGGCTTGTTCAGCAGTATCGCTGGCTGGCAAGCGTACAACTATGGCAATTACAACCTCGTGATTACTGGCAAGGCTGAAGCAGAACCTGGCGACATCACGGCACTGCGCGACTTCCTTGCCCATAGGGATTGGGGTGCATTTGACAAGCAGATCGCGGAGCAGTTCACCAAATACCTTCGCCAGTATGAAACCGATACCAATGCGATGGACAACTACTAACCAAAGGGGCGCAAGCCCCTTTTTCATTTCCTCACCGTAAAGCAACTGACTTGACAAAGCCGGGGCCGGCCTCGATATATATTTATTCTATACACCTACAGCAAGGAGTTGACAATGCAGCAAAGAATCACAAAGGAAATCGAAGACGCTATCCGCAAGACGCCCTACGGCTCTACAGAAAATGTTGAACTCGATGACAAAAAAGTCATCGCTCGATACTTCAACCCTTGCGGTGCTGGCGTATGGTATGTACTAGAAGACAGTGAATACTTCGCCGACGACGATAAGACAAAGCCGTCTGAATACAAGGTTGTCTTCGGCGCGACATCGCTCGGCTACGGCTTGGAGCTTGGCGACATCAGCTTGAAGGAACTTGAGGACATCAAGCTACCTTTCTACTTGTACATTGAACGCGACATCTGCGTTGAGCCGTTGAAGCATACCATCGGCGAGCTCCGCAAGATGCACGGCGAAGAGTGGATGTAGACTGCACAGTGACCGTCGGGGCTGACCTCGACGGTTATTTACCTTATACAACCTCAACAAGGAGTCGATATGACTAAGAAAAAAGAAGAGAGTGTTTTGCTGGACAGCCAACGCGAAATCACTATGGACGAGATCAAGGAACATTGTGAATCCAACGGTATCCCAGTTCCAGAGGAAGGTAGCACTGCATACTGGGAACTGGTAGGATCGTTCCACGACTGGGACTGCGACGACTTCAAAACTGATGCGTGCTACAATCTCAATCTCGGCAAGTGCCTAGTAACTGGGTACGCTGGCTTGTGGGACGGTCGTCACGCTGGTGGCACTATCATTGAAGTGAACAAAGGTGGCGACTTATTCCAGCTGGTACGCAACTGCGACGACCTCAAGGTCGTCATTGATCCAGACGACGGTCTAGTCGTCTACGGTTACCACCACGACGGCACTAACCGCTACACGGTTCGCCAGCTTAACAAGCGTGGGCTGAACTATATCGCCGACAAGGACGATATGAAGTCCAGGACGCTCCACGAAAGACTGCTGAAGGGAAAAATGACAAAGAAAATCACGCTGAAAATGATCACTGGCTAAATCAAGGGGCTTGCGCCCCTTTTATATTTATATTTAAGCTGGGGACTGGCTCGATTGATCCGGGGCCGACCTCGACGGTTATTTATCCTATACAACAAAGGAGTTGATATGGAACTGAAAGTCCAACACGAATACAGAGTGCAGTTGCAACCGCTGGTAGACCGCTACGGCACTGGCAAGGAAATTTATTCTGGTTTGCAAGTCGTCGAGGTTGGCGTTCGCGGTTTCGACGGCAAGCTTATCGAGGGCGAGAAGAGCCTCCAGCTTGTTACCTACGACGAAGTCGAGCGGTATACCACGTGCGACGGGAGTATTGTCGAGGTGCTGGATATCTACGACGACGGGCGGGTCGAGCTTCGCGACGTCTACGACCAGTCGGTATTCACCCTCGATAGGGACGACGCGGAAATCGCCCTCGTCGAACCGTAATGAACCGTGACCGTCGGGGCCGACCTCGACGGTTATTCACCCTATACAACCGACACAAGGAGTTGACCTATGGTACATATCAAGTTCAAATACCGCGACGAATACAGCCGTGGCCGTTGGAATACCCAGGAATGCACTGTCCGCTCTGTGGAAGAGTGCAAGAAAATCTATGGTCTTGACGAATGCGAACACGAAATCTTGGAAGTCAAGGAGGCTAACTAATGACTGTAATTGAACAAGCTACGATGCACGCGATTCAGAATATGCCGAAGGCATTGAATGAAATCGCCACGCATATTGCCAGGCAGAATGAATTGCTTGAAAAGCAAAACGAATTGCTTGATCAGCTAGTGAACCTTAAAGCGACCGAAGTCCACGGAAGGTAGCATGGCGAAGCAACGAATTCTGAAACCCACAAAGACCAAGCGAGTCAGCGGTTAGGCTGATCGCTCCAGTCCGGGGCCAACCCGGACTGTTATTTATCCTATACAACCAAAGGAGTTGATTATGGAATATACATACGGCAATGTTACCACCAAGACAGCAACACATAAGTTCACGGACGTATTCAATACGACCGTTGACGAAGAGAAGTATGTCACCAGCAAGCTCTATACTCACTCTGAACCTGGGTTGAGCTTCAAGTACCGCTATGTCTACGAGGAGGTCTACATGGCTGCGTACGAGAACAAGCCGACGAATGTCGTCTGTACTGAACTGCACCTCGTGCTTGAACCTAAGTCGTTCTGCAAGGAACGCCGCCAGAAGCTCCTCGACGACGTGGGTTGCGAAGGATTGACTATCGACGACCTCACCGTGATCGACGTGATGGAGAACAGTATGGCTGGGTGCGTGCTGATGGCTCGTATGGACACGACCGAGGACAAGGTTGAGGAAGTGAGGCTGGCGGTCGCTAATGTGCTGGATTGCGTTGACGGCTTGCGAGGAATGTATATTGACCAGTACCAGAACCGAATCGGAACGACTGGCTGGGACTTAATTAAGGAAGCCAAAGGACAGATTAAGGATGCACTGAAATACACTTTGAACCAGTGGAAAAAGAATCAGAAATAATCCAAGGGGCGAAAGCCCCTTTCTCATTATCATACCGTACCGCAACTGACTGTATCGATCCGGGGCTGACCCGGACAGTTATTTATTTTATACAACCAAAAACAAGGAGTTGACTATGAGTCATTATATGAACGCACACGAATGTTACACTGTCAAATTCCGTCCCGGTTATGTATCTACCGACTTCTCTGCCTGGTGGCAGCGTCAGACGCCGTGCCGCCGTGACGGCTGCACGAGCAGACCTTCGATCCGATCGCTGAATGACGGCAACTACACCAAGGCTATGGAGAGCAAGTACAACAAGCTCTATGTGGAAACGAGCAAGAACAAGCCTAAGGACGATTTTATGGAATGGCCTGGCGACTACAACTGCCACGCGGTTCTGTTGGGTATCGTAGGGTGGCGTGCAGTCCGCAAGGTTCGCAAGGTGGTAAACCACCATATCCAGGAAGTGGAAGAGCATAAGGACTACAAGACCAAGCCGAAGGCTCCGCTGAAGGGATCTACTCTCTATGCGCTCGGCAACTTCCGGGTGAGCTACGATGCAAGGGATTACGATCCGATGGAACACGGGGACTACCTTGTGAACGAAGACTAGTCCGAAATGAATATGAAAGTCCGGGGCTGACCCGGACTTTTATTTATTTTATACAACCACAACAAGGAGATCGATATGATTAAACTCGAAATCACTACCTACGATACCGGTGCAAAGTGCGTCGCTGTGCTCGACCCTGTCTATAAAGACCAGGGCTTTATCCTTACCGAGTGCTTGGGCGACGGTGAGTTCTACCACGTTACCGAGGGCACTGTGGCTGAAGGCGAAACTGTGGAAGATCCTTGCTGTGAACAGCTCGTGGAGCTCCATAACGACCTGTACTTCCGCGACTATTCAGAGAAGTCGATCGACAAGCCGTACACCGACTACCCGCTGAAGGGCGTGCTCGTCGAGACAGGGAACGTGGTGTTCCTGAAGAGCGTCGACGGTGGCAGCTCTGTGGGGCACTGTGCCCGGTGCTTGCTCGACGAGGGCCTCTACACCGTGGACACTGCCGGCACGGTGACGAAGGTCGAGGACTAGGGAATGGATCGACCGGTCCGGGGCTGTCCGGGCCGGTTATCCCTTTTATACAACCAAGGAGCTCCTATGAGTCAGCAGACAAAAACTAAAGTTTTCCTCGCCGAAGTCAAGCAAGACGACGGCACATACGATTTTTACGGCGTATTTGGCATTGAGCGAGCCTTCGCACTGTCGAGGGAGCTAGGCGGTCGAGCTGTACAGCTGACCTTACTGAACCCTGAATGCCGGGGCTAACCGTCGAGTCTATCTTTTTTATACGAAAACGGTTGACAAATCGCTATCGAGAAACGATATAATAGTAGATTCACTTAACAGATAGGAGCTTTATATG
>Ga0310697_10007505_pt1 | contig 10267 bp, 8 predicted proteins | sample 172DNAGHGlowgp2_FD_203883 | JGI IMG/M metagenome (GOLD analysis project Ga0310697, IMG submission 203883) | Sheep rumen microbial communities from Palmerston North, Manawatu-Wanganui, New Zealand - 1728 DNA GHGlow gp2 (v2) (version 2) | ecosystem: Host-associated > Mammals > Digestive system >...
CATCGTCTTTCTTTTCGGGCACGGTGATTTCGATGTCGTATGTGGCATTGGGTGTAAGGATGAGGTCGACAGATTCAAGTCCGACGAAAACACGAGCCGGCAAGATTTGTTTTATTGTACCCTCAAGGATGAAATGGCCTTGGGAATCAGTTTGGCCTTGGTCAAGCAAAGTGCCCGTTTCGTTGACGAGGTCTTCGTAGGCGAAGAGCCTGATCAACGCGTTGATTTTGTTGCTTCGTCCGGTAATGGTCACGTTTTGAGCGTTTACCGAGAGGAAAAGTACGGCAAAAAAAAGTATAGCAATCCTTCGTTTCATGCGTTGAAAACGAAAAACAGCGGGAATTATTGCTTTTCAGGCAACTTCACTTCGGCAGGAAGGAACTTGGAAGTGTCGCCGCCGTTCTTGTAGATGTCGCGTACGACGCTTGACGACACACCCACCAACTCGCTCTCGGTAAGCAGGAAGATGGTCTCCAGCTCGGGGTGGAGACGCTTGTTGGCATGGCCGATCATGTTCTCGTACTCGAAGTCGCTGCCACAGCGCAGGCCACGTATGATGGTGTTGGCTCCCACCTTTTTGCAGAAGTCGGCGGTGAGGCCTTCGTAGCTCTCCACTTTCACTTGGGGATAGTCGGCGAAAACGGCCTCGCACCATGTAATACGGTCTTGCAATTCAAATGTGGAGCGTTTCTCCATGTTGATACCGACGGCGACATAGATTTCGTCGAACATGGGGAGGGCTCTCAAAACGATGGAACGGTGACCCAAGGTGATGGGGTCGAAGGAACCGGGGAATACGGCTATTCTTTTCATTGGTTGTTCTTTTTGACTGACTGCCTTTGTGTCATTGCGAGGAGGAACGACGAAGCAATCTAGGAATTAAGTTTGTTTGCTGGACTGCTTCGTGCCTCGCAGTGACGCGAAGCGTGTTCAATGACTATCAGTTTCAGCCTGCAAAAGTATCATTTCGCCACGACATGACGCAAATCTTCGCCTAATATTTCACTGATGGATCGGAAAGTATTTTTCAAGAAATCCTCAATCTCTTCATTTCCAATCAGTTTTATCTCTGTGATGCCTTCCTCGGTCTGTGGCTTGGGTCGGATGGTCTCTTCGCTTTCCATTAGGTACCAATAGGTGTGCTTCAGTGTCCATTCGTCATGCTCAAGGTAGCAATGCCAAGTGGATGGCAACTCTTTGACAATCTTTAGGTCGCCGATGCCTGTCTCTTCCTCCACCTCGCGCAATGCGGCGACTTCGGGTGTTTCACCTTGTTCTATATGTCCCTTGGGCAGGTCGGGGATGCCTTTGCGTACGATACTGACGATTTTACCCTCTTTCACGACGATGCCACCCGCTGCAGGAGCCATCCTGAAGGTTTCTTTTAATGCAGCGGCAACGGCGTTTTTACCCACTTCGTGGATGAAAGTGTCACCTGGGTCGCAGTCATCGAGCCATTCTGGAAAAAAATCGCACAATAGTTCGGTATCGTATCTGTCAGATTCTTGGAGTGTTGCATCGAATCTTAGTGAATAACCTTCAATTTTTGGGAAAATCAAGGCTTTGTTTTCATGAAAAATCTTGTACATTTGCAGTCTATTTTTCGCTTTCAAGCGACAAAGATACAAAATAAGTTTCGACAAAGTTCAACAACCATGAAATACGACGATTCAGCATTGACTTTGGCTCAACACCTGCTTCAGATTAGAGCCGTGAAACTCAGCCCAAAAGCACCTTTTACTTGGGCATCAGGTTTGAAAAGCCCCATTTATTGTGACAATCGTGTCACGCTTTCCTATCCTGCCGTGAGGACCTATATCCGCCAGCAGTTTGTGGAGAAGATTATGCAAAACTACGGCAAGCCAGATGTGATTGCTGGCGTTGCCACAGGAGGTATTGCCCAAGGTGCCTTGGTGGCTCAGGAAATGGGTCTACCGTTCGTGTATGTGCGCTCAGAAAAAAAGTCGCATGGCATGCAGAACCAGATTGAGGGTGTCATCAACGCGGGGCAGTCGGTGGTGGTCATCGAAGACTTAGTTTCCACAGGCAAATCGAGTCTCTTGGCCGTTGATGCCTTGCGTGAGGTTGGTGCCGAGGTGAAGGGCATGGTGGCCATCTTCACTTACCAGATGGAACTCGCCAAGAAAAACTTCGAGGAGAAGAACTGCCAGCTAGTCACCTTGTCGAACTACGAGACCTTGATTCACAAGGCTGTGGAAGAGAAATATATCTCAGAAGAGGATGTGCAGTCCTTGAAGGAATGGCGCCAAGACCAGCAGGCTTGGAGCGACAAGTGGAATTAAACCAAAAACTTGATTTGCTTGACTTCGTAACAGTGTAACTCCTGTTGCTCATCAACAAGTTGCAGCCGCCCAAACGGGTCTATCCCCATCATAAACAGCCGCAAAACTTTTCCATCAACTTCATAATCCGCCCAAGTGCGGTAACGGAACAGCCTTTTCAGATAGTTTTGCTCAATAATGGTCGGGTCAGATTTTAGTTGCTCCACCTTTATAGTAATATGTTCTGCAATTTGTTCCAAAAGCGGTTGCAATTCATAATCCTTGCCCGTTATCATCTTCAATGAAATCGGATGTGTCGGCCAATCTTTGAATTGCATTTGGTTGACATTGAGTCCAATACCAATAATGGAAATGTCCATCATGTTGGCCTTTATTGTGCTGTTGATGAGGATGCCTGCCAATTTGCGATTGCCGTAATAGAGGTCGTTTGGCCACTTGATGCTGAGTTTTGAAGGCATAGATTCCAATCGCACAACCTCTGCAAGGAATGATATGCCTTCAAAGCCATCTGAAATTACCTCATCCAAAACTTCGATGATGCCAAGCGGTACAGCCTCGGAAAGCAGGAACTGCCGCTCGGCAGGCAGAAAACCCATGTCCGCAGCTAAAGAGAAAGTGAGGTTTTTTCCAACCTCACTTTCCCAGCCGTTGTTGCCCATGCCTTTGCCTGCCGTCTGTTCGTCGGCGCTGACTACCCAGTTGCGGATGTCGCCCTCCGATTGTTTCCTTTGCAGGAAGGCATTGGTGGAGTCGATTTGCTCGAAATGATGGTAATGGAGCATCACTTCACCACGACTCTCTGTGTCTCGTTACCTACTTTGACTGCGTAGATGCCAGCGCCAAAACGTTTCATGTCAATTTGCATCTCGCTGTCGCAGCGACCTTCGAAAACGCGCTGGCCGACCATGTTAAATATGGTGACGGTTTGTTCGCCTTCGCTGATGATGTTGACAAGGCCTGAAGTAGGATTGGGGTAGATGTTAACATTGTGGTCGAGGTATTCTTCCACATCGGCGGTTGCCTCGTAGAAGAACTCGGTGCTCTCGCTGTCGTTGAAGCGGCTGCCCGAGAACATGGTCGATGATCCAGCTCTAAGACCGTAGACGGCCGAGCCTGTCAATCCGTTGCCACCTGCATCGTAAATGGTGAAGTCATAGCATCCGTCGCCTGTAATGACGAGGGTGTCAATGTACATGGTGTTAGGCTCGGTGTAGGGACCGCCTTCTTGGATGACTTCACCAGTCGAAAGCTTGGTGACTTTCCATGTAGTTTCTTGAGGGTTGCTGTCGGTGCGGATGTTGACCTTGATTATCTTGCCAATAGCTTGGTAGGCTTGTTGGATGGAGAAGGTGGCTACATCATCATCGGGGGCTTCATCTTGGCCGTTGTTGACGCTTTTGATTTTCACCTCAAGTGTGTTTTCTTCTTCGACGGCGAAACCAATCTCGCCCAATTCAATGGTCTCGGAATCGAAGGTGGGCATGTTGCCTGTCCAGCCGATGGTCTTCAAGGTTTCTCCGTTGACAAGCACTTCCAACTCAGCAGAGGTCATCGTGTTGCTACCGTAGTTGGTCATCAAAACTGTCGGCTCGGCAAAACCGCTGCAATTCATCTTTTTGACATTGGTGATCTCGCTCACGGCAGCCTCGTTGGCATAAAAGGGATTGGGGCTGAGACTTGACTTGCAGGCTTGGTACACTTCCTTCGTGTTTGAGTTTTGCACCCAAGCGATGGCGTCCAGCTGGTCCATGTTGTAGATGTTGGCCAACTCCCATGTGAAAGTGTAGGCAAAATAGCCATTGGCTTCCAAGCTGCCAAGTGATTGCCCGGCTGAGCTGGGCAGGAGCTTCTTCATCACGTCATAGAAGTCTTTTTCTCCATTAGGTCCTGGGGCGGAATTGAAATGTATCTCCTTCTCGATAACCCCAACATATAGTTTTAAGCTGCCTGCGATGTCGGTTGAGGCACGGCCCATCACATGAACGGTGATGGCATCTTGGGCATCGTTCAATTCCCAAGAAAGGCGCAACTCCATAGGTGATTCGATGACAGAAAGCTGATCGATGATGCTTTGGGTGATGTTGCCCGAATTGCCTGAGAAACGGTTGCCATCGACGACAACATGAGGCACACTATTGACACTATAATAACTGACGCGGGAACCATTATCACCCGTGTTGTGTAGATACATCGGGTCGGCACCCGATGGCCAGCTTACATGGTATTTGATGGCCACCACCTTGTCGCGATTGTTAGCGATAAGGGCATCCATGCCAGGATTGTACATTGCACATGGGCCACAGCCAGTGTTGGTGAAGCTTTCAAGTAATAAAATGCGCTCGTTTTGAGCGTTGGTTTTCAGTGAAACCAGCATCATAAGAGATGCCAAAAAGATAGTTAACCTTTTCATTAGCGTGATTATTTGATGTTTTTCAGCACAAAAGTAGATATTTTTCAAAAAATGGCAATGTTTTTGTTGTGTAATAAAGAAAAAATATGCAATTTTGCAAATTGAAACCAAGAGGAATAATTTCAAAAGCATAATACTATGGTTAAAAGGTCTATTTTTACTTTAATGTTTTTAGCTGTAATGGGTTGGGTTTCAGCTCAATCGTTACAGTTTGAATGGGATGGTCACGCCTATACAGAAGGTGAAACCATCGAATGCAACACCCCAACTGAATGGGGTGAATATCTTCAGGATATGCAGATTAGGAATCTTACTGGTCAGGATTTGAATGTTTTGGTTAAAAAAGAGGTCATTGAAGACCTTGAAGGTGTCTCGAACTATTTCTGCTGGGGCCAGTGCTTCGGCCCTGACACTTATGTTAGCCCGAATCCTGTTGCAGTACCTGCCAACAGCGTTACATCTGTTGGAGCTCTTTCGTTCCATGCGATGTTCGATGAGAATGTGTTCGGCAAGGTGCAGGTGAGGTATTCCGCCTATGACGAACGTCATCCTGAAGACGCTGCTATTATCAATGTGGTTTTCCACAGGTCAGGTGAGGGCGTTCATGAGGTTGCCTCGGTGCGCTTCGGTCAGGCATATCCCAATCCGGCTTCTTCGGTTGTGAATTTCGACTACAACATCAACGCCAGCGATAGAGCTTCCGTGTCGGTCTACAATCTGCTTGGCCAAGAAGTGAAGAACCAACAGGTGAACGGCATGCAAGGACATCTCTCCGTCTCCGTGGTCGACCTCAACGAAGGTATCTATTTCTGTAAACTGTTCGTGAACGGTTGCGCCGTATCGACTGAGAAGTTTGTTGTGAAGAAATAAAGCCTTCTACGAATTTGGAATAAATAGGGTGGTGTTGACTGACACCGCCCTTTTTTGGCTTTAAAAAGCCTTTACTCCATTTGAATTGGACCTTTTAGCGGTTTTTTCAGTTTTTTAGTCGATGTTTCAAATTATTTTACTTACTTTGCAAATTATTTAATTAGCTTTCTTACATATAAATCTACTTTACTATGACTAACAACTGTCTTAAGATCTTGATTCTCACAGTACTATTCATTTTTACAGGTTTCGTGGCCTTTGCACAAGAAGACAATAGCATCAAAGGTTTTGTCTATGAAGAATCTACAGGCGAGCCCATGATGTTCACCAACGTTTATTTGAAAGGCACGACCTTTGGTGGTTCTACCAACGAAAACGGCTATTTCAACATCAACCGTATTCCTGATGGACGCTATACCTTATTAATTACTAGCGTGGGTTACGATACAATCCGAGAGTCGTTTAACCTTTCGAAAGGCCAAAGCATCAACCGAAAGTATTACATGAAGGAGACCAGCCAGAAGTTGGAAACCGTGACGATTACTGCTGACAAGATTGAAGCTCGCACCGAGACCAAGACCTCGGTCATCACCGTTACGCCCAAGACCATCACTAAGATTCCGAGCATTGGCGGTCAGGCCGACTTTGCCCAATATCTGCAGGTGGTGCCAGGTGTCATCTTCACTGGCGACCAAGGTGGACAGCTTTATATCCGTGGTGGCTCACCCATCCAAAACAAGGTGCTGCTCGATGGTATGGTGATCTACAATCCCTTCCACTCCATTGGTTTGTTCTCGGTGTTTGATACCGACATCATTCGCAATGCGGACGTTTATACAGGCGGCTTCGGTGCCGAATATAGTGGCCGTATTTCCTCCATTATGGATATCTCCACTCGTGATGGTAACAAGAAACGTATCTCGGGTAAGCTGGGTGCCAACTGTTTCGGTGCCAAAGTGATGATTGAAGGCCCATTGAAGAAAGCAAAGACCCCTGATGATGCCACGATTTCTTTCATCCTCTCGGCCAAGAACTCTTATCTTGAACAATCCAGCAAGTTCCTCTATCCATACGCATCCGAGACAGGGCTTCCTTTCAACTACCAAGACTTTTATGGCAAGGTTTCGTTGAATGCGCCTAATGGAAGCAAAATCAACTTGTTTGGCTTCTCGTTCAACGACCAAGTGAACAACTATATGTCGCTCTCCGATTTTGGATGGGATTCTTATGGTGCCGGTGCCAATTTCCTCGTCATTCCAGGCAAGGCTCCCGTGATGATTGAAGGTACGGTCGCCTATTCAAACTACACTTCACGCATGGTTGAAGCGGATAACCCCGACCGTTACAGCAATATCAACGGCTTCAACATGGGCTTCGACTTCAGCCAGTTCATGGGCAAGAATACCTTGAAATATGGTATTGAAATGTTGGGCTACACTACGGATTATCAAACTTATAGTGTTTATGGACACAATAGGATTGGCGCAAAGCTGAACTCCACTGAGATTGGTGCATACGCGAAATACAAGGCTGTGTTGGGCAAGTTCTTGCTGGAACCGAGCTTCCGCTTGCAGTTCTATGCCTCACTGTCTGAACTATCGCCAGAGCCGCGTATCGCCTTGAAATATAATGCCACAGACCGTCTGCGCTTGAAGGCTGCAGCAGGTATGTATTCTCAGAATTTTGTGGCTGCCACCAGCGACCGCGACGTGGTCAACCTGTTCTACGGCTTCCTTTCAGGAATTGACAATCTGCCAGAGACCTATAACGGAGAAGGAATCAAGACCAACCTGCAAAAAGCCAACCACTTCATTTTGGGTGGCGAGTTTGACTTGTCGCGCAATGCCACACTGAATATCGAAGGCTATTGGAAGGACTTCGTGCAGCTGACCAACATTAACCGTAACAAACTCTATCCCGACAATCCTGAAAATGCACCAATCCCCGACCTGCTGAAGAAAGACTTCACTAAGGAAACGGGTGACGCTTACGGCTTCGATGTGTCCTTGAAATATGAGGATCAGCATTGGTATTTTTGGGCGGTTTATGCCTTGGGCTTCGTGACAAGGGAATATGAAAAGGCCGTGGAAAACGGTGTTGAGTTGCTGCAATATGCCCCTCACTTCGACCGTCGTCACAACATCAATGTCATTCTGACCTATACTGCTGGCTCAAAACGTCAGTGGGAGTTTAGTGGTCGTTGGAACTTCGGTACGGGCTTCCCGTTCACGCAAGTGCAAGGCTTCTATGAGTATTACTCCTTCCAGGATGGCATCAACTTCGATTACACCACTACCAATGGCGAACTTGGTGTACTCTATGGTGACCTCAATGCGGGTCGTCTTCCTACCTACCATCGTTTCGACCTTGATGTGAAGCGTAAGTTCTACTTCACAGAGAACATCATGTTGGAGGCAGACCTAAGCGTGACTAATGTCTACAATCGCAATAACGTGTTCTATGTCAATCTGGTCACCAGTGATATAGCGCGCCAGCTGCCTATCCTTCCCACCTTTGGCTTGACTTTCTCATTCTGATGTAATTAGGCAATGAAAGACACTTTTATTCCCCCTAAGGCCGCCATCCGTCCACATGAGATGACGATGCATGGCCATACCCGAATTGACAATTATTATTGGCTCAACGAGCGCGAGAATCCCGAGGTGATTGCCTACCTTGAAGCAGAGAACCAATATGCTGAGGCTTGCTTAAAACATACTGAACCTCTTCAGGAACAGCTTTTTAAAGAAATCAAGGGACGTATTAAGCAGGATGACAACTCGGTGCCGATTAAAATCCGTGATTATTATCACTACACTCGTTACAAGGAAGGAAAGGAGTATCCCATCTTCTGCCGCAAATATCAAAGTCTAGAAGCACCTGAGGAGGTTTTGCTTGATGGCAATGTGTTGGCCGAAGGCCATGCTTTCTTCGAGATTGGTGAGCTTAGCCTCAGTGAGGACGATAAGTTGTTGGCCTATTCTGTCGATACCGTGAGTCGCCGTATCTATACCGTTTATGTCAAAAACTTGGAGACGGGCGAGCTGGTCGGTGAGCCGATACCCAACACCTCGGGCAATGTGGTCTGGGCAAGTGACAACAAGACATTTTTCTATGGTGTAAAGGATGAGACTTTGCGGCCATGCAAAATCATGAGGCACCGTTTGGGAACACCTGCTACCGACGATGTGCTAGTTTACGAAGAGACAGATGAGACTTTCGTTTGCTATATCAGTAAAACGAAGTCTCGGATGTATATGATTATCAATTCGGAGTCAACGCTGTCGTCGGAATGCCGCATCCTTGAAAGCAACCAACCTGAAGGAATGTTTCGTGTATTTCAGCTACGTCAGTCCGACATGCTGTATGGCATCGACCATTATGGTGAGCATTTCTATATCCAGACCAATGCTGATGGAGCGAAGAATTACAAGATTATGCGAGCTCCAGTCGGCCAAACGGAAATGACACATTGGACAGAGGTCGTTGCCCATCGTGAGAAGGTGATGATTGAGAGTTTTACCATCTTCAGCAAGTTCTTCGTCATAGAGGAGCGTGAGAATGGCTTGGTCAATATCAGGATACGGACTTGGGATGGCAGCACTGATTATTATCTTGACTTCGGCGAGCCTGCCTACACCGCTGGTGTGGGCGCCAATCCCGACTTTGATGCCGTCACTTTGCGTTATGCATACAATTCCATGACTACACCTTCGTCGGTTTACGAATGGGATATGGAGAAACGCACCAAGACCTTGCTTAAACGGCAGGAGATTGTAGGTGGCTATAATCCAGAAGATTATGTCACCGAGCGCTTGATGGCACCTTCGCATGACGGCGTGTTGGTGCCGATTTCGATCGTTTATAAGAAAAACGTGGATACTGCGGTCCCTTCGACAGGCTCAGGGGCCCTTGATCGGCCGCTCGTATTGTACGGCTATGGTTCCTATGGCTCGAGCATGGATGCCTATTTCTCTTTGGCCCGCCTGAGTCTATTAGACCGTGGCTTCGTCTGGGCTATCGCCCACATTCGTGGAGGAGAGGAGATGGGACGGCAGTGGTACGAGGACGGCAAGATGCTCCACAAAAAGAATACTTTTCTTGACTTCATCGCCTGTGCGGAGCACCTTATTAATTTAGGCTACACTTCATCGCAAAAGATGTTCGCCATGGGCGGCAGCGCTGGCGGTTTGCTTGTTGGCGCGGTCGTCAATATGCGTCCTGATTTATGGAAAGGTGTCATCGCACAAGTGCCTTTCGTGGACGTGGTCACCACGATGCTCGATGAAAGCATCCCGCTCACCACGGGCGAGTATGACGAATGGGGCAATCCCAACGAGAAGCAGTATTATGACTACATCTTTTCCTATTCGCCTTACGACAACGTGGAGGCCAAGGACTATCCTGCCATGTTGATTACTACTGGATTACACGACAGCCAAGTGCAGTATTGGGAACCCGCCAAGTGGGCCGCCAAACTCCGTGCCTTGAAGACCGACCACAATCCATTGTACCTGAAAACAGAAATGGACTACGGCCATGGCGGTGCTTCGGGACGTTTCGAAGGCTACAAGGAGGTCGTCTTAGAATATGCTTTCATATTGGACCAATTGGGTATGATATCATTTAATAACAAAGAATAATGAAACTGTATAAAGAAGGAAATTGTTGGAAGGCTTGTTAC
>Ga0310697_10007506_pt1 | contig 10266 bp, 4 predicted proteins | sample 172DNAGHGlowgp2_FD_203883 | JGI IMG/M metagenome (GOLD analysis project Ga0310697, IMG submission 203883) | Sheep rumen microbial communities from Palmerston North, Manawatu-Wanganui, New Zealand - 1728 DNA GHGlow gp2 (v2) (version 2) | ecosystem: Host-associated > Mammals > Digestive system >...
AGTAACGAGGTCGTTGGTGGGGTAGTAGTAGTTTATCTCTTCATTGCCGGGCTTGCTGATGCCGTCGAAGAGCGAGATGGGCCACAACCAGGAGGAGAACCAAGTGTCGAGCGCATCTTCATCTTGACGGAGATCGGCTGGCTGCAAATCGTTGTTTCCTGTTTCCTTTCGTGCCAGTTGGAGTGCTTCATCTTCATTCTCAGCCACGACGAAGTGTTCCTTGTCATAGAACCATGCTGGAATGCGGTGTCCCCACCAGAGTTGGCGCGATATGCACCAGTCCTGTATGTTTTCCAGCCAGTTACGATAGGTGGTGACGTACTTTTCGGGATAGAATTTCAGCTCACCGCTGAGCACGGGAGGCAGAGCTATGTCAGCAAAGTGTTTCATGCGCAGGAACCACTGCAGCGAGAGGCGTGGCTCGATGGCTGTGTCGGGGTTGCGCTGGGAGTAGCCCACCTTGTTGGTGTAGTCCTCCGTCTTTTCCATCAGTCCTGCTGCTTCCAAGTCTTTTGCAATCTGTTTTCGACATTCAAATCTGTCCATGCCCACATAGAGCGTGCTCTGGTTGCTTATGGTGCCGTCGGGATTGAAGATGTCGATGGTCTCTAAGTTGTGGGTCTTGCCTAGCATGTTGTCGTTCTTGTCATGGGCGGGAGTAACCTTCAGACAGCCCGTACCGAACTCAATCTCCACGTATCGGTCCTCGATGACGGGGATGACGCGGTTCACAAGGGGTACAATAACCTTCTTACCCTTGAGCCACTGGTTTTTCGGATCCTTGGGGTTGATACACATAGCCGTATCACCCATGATGGTCTCAGGTCTGGTGGTAGCAACAACAGCGTAGTAGCCTTTTTCGTCCTTGTTGATGACGTTACCGGAATTTTTCAGGCTTTCTAGATTTTCCAGATCGTCTAGATTTTCTATATTATCGGCCACATAGTATTTCAGGTAATACAGATGGCCATGCTCCTCCCTGTACTCCACCTCCTCATCGCTGAGGGCGGTAAGAGCCTTGGGGTCCCAGTTCACCATGCGCAGGCTGCGGTAGATATAGCCCTTGCGATAGAGATCGACGAAGACCTTGATGACGCTCTTTGAACGCACCTCATCCATAGTGAAAGCCGTGCGGTCCCAGTCGCAGGAAGCACCTAGGCGGCGCAGCTGTTTTAATATAATACCGCCGTGCTCGTGAGTCCAATCCCATGCGTGTTCCAGAAACTGCTCGCGGGAGAGATCGTGCTTCTTAATGCCCTGCTCTGCCAGCTTGTTTACCACCTTCGACTCGGTAGCGATGGAGGCGTGGTCAGTTCCTGGCACCCACAGGGCGTTCTTACCTTCCATGCGTGCGCGACGAACGAGAATATCCTGAATGGTGTTGTTGAGCATATGGCCCATGTGCAGCACGCCAGTCACATTGGGCGGGGGGATAACTATAGTATAAGGTTCGCGACCGTCAGGCTTGCTCGCAAACAACTTGTTGTCGAGCCAATACTGATACCATTTGCCCTCGACCTCGCGAGGGTCATATTTACTTGCTATTTCCATACCTATTTAAATAAGCTTTCTCTTTTGGGGCGCAAAGTTACACATTATTTTGAGAAAAACCTCATAATCTGCCGATTTTAACGTGTTTTATAGAGGTTTATAGTCAACGAGGTAATGATTAGGCAATCGTTATAGTTTCTAAGGTCTTGCTCTCTTTACGTCAATCAACTCCTTTGCAAGTGCAAAAGTAATACTTTTATTTGAATCATGCAAACTTTATACCATAATTTATAATAAGCCTTAATTTCGCAGACAAGAATGCTTTTGCATATTTATGCAGAATGACATATTGTATAACTTACTGATTTCCAGTGGTTTGCAATTCGATACTCTTTAGCTCACAATTCAACTTAAATTGTCGTTCAATGAATACTGAATTGCGGCACAATTCAGTATTCGTTTGCTCGCAATTTAACAATGTTTTATTTATACACATAAATATACAGAGGTCTGAAGGGTGGGAAACTTCGGTCTCTTAATATAAAATGGTGTGGCATTGAATACTTCTACCATGAAAAGAGGTTTGTATGGTTTGCGGAAAATGGGAAATACCATATTTAATTTTGAGGACCGTGTGGTTCACCGTCAGGTAGATAGCTGAGCGTACAGAAGGTTACAGCAGATTCGAAAGTTCTGGCGAAACACTCTTCAATGCAGAGCGGGCGATGCGTTCATAGACCAAGCCCAGCTGTGAAAAGCGGGAGAGGCACTGAAAAGCAGCCTTGCGCAGCGAAAGGTTGTCGGCGGAGACAGCCGTCAGTGCCTGGTCGATAAACTCATTGATGCCCCGCTCGTTGGGTGTCATGCCCTGAAGGAAGAGACGGTTGAGGATGTGAAAACCGCATATCTGGTAGAGCTCACGAGGAGAGGCCATCCAGCGGAAGGCCATGTCGGGAGCAGCGTCCATGTGCTGATAGAGGTTGAATGCCGCCTGTTCGGCAATCTCCACTGTTGGTGTCTGCTCCATCCATATCTCTGCCACTTCAGGCAGCATGCGCTCCGGTGGCATGAGCAGCGTGGCAAGAATCTTACACTCGCGTATGTCCTCCTTCCATAGTTCGATGGCAAGCGGGTAGTCCTTTCCTATTTCCTTTGCCTTCTGTTGGAGCATTACCAGCGATGCTCCCCAGTTTAATTTATAATCAACCCCTTTCTGCCTCATCGACGCGGCAGTGGCTCCATCCATTAACAGGCGGAACGAACGTTTGATTTCCTGTACCTTATCGTGTATCTCGTTCATGATGGAATCATATCAGCGTTGCATATTCGGAACTGTAGCGGAGCATCTGATGAGCAAACGACTCACCGTAGTAGGGTCGTATGTCGCATATCTCGCTCTGCGCATCATAGACAGGCAGAAGCACAGGGTTGATGAAACCTTTGTAGGGAGCCAGATGGAGCTGCTGATACCGGTGTAGAATCTCTTCGTGGAGCTTGGGGTCAACCTTTACAGCGTACTGTTCCACCAGATGTCGTGCGGCCTCATAGTCACCCTCGCTCTTGATGCGCTGCACCTCTGACAACAGCTCAGCTATGAGGCGGCGCAGCGCGGGATAGTCGGTTATCTCCAAGAACGTCTTTCCCTGGCGTTCCACGAGCCTCATAGCCTTGCCGTGGTCAAGACACCAGTGGGCGATGAGCGAGCGGTTGCGCATGTGGGCTTCCTCTATCTGGTGTCCCCGCTCGATGCGTACCAGCTGGGTGAGAAGACCGTTCATCATGTAGGTATAGTATTGGGCCTTGTAGGCATCAGGACTGCTTATCAGCCCCAGCTCGATGAGCTTCGCGTCGGCGATATAATAGAGGCCGAAGAGGTCGGCACGTGCTTCCTCGATGGTGTTGCCATAGCTTTTCAGTGCGTCAGGATTGGTGCCCGGCAGGAGCTGCCCACTTCCATGGCCCAGACATTCGTGCAAGTCTGTATGGAGGCAGTCCAGCTGGTCGGCATAACGGTTTATCATGCTTAAGGTCTCGCTGTCGATGACAAATTCCTCCCGGAACCCATTGCCGCGTGCGGCTTTGTCATAGGCCTCGGTGATGTTGCTGATGGTGATGCTCTTCGACCCATGCTCAGCGCGTATCCAGTCAGCATTGGGCAGATTGATACCGATAGCCGTTGAGGGATACTCATCCCCTCCCAGCATGGCAGCACAGATGACCTTTGCCGACACGCCTTTGACAACCGGTTTGCGGAAGCGCGGGTCTACGGGCGAGTGGTCCTCAAACCACTGTGCGTTCTGGCTGATGAGTTCCGTGCGCCGTGTGGCCACCTCGTCAACGTACTCCACCAGTCCCTCCCATGACCCTTTGAGGCCGAGCGGATCGCTATATACCTCTATAAAGCCATTGATGAAGTCTACCTGTCCGTCGAGGCAGTGTACCCATAGCTTGCAGTAGTCATTGAACACATGTAGGTCGCCTGTCTCATAGAAGTCGATGAGCTTGCCAATCACTTCGCGCTGGGCATCGTTCTCTGCCACCTCCTGAGCCTTGCGCAGCTGCTCCTGGATGCGGCGGATGGCGGGACCGTAGGTGCCGTGGGCATGCCATACATCCTCAAAAATATGTTCGCCAGCAGCCTCGACGGTTTTCACCAGTGACGAGTTAAGGCCGAACGATGGCGGTTCCGGGTCTTCGGCGTGACGGGCCTTCATGTCGGCATAGAACTGTTCGGCTTCTTCCTGTGTGACGTTTTCATAGAAGTTGCAGGCCGATGTCTTTACGAGGTCTTCCCCGTCGGCCTTGTTCACCATTTTCGGCATCACCTCCTGGTCGAAGATAATTGGGCGTAGAAGGTCGAAGAGGTCTTTGATACTCATGCCAGAACCGAGGGGCAGTCTCCATGGCTTTATGCAGACCATGCTCCTGAGCAGGAATTCTTCCGAAAAGCCCGGCTTGAACTTCTGGCTGCCATAGTGGTGATAGATGCCGTTGGAGAACCATACGCGCTTGAGATAGATTTCCAGTTGGCGGAAATCATCTGTATCGTGCTCAATATCGGGGGCGGTGTAGATGGCCTCCAGTGTCTGGCGGATACGAAGATTGTAGGCTCCATGCTGACTCCAGATGATATCTCGTCCCAGGAGGGCGGCTTCAGAGAGATAATAGACCAGTTTTTTCTGTTGCAGGGATAGCTTTTCAAAGCCGTTGAGCCGGTAGCGTAACAGTTGCAGGTCGGCAAAACGCTCGTCGGTATATTTGAAATCAGTGTTCATTGTTTCTTGTCGAATAATTTTAATTGTTGTTCGTATTGTGTTCGGTAGGCTTTAGGCGTTGTTCCGGCAAACTTGGTGAAGGCAGTGTGGAAGGACTGCCTATGGAGGAAGCCTACCATCTCGCCCACTTCCTCTACAGTGAGATGGGCATATCTGCTGTCAGTGAGCATTGACATGGCTTCCTCGATGCGGTATTTGTTGACCAGTGAGCTGTAGCTGGTATGGAAGCGTACACGCACGACAGCAGAGAGATAGCGGGAATTGGTGCCAATATCTTCGGCCAGCTGTCGCGCAGTCAGGCTGCCGTCTTTGTATCTTTTCTTCACAACCAGTTCCTGAAGGATTTTTTCTTTCAGTTTGTCCATCAGTTGCGGGTTGACAAGTTTCCGATAGACCGCTTCTTTCTTTTCATCTATTTCAAAACTGAATTGAGGCATGAGAGGGCTTTGAGTTTATGAGTTAGTTGTCCTGTTTTCCTTTTTTCTTTCTGGGTCGCAGCAAGTCGGCAAGACCGTTGAAGTCCTTTTTCATGATCAGTCCTATGCCTTGCGTGTTGAGTGATGAGCGCGTGAAGTAGCGGTCGTTAGTCTGATTATAGACCTTCAGGGCCAGGTTGCCACTGGGGTAGAGCAGGTATCTTATATCGAAGTCACCGATGAACGAAGGGTTTGCCTGTGTGGCATTGTCGCGATAGCCGAACTGTCCGTTGATGAGTAGCCTGTTGTTGAGCATTCTTCCACTGACAAGCCCTTCATACTCCGCGTTGTGCCATCCCTCGTTGCCTGTGGATATGTTGGCTCCGAAGTTCCAGTCGTTCGACTTGATAACCTGTGAGAGCACCTCGTTGATTTGTGTAGACACCGTACCTGAGAGGAACGACTGCATGGCAAGCGATGTCTGGTTATACTGCTGGCTGGAGGCATTGTTGTTGCCCTGGGTGTAGAAACGGCCCACGCCCAGGAGGTAGAGCACTTGCTGGTTCATCTCCTGCTCGCTGGTGATGACTGAGCGTATCATCTGCTTCTCCTCACTGTTCACTGTAGGCATGTCAAGATCGAATTCCACTCTCGGAGAGCGTGCCTGACCAAGGATATTCATCAGGCAGTTGACCCTCACCGTATTGTTCTTGTAGGAATTGCCTATGTTTAAATCAGACATCGACACGCCGTTGACCACATAGACCGCCTGCAAGTTGAGAGCTGCGTCAAAGGGATCTCCGCCGAAGACGATGGTTCCCCCGTTTTCGAAGGTGAAGTTCTTCTTGATGATGTTCTGGATAGTAATGCCGTAAGTGCCGTGGTCCACCATGTAGGTGCCAAACATGTGGAACGCCCCTTTGTTGTAGAAGTCGGCACGGATGGAACCGGAACCGAAGAGCGTGATATAGTCGTCGGTCTTATCGTCCATCAGCAGGCGCACTTCCGATTCCGGGGTGGTGTTGACAAGGAAATTGATATAAATATCTGTGCGCTGCTCTTCTGTCGGTTCGTTGGAAGGAGCGTTTTCTGAATATTTGTTCCCCTTGCTGACAGGCAGTTGCGCTGCGTTGCGCCACACGATGAACTCCTGATTACTGATGATGTCGGTAGAAGCAGCATTATAAGTAAAGGTGGTGTTCTCCTGCGGAGTCACGTCGCAGTTGATAACCACTTCGCCCGGTCGTCCGTGCAAGTCCACGTGTCCGGCAGCGTACACGGTGCCATAGAACGACGATTCGCCAAAGTCATGGAAGTCATAAGCCAGTAGATTGGATGTGACCACATCGAGGTCGAAGGTGAGCGAAGTGAGGTGCTCATGGTGTATGCCTCCGCTCAGATAGGCCATGTTGTCGTAACGGTCATACACGCGGATGCTGTCGAGGAGGATGTCGTCGGGTATGAATCTCACAGTATCGCCCTGCAGGCGGTAGGTAGTGCCCAAGGCGGTGACGGTAGCCCTCCCATCGACCAGCAGTTCACCCGTGAGATTGATGGTGCTCAGAGGACCCGCTAGCTTGAGGTCACCTGTGGCATGTCCTGTCACTTCAGAAAGGAAACTGCCGGCAAAGGAGTTCATGAACTCGATGTAAGTGCCCCGGCCGCGGATGTCGAGGTCGATATAATCGCGTGCCGGAGACACATAGCCGTCGATATAGGTCTTTGCCTCATCACCATCGTCAGCTAAGGCGTGGATGTCTATCTGCTCATCCTGTTCGTTCCACTCCACGTCAGCATGGAGCGTGCCCATACGGCCGTTCTCGAATCGGAAATTGCCTACGTCGAGATGTCCCCAGAGGGCAGGTGTGTCAAATACGTGAGTGAGCATCACCTTGCCCGTGGCTGCCCCGCTGAACTCCACCGAATGGAAATCCACGAGGTCGAGCACATAGGCCACCTCAATCTCGTTCATGTCGATGGTCAGAGTGTCTGTGGTATGGTGGGTGGCAATGCCGTCAATGAGCAGGTGTTGCTGATTGTTCATGATCAGGAAATGGTCCACCACAAGCCGCCCGTCGGAATAGAGGATGTCGCATGGCTCTATATTCCAGCTGCTCTCACCCATCATAAGGCTCGAACGTTGCACGTGGACGTGGGCTTCAGGGCCTACCTCGCGTTCGCCCATAGCCAAGCGGGTGATGGCATTAAGGGTGCCGCTCATCTTCTGTATGCCGTGCTCATGATTGTCCCAGTTGAAATTGGTTGAAAGATTGTTGTCGGCAGCTATGGCCTGCAGTTTCAAGTCCATGTGCTTGCCGTCTTCCATCTGCTTGGTGAGACTGATATCGCAACGCATGGAGTCTGCAGGCGATGAAATGTTGACGGAGCCGCCCTGATAGTAGCTCTCATTATAAGTAAATGCAGGTATCTCACCATTGACCGTAATCTCATGGCGCTGGTCGTCCACACTGGCAAAGAGATAGAGGGGCTTGTCGAGCGAGAGGGGGATGCCCAGCAGGCGTTTCATCCACTCCGTGTCGTTGAGGTGCATCATGATGTCGAAATCGTTGTTATTGGTGTACGTGGCTGTCGGGAGCCCGGGCAGGGTGGGGAGCTTGTCGGCGAGATAGTTGATAAAACTTTGGGGAATCGTCTCCCAATCAAAGTGACCGCGCAGCTCCACTTCCCCCATGTCACCGTTGACCTTCAGGAAGTGCTTTCCGTCTTCATAGCCCGATTTCACGTGAATGTTGTCTATGCGGTAAAAGCTGGTAGAATCTTCCATTAGGAAATCATCGATGTCTATCGTACCCTGGGCATCGTTGAAGTTACTGGCGGTGAAATCGGCATCAATCACCCCTCTGAAAGTAGCCTCTCCCCATTGGTCGGAAAGGTGCAGTGCAGCAGGGGCGATGGTTTCTATAAAGCCTGTAAGTCTCAAGGCCGTCTGCTTGCCCTCAGTGTTCAGCCGTCCTTCCACGTCGGTCTTCAGATGCTCATCGTCCACCTTCAGCCTCCCTCCCACCTCATTTTTGCTATACGCCCCGTCAAGGGTTATGTGCTGGTAAGGATAGCCGTTGTATTCCAAACGAGACAAATCTCCCCTGATGATGACGGTGGAAGGGGTGCCCGATACATCGGCCTTCATGGCCAGGAGCCCCAGCTGACTGTTGTCGAAGAGCTGGTTGAGCTGCAGGCCGTCCGTTTCTATATGCCCCGAATATCGCAGCTGCCTGTCGGTATTTACCTTCAGGGTTAATCTACCCAACTCCGTGGTGACATGAGTGTCCATGTCCATATCGCCCTCTTCTGTGCGGTTCAGGTCGCAGGAAAGTTCAGTTCTGCCGATGTTGGCTATCTGCTGCGGGAACCGGAAATCGCTCTGCAACTGTGCCAACAGGTCTTCAGAAGTGGCGAGGCGGTTTATCTGCACATTGCAGGGATATGCGGAGGATAACAGGTTGGCATGTCCGTGAGCATCGAAATAGAAGTCCTGCTGACTGCTGCCTATCTGCAGCTTGCTGACCACCAGACGGCTGAGCGGTCCGTCGAAGGAGATTCTTACATCGAGCGGCATGGAGTAGTGGGACAGTATCGGGTGGAGGAAGGCAAAATCGGTAGGGGAGAGCACGCTTCCATCTATTTCCCCTTTTAGGCAGAGCGTTTCCTTGAACCGTTGAGAGTCGTAGATGGCGGCCAAACGGCTCATCTCCAAGACGGAATGTGGCAACTTGAGCGAGAAATCGGACAGATGAACACTACCTGGTCCTTGCTCAAACTTACACGACAGACGATTGACCTTCAACCCCGATTGCTCATTGAATGACAGGCGCTTCAGGTTGATGTTGAGAGAGTCGTCTGTGAGCGACTTCAAGATGATGTGTGTACTGATGTCTGTGAAATGAAGGTGCTGAGGGTTTAGCCTGTTTTTCGTAACCGGCACATCCAGTTGGTCATAAGAGAGAGCCGACTGGCGGATGATGAACGAGTTGATACGTATATCGAGCGGTTGACGTGACAGTGTGTCCTTTGATGATAAAGCGTTAATAACAAACTGGAAATTAGGTGCTTGTGTAGAATCTTTCCTGTATAGCTTTATATTTGCACCAAATAGCTGGGCCGAGGAAACCGCAATGCGCCCTTCTGTCAGTGCTATCAAATCAATCTTGGCCGAAAGGCGGTTCACCCTAAGCATGTCTTGGTTCGTCTGGTCCTTTACCACCACATTGTCGATAATAACACGGTTGAAGAGGCCCAGGTCGATTCTTCCGATATGAACCTCCGTACCCAACATGTCGGACAATAATTGCTCTGCTTTAGAAGCCGTCAACGTCTGTACCACTGGCAGGCGTGGCATAGTCATGCCCAGCACCAGAAGCGTTACAATGCTCCAGACGAGCCATCGGAGTATATGCTTGAATATCTTCAAAACTGACAAATAGAGTTGACAAATGTTTTCACATCTGCTTGTTTTATGTTGCAAAAGTACTATAAAAACTTGTCATTACTTCAATTTTTATGTGTAAAATAACAAAAAACACGCAAAATTTAGTAATTTTGCAGCCGTTGAATCAACATTTATCACAAAATTATATGGCAATTAAACAAATTATTAATTTGCGGAAAGGCCTTGACATTCGTCTGAAAGGAAAAGCTGAGGAGGCGAAGATGCAATTGAAATCGAACGGCAAGTTTGCTTTAGTGCCCGACGATTTTGAGGGTGTTACTCCAAAAGTCATTGTCCGTGAGGGCGATCATGTGAAGGCAGGAGAAGCTTTGTTTGTCAACAAGCAATTTCCTGATGTTCGTTTCGCCTCTCCCGTCAGCGGAAAGGTGACGGCTATCGTGCGCGGAGAACGTCGCAAAGTGCTTTGCATAAAGATAGATGCAGATGCGAAGCAAGAGTATGTTGACTTTGGCAAAAAGGATGTGGCCAAAATGGATGGAGATGCTGTTATCAGTGCTTTGACAGAAGCAGGTATCTTTGGTTATATCAATCAGTTGCCTTATGCTGTTTCGACAAGTCCTGAAACGAAGCCTAAGGCAATTTTTGTGTCAGCATTGCGTGATAAGCCATTAGCCTG
>Ga0310697_10007507_pt1 | contig 10265 bp, 11 predicted proteins | sample 172DNAGHGlowgp2_FD_203883 | JGI IMG/M metagenome (GOLD analysis project Ga0310697, IMG submission 203883) | Sheep rumen microbial communities from Palmerston North, Manawatu-Wanganui, New Zealand - 1728 DNA GHGlow gp2 (v2) (version 2) | ecosystem: Host-associated > Mammals > Digestive system >...
GAACCAGAACGATGCCAGCAGGGCAGGTATGAGGGCAATGATAACCCCATACATATTGCGCTCCACCGTGTCGGTTCCATGGGCGTGAGGCGATAGTGATACAATTAATTTTCCCATTGTATTTTTACCTTATTTTTTCTTTTTACTTTTTAGCAGCACGGCTGCGAATAATTCCCATTACGGTTTGCTTACCCTGGCGAATGTTGTCAAGCAACGGACGATGGGCGGGACAAGTAAACTGACATGAGCCGCACTCTATGCAACTCACGATATCTTCCTTCTCTGCCTTCTCCCAGTTCTTTACGGCCGACAGTTTGGCCAGCAGGTAAGGTTCCAATCCCATGGGACAGGCACTGACGCACTTGGCACAGCGAATACATGGCTGGGGCTCTTTACGACGGGCTTCATCGCCAGATATAATGGTTACAGAGTTTGTGCCTTTGCAGATAGGCACCTCAGTGGATGTGAGAGCCTTGCCCATCATAGGACCGCCGGCGAGCAACTTGTTGTCACCTTCAGGCATACCGCCACAGAGGTCAATCAAATCTTGCATTGGCGTGCCCATACGAACGAGATAGTTGCCCGGATTCTGCAAGCCTTTACCCGTAACAGTAGTATAACGCTCGAACAAAGGTTTACGTTTCATAACTGCCTGATAAACAGCAAAAGAAGTTCCAACGTTCTGAACGATTGCTCCAACGTTTACGGGAATGGCTGGAGGGGCGGGAACCTGACGGCGAATGACGGCGTCGACCAGTTGCTTCTCACCCCCCTGCGGATAGCGTTGCTTCAGGGGCACCACTTCTACTTGGTATTCAGTTTGCCCGAATACTTCGGTACATTTCTGTGTGAGCAGATCAATGGCTTTGGGCTTGTTGGTTTCGATGCCGATATAGCCGCGGGTAACCTTAGCACCCTTCATGAGCAGTTCTAGACCTACGAGAATCTCGTCAGCATGTTCTATCATGAGGCGATAGTCGGCTGTGATATAAGGTTCGCACTCCACAGCATTGATAATGACACACTCGGCCTTAGCCGTAGGGGGTGGACAGAGTTTAATGAAGGTTGGGAAACAAGCACCGCCCATGCCTACAACACCTGCTTGCTTGATGCGTTCTACAATCTCTTCTGGCGTCAGTTCAGGATGGTCTTTTACCAGTTCCAGTTTGTCGCTACGATCGATGCTCTCCTCCCATTCGTCGGCATCGTCAACGCTGATGATGATGGCAGGTTTCCGATAGCCGGTAGCATCAATGGCTGTGTCAATCTTTGTTACGGTACCGCTCACCGATGAGAAGATAGGAGCCGAAACGAAACCGCCGGCTTCAGCCAATAGCGTGCCAACTTTCACCTTATCGCCTTTCTGTACGACAGGCTTGGCCGGAGCGCCGATATGTTGCGATAGCGGGAAAATAGCCTGTTTGGGCAATGGTGCCACTTGTGTAGGCACCTCATGAGTGAGTTTGTTCTCCTCAGGATGTATACCGCCGATGCGGAATGTCTTGCTGTTCATGCTTGTGCCTCCTTTCTTTCACTTGGTTGAGATGGATTTTCCGGATCCTCCGGTGCTTCCGGTTTGGGCTTAGGTGCTGGGAAGTTAACGGCATGGATGGCCTTTGTAGGACATGCCTCTACGCACTTCTTGCACAGACGGCACTTCTCCGGGTCAATGTACGATACATTGTTCTCAACCGTGATGGCTTCGAACTTGCATTCCTTCACACATTTGCCACAGCCTATGCAGGCAGCCTTACAGGCCTTCATGGCCACGGCTCCCTTGTCTTTGTTGACACACGACACGAATACGCGACGATTCTTCGGGCCCTTCTTGCGCAATTCGATGATGTTGCGTGGACATGCCTTTACACAAGCACCACAGGCCGTACACTTATCCTCGTCAACCTCAGGGAGCCCTGTCTCGGGATTCATGCGGATAGCATCGAACTGGCAGGCAGCAACGCAGTCGCCGCAGCCAAGGCAACCAAAGCCACAGTTGGTTTCGCCTGCACCGCAGGCATTCATTGCTGCACAGGTGCGAAGACCAGCGTACTCGTTGACACGTGGACGCATAGTGCAAGTGCCGTTGCAACGCACTACGGCCACCTTCGGCTCACCGTTGGCAATAGCCATTCCCAGCAGGTCGGCAACCTTGCCCATGACATCAGCACCGCCTACGGGGCAGTTTAATCCTTCAATGCTGCCTGTGTCTGCCCCTTTTACCAGTGCGTCGGCCATGCCACCGCATCCTGCAAAGCCACACCCGCCGCAGTTAGCACCAGGCAGTAGTTCATTGACCTGTGCAATGCGTGGGTCTTCATAGACAGCAAATCGCTTGGAGCATACGAACAGCACAATTGCTGCGATGAGTCCTATGACTCCAAGCACAATTACTGCAATTAAGATTGGATTCATAAATAGTAGTTGTTTGTATTTGTTTTATTAGTTCGTTTGCTTTTTTTTATTCAATGGTGAACGATATAGATTTCGAGATGCGTCCTCGCATGAGCCACAGCATAAAGTAGTAGGGGACGAGTGCACCGATAGACGTGATGGCTGCCGCACCTTCACCTATGCCCATGAAGAGCATGACGGCTATAATGCCTACTATGATCAACAAAGGTAGGCCGAAGCCCAGCAGCAATGCTTTCCTCGCCATGGCATCAGAGGTGCCGACCACCACGCTGTCGCCTACCTTGAGGTCGTCACGGTTGTAATGATATACATCTACAATCTTCTCTTTCATCTCCGAGGCTCTGCATTGTGCCGCTACTTTACAGGCACTACATGCAGAATGTTGCACGATTCTCACCCGAATGTGCCCGTCACCGATTGATTCTATTGTACCTTCGTGGCGTACGGAGTTCTCCATTGCATGTGCAAAGGTACGATAAAAAAGTGAAATACAAATAAGAATGTCATTTTTTTTTGAAAAATATGTGCTTTCGCTTGCACATACAATTCTTTTTTGATACTTTTGCACTTGAAATAGAGCAAAGCGATAAAATGAACGCAACAGAACAGACTATTCTGCAAATTGGGCGCGCACTAAGGAAAGTGTCGGAAAAGTTTCCTGCAGACAAGGAAGCTTCAATGCTAACCGATGTACACATCCGTGTGACACAGGAGACAGGTGAGATGCTTGTCTATGACGATGACGACCGTGAACTGACACGGTGTGTGGTAGAGCAATGGATAGATAATAAGGATGATGACTTTTATGATGCCATCACACCTGTTGTGCGCCGCTGCATAGAGCATGAGAAAGCATTGCTGGAGAACCTCTCCATCCTAAAGCCTTATGCCTTCGTGCTTGAAGATGACGACCACGAGACTGTGGCTGAACTGTATGTAGTTGACGATGATACTGTAATCATCGATTCGGAGTTGATGGAAGGACTTGACAAGGATTTAGACGAATTCTTTGATAAATTGCTGAAATCATAGGCGTTTTTAATAGATGATGGCGGACCCCAAGGTTGACTCTGCTGTGTCGGCATCGTGGTTCTCCCGTCTGAATACATGGCGGGAGGAGCATATCAGCGAACGTATGTTCGTGCTGATATTGGCATTCTTCGTCGGTCTCTTTTCGGCAGTTGCGGCATTTGTCCTTCATTGGATGATTAACCAGATTGTCGGTCTGCTTACCAGTTCGTTTGATGCCACGAAGTCCAACTGGCTCTATTTGGTTTACCCTGTAGTGGGAATCTATCTCACTTCGCTCTTTGTGCGCTATGTGGTGAAAGACAATATATCGCATGGTATTACACGCATCTTATATGCTATCAGCCAGAAACGCTCGCGATTAAAATCGCATAACACATGGTCGAGCGTTATCGCATCTGCCATCACCATCGGCTTCGGTGGCTCTGTCGGCGCCGAGGCGCCTATTGTGCTCACCGGCTCGGCGATTGGTTCTAACTTGGGGAAACTGTTCAAACTCGACAGTCGCACGCTCATGCTTCTTATTGGTTGTGGTGCGGCTGGTGCCATTGCCGGTGTCTTCAAGGCTCCTATAGCAGGCTTAGTGTTTACACTCGAGGTGCTCATGATTGATTTGACGATGGCCTCCCTGCTACCCATCCTGGTGTCGTGTGTCACAGCCACCTGTTTCACCTATATATTTAGTGGCGATGCCGTACTCTTCACCTTTCACCTCGACAATCCATGGTCGGTTGAGCGTGTGCCAGCCTGTGTGCTGCTGGGCATTTTCTGTGGTGTGGTGAGTCTGTATTTTATCCGTACCATGGGTTTTTGTGAAGATGTTTTCGCACGCTTTAAGGACCAGCCATACGTAAAACTGGTTGTTGGCGGCACTCTGCTTAGTGTTCTGATTTTCTTCTTTCCGTCACTCTTCGGCGAAGGCTATCATTCCATCAACCTGCTCCTCAGCGGCGATGAGCAGAAATGGCAGGGCATTCTCGATAATTCGCTCTTTGCCGGACAGATACAGATGTTGCTGCCCTATGTAGCCTTGGTCTTGCTTACAAAGGTGTTTGCCACCTCGGCCACCAATGGCGGTGGCGGATGTGGCGGTACCTTTGCTCCTTCGCTATTCATCGGCTGTTTTAGTGGCTTTTTCTTCTCACGCCTATGGAATCAGTATGAGGTTGGTGTGTATGTGCCGGAGAAAAACTTTGCCTTGATGGGCATGGCTGGCGTCATGTCGGGAGTGATGCATGCTCCGTTGACGGGAATCTTCCTTATTGCCGAACTGACAGGAGGCTATGACCTTTTCCTGCCGTTGATGATTGTGTCGGTATCATCCTACCTTACGATTATTCTTTTCGAACCCCATAGCATATACAGTTCTCGCTTGGCCAAGCAGGGCAAACTCATCACACACCATACTGACCATGCCGTGCTTACCCTGATGCAACTGGATAGCGTTATTGACCATGACTATCTTTCCGTAGAGCCAGATACGGAATTAGGACAGATTGTAAGAAAAATAAGTCGTTCACGAAAGAGCGTCATCCCTGTGCTTGATGCTGCTGGCAACTTTCTCGGAGAGATAGATATCGCAAAAAACCGCAACGTGGTGTTCAGAACAGAGTTGTACCATCACTTTACTGCCGGACAGTTGATGCAGGAACCACCGGCCACCCTCAACGACGAGGCGCTGATGGCCGATGTGATGAAGGCATTTGACAGGACGCATGCCGACTGGCTGCCGGTACTTGACAAGGATGGACATTTAAAAGGATATATATCGCGCCAGCGCATCTACACCCAGTATCGTAAGATGGTGGCAGATATGAGTGAGGATTGAAAAATGATGAAGAAGGAAGATTTACGTATAGTTTTTATGGGTACGCCGGAGTTTGCGGTAGAGACCCTGAAGGCATTGGTCGACAATCATTATAAGGTGGTGGCAGTTGTTACGCAGCCAGACAAGCCTGTGGGTAGGCATGGAAGCGTGTTGCAGCCATCGCCCGTTAAGCAGTATGCTCTGGAACAGGGCCTGCCTGTGTTGCAGCCAGAGAAAATGAAAGATGTGGCATTTGTAGAAATGCTTCGCTCATATAAAGCCAATCTGCAGGTGGTGGTGGCTTTCAGAATGTTGCCCGAGATCGTGTGGGCTATGCCGGAATACGGCACATTCAATGTTCATGCAGCCTTGTTGCCCCAGTATCGTGGTGCTGCTCCTATCAATTGGGCCGTCATCAACGGCGAAACAGAAACGGGCGTGACAACTTTCTTCCTTGATCATGATATTGACACGGGGCGGATCATAGAACAAATGAAGTTTCCCATTCCCGATGATGCCAATGTGGAATATGTCTATGACGGGCTGATGCATTTAGGTGCCAGGATATGTCTGAACACGCTCGATAAAATTGTTGAAGCAGACGGTCATCCGCATAGTATGGCACAAGTAGAAGACTCCCTTGGTCTGCATCATGCGCCAAAGATATTCAAGGAGACATGTGCGATTGATTGGAACAAAAGCACCAAGCAAGTATATGATTTTGTACGCGGATTGTCACCATATCCTGGCGCGTGGACCAATATGATTGACGAGCAGGGTAGGGCTGTGCTGCTGAAAATATTCCGTACGACTAAGACAGACATGCCGGCCGATGCTAATCCAGGACAATTGAGAGCCGACAAAAAGCACCTTTATGTGGCTTGTTCCGACTGTTGGCTGAGAATTGACGAACTTCAACTGGCCGGCAAGAAACGCATGGATGCCATTGCCTTTCTCAACGGTATGAAAGAGGTAGAAAAATATTCTTTGGCTTCAGTATAATAAATGAAAAGGTATTGCGTTATTTAGATAGAATCACTAAAGCGTAATAGCCTATGCAAATATTTACCTACGAAGAAATGACTCCAAGTGAAAGGATAATTTTTCAGATCAAACAGTTTGCCTATACCTATAGGCCGTCGAACCGTCAGGCAAATTACATGAATTAAAGAATAGCGTCATGGCATTGGTTTCTCCTTCGATGCTCTCTGCAGACTTCCTGCACCTTGAGCGAGACATTCAGATGATTAATGAGAGTGAGGCCGACTGGCTTCACCTGGATGTGATGGATGGATCGTTTGTCCCCAACATTTCTTTCGGATTCCCGGTGCTTGAGGCTGTGGCAACCGTTTGCCAGAAGCCCCTTGATGTGCACTTGATGATTAATCATCCGGAACATTACATTGGGCAGACGGCCAAGTTGGGAGCCATGATGATGAATGTGCATCAAGAAGCGTGCGTCCATCTGCATCGCACCATACAAGAAATACATCATGCAGGTATGAAAGCAGGCGTTACCCTTAATCCCAGTACGCCTGTGTCGGTGCTTGAAGATGTTATCGGCGATGTCGATATGGTACTGCTGATGAGCGTGAACCCAGGCTTCGGCGGGCAGAAGTTTATTGAAAACACCATTGCAAAGGTAAAGCGCCTCCGCCGCCTCATTGAGGATTCTGGCAGTAAGGCACTTATAGAGGTTGATGGTGGTGTTCAAGGCGAGACGGCTCCACGGCTGGTGGCTGCCGGTGTTGATGTGCTGGTGAGCGGCAGTTATGTGTTTAAGGCCGCCGATCCGAAGGCTGTGATTCACTCGTTGAAGAGCCTTTAGCCCACAAGTGCCAACTCAATCCGATGCTCCTTGGCCATGCGCCGCATGTTGATGAGTGCATAGCGCATTCTGCCCAATGAGGTGTTGATGCTCACGTTGGTCAGTTCGGCAATTTCCTTGAAAGTCAAGTCTTGGAAATAACGCATATAGACCACTTCACGTTGTGTGGGAGGAAGCGAATCCATCATTTTCTTCACATCGCACAGCACCTGCTCATTCACCATTTCCGATTCGCGATAGGTGTCAAGAACCGACGCGCCCTTTAAGTTCTGCAGGTCGTTGTCCTCGTTTGGCTCTATAATATGGCGGGCATGTTGCTGCCTAAACCAGTCCATGATGCAGTTATGGGCGATGCGGGTAATCCAGAACATGAATTTCCCGGAGTCGGTGTATTGTCCATCCTGCAGTTTCATGATAGCCTTGATGAAAGTCTCCTGGAAGATATCATCGGCAATGTCATGATCGCGTACAACGAACATGATATATGTAAACAACTTGCTTTGAGTACGGGATAATAACTCATCGAAAGCCTGGTTGTCACCTTTGGCATAGAGTAGAGCCAATATTTCGTCGGTCACTCCTTCAAATTTCTTCATATTTTTAAATTTTATTATGAAGTAAATCTGTCTCGATAGGCAATAATTTGGTTTTTTATGAGTTATTAATTAGTAATATCGGCTGCAAAAGTAAGTAAAAAGATTGTAACAGCCAAATTTTTGTCGCATTATTTGCTGTTTTATGCCATAAAACAGCCATAGACATCGTATGTTCCAAGCACTATTACCTGCGTTTAAGCATAATGGTGCGGGGCAGTTTTTGCCATTTCCCATTCTCCGGCATTTTTATGCTAGAGCCTTTCAGTTGCTTCAACACATAGGTGCTGTCGTCCTCGCAGGTCAGTTGTGCTTCCAAATCCTCGCTGCCATAGTCGTTCACCATCTGCATCGTGGCCTTGTTGCCGGAAATACATGCACTCACGATAGGCCAGTGGAATGATGTCCGGTCGTGACCCAAATAGCCAGGCAGCGGTCCAAGCATGTCTTGTCCGCTTATAATAATGTCGTTCTCATAGAAATTAATCTGCATGCATACCTTATATTCATTATTATATAGGTACGCGTAAAAGGGCCTCTCGCTTTTCTGCGCCATTGTGGCCAGACCGCAGCCCGTCATTATGATTGTCAATAGCAGTTTTCTCATGTTTTCTTTTGGGGGCAAAGGTACGTATTTTATTTGATAATTCTTTGCAAGCAAAGCAAAAAAAATCGAGCGGATAATAGAAAATTGATAATTTTTATGTGCGGCAAAAAAATAATTGTGAATTGTTAATTGTTAATTATCAATTATTTTGTATCTTTGCAGCCGTTTATAAACAATAATAATGGATAAAAAGCAATTAACTCCAGATTATATTTTTGAATCGAGTTGGGAGGTATGCAATAAAGTCGGTGGTATCTATACCGTCCTTTCAACCCGTGCAAAAACGCTACAAGAGAAGTTTCAGGATAGGATTATATTCATTGGTCCTGATTTTTGGAAAGATAATGAATGCCCCTATTTTCGTGAAGAACCCTCATTGTTTGCCAAATGGCAATGGGAGGCAAAAGAAGGTGACCGTGAGCATGGGGTGCCGGGTCTTGCCGTAAGGGTGGGGCGCTGGACTATTCCAGGCGAGCCGATTGCCATTCTGGTAGACTTTACGCCTTTCTTTGAGAAGAAGAATGAAATCTACACCTGGCTATGGGAAGAATATAAGGTGGATTCGCTTCATGCCTATGGCGATTACGATGAGGCCTCCATGTTTTCCTATGCCGCCGGCCTGGTCGTAGAAAGTCTGTACAAGTATCTCACCTCTCGCTCGGCCAAAGGACGCTTGCAAGGCAAGAATTCCTCACCTCTCACCCCTCATCCCTCACCTCTAACCCCTCTTAAGGTTGTCTATCATGCCAACGAGTGGATGTGTGGCTTGGGAGCCCTCTACATCAACAGCAAAGTGCCAGCCATTGGCACCATCTTCACCACCCACGCCACCAGCATAGGCCGTTCTATTGCCGGCAATCAGAAGCCACTCTACGACTATCTCTTTGCCTATAATGGCGACCAGATGGCTGAAGAGTTGAACATGCAGAGCAAGCATTCTATTGAAAAGCAAACGGCATGGCATGTAGACTGCTTTACCACGGTGAGCGATATCACAGCCCATGAATGTGTCGAACTGCTCGGCAAACCCGTCGATGTAGTGCTGCCCAACGGCTTTGATAATAGTTTCGTGCCGAAGGCTTCCGCGTTCAACAAGAAACGTAAGGCAGCCCGCGAGAAGATGCTCAAGGTGGCCAACGCCCTTCTGGGTGAGCAACTCGGCGACGACACGCTCATTGTATCCACATCGGGACGCTATGAGTTCCGCAACAAAGGCATTGATGTTTTTGTCGAGGCCATGAATCGTCTGCTGCGCGACCGTGACTTGAAAAAGAAAGTGCTGGCCTTTATCGTTGTTCCCGGTTGGGTGGGCGAGCCCCGCAAAGACCTGCAGGAAAGGCTGAAGCAAATTGATAATGGCCAATGGTCTTCCCCTTTAGAGGTGCCACAGGTCACCCATTGGCTTCATAACATGGGGCACGACAACGTGCTCAACATGATGAAGTTCTATGACATGCACAACCGTCATGAAGACCAGGTAAAGGTTGTCTTCCTTCCCTGCTACCTCGACGGAAACGACGGTATCCTCAACCTTACCTATTATGATGTGGTGCTGGGCAACGACCTTTGCATCTATCCATCTTATTATGAGCCGTGGGGCTATACGCCTCTGGAGGCCGTAGCCTTTAAGGTTCCCTGTATCACTACCGACCTGGCCGGTTTTGGTCTTTGGGCCAACAAGGAGTTCGGTCATCCAGGCGAGATATCTGATGGCGTGAAGGTCATCCACCGCACCGATTACAATTACTCTGAGGTGGCCGACTATATCAAGGACACCGTTGCCGCTTTCTCTGCTATGAGCAAGACTGATGTGGACATGTGCCGCAAACGAGCCGAGGCTCTGTCGAAGAAGGCCCTCTGGAAAGAGTTCATCAAATACTACTACGAGGCATACGACATTGCACTACAGCGCGCTAGGGAGCGCATGTTTCAGCATTGAACACTCGCCAGATAGCCATATTGCTGTGCTGTATCCTGTCGTTCACGGCT
>Ga0310697_10007509_pt1 | contig 10264 bp, 8 predicted proteins | sample 172DNAGHGlowgp2_FD_203883 | JGI IMG/M metagenome (GOLD analysis project Ga0310697, IMG submission 203883) | Sheep rumen microbial communities from Palmerston North, Manawatu-Wanganui, New Zealand - 1728 DNA GHGlow gp2 (v2) (version 2) | ecosystem: Host-associated > Mammals > Digestive system >...
TGGAAATATCGCGGCGAACCACAGGCTCCTTCTTGGCAGCGAGTTCCTTCATCTTCTCTTCGATGGTTGCAAAGTCGGCCTCGCTGATCTGCTTGCCGTCGGGCAGGAGTACATCGTAGTAGAAACCATTCTCGATAGCAGGACCGAAGCCGAACTGGATGCCGGGATAGAGCTCCTGCAGCGCCTCTGCAAGCAGGTGTGCGCTGGTGTGCCAGAAGGTGTGTTTAGCTTGCTCATCGTCCCATTTATAGAGCACCAGTTCAGCATCTTCAGTAATGGGGCGGTTGAGTTCCACGGTCTCACCGTTCACGCCACAGGCCAGCACATCGGCAGCCAGACGAGGTGAGATACTCTCGGCAATTTCATAACCCGTCACGCCAGCCTCACGTTCGAGGACAGACCCGTCGGGGAGTGTAATTTTAATCATGATGGATTTATGTTTTCTTTTTGATTTTCAGAATACGGCTGCAAAAGTACAACAATATTTCCGAACAATCGCAAGAATGACTCATGTTTTTCACAAGCCAAACGTTTTTACCCCGTTTTTGGGGGTCACTGCACATATTCGTAGCAGCCAGCATCGGGCGCATTGTCTTCGGTACGGCTGTGACCCATACGGTCGAGGGGGTAGTCAAGCGCCACGGCAGGGTCGGCAGCACCGCGGATGGCGGAACCAGCCACGGGCGTGAAGCGATAAACCATGGCGTGAGTATCCATGAGGGCGAAGTTGTTCTCGTGGCCGCCGGCGCTGCGATTCTCGTTATCGAATACTATATTCTGGAAACGAGGAACATAGACGTCACCTGGCGGCACCACGGTGGCCATAAAGCAATTTGAGAACTGGTAGTTGCGCTGTTGATTGGCAATGTCGGCTGACAAGTTCTTATCAAGGGAGGGTATCAGCACAACATCATCTGCATAACCGGTGATGACGCAGTTGACGAAGTCGGCGCGCACAAGGGCATGGTAGGTTTTGTTCTCCATAGCGGCAATAGCGAGGGCGTTGCCACGGTTCGCATCGAGGGGATAAAACTGGGCAAGTGTGCAGTGGACAAAACGTGAGTCACCGCCCAACAGGCTTACGCAGTGACCCAAAGTGTTGGAGATCTCGGTATTAATTACTTCAATCTGACAATCAGTGGCTGCAATGCCATCGCCTGCAATACTGTGAAGGCGCGAGTTGACGAGCTTGAGCTTGGAGGTCTCCAAGGACGATGCCAAGCAGAGTAAGCCGAACTTGGCACCGTGAATATCAACGTACTGCAAGTCGTTGCCGGTGCTGGTGGCAGCCAACTCCACCCCGTCCCATCGACCCGGCAGGCGATCGTAAGGCAGATAGTCGAACATGTGATCCAGACGGTCACCGCGCAGGACAACGGGCTTTTCCAAAGAGCCCGTAGCTTTCAGTGTTCCCTTCACTTGAAGGCCGGCACCCTCGTGGAAAAGCAACTCGGTGCCCTCAGCGAGTGTCAGCGTGACGCCCTTGTCCACAATGAGCGGACCATAGACAACGGTGGGGCGCTGGCCTGTGATGGTGACATCAGAGGTCAACGTTGCATTACGCAAGAAGTGTGCATCACGCCCCACGACCGTGAGGCCGATGCTTTGCTGCACCCCGCTTTCGAGGGTGAAGACGAGGTTGTCGCTGACGCGGTGCGGCACATCCGAATCGGTAAAAGGCAGCGTAACCTCCATACGCACAATGATGCTGTCGCGACGCCACACCTCGAAATCGGTAGCGTAGTTGTCTGGCGTCTGGCTGAGATCCTGTCCCGTCACGTTCACACGGAAAGGACTCGCGCTACCTTTCTCAAGGTGAACGCTGGCGATGCGCAGCCCTTTGCTTCCGCGATTATAAACAATGAGCGTCTGAGTGCTGGAAGGCACGGTTGTGATGACGGAGTCGAACTCCACCTTGTCGCGGCTGAACTGTAGCACAGCAGAACGATCAGTGGTGAAGTCCTCAACATCGTCGCAGCTAATGAAGCCGAGACTGAAGAAGAAGAAAAGAAGCAATAAAACAGATACCGGACCCGTCTTCACGGGAATAAGTTCTGTGGCAAACAGCCTCTTCATGATGATATCCTACAATAATATAAGTAGTTTTGCGTGAATGCATATTACCACGAATGTCACGCGACCAGTCGAGAGATTACACGTTCTCCAAAATGGCAAGCAGATGGCGCCACACCATATCCACGGTGGGGATGAGCAGGCGTTCGTCAGGAGAGTGGACACCGCGCAGCGTAGGACCAAAGCTGACCATGTCCAGACCCGGGTACTTCTCGGAGAAAAGGCCACACTCCAGACCGGCATGAATGCCCCGCACGACAGGTTCCTTCTGGAACAGCTTCACATACTGCTCACGAGCGATGCGGAGGATCTCACTCTTGGGATTCATTGCCCAGCCAGGGTAACCCTCGCCCGTCTCCACTTCGGCTCCCGCAAGTTCAAAGACAGCAGCTATCGTATGGGCCATATTGTGGCGGTTGCTCATCAGCGAGCTGCGCTGACTCGTGGTTACGAGGACAGTACCGGGCTCTGTCTGGCGGATGCTGGCTAAATTGGAGCTGGTCTCCACGAGAGAGATGTCCTGACACATTGCATAGACTCCGTTGTCAACAGCCTGTAATGCTGTGATCAGGCGGCAGCTGACGTCCTCGGGAAAGACGGTGGGGGCTACTTCGGCGCTCTCCAGCAGGAACTGCATGGAAGGCTCTGTGACGCTGAACTCTTCCTCGACATCTGCAGCAAAGACATTCCAATCGACGCGCACCTGCTCCTTGTATTTCACTGGAATAGCCACTAAGCACGAGGCCTCGCGGGGGATAGCGTTGTGGAGTCCTCCGGCTTGGATATCGCTCAGGCGCAGACCGTACTTCTTCATCCCATCATAAAGGAAACGGGCTAAGAGTTTGTTGGCATTGGCGCGTTTTTTCTCAATGTCGTCGCCGCTGTGTCCGCCCGTGAGGCCTTTGATGGTCAGCGTGAGGAAGAAGGAACCCGTAGGCGCTGCCTCGGGCGTGAAGCGGAATGTGGCTGTTGTGCGGCAGCCGCCGGCGCAGCTGACAAAGAGTTCACCCTCATCCTCGCTGTCGAGATTAATGAGCATCGAACCCGTCATGAAGCCTGGTTGCATCCCTTCAGCCCCTGTGAGGCCTGTTTCCTCGTCACGCGTGAACACACACTCCAAAGGGCCGTGACGCAGACTGTTGTCTGTCAGGATTGCCATTTCCATGGCACAACCGATGCCGTCATCTGCACCGAGGGTCGTGCCCTTGGCCTTCATCCATTCGCCATCGATATAGGTTTGAATTGCATCGCGGTCGAAGTCGAAATCAACATCGTTATTCTTCTCGCAAACCATATCCATGTGGCTCTGCAGAATCACCGTGGGACGAGGCTCCATGCCTGCGCTTGCGGGCTTGCGAATCAGGACGTTACCAGTTTCATCCACCATAGTCTCAAGGCCTAAGCTCTCACCGAAAGACTTGAGAAAAGCAATCATCTTTTCCTCGCGCTTCGAGGGGCGGGGAACAGCGTTGATTTTGGCAAACATCTCAAAGACAATGGCGGGTTTTAATTCGATTTTCTCCATTTTTATATTGCTAATTTTGGTTAAAGTCTGTTGTGAAAGACGTTTGGCTGATAAGTTTAATGTATCTTTGCCCCGTTTTAACAGCGACAAAGGTACAAGAAACCCTGTTTCTGAGCAAACAAACTCTAAAAAAAGAACGTTCATCATGCTGAAATTATTGCTTTTCACAACAGGAATCGTAGGATTAGCCGTACTGCTCTTAACCCTTAAGCTACTACTCAAGGGCGATGCGCGTGGTCCTATGACTCATATCGGAGCCTCGAAAGCCATGCGTCAACGCGGCATCCACTGTGTGGAGAGCATGGACAGCATCGAGCGGTATCAATTGGCGCACAGGCCACACGCTGAGGGAACATAATTGAAAGATTAAAACATTGGAAATTATAATAAAATATTAGAAATGAAGAAAATGATGACACTTGCGCTCATCGCCCTCGTAGGCCTCAGCGCATGCAACAAAACCCAGGAAGCAGAAGCGACAGAGAACGAAACCGAGAGCGCTGAGCCCACAGGCCTGAAAATCGCCTTTGTGGAAGTCGATAGCCTCATGAGTCAATATCAGTTCTGCACTGACTACAACATTCTGTTGAACAAGAAGGGCGAGAACGCAGCCAACGTGCTCCAGCAGAAGCAACGCGCACTGCAGCAGCACGCAGCAGCCCTGCAGAAGAAGTACGAGAACAACGGCTTTACAACTCGCGACGAGCTGGAACGCGCCCAGAATCAGCTGGCCAAGGAGCAACAGGATCTGGCAGAATTAGACCAACGCCTCACCAACGAGCTGGCCATGGAGAACGCGAAGCTCAATGCTGAACTGCGCGACTCCATCCAAGCCTTTCTGAAGGTATATAACCAAGTTAAGAAATACGATTATATCTTCTCCAAGCAAGGCGACAACATCCTGTTGGCAAACAAGAAATACGACATCACCAAGGAAGTTGTGGCCGGTCTGAACAAGCGTTACAAGGCAAAGCCAGAGGTGAAAAGCACCGAGCCTGAAGCCAAAGGAGAGAAGAAAGAAAAGTGATGAGATACACGGAAATCCACTTCACCATTTCACCATACAACGAGGCGGCGGCCGATGTGCTGGCCGCCTTGTTAGCTTCTTCGGGGTGCGACACCTTCGAGCCCACAGACAACGGGCTCACAGCCTACATTCTGCAGAGCAGCTTCAACGAGGATGCCATCAAAGAGGCTGTCACCACTACAATCAGCACCTTCGCCTGCGGTGGAACCTCTGGTGAGGAACTGGCCATCACCTTCACGGCTGAGACAGCACCGGATGAAAACTGGAACGCCTGCTGGGAAGCTGAACACCACTTCGAGCCCATCACCCTGCCAGACGGGCAGCAGATACGGATTCTGCCGCGTCAAGCCTTCGGGAGCGGAGAGCACGCCACCACACGGATGATTCTGAAGTTGCTGGCCGAAGTGCCACTCACCCACGCCACCGTCATTGACGCCGGCTGTGGGACCGGCATCCTCGGCATAGCAGCCCTGAAGATGGGAGCCGCCCACGTATTCGCTTACGACATTGACGAGTGGAGCACGCGCAACGCTGAAGAAAACTACAGTCTGAACGGGGTACTCGACGCTGAAGCTGCCGAGATTGTGCTTGGCGATGCCTCCGTGCTCGATCAGGCCCCAAAGGCTGATGTCGTGATGGCAAATATTAATCGTAACATTCTGCTTGCCGATATGCCAGCATTCGTCAAAGCAATGAAGAATGCTGCCCAGTTGGTGCTCTCTGGGTTCTACGAGGCAGACATTGCTCCTCTAACACAACGTGCAGAGGCTCTCGGACTGAAGTTGACGGCGACGTACGCTGACGGCGACTGGAGAGCATTATTATTAAATAATGTTCGCACGCGCGCGTGAAAACGGCTATCGTCGGAGGTGGCGCCGCAGGTTTCTTTCTCGCCATCACTCTCAAGGAGCAGTGCCCGCAGATGGACGTAACCATCTTCGAGCGCAGTAGCCGCGTTCTCCGCAAAGTGAAAGTGTCCGGGGGCGGGCGCTGCAACTGCACAAACACTTTTGCCGATGTGCGTGACCTTAGTGCGGTATATCCACGCGGCCACCGACTCATGAAACGGCTCATGAAAGGTTTCGACCAGCGCGACGCCTACCATTGGTTTGAGCGTCACGGCGTGCCACTGACCGTGCAGGATGACCAATGCGTATTCCCCGCTGCTCAGAACTCGCAAGTCATCATCAACTGCTTCATCAGTCACTGCCGACGATTAGGTGTCCGTCTGTGCCTGAACACAATCATCAACAGTTTAAGCACACTCCAAGACTACGATTTCATCGCTCTCACAACGGGCGGACAGCCTCGACAGGAAGGGCTGACATGGCTTGAGGAATTGGGTCACGAGATTGTAGCCCCCGTGCCATCGCTTTTCACCTTCAGCATCAACGACCAGGCCCTCCTTGAATTGATGGGAACCGTCGTAGAACACGTAACAGCGTCGATTCCAGCTACAGGCTTCAGCGCCAGCGGCCCCCTACTCGTGACACACTGGGGAATGAGCGGGCCTGCTATCCTCAGGCTGTCAAGCTATGCCGCACGCTATCTTGCCAAGTCGGACTATCAGGCGCCATTGGCCATCAACTGGACAGGGCACAACGAAGAAGAGACACGGCAGGAACTGCAGGCTCTCTTCGCCACCCATCCCAAGAAACAACTCAGTTCCTTGCGCCCGTTTGATTTACCTACACGGCTGTGGCTCTACCTGTTAGAGAAAGAAGCTGCACCACCTACCCTCACCCCCAATGCCCTCCCAAAGAAGTCATTCAACAAGCTCGTGAACCAGCTGACAGCAGACCACTACACCATAGCCTCACGAGCTCCCTTCAAAGATGAGTTTGTCACTTGCGGCGGCATCGCGCTCAATAGTGTCAATCCCGTAACGCTGGAAAGCAAACACAGGCCCCGCCTCTTCTTCGCAGGAGAACTGCTCGATATAGACGGCATCACAGGAGGATTTAACTTCCAGGCAGTCTGGACCACAGCATACACCGTTGCTCAGGCTATCGCAAAATCATCATAGAAAAAAAGTGCGATGTGCAGTAGGTGTTGAATAAAAATGTTGTATCTTTGCACACAGAATCTAAAATCAAAACATCTTACAAGATGAAACGAAAGGCTATTCTGACGCTTTTGACCTGCCTCTGTGCTCTGCTTCAACCCGCATGGTCACAGACGGAAGCGATCGATATTCTGGACGTTGACTCGCAAGCGGTTGACTCTGTGGCTGCGGCAGCTGTTCACGACTCGCTCATCATAGCACTGCAGAACCAGCTGCAAGAAATGCGGCTCCAGCAGATGCTTCTGGAAGAAGCCCTTGACCAAGCGGGCCAAAGCGCACAGAAAGACTCTATACTGAATGAGCAACGGCGCCACCACATAGATTCTCTGCGCCTCATCACGAAAGGTGCTCCCCTCATTGTTGACGATGACACTCTGCTGGTGCTTTATGCCAAAAAGGGTGGCATGACGGCTGAAGCCCGTGTGGGAGCTGCTGCAGAAAAGATCGAGGAGATCGGGCGTCAGCTCACACTCCGCCCCGACTCAATCTTTGTCTTTGAGAGCGACTTCTTCTCTGACATCATGGCCGAAGAAGAGGTGTTAATGACTATCACCGACACTGATGCGATGTGGCAGGGCAAGAGCCGACAGGAACTGGCTGAGGAATATGCGAGAATCATACAGGCCAAAGTCAACGAACTTCATGAGACCTATGGACTCAAAAGCAAGCTTTGGGGACTGATGTTTGCAGGTTTGATTATCATCATTCAACTCCTGTTTATCATACTTACGAACAGACTATTCCGCCATTGGCGCCGACGCTTCATCCTCACCGTCAAGACATTCCTCAAGCCAATAGTCATCAAAGACTATGAGTTCATAAACGTCCACCAGCAAGGCATTCTCCTCTTAGGGGCTTACAACATTGCACGCTATATAGCCATCGTGCTGCAGCTATTCATCTCCGTACCCCTGTTGTTTTCCATTTTTCCTGAGACAAAGAGAATCATTTACAAACTCTTTGGTTATATTTGGGATCCGTTCAAGGATATCATTTTCTCGGTCATCAATTATTTGCCCAACCTGTTTAAGATTGCAGTCATCTTCCTCTGCTTCAAATACCTGGTGCGCGGTGTACGCTATCTGGCCAGCGAGATTGAGGCCGGAAATCTGAAAATCAACGGTTTCTACCCTGATTGGGCAATGCCGACCTATTTTATCCTGCGCGCGTTGCTATACTCGCTGATGTTTGTGATGATATGGCCGCTGCTGCCAAGCTCCAACTCTGAGGTGTTTCAGGGCGTGTCCGTATTCATCGGTGTCATTGTGTCCCTGGGTTCAACAAGCATCATCGGCAACGTGATGGCCGGAATGGTTCTTACATATATGCGCCCCTTCCACATTGGCGACTATATAAAGGTCGGCGACACTGTGGGCGAAGTGATTGAGAAAACCGTGCTAGTGACGCGTATCCGCACACGCAAGAACGAAGTTGTAACTATCCAGAATTCCAATCTTTTAGGCTCTCAGACTTCTAATTACAGCGAGGCGGCCAAAAACTTCGGAATTATTGTCCACACAAAAGTCACTATCGGCTACGATGTGCCCTGGCAGCTCATCAAACAGATCATGGAATCTGCAGCCGCCGACACGCCGGGTATCAAGAAAATGCCCAAACCTTTCATGATGACAACTGCACTGGACGACTTCTATGTGGAATACGAGATCAACGCTTTCACGAACGATTCCAAGGACCTGCCTCGCATCTACTCCGAACTGCACCAGAACCTGCTGCAACGCTTCTTCGAGGCTGGCGTGGAAATCATGTCGCCGCACATCTACGCCCGCCGCGACGGCATCGATACACAGATGCCCGAGGAGTTCCTGAATAAAAAGTAAGAGATTAAAAGAGAATCCTTTGAGAATAACAACAAATTTCAAATAATGACACAAGCTATTCAAAAGACCCTTCGCGACAGCGCCGCTATGCGCTGGACAGCGCTGCTGCTGCTGGCACTGGCCATGTTTTGCAGATACATTTTCATGGACATCCTATCCCCCATCAAGGACCTGATGCAGGATACGCGCGGATGGGACTCTCTGGCCTTCGGTACGATGCAAGGCTCTGAGGTTTTCCTCAATGTTTTTGCTTTCTTCCTCATCTTCGCTGGAATCATCCTCGACAAGATGGGTGTCCGCTTCACCGCGGTGCTCTCGGCAGTGGTGATGCTCGTAGGAGCTATCATCAAGTGGTATGCCGTCAGCGAAGCTTTCATCGGCAGCAACCTCGACACCTGGTTCACGAACAACCTGAACTATATTCCCCTCTTTGACGAGTTGGGCGTTTCACCTTTCTACGAGGGGATGCCCGCCTCTGCCAAGTTCGCTGCTTGCGGTTTCATGATTTTCGGCTGTGGCTGTGAGATGGCCGGCATCACCGTGTCGCGCGGTATCGTCAAGTGGTTCAAGGGACGTGAGATGGCGCTGGCCATGGGCTCTGAGATGGCGCTGGCCCGTCTGGGCGTTGCCACTTGTATGATATTCTCGCCATTCTTCGCACGACTGGGCGGCGTTGTCAGCGTGAGTCGCAGCGTAGCCTTCGGTGTTGTGTTGATGTGTATCGCACTGATTATGACCATCGTCTATTTCGTAATGGATAAAAAGCTCGATGCTCAGACGGGTGAGGCCGAAGAGAAAGACGACCCCTTCAAAGTCAGTGACCTGGGCAAGATTCTCACCGACAGTGGCTTTTGGCTCGTGGCTCTGCTCTGCGTGCTCTACTACAGCGCAATCTTCCCCTTTCAGAAATACGCCGTTAATATGCTGCAGTGCAATCTCTCGCTGACAGCACCCGACGCTGATTCCTACTGGGCCAGCAACTCGGTTACGATTGTTCAGTACGTCATCATGCTTGTCGTTGCAGCAGCTGGCTTCGCCAGCAACTTCCAGAAGAAAGCCGCAACCAAATATGGGCTGCTCTTGCTGAGTATTCTCTCTCTAATCACTTACTGTTATATGGGTTATATGCGACAGAGCGCAGAAGCCATCTTTGCTGTTTTCCCGTTGCTTGCCGTGCTCATCACGCCCATCCTGGGCAGCTATGTTGACCATAAGGGCAAAGCTGCGACGATGCTCATCCTCGGTTCACTTTTGCTCATCGCCTGCCACCTGACCTTTGCCTTCGTACTCCCCGCCTTCAAGGGCAACGATGTAGGCGGAGTGGTCGTTGCCTATCTGACAATCCTGGTACTTGGCTCATCTTTCTCACTCGTTCCTGCCAGCCTGTGGCCCAGCGTTCCTAAACTCGTGGATGCCAAGGTCATCGGCTCTGCCTATGCCCTCATCTTCTGGATTCAGAACATCGGTCTCTGGCTGTTCCCGCTACTCATCGGAAAGGTGCTTGAGAACACCAACGAAGGCGTTACAGACGCCACACAACTCGACTACACCGCTCCGCTGGTGATGCTGGCATCCTTAGGCGTGGCAGCGCTCGTGTTAGGACTGGTTTTGAAGGTTGTTGACAAAAAGAAAGGGATTGGTCTCGAAGAGCCCAACATCAAGGAATAGGCCCCTAAAAGAAAAAATTGCCTACAGAACTTTCGTTTAATTAAAATTAAACGTATATTTGCGGCGCA
>Ga0310697_10007512_pt1 | contig 10260 bp, 5 predicted proteins | sample 172DNAGHGlowgp2_FD_203883 | JGI IMG/M metagenome (GOLD analysis project Ga0310697, IMG submission 203883) | Sheep rumen microbial communities from Palmerston North, Manawatu-Wanganui, New Zealand - 1728 DNA GHGlow gp2 (v2) (version 2) | ecosystem: Host-associated > Mammals > Digestive system >...
CCGGGTAGGCGCGGTAGCGCTCCTCCTGGATCTTACGGGCTGCGATGACACGTTCCCTAATGACTGAGGAGTGCTCGCCAGGTTCCGTGCGGCTGAGGTCGTTGAATGAGAGTGGTGTAATCTCAATCTGTATGTCGATGCGGTCGAGAAGGGGACCGCTGATCTTGTTCATGTATTTATGTATCTGTCCGGGGGTGCACTGGCAGGGTTTCGTGGGGTGGTTGTAGTAGCCGCAGGGACAGGGGTTCATGGAGGCCACAAACATGAAGTTACAAGGATATTCGATGCTGTACTTGGCGCGCGATACGGTGATCTTGCGATCTTCGAGCGGCTGGCGTAGCACCTCGAGAGCCGCACGCGGGAACTCCGGTAACTCGTCGAGGAACAGAACGCCATTGTGTGCCAGCGAGATCTCGCCAGGCATGGGATTGACGCCGCCACCCACAAGAGCCACCTGTGAGACGGTGTGATGCGGTGCTTGGAAGGGGCGCTCGCTGATGAGGCCAGTGCCGCCCTTGAGCTTGCCGGCAACGCTGTGTATCTGTGTTGTCTCCAAACTCTCGGCTAGTGATAGCGGTGGCAATATGCTGGGCAAGCGTCGAGCCATCATGCTCTTGCCGGCCCCCGGAGGACCTACCATAATCAGGTTATGCCCGCCGGCTGCTGCCACCTCGAAGGCGCGCTTCACATTCTCCTGTCCCTTGACGTCGGCGAAGTCGAGGTGGAGTTCTTCGTGGTGGGCGAAGAACTCGGCGCGGGTGTCAATGACGGTGGGCTGCAGTTTGTCTGACAAACCGTTGAGGAACTTGATGACTTGTTGTATGCTGCTGGCGCCATAGACTTTGAGCCGGTTCACGACGGCGGCTTCATGGACGTTCTGCTCAGGCACGATAAGGCCTTCGTAGCCCATCTCGCGGGCTTTGATGGCGATGGGCAGCGCCCCGCGGATGGGTCGCAGGCTGCCATCGAGGCTGAGCTCGCCGACGAGCATGAAGTGGTCGGCATTGTTGGAGGTGACGATGGCATTGGCCATCAGGATGCCCATGGCGATGGGGAGGTCGAAGCCGGTGCCCTCCTTGCGGATGTCGCCGGGGGCGAGGTTGACGGTGATGTTCTCCTTCGGCATCTTGAGGCCTATGTTGGTGAGGGCTGCCTCGATGCGACTGAAACTTTCCTTGACGCTACTGTCGGGGAGCCCTACGATGATTTTATGTTCTGATGCCTCGCTGGAAGCGGGCACAACATTCACCTCGATGGTCACGGGGATGGCAAGAATTCCATTGACACTGGCGGAATAGGTCTTTGCAAGCATGTGATGAGTTGATTTTGCGGACAAAGGTAATAAAAATATGGAAAGAAAAGGTGCATGAAAGCATGAAATGTGTGTGAAGAGGCAAAGTTTTTCTAGTTTTTTTGCTGTTCGTAAGATAATTATTAGTAATTTTGCAGGCAAAACCCTATAAACCTAACTCTTAATAACGTTAAACAAATGAAACCAACCCTCTTTCTTCTTGCTGCCGGCATGGGCAGCCGTTATGGTGGTTTGAAGCAGCTTGACGCGCTCGGCCCCAATGGTGAAACCATCATGGACTACTCCATCTACGATGCCATTCAGGCTGGCTTTGGCAAAATCGTGTGGGTCATCCGTCGCGACTTCGAAGACCAGTTCCGCAACCAGATTCTGAAGAAGTACGAAGGCCACGTGCCCTGTGAGCTCTGCTTCCAGGCCCTCGACGACCTGCCCGCAGGCTTCAAGGTTCCTGAAGGCCGCATAAAGCCCTGGGGTACGAACCACGCCGTGCTGATGGGTAAGGACATCATCAAGGAGCCCTTCTGCGTCATCAACTGCGACGACTTCTACAACCGCGACGCCTTCATGGCCATCGGCAAGTTCCTGGCCGACCTCCCCGAAGGCAGCAAGGGCAAGTATGCCATGGTGGGCTTCCGCGTCGGCAACACGCTCTCAGAGAACGGCAGCGTGGCACGCGGCGTGTGCAACACCGATGCCAACGGTAACCTCAAGGACATTGTGGAGCGCACCGAGATTGACACCATCGACGGCGAGATCTGCTACAAGGACGGCGACAAATGGGTGCCCGTGGGTGGCGCTAACGTGCCCGTCAGCATGAATATGTGGGGCTTCACGCCCGACTACTTCGCCTACAGCGAGGCGTACTTCAAGGAGTTCCTCTCCGACCCGAAGAACATGACCAACCTGAAGGCTGAGTTCTTCATCCCCCTCATGGTGGATAAGCTCATCAACGATGGCACCGCAACCTGCAAGGTCCTCGACACCACCTCCAAGTGGTTCGGCGTCACCTACGCTGCCGACCGTCCCGGCACCGTTGAGCGCATCAAAAAGCTCGTTGATGACGGTGTCTATCCCTCGCCGCTGTTCTAAAGCACGTATTCCAAAAAGGAAAGAGGACATTCCCGTGTGGGAGTGTCCTCTTTCTTTATGGTTTTAGCTCAGTCGTTGATGGCGCCGCAGTAGGGACATTTGCCTTTCTGCTGCAGGCGTTGATGGCAGCGGCCGCAGAGATAGCAGGCGCGGGCATAGACAATGTAGCGGTAGAAGGCGAAGACGATGTAGGCGAGGGCGAGGATGGCGGCCACCACGATGGGAGCCAGCGAGATGACCAGATAGATAATCATGCAGACGGCCAGCAATGCCAGGAGATAGAGGATGGCCTCGGTGCCTCGCAGCAGGCGCAGGATATCATCGAGCACGGCGATAGACAGCAGGAACAAAGCCCATACGGAACATAGGAAGAAGCAAAGCAGAGAGGGTTGTGAGAACGGGTTCAGGGTGGGATGGAAGTAGAACGTCACCCACATCTGTGGCGCACTGTGCTGGATGAGTGCATAAAGCCATGCGGAGGTGGTGAGGGCGGTTGTGAGCAGCGTCGGGTAGATGCTAGGAATGTCATCGAAGTGAATCATGCGGAAACGCTTACGCCTCACGAGATGCACAAGGGCGATGGCAGCTGCTACGGCCGTAATCATCAGGAACCACAGGACGTGGCCGTTGGAGAAGAACAGGATGAACTGGCTGATGGGGTCGTCGGGCGTAGAGGCTTTGAGGAGGTCACTCTCGTGGAGCCAGCCCATGGTGTCTTGGTCGCGTGCCACCTTCACCCACACACTATCTACCGAGTCTTCGGGGATGGTGGTCATGGCGGCGATGACGATTTGGTTGTGCTTCCATAGCCATACGCTGTCGCTGCTTTCCATGGCACCCTCGCTCCAGTGCATGGGGCGCTCCTCCAACAGCAGGAGACTGTCGGTGTTTACGAGGAGGTTGTAGCCCACGCCGTAGGGGCGGCTGAGACGTTGTGCCGTGCTGTCGGCCGCGCTCTCAGCGGTGTCAAGGATGATGTGCTGGGGTGGGTTGTAGCAGGAGGTAAGGAAGAGCAATAACAGACCCACCCCCCTGCCCCTCCCTATATGGAGGGGAGTAATTACCTTTGATAATATGTTGGATAGACGTTTCAATTTCTCAATTTCTCAATTTCTCAACACTTGCATCTCACACGCTTTGCAGTCGAAGCGCAAGGGGAAGGTGCGGCCGTCTGAGAGGCGTAGTGAGAGAGGTTCACGGTAGGGAAGACGCTTGCCGTCGCGCGTGCAGTAGCCCAAGGCCTGGCGGAGGCAGAAGCGGCAGGTCATGAGGGGAGCGACGGACTCTCCTCCCTCCCTCCTGGGCCTCACCCCGCCCCCCTCTCCAAAGGGCGAGGGGGACTTTGGGGAGGGAGTAGTTACCTTCGCAGATGAGGGCTTACTGTTTTCTTGAGATTCTACTCCCTCTCTACAAGGTTGAGGCAGGGGAGAAGGCTCGCTGGAAGAGAGTCTGCTTACCATTTGCCTCCTCCACTCTCCCAGCACAGAAGCAGGGATGAACCAATTGTCGGAGAAGCGGATCTCGATATCTTCCTCGGTGCAGGTGTAGGGTGTGTCGCCCAGGCGCATCAGCTGGCGGCGGATATTGTCGGCCTGCGGGGTATGGGCGGGTTCGAGTTCTTGCACGTAGGTGGTAGAGGACACCGAGGTGCCCGTTTCTTTGATGGTCAGCGTCAGCCGGAAGCCCGTTTCATGCTCCTCGAGGAGCCAGTGGACAGGGATGCGACGGTCTGCGGTGGGGCGAGTGAGTTGGCGCTCGAAGTCGGCATCGTAATTGCGATAGAGAGGTGTGTCAGGGCGCAGGAGTTTGAACACGGAAGGGTCAGCGGGATGGATGCGCCCCTGTGCATCGACGCTGTTCACGCGGAAACCGTGCAGCTGGCCGTCAGGGGTAAAGAAGCAGAGGCCGTCGCCGTTGTGGAGAGCCCCCACCCCACCCTTATGCGTGAGGGTGGCGTACGATCCAAGAGGTTCGCCCAGTGATTTTGGCGTCAGTGGTTGGTGGATGGGCTCGCGTGTGCGACCATGTAGAAAGTAATCGGTGAAGCCGCGGTTGAAACTCTTCAGCGGGTTGGGCGTGAAGGAGATGGTCGAGGTCCCGAGTGAGGCGCGGCAGTAGTCCTGCGGCCGGCGCGCCAGGATGGCATCGATGCGCTGGCGGTAGTAGGCGGTGATGTTCTTGACGTAGGCGACATCCTTCAGGCGCCCCTCGATCTTAAACGAGGTGATACCCGCGTCCATCATCGCTTCGAGATCCGCTGAGCGGTTCATGTCTTTCAGGGAAAGCAGGTGGCGCTGGCGAAGGGGAGAAGCAGCGGGGTGGCCTTCGGGAGAGCCCGAAGGAACAGTAACTATTTTTCCGTCGGCGTCTATGAGGTCGAAGGGTAGGCGGCAGAACTGCGCACACTCGCCGCGGTTGGCGCTACGCCCGAAGCAGTACTCGCTGGCGTAGCAGCGGCCGCTGTAGCTGACGCAGAGGGCGCCGTGCACGAAGGCCTCCAGCGGCATCTCGGGCACGGCGGCATGTATGGCACGGATCTCCTCCAACGAGAGCTCGCGTGCCAGCACAGTCTGCTCATAGCCTGCGGCCTGACGCGCACGGACATCGGCGATGGTGCGGTTGTCCATCTGCGTGGAGCTGTGCAAGGGCAGACGGCCGCGATTCAGTGTCATAAGACGCTCGTCTTGAACAATCAACGCATCCACGTCCGCAGCCTGCAGCTCTCCTATCATCGCGTCCACGGCAGGTAGCTCCTCGTCGTAGAGCAGGGTGTTAACGGTCACATAGATTTTCACTCCGTAGGGCTTGGCAAAGCGCACGAGCGCAGCGATGTCCTCGATGCTGTTGCCTGCCGCAGCCCGGGCTCCAAAGCGCGGTGCACCGATATACACGGCATCGGCGCCATGACGAATGGCCTCGATGCCACATTCCAGGTTGCGGGCTGGAGAGAGTAGCTCTATGGATTTACAATTTGTCAATGTACGATTTACAATCTATGGGGCCTTGAGCCATTAACCATGAATCATCTCGATATCGTAGGGCGTCTCTTGATAGACGTAGTAGTTGAGCCAATTGGTAAACAAGAGGTTCGCGTGAGCACGCCAGCTGACGAGGGGCCCTTGGTCGGGGTCGTCATTGCGATAGTAGTGGCGCGGCATGGCGATGGGCAGACCCTTCGCCAAGTCGCGACGGTACTCAGTGTCGAGTGTCAGGGGTGAGTACTCGGCGTGGCCCGTAATGAAGAACTCACGGCCTTCGCGCGCCATGACGATGCTGACGCCCGACTCCTCACTCTCGGCGATGATGGTGAGCCCCTTCACGGCCTCGATGTCCTCGCGACGTATCTCGGTGTGACGGCTGTGAGGCATTTGGAAGACATCGTCGAAGCCACGGAAAATGGGTAGGCTGGGCTGCAGGGGTGTCTGTGGGAAGATGCCAAACATCTTAGCCGGCAGCGGGTACTTGGGAACGCCGTAGTGGTAGAAGAGCCCTGCTTGCGCGGCCCAGCAGATATAGAGCGTCGAGGTGACATGGGTGCGTGCCCAGGCGAAGATATCGGACAGCTCGTCCCAGTAGGTCACATCCCCGTAGTCGAGGTGTTCCACTGGGGCACCCGTGATGATCATCCCGTCGAACTTCTGATGGCGCAGTAGCTCGAAATCCTTATAGAAGGCGCGCATATGCTCGACGGGCGTGTTCTTCGAGGTGTGGCTTTTGATCTTCATCAGCGTGAGGTCCAGCTGCAAAGGCGTGTTGGAGAGCACGCGCACAAGGTCGGTCTCGGTGGTGATCTTGATGGGCATCAGGTTCAGCACCACGATACGCAAAGGACGTATGTCCTGCGAGGTGGCACGTGAGGTGTCCATCACGAAGATGTTCTCCTTCTTGAGGAGATTGATGGCAGGTAGCCTATCGGGAAGTGTTAGAGGCACGGGTCAAAAGTGAAAAGTGATGGAGTGAAAAGTGAAAAATAGAAGCTACCAAATGGTGACGCGTTCGCTCTTGGGAACAAACATGGGGTCGGACTCGGTGATGCCGAAGGCTTCGTACCAGGCATCGATATGAGGCAGGGCGCCGTTCACGCGCCAGCGTCCCAGAGAGTGAGGATCGCTCTTGGTGAGATTGCGGATTTCCTCATCGCGGATATTGCCGGCCCATACGCCAGCGTAGGCGAGGAAGAAACGCTGTTCTGGTGTGAAACCGTCCTGTGTGGACAGCGGGGCATCCTTCGTGGCGTTCTTAAAGGCTTGGAAGGCGACCTTCAGACCACCATGGTCAGCCATGTTCTCGCCGAGGGTGAGTTGGCCGTTGGCATAGAGGCCAGGGAGCACCTCGATTTTGTTGAAGAAGTCGCGCATCACGTATGTACGTTCCTCGAAATTCTTGGTGTCCTCTTCTGTCCACCATTGGCGCAGGTTGCCGTCCTTGTCGAACTTGGCACCCTGGTCGTCGAAGCCGTGTGTCATCTCATGACCGATGACCACACCGATGGCACCGTAGTTGAAGGCATCGTCGGCATTCATGTCGAAGAAGGGCGGCTGCAGGATACCTGCGGGGAAGCAGATCTCATTGGTCGTGGGATTGTAGTAGGCGTTGACCGTCTGTGGTGTCATGTACCACACGGTGTTATCCACGGGCTTGTTGAGTCTGCGCTCCACCTCGTCGAAGTTCTCCCAGGCAGCCACGTTCTTGATGTTGGTCCAGTAGTTGCGGCCAATCTCGAGTTTGCTGTAGTCTTTCCATTTATCGGGGTAACCCACTTTGACGATGAAGGCGTTGAGTTTGTCGTGGGCCACGGCCTTTGTGGAGTCAGACATCCATTCTTGTGCGTCGATGCGCTCGCCGAGGGCTACTTGCAGGTTGCGCACGAGTTGCGTCATGCGTTCCTTGGCTGCTGCGGGGAAGTATTTCTCGACATAGAGCTGTCCGACAGCCTCGCCCAGGGCACTTTCTGTGGCGCTGACGGCACGTTTCCAGCGCGGACGGTCCTCCTGGCGGCCGCTCATCACCTTGCCATAGAAGTCGAAGGTCTCTGCGCGCATGGCATCGTCGAGATAGCTGGAGGCGGCATCGATGAGCTGCCAGCTGACGTAGTCCTTCAGCGTCTGCAGCGGAGTGTCACTCCAGATGGCTTCCACCTCCTTCATGAACTCAGGCTGTCCCACGCTTAGCTCGGTAGCCTTGGCGGCGCCGTGGATGCTGAGATAGTGCTGGAGCTGCAGACCCGGATATTGTTTGTAGAACTGGCTGGTGGCCATCTTGTGGTAGTTGGCTTCGTCGTCGCGCAGCTCCGTTCTGCTCTTCGAGGCTTTGGCCAGACGTGTCTCCACGGCCAGCACATCGCTGACGCGCTGTGCGCAGTCCGCATCTGTGGTCACCTTGCATCGTGTGAACATGTTTGTCATGTACTGCTTGTAAGCCTCACGGATGGCCACGGTGGCGGAGTCAGTGTCGAGATAGTAATCTTTCTGTCCCATGTGCAGACCGCTCTGGCGCACCTGCAACAGGTTGTTTTTGCTGTCCTTGATGTCGGCATCGATGTAGTAGCCGAACATGCCGCTGATGCCCTTCACCTGCAGTGAGGAGTAGAGGCGGAACAGCTCTTTGGCGTCGTAGCAAGCCGCGATGCTCTGCAGGTCCTCGCGGATGGGCTCCAGTCCCTGCTTGTTGAGGCTTACGCTGTCCATAGCGCTGTTGTACATGGTAGCAATCTTGTCGGCGATGGAGCCAGCCTCATTCGTCTGGGCGGCCACGCCTTCGATGAGCTCGCGCAGTTGCAAGCGGTTGTTCTCTGCCAGCAGGTCGAAGCTGCCGAAGCGTGCATACTCGGCTGTCAGCGGGTGGGCATCTGTCCAGCCGCCGGTGGCATAGCGATAGAAGTCGGTGCCGGGAGCTACCGTGGTGTCAAGATTGGCGATGTCGATGCCTGTCTGAAGGGTCTGCAGCCCTCCGCAAGCGGTCATGAGGGAGAGAGCCATAAGGGGAAATAAGTGTTTAAGTTTCATATAGGATGATTTTTAATGAGGCTTATGGGGCTAATGGGTCTAATGGGCCCTATGGGATTTATGAGGTGATAGCCGCGAGCGTTTCGGAGGCGGTCATCCACTCTTCTTCTGCGGCTGCGAGCTGTTGCTTGAAGCGGGTATATTTCTCATAGAGGGTGGTGTCGGTAGCACCTTCGGGCGTGGCCATTTTGTCTTCGAGCAGATGGAGGGCGGCTTCCAACTGTGCCACTTTCTCCTCGGCCTCGCTGACCGCTTTCTCCAGTTTCTTGCGCTGGCGGGCAGCGGCTTTCTGCTCTTCCCAGGAAGAGGCGGCCCCAGTAGACCCCTCTAAATCTCCCCGTGAGGGGAGACTTTCTTGTCCTAGGGAAGCCTTCGCGCCAGCCTCTCCCCTCCCTTCACGGGAGGGGTCGGGGGTGGGTCTGTAAGAGGTCGAGAAGCTTTTTTCCCCCTTCAACCAATCATATATACCTCCGATATGCTCTCTCACCTTTCCGCCGCCGAAGCTATAGACGCGCTCTACGAGGCCATCCAGGAACTGGCGGTCGTGGCTGACCACGATGACGGTGCCGTCGAAGGCGGCGATGGCCTCCTTGAGCACATCCTTGGATTTCATGTCGAGGTGGTTGGTGGGCTCGTCGAGTATGAGGAAGTTCACGGGTTCCAGCAGGAGCTTGATCATGGCCAGTCGCGAGCGCTCACCGCCCGACAATACCTTGACCTTCTTGTCCGAGGCTTCTCCGCCGAACATAAACGCGCCGAGAATGTCGCGAATCTTCATACGCACATCGCCACGCGCCACGCGGTCGATGGTGTCAAAGACCGTCAGCTCGGGGTCGAGCAGCTGTGCTTGGTTCTGTGCGAAGTAACCAATTTGTACGTTATGCCCTACCTTCAGCGAGCCTTCAAAGGGGATCTCGCCCAGGATGCATTTCACGAGTGTGGATTTACCCTCGCCGTTGCGCCCCACGAACGCCACCTTCTCGCCGCGGCGGATGGTGAGGTTGACGTGGGCTATCACCTCCTTTTCCCCGTACGCCTTACGCAGGTCTTCCACCATCAAGGGGAAGTCGCCGCTGCGCTGGCAGGGCGGGAACTTCAGGTGCAGCGCGCTGTTGTCGATATCATCCACCTCGATGGGTACGATGCGGTTCAGCTGTTTGATGCGCTCCTGCACCTGCACTGCCTTGGTGGGCTTGTAGCGGAAACGCTCGATGAACTCTTTGAGGTCGGAGATTTCCTTCTGCTGGTTTTCATAGGCCCGAAGCTGTTGTTCGCGGCGTTCCATGCGCAGCTGCACGTACTCGTCGTATTTCACCTTATAATCCCATACGCGCCCGCACGAGATTTCGAGTGTTCGGTTCGTGACATTGTTGATGAAGGCGCGGTCGTGGGAGACGAGCACTACGGCACCCGCCCGCTGCTGCAGATATTGCTCCAGCCATTGGATACTGTTGATGTCGAGATGGTTGGTGGGCTCGTCGAGCAGCAGCACATCGGGTTGCCTGAGCAGCAGCTTCGCCAACTCAATACGCATGCGCCAGCCTCCGCTGAGCTCACTGGTAGGGCGGTTGAACTCAGCGCGCTCAAAGCCTAATCCCAGGAGTGTACGTTCCACTTCAGCTTGGAAGTTAAGGCCGCCCATCATTTGGAAATGGTCTTCGGCGTGGGTGTAGCGCTCCACAAGCGCCATATAGTCCTCACTCTCATAGTCGGTGCGCGCAGCCATCTCCTTTTTCATCTGTTCAATCTCCTCTTGCATCTCGTGGATGTGCTCGAAGGCCAGGAGCGTCTCTTCGATGACGGTGCGTTCGCTCGACAGATTCATGACCTGTGGGAGATAGCCCACCGAGATGC
>Ga0310697_10007513_pt1 | contig 10260 bp, 7 predicted proteins | sample 172DNAGHGlowgp2_FD_203883 | JGI IMG/M metagenome (GOLD analysis project Ga0310697, IMG submission 203883) | Sheep rumen microbial communities from Palmerston North, Manawatu-Wanganui, New Zealand - 1728 DNA GHGlow gp2 (v2) (version 2) | ecosystem: Host-associated > Mammals > Digestive system >...
AAAATATATTTTTTTTATAATTTTTGTGTTTTTGGTTTTTGGGTTTGGGGTTTTTGTGTTTGGTTTTGCGCCCCAACCCCCAACCCCCCAAACCCCAATCCCCAATCCCCAATCCCCATTTTAACTTTAATATGATAAATATAAAAATATTCATAATAAATTATATTTTTAAAATAATGAAATATTTATTATTAAATTAATTATATAAATTTTTTTTAGCATAGAATAATCCCACAACTTGATCAGAAATATTGCTAAAATTAATATTAGGAGTAACAATAGAATCATTAAACTCATACCATATTTTATTTATTTTAATCTCACAAAAATAATGGCCGCTTTCTCTATAGTATCCTGCTTTTTTATTTACTCCAAATAATACATATTCAGATATATCAAAATTGGAAATTTTATTATCGGTATAATCTTGAAGTTCTAGAGTCTCAGGATATTCAACATAGCAATGGTTATTTTTTTCACCTAAAATAGTTCTTATTATTGTGATGATTAAAATATCAGGAAAATTACAAATTCTTATTTTAAGGCAATTATTTTTAACTGTTTTATATTTATAATCTAAAAGCTCATTTAAAGTAAATTTTGTGTGATTTAAAAATTCAATATTCTTATTAGGAATAGTAAGACTAATATTTAAAGAAGAATCAAATCTTATTTCTTTATTATTTTTTTTGGCATATATTCTATATTCATTTATTAAAAACATTTTTTCTAATGATATTAAATCATTCTGATATTTTTCTAAAAAATTATAATACTCTTCTTGCAAATTTATTTTACTCGAATGATTAGTTTCACTAATGCTTTCAGTAGTAACATAACTCTTTTCATTTTTTATTTCTGCAATAATACTGTTTATTAAATCTATACCAAATATTTGAGAATCACTTTGTATAAATTCAGAATATTTCTTTGAAATATTTTTCAGAGAATTTTTAAATATATATAAATTAGATTCATTTTCAGGATTTTTTGCTACATTAATTAATTTCCTTACAATCTCGATATAAGTTGCTTCATACTCAAATTTTTTCAATTCTGTCAAAAATTTGGGAGTATGAAATAAGAGTTGTAAAAAAGAATTCATATAACAAGTTAAACCAATATTTTTTAAACCGAAAATATTTTCTTTATTTTCTTTTTCTTTTCCAAGAAAAGAAGATAAAAGTTTTTCCTCAGAAGTTTCAATTGAAAGTTTATTTTCAACTTTTTTTATGTTAAATATATTTTCATTTTTATTTTTATTATTTAATAAATTTTGAAGTCGAATATTCCTATTATATTTAAGCTGTATATCCATTTTCATTTCTGTATTTTGCTCAGAAAAATTATTGTAGCAATTGTTTCCCATTTATTTATTTTTTTCCAAAAATAGTTATATGTTGCAATTTAACTATTTTTAATATTTGGATTTTTAATAATATATATAATCATAATCTTAATACATAAAAAAAACTAAGATTTTATATGTTAGAAATTGATAATGAAAATGATGAACCTTTATTATCAGAAAAATTTGATAATATAATTAATAATTTCGAAGAAATAAATTTAAATGAATTAAATACGGATAAATCAAATTTGAATAGAAAGGGTTTTGTAAATAACATTTTAGAAAAAGATGAAATTAAAATTGAAAATAATAGAAAACATAACCATTCTAAATCTTCGGAACAAAAAAGGAAAATAAGTAAAAAAAAAGAAGAAAAAAGAAAAAATATTGAATTATTGGGCATGAAAGATAATAAAAATGATAAAATTGATTATTTTAATTTTGAGGTTAAAAAAGTAGGATTTCCAAATCTTGGTCATACATGCTATATGAACTCATTTCTTCAAATATTAATTCATACTCCGAATTTTATTAAAGAACTTAAAATTTTAAGAGGCAAAAATAAAATCAATAATGAATTGGTAAATTGCTTAATTAATCTAACAAAAGAGCAATATAATAATTTATCAAAAATTAAGGAAATTATGGGAATTATTGACAAAAGTTATTCCGAATTTTGTCAAAAAGATTCTCAAAAATTTGGAATAGATTTATTAAATTATTTAATACAAATAATTAAAGATGAAAATGAGGATGAAATCCAAAATTCCGAAGAAAAATATAATAATTCTTTTGAATTTATTTCAAATTACGAAAATTTAGGTGTTATAAAACAAGAAAAATTTAAAAATTATAAAGATGAAAATTTTCCAAAAAGAAATGAAATCTCTTTAGAAAGAATGTTTTTATTTCATGAATCGAAAATCAAAATAGAAATTAATTCAAATGAAATAAAAAATATTAGATTTGAAGCTTATTTAAATATAAACATAAATCTGACAAATAAAACAAATCAAACAAATAATTTAATAGATTTATTAAATAATATATATAATAATCAAATAAAGAAAAACAAAATTATAAATGATATTCAAAACAAAACAATAATAATCCCAAAAGAAAAAATAGAGAATGAATCTAATCAACAAGAAAATGACACTCAAAATCATATAACTTTTGGACAAAAAATTTGCAATTGTTTTTCTTCTATAATAAAATTTTTTAAGGATTTTTTTAGTAAAAATGACCAAAATGATACTGTTGAAACAAATTCTGAAACTAGCATAAAAAAACCAAAATATTTTATTCAAAGGAAATTAGCAAATTTACCAAACATTTTAATAATATCAATAAATAGAGCAATTCTTGGAGAACCTTTTAATAAGAGCTTTATATATTTTGAAAAAATATTAGATATAAAACAATTTTTGGATGATGATTTATTGAATATTGAATCTCAAAATACTGAATATAAATTATATGCTATAAATGAATGTAAATCAAATAATGGTGAATCAGGACATTACTATTCATTTATTAATACTTCTGATGATGAATGGTTTGAGTTTAATGATGAATATACAAGAAGAGTAGAACCAAGCTTTAATTCTGAACATGTGGCTGGTCTTTTTTATGTTAAAAAAGATTATTTTGAAAAGAATTTTTTTAATAAATGAATAGCATTAAGATAATTTTAAATATAAAATATTATATAAATTATAAATTCATTTATTATAAAACATTATTTATTTTATTAATTATATTTTATTATTTTGTTAAAATTTGATTATTTCACTTTTATATAATATAATCCGACAACATATCTATTACCGTTAAATTTAGGAGCTTCATAACTTAATCTTTGGTCATCAAATTTAACCCAAAAATCTTCATCTTTTTCAACATATGATAGATAATGACCTAAATTTCCTTCAAGACTAAAGCATTCATTCACTGCATATAATTTATATAAACCTGAACTTGAATCATTTTGAAAAATTACTTGATCTAAATAATCATTAAGATTTAAATATTTTCTGAATTTCAATTTATTAAAATGAAATTGCTGGCCTAAAATGGCTCTATTAATTGAAATAATTAATATATTAGGAAGAGAAGCTATTTGCTTCAAAGAAAAGTTGGCCTTTTTATTATCTTTATTTTCATTAGAAAACCACTTATTCCAATAAGTTTTCATTATAACACAAAATTGATTAAATCTAAATTTGATATAATCCAAAAAAGGATGACTTTGAAATATATCATTATAATCATCATTTTCATTTTCATCTATATATTTATTATCAAAATTTAAATTTTCATTAAAATTAATATATTTATTTATGTTTTCATTATTTTTAAAATTTTCATTTAAAAAAGAAACTTCTAATTTTTTGTATTTCATTGATAGCAAATCCTCTATTGAATAAGTTCTATTATCATTTGGGAAAGTTAAATTTATACTTAGCCAATTTTCAAATCCAATTTTTTGCACTTTATTTTCACCTAATTTCATAAATGATTCATGTAATAAAAACATCTTTTCCAAAGAAGTCAATTCAGACGTAGTATTATTTAAAAAATTAAAATATTTTATTTCTCCTGTTTCTTCATTTTCATCTTCATAATTTTCATCACTGTCAGTGGAAGAAGTTTCTCCTTTCATTGAGACTATTATTTGTTCTATTAAATCAATTCCGAATTTTTGCGAATCTTTTTGGGCTTTTATCCCATAAGAGTAATCTATTTCTGACATTTCCTTTTTTATTATCTTTAGTGGAGTAATTTGTTTTTGTCCATTTGATAATTCAATTAAAGCGTCTATTAAAGAATTTGGTTGATAATTTGGACTATTTTGATATTCTCTTAGAATTTTAAGGAATCCGGGAGTTCTAAGTATGATTTGTAAAACAGAATTCATATAACATGAATTGCCAATATTTTTAAATCCTATTAATCTAAAATCATTTAATTCATTTTTTATATTTGAATTATTTATTTTTTCTTGATAATTTATATTATTCAAAGAAAATGAAGATAAATTTTGAAAATTGTCATTTTTTTCTTTTATAGAAATTTCTTGTAATTTTTCATTTGTACTGATTTCAAGATGAATATTATTTGTAAAAAATTCTTTTTTGCATATAATATTTATATTGGGATTGAATTTCAGAAAATCATCGATAGTTTTATTACATTTTTTTATAAAAGAATTATTTCTTTTTTTATTATTATTATTATTTCCTATAACATAAAAATTTTTACTTTTATGGCTAATCAAAGACTTCTGTCTTCTGCATTTTGTTTCTAGAGGTTCATAGATTTTTTCTTCTTTTATCATTTTCTTAAATTAAAAAAAAATGAAAAAAAGTTAAATCATTTTCAGCAATAAATAGTTAACCTACCATTAATAAATATATTTTTGCCAAAAATAGTTTAAAGGATAATTAAACACTAAATATGGGAAACTCTTGTGGAGAAAATCAACAAATAAGAAGAAGAAATAAAAATAATATTAATTATAGAGATAATGATTATACTGAAAAAGAAAATAAACATAATTATAATATTAGAATTAATGTTAATAAAAATGAGTCAAAGAATTTAAGAATTAATTTTTATAATAATGATATTGATATTAATGGACTTAAAAATCTAGGAAATACTTGCTATTTGAATTCTTTTATACAAATATTATTACATTGTCCTAATTTTGTGGAAGCTTTAAAAAGGGAAGATGATTCTCAAAATAGTTTTTCTTTAGCATATTCTTTGATAAAACTTTCTGAAACATATCAATCAGAATATTTGGAAGAAATAAGAAATATAATGGAAGAAAATTATAATAAATATGAAAAAAATATTCAATATGATTCTCAAGAATTTGGGGTTAATTTAATCGATAAAATTATCACAGATATAAAAAGAGAAAAACAAACCTCGATATGTTCTAAAGAATCTGAAATAATCAATTTAGATAATTATGTTCAAGAAGAAGTATTTTTAGAAAAATTATTTGTAGTAATTAAAAGTAATAAATATTTTAATTCATATTATAAATCTGGTTTTGAGTTAGATTTAAGTATTCACTTATCTATTCCTGACAATAAAAAAAATTGCAAATTAGAAGATTTATTGGAGCATAAGTTTAAAGAATATAAAATTCTTAGGCTTCCAAAAATTTTGATAATAACAATAGATAGGTCTATTTTAGGGAAAAAATATGATACAAGGGAATTAAAATTCCCTTATGAATTAAATACTAAAAAATATATTATTTCATCAAGAGGAAAAGAAAATAAATATTTGTTATTTGCTGTTAATAAAAAATATGGAGAAAAAAGATATTCTGGTCATTTTTATTGTAACATAAAAATAAAAGATTATTGGTACTTATTTGATGATTTAAGAGTTATAAAAAATAAAAAACCAGAAAATACTCCCGGAGATGTGGTTGGACTGTTTTATTGCCAAAAAAATTGTGATAAATAACCAATAATAAATATATTTATATATTTTTAATAAGTTTTATAATAAATATGTATTATTTTAAAATTTTAACAATCTTGATGAGCATATTTTTCAGTATATTCTTCAACAGTATCCATATATTTGTCATAATCTTTTTGTAATTCTTTCTTAGCATCATTGTCATATCCTCCTTCTGGAACAGGATTATCAAGCAGGTCAATAATGCCATAAAATATATTTTCCATTGTTGTTTTTTCATTCCAACAATTCAATAATTGCATGCATACATGGCCATCAGATGCTATATTTGGATGAAACATTTTAGTAATGAATTTCGCTTCTGGACCGTGTTCTGGAAAGACTTCTTTAAATAATAATTGAACTTTAAAATATCCACTTTCATAAGGAGTTCCTTCTGTTCCCAAAAAAATTACTTCCCAATTATTTTTTTTTGAGTTTACATATTTACAACTATGTATTGGCACCATTTTACTATTTTTTAATTTATTAAATTGAGCATCTAGTGCCTTTTCTTCTTTTATTGAAATATACCGTTCAGTCCAAGGTCTAGAAGGCTTTATTGGTTCTATTATTGGTGTATACACTGTTGAGATATTTGTTGTTGTTGTTGTTTCTCTTGTACTTGTTGAATTTGATGAATTGGAACTTTCACCTCCCATTTCGATTTAAAAAAAAATTTTTAAAAATAGTTATATAACCTTTATTTGCTAAAAATAGTTAATTTCCACAAACGATATTTAAAACTATATTTTTTAATTTATTATAATAATCAGTGGAATGAGTAATTCACATCTCAAACTCCTAAATAGTGAAGAAAGACTTATTTATGTTTATGATAATGATGAAAATGAAGAAGAATTAATTGTGAATATAAAGGAAACTGTTTTAGATTTGAAACACAAAATCGAAGATAAATATCACTTAAAGAGAGATATTTTATTAAAAAAAAATATAAGAAAAAAGACTCTTAAGCAAAGAACACAAGTAGATCTGAAAGGCAACAACACAACATTAAAAGAGAACCATATTCATAATGAAACTGGAATTTACTTCAGTACTTTGGAAAACCCTGGCGGAATCAAAAATAGTTAAAATTCAAGAATTCCATATTCAAATTTATTAATTTTAAGATGATTAAAATAATAAAATAAATAAAAATTTATTTACTAAATTAATAATTTATTATTCAAAATTTAAGCATATCTTTAAACATATCACTTAATTTTTTTTTTAAATCTTTAAATCCACTAAAAATTCCTTTCTTTTCAGGATTTTTAGGAAGTGTTATTGGACAAGAAAATTCAAAATAATTATTGGCTAAATTAAATTTACAATCTCTTAAAGAATTTATATTATATTTTTGACATAGGGTATATAATTGGAGACAAACTATGCCAACAATAGAAGCTGTAGTGGAGGCTATAGCAGGAATAATTTTACCTGCAATAAATTTCACTTTAATTTTGTCTTCATTTGGAATTTTGAAGTTTTGTGCCCTCAAATTAGAAGTAGCGAAAATAAAGTCTATATGGCCATTTTTGTCATCGTCTTTTTCAAAATCTTTTATAAAGAAAATATTTTCATTTTTAATTTTAAGGTCAGTAATATCTATATTATTTAATTCTTCCTTTAGCTTATTTATTTCTTCTTCATGCTTTTTTAATCTTTCTTTTATTTTTAATTTTTTTTCATTTGCTAATTTTATTTTTTGCTCTTCATTTTCTTCTTCATAATTATTTTTAAATTTATATTCTCTCTTATTATTTTGTATGATATTAATATTATCAATTTTATCTTCTTCCAATTCTTCACTTATAAATTCATTTAATTTTTTTATTATTATATCATCATTATTTTCTATTGGTATCGATATTTCATTTGCTAAAATTTTTGCATAGCTTTTAATATAATTGATTGCTAAATTATTTTTTATATCAAAATTGATAGGTTTTGGGCATCTCTTATTTCCACTCCAAAATTTTGTACCATCTGAATTAATGAAATCAGGAGGATAATTTGCTAAAGTTCTTTTAATGCTTTTAACAAATGATTCATTATATTCTTCAAAAGCTATTTTCAAAATTTCATTATAATCTTTATTAATTATTATTTTTAAATATCTAATAACTTTAATAATTATTTCTTTTTGGGTAATAAATCCTTGTTTAGATAATTCTTGATAAAATTCATCTTTATTTTCGACAAATAATTTTATTTTATTAATAATTTCAATAAAATAACAATTAAATTTTTCCAAGGCCCATTCAATGCAATGATTTATTGAAGTCGGATAATTTCTCAATGTGCACATGGGAATTGATTCTTCTCTTTCAGAGGGAGGAGAATATTCCAAGGTTTCATTGGGAATAATCACTTGAGAATTAGCTTTTGTTCCATTAGTTCCACTATTTATTAATATTTTTCCAAATTGGATACATTTTTGATTTATGTAAATTCTAGCTTCGACATTATCAACAGCATTAATTATGAAATTCTGCTTTTTCCAAAAATTTTCATTAAATATATTTTCTGTTTCTTCTCCTACTCTTCCTTTCAAGGAAATACAATTAAAATCATGATTCATATTTTTAACATAATTACTTGCAACTTCAGATTTTGATAACCCAATATCTTTCATCCTAAATAAGAATTGTCTATTTAAATTAGATTCTTCTATATAATCATTATCAGTAATTGTTACCATAGAATTTTTTGACTTGCTTGTTGAAATTCCCATTTCAGAAAAGCATTTGAGAAATTCGCAACCTAAAGCTCCTGCTCCTATCATAAAAATATTTATTTCTTCTAATTTTTTTTGGATATTATTTCCAAATATGGCTATTTGATCATCATATTTTGTTCCCTTTAATGATCTTTCAGCATTAATATCAATATTTTCGATAATTTCATTAAAATTAAACCAAAACCATTGTTTAGTCGGTTTAAATTTCCCTGTTTTTTTGATAATAGTTTGAGCAATTAATCCACCCAAAAACGAAGCTATAGGAGAAATCTGAGCTTTTGCCCAAAGTGATAATCCATTTATTATTTTATAAAAAAATGTATCGAAATTTTCTATTTCTTCTCTTAAACCTTGAACCCAATAAACATTTTCCTTTTCTTTTTCTATTAATATCTTTTTTGATATTTGGAAAAATATTTCAGCATCTTTTTTATTATTTAATTCAGGAAATGAATTGCTATTTTGATCTAAAAATTCATATAAGGCTAAAATTCCAATATGAATGATTTCATTAAAACAACTTTTACCAAAATCTATTTGAGCAGGATATTCATCATCTTCTGAATAAGGCATTTCTAAAGATTTCTCAAATGGAGAAAAATTCATTTCCAGAGGTATTTTTGCCTTTTGAATATAACCTCCTGAAATATAATCAGAAAAATTTGAAGTATCTTTGATAATCTCGATATTATAATTATCTATTTTTTTAATTTTAATGAATTCTTTTTCATTTAGTTCAGTCATCCCTTCTATTTCTTTAATTATGATATAATCATTATTTTTTATTTTTTTTTCTATAGAATTAATTAAATTAATTTTTCCTGGATTACTTTTCGATATATTATTTATAATAAATTTGTCATCTTCATTATTTAGGTCATGAACAGTGAAATTATCTCCAAAATCGACAAAATAAAATCCATTTATTCCTAATTCGGTTCCATAAATAAACCCTATTTCATTATTTCTGCAAAAATTATCTAATTCAATTACAAAATTTTTTGGTAAAAATTGAGTTACAGAAACTATGTTATATTTTTCTTCTTTTATACTTAATTTGCTTATTAAATGATTAATAATGGAATTTCCTTCCATTATATCAACTTTAACATTATCATTAAGTTCGGATAATTTTTTGATTGAAGCATAGTCTCTTCTTTTTTGCCTTTTCACATCTTCTTCAGTGATATAGAAGTTAGAGGATAAATCATTTATTTCGCATATATTTTCATCATATAAAGTCACTTTTCTTGGTCCTGCTAATATTAAATTTTTTGCTACTTCAAAACCTACCCCCCTAAGGCCATATATGAATACATTCATTTTTTTTAATTCATTCATTGTTTCTAAGCCATAAGTCCCGATCTGTCTAGAATAAAAATTTATATTCATTTCTTGCTCTTTTTTCATCTTTTGATTGTTTTCAAATTAATGTTGAATGATTAAAAGCCAAATTATTAAAATTAGTTAAGATGAAAAATAGTTTTTGCATTTATTTTTGTCATTTATTAATCAAATAAAAATAATATACTAATTTTTATTTAATTAATTAAATTGTACTTTATTTAATTAAATATTAATAATTAAAAAATATAATTTTTTTGATTTTATTTATTTGGGGATTGGGGATTGGGGATTGGGGATTGGGGTTTGGGGGTTGGGGGCCCAGCGCACA
>Ga0310697_10007514_pt1 | contig 10260 bp, 1 predicted proteins | sample 172DNAGHGlowgp2_FD_203883 | JGI IMG/M metagenome (GOLD analysis project Ga0310697, IMG submission 203883) | Sheep rumen microbial communities from Palmerston North, Manawatu-Wanganui, New Zealand - 1728 DNA GHGlow gp2 (v2) (version 2) | ecosystem: Host-associated > Mammals > Digestive system >...
TTGTCCTGGTTCTAGGTCAGCAAATTTTGATGTTGCTATTATATGATTATATGTTTTTGCTTTTTTCCATGCTGCTTCACTTATATTCTCATTTTTTATCAATGCATATTTTCCTGCACTTGGTTCAGATTCGCTTTCTATTACTTCTACATCCATCCAATCTGGTTGATTTTTTATATCTATTGATAAGTCGTTTGATACATAATCTACTAGATTTTTTATTTGTACTGTTTTATATACATCTTCTTTTCTTGTTCCTTCTGTTAATTCATAATAATCATAATATCTAGGATCGTTATAATCTATTTCAACATTGCTATTATCTACTACTATTTCATATACTACTTTTAATGTTGCTTTTTGTGTTAATTCAGATTCTAAGTCAATTTTTATGTCGTTTCCTAATATTTGCAATCCTGGTAATGTTTCTACTCTTGGATCTCCTGATATTATTACATTATTATTACTTAATGATAACTCAACATATGCAATTTGTTTTTCTACTAATAGGTTTTGTCTTGGTCTCTCTATTATACCAAAGTCCATTTGATCAAATATAAATTTAAGTTCTTTTGTTCCATCACTAATTTTATCATTTATGTCATAATCTATTGGCATTTCAAATTCATGTGATTCTGCTTTTATTTTTTCTAGTTGTTTTTCTTCATTTACTATTTGATTATAATTTAAATTTTCTTTTGATGTTGTTCTATATTGTATAATGTCAAATTCTTCTGTTCCTCCATTTGTATTTTTTACTCCATTTTTGTCTTTTGCATCAGATAGTCTATTTTCAGTGCTATCTTTTGAGGTTTCTGCTCTATACCAATACCAATATGTTTTATCATTTTGATCAGTGGTATGTGGAGTTCCTCCTCTATATATTGTTGATTTATATGCATCTATTCCTCCAAAGTCTTTGATTTCTCCAAGTTTATTTCCATTTGTATCATACATTACACTTGTATTTCCATATGTAAATCTTAATACATATTTTCCTGGTATTACACCTGAGAATTCGTAATCTCCTTGACTTTCAAGGTTGCTTCCTACACCGCTTCCTCTACACTCTGCATTTATATCTCCTGTAGTCATTTCTGCGGTTCTTTTTCTTAAATCTGTCTTATTTGCTACATTGAATTGATATAATGTTACTACACTTAAATCATTTGCATTTAATAATTCTACATTGACATTATTTACTACATTTTCATCAGTTGTATATTTTCCATCACCTATTCTTCGTTTATCATATCCTGATTTTGCTAATTCACTTTCTAATGCTTTATCTTCCCATACTGTTCCTTTTATTACTCTTCCTTCTTGTAGTATTAGTCTTAAAGATGGTGCAAATCCTGTATCATTTTCAAAACTATATTTTGCAATTTCATTTCTTTCTTTATCTAAATCTGTTGGATCTGTTGTTCCTGGATTTGAGTTTTTATCTATTCCTCCATATATTTTTCCATTTTTATATGTTGAATATGATAATATTTCTGATATTGAATTTAGTGTAACATTTCCATTTAATATTGAATTTATTGCATCATTATTTAATCTATATCTTATATATATATCTTTTGGTGATGAACCTATATCCTGATTTGCTAAAATGTTAACTTTTTTATAATATACATCTGTTCCACTTTCTGTTTTTACTGTCTCACTTGCATAATTGTTATCAATTGTATATCTTATTTCATTTTTACTATTTCCATCTAATGTATATATTGGTATTCCTTCTTCTTCATCTGTTTCTATTATATACCTATTATCATAGTAATTTACTATTTCTTGCACTTTAGATTCAAAATCAGAATTATAATTTCCTATTGATATTTTATATGTTACATAAACTTTTAGTTTTCCTGTTTCTCCACCTTCTTGTTTATTATAACTTACATCTGATGAATATACTGTTCTTGTAAATGATGAATTTACATATTTATTTTCAAATTGCACTCCTACATTAAAGTTATCTTCATTATAATCACTATCTCCACGATTTTTTCTTGGGTAATTATATGTATGTGTATATCCATTTAGTTTTATTTTTACATCTCCAATTTCTTCTGTTGCAGCTAAATCTGGTTGTTCTCTTTTACAAATTCCAAAGTTAATATTTTTTATTTCATCAAGTCCACTTGTTCTTATACTTTCTGTTGTTTCCCCAAATATTTCATTATTATATATTGTTTTTGTTGATGATGCTATTATATATTTATCTGCAACATTTGTTACTGGTGGTGTTTGTCCTGTATATCCTGTTGATGGTTTACTACTATCAACTATTTCATAATCTAAAGTACTTTTATGATTTTCATAATCATATTTTAATTCTGTGTCTTCTCCTGTTGTTGATTTTGCATTATTATTTGTTATTGTTTCAAATTTACTATTAAACTCTTCTCTTAGGTCAATAGTTTCAGTATCTGATATTTTATTAATTTCAACAGCTTTTGATCCTTTAGATTGTATTATTTCTTCTCTTTTTTCTGAATCTGATACAGAAATATTATTATCATTATATGGTAAAACACATTGATATGCCATTCCATTGTATTCAAATTCTATATATGCACCTATCAAACTATCTATTTCTTGTTTAATAAATTTATAGTTTCCACTTGTGTCTGTTGTTGTAGTAGACATTTGTGTTCCTGATGAATTATATAATGTTACCTTAATATTTGCTAATTTATTATCTGATGAATCTAATTCACCATCACTAGATAAGTCATTTTTAAGGTTTTCTTTTCCATCATTATATAATATATCTTCCCATACATATCCTGATATATCTATATATTTTCTTCTGTTTAATATAGTTACTTTATCTGAAATATTTGATTCTGTATCACTTGATGTATTATCTGATTCTTGTTTTCCAACTGTAATTGATGCATTTCCACTAGTTTCTGTACTCCAATTTGCTCCTCCATCATTGCTTACTTTCCACCAAATATAATTTTCATCTACATCATAATAACTATAGTCTTTTTCTGGAGCATTTGATACACCTACTTCATTAATTGTATATGTACCTTGTAATATGTTATAAATTGATATTTTACCTTCTTCATCTGTTTTAAATGTTGTTGCATTTGAATCTGTTGTTGTATATTCCATACTTCCTAAAGTTATACTTCCTGTTACTGTTGTTTGAACTTCTCCATTTGAGTCTTTGGCAATTATATATTTTCCATCACTATTTACAATTTTAAATTCAAAATTATTTAATATTGAATCTGAATCTATGTCTTTCTTTATTATTTGTAAATTTCCTGTTTGTTTTTTATTTGTTATTGTTATCTCTGACCAACTAGTTTCTGTTGTCTTAGATCTATTTACTACCACCTCCCAAGTTTTTCCTATATTTGATCCATCTCCAACATAGCCATAATGATCATTTGCTATTTCTTTTATTACATATGTTCCTGTTAATAAATCTTTAATTTCTATTTTTCCTTCTGAATCTGTAGCATATTCTAATGCTTCTTCTTCTGTATCAACATAAGATATCGTACTATCATCTATTTTTACCCATTTACCTGTATCTTTATTTTGAATTTTAAATTTAACGTTTTCTAACTTTAAATTTGGATTATCTTCATCATTTTTTATAATTCTTAAATTTCCTGTATGCTTAACATTTTTTATCACTTGAGTATTATCTCCGGAGACAAGATCAAACCTTAATATTGGAGTATCACTGTTAATATTTAGTGAATATCCATAATTCGGATTTTCTATTTCATATATATTATATGTACCTACTGGTAAATTATCTAGTGCTATCTCTCCATTATTATCCGCCCTACATTCATAATAAACAGGTCCATCTATTAAAAAATTCACAAATGGTAATCTTTTATTTGCATTATCATAATCTTCTTTTATGATTTTTAAATTTCCATATACTGGTGGTCCTTGCTCTTCTCTTGCTGCATATATTATTTGATCTTGATTTGCTGGTGCAAAGATGAACACAAAACGGGCTCTATAATTTTTTAAATTAGGATCAATACTTTCATAATGATAATCAAACCCTCCCTGATTGGTAAAACCATTATATAAAACATTGCTATTTTTTAAAGTTTGCATATATTTTATAAAAACATTATTAATTGCTACTTTATTTTCTTTTTCTGCTATTGGGCGACCTTCCGTTCTACCTTCCGGTTTACTATTTGCTACCATCGAAAAATATGCTAATCTTTTAAAAATTATTACTATATTAGGATCACTTGAGGTTACTTTTGGAGCATTTTCAACATAAGATTCTATTGTATCATTTGGAAATAAATCAACTACTGTTTTAATTATACCCGTATTTCCTGAATATGAGGTAGTTCTATTTTCAATACAATATTCTCCAATATGATTATATGCTGTTGTGCCATCTGAATTTAAGGTGACATTTTGATTAATTAAATAACTGCCCACATCTAAATTAAAATACTCATCAGGACTATTTACTGCCATAGATGCTAAAGCTGCATCACCATTTCCTCCATAATTTCCACTATTACCCCAACCAGATACAAAATATTTAGTTGATATTATATATAGGGATATTAAAAATATAAATATTGCAAGAATAATTTTTTTTGTTAATTTATTCATTTTTATCCCCCTTTTTTCTTTTTAATTGAAAAGCCACTATTATTAATATTATTAGTGATATTGTAATAGTTGAAATAGCAATTTTTAAATTACCTGTTTTTATAGAAACCAATATTTTTGCTTCATTATTGTCTCCTTTATTTATATTTTCAATTGCTAAATTATTACTTGTTTTTGCTATTTCAGCTTTATTAACTGAAATTCCTGTATTGTTCTCTGTCATTGTTTTTGTTAATGTTAAAGATATTACTTTACTTTCTCCAGGATTTATAATTTCATTTGCTAGACTAATGTTGTGTAATTGTTTATCTGTCGATAAATACCAATTTTTGTTTATTTCTGAACTGAATTTTAAATCTTCTGGTATGTAATCAATAATTTCTGATGCATAACCTGGTATTTCACCTTCATTTTTTACTTCTATATTATATTCTACTAGAACAATAGATCCCGCCAATTGTCTTGCTGGTATTTCAAGTTTTGTTAATTTTTCCTTATTATATTGCAATACTCTTGTTCCTTGGTTATTTTGTAAAATAACTCTAGTAATATATTTATTTAAACTTAAATTAAATATTTCATTTTCTATTAATCCTGCATCAATATTTGAGATACTATTATTATTTATTTCTATTACATCTGTTAATCCTACATTTTCACCATTAATTTGTTTTTGTATTATATCTGAATTTTTATTTTCTGAAATTCCGGATTTTTTATATTCAGTAACAGAAAATTGTTGATTATCATATTTAATTTCTACTATATATCTACCATTATTTATTTGTAAAAATTCATAATAACCATTTCCATCTGTGTATGTTGAAGATATTGTTTCTCCAGTATTTGCATCAATTAATATAACTTCAATATTATTTAAATTCTTTTCATTTGTATTTCTTTCTCCATTTTTGTTCTTATCTAACCATACTATACCTGAAATTTTATTAGCTGTATTTTTTTCTTTACTGTTATTATCAGAGTTATTTATATTATTTTGATTTTGTGAATTATTGTTATTATTAGAACCATTATCATTATTATCTGTATTATCTTCTTTTTGATTATTATCTGTACTATTTGATTCTGTTAATTTATATGTTACAGGGTTAGATTCAATATAATCTGAAAAAGCATTTATTCCAACAATATTTGTAATCTCCTTATTATTAGAAGCATTTTCATAGTTTATAATTTTTGTTTCTATTATAAAATTAATTTCACTATTAGCATTAACTTGTGTATCATAATCCACAAGATTCATATTTTTATTTATTGTGATATCTTCTTGTTCTCCATTTCTTATAATATATGCTTTTTCTATTTCTAAATCCTTTTGTACTGAATCTACTATTTCTATATTTTTTGTTTCACTTTCATTATTTTTTATTGTTGTATTATATATTATCTTATCCCCTAATTTAACTCCTTCAGTTTCTATACTTCCTTTTTGTGTTGCAGAAATATCTACACTCAAATTATATCCTTTATTTAACATTTCATTTGAAATATATTCTCTATTATTTACATTAGCACTAATTAAAAATTTCACATCAATTTCTTTTTCTTCAAAATCATTTACCTTAAAAGTTATAATTTCATTTTTACTTTCTCCAGCTTTTAATGATTTTAAATTAAATATAGCTGTTTTATTTTCTATTTTTAGTAAAGTAAAATTCTCATCACTTATATAACTTTCTTCTATTTTCTTTATTTCATCTTGTAATGGAATTTTAACATTTATGTTTTCTAAATCTTTATCTGAAATATTTTTCAAACCTATTGTTATTGAAAAGACTCCTCCTGCTGTTATTGGTCTTTCAAGATTTTCACTGTATTTTACATTAACTTTTAAATCAGCATCTACAATATTATTATTAAGTGCAGAAATTGTTTGTTCTTCTTTATTATCTGCATTTATAATTATTGTACCTTTAGTTTCTTTTCCTGATTCTTCTGCTACTGAATATTCATATTCTAATGTAGCACTATTTCCAGATTCTATTTTACCAATTGCAAATTCTTTTTGTTCTATAGTTTCATCTTCCTCATAAAATGTAACTGTCATCTGTCCAGAACCTGATGTATCTTGTTCTTGACTTCTTTTATAATTATAAAGTGTAGCATTTTCTTGCTTAACTGATATTTTTACATTATTTAAAGTTTCTCCTGTAGTATTTTTCAATACTAATTTTACTTTTACAGTTTGTCCTGCATTTATGTCTGCTCCTTCTGCTAATTCTTTTCCACCACTAACAGCTAAAATTTCTAAATCTCCAATTCCGTTTACATTATTTTGTTTTAATAATTGTGAAGAGCTACTATTTAAATTAGATATTGAACTATTTTTAAAATTGATACTATATTCTTCATTTATGTTTTCTCCATAATATGTACAATTTATTTTTAGTTTTTCTAAATTATTTTGTTCTTGTGTATTTGGTTTAACTTTAATTCTACAAATTACTGTTATTAATTGGCCTGGTACAATTTTCTCTTCTGGTATTTCTATTTTATATTGTGTATTATTTAGGTAAGATACTTGGCTTCCTTCAACATTAGTTGAAATTTCGACAAATTCTCCAATTTCAGGTATTTCACCCTCTAATTTTACATTATATAAATCTACATTAAAATTATTTATAATATTTCTTTCTATTGTTATTACTTTTTCTTCTTCTAAGTTTATTTCTGTCATTTCATCTGTTGTTTTTTCAATTATATTATTACCTTCAAATCCACTTATTTTACTATAAACGAAAAGTCCATATTTAGACATTAAATTTATTTTTATATCTGTCTGATAATCTCTATCAATTCCATTCTCATTTGAATATTTCATTATCAAATCTGTTTGTTGAGATGGAGTTGTTTTATTAAATGAAATATCAGCATTTATTATAATTTGTATTCCTTCACTTGGTTCAGATAAATATGATGTTTGTTCTCCTTGTAGTTCTATTGTTATTATTCTTCCTACTCCTTCTTTTGTTTCTATTATAGCTTTTGATACTTCAAATTCATCTGCATATAATTTATTAATACTATTTACTTTTATATCTTGTATTTCATTTGGTAATATAATTTCAATTTTTGGATTTTTGTATAAATCGTTTTCTTCTTTTGTTGATTTTAGTATTACATTAATATCAACATTATTAGTATTTAGAGTAGATAATTGTTGTTTATTTATACTAATTATACCTTCTGTTTTAGTTTCTTTAAGTAATATTTCATTTTTTACTTTTTGTTTTATATCAGACATATCATTGTATTTTACTGTTGATTCAGTAATAATTTTAGATGCCATTTTTACTATATTTTTATCTGATTGTCTTATTATTTTTTTGTTTTCAATATTTATTTCCCCAAATTCTTTAGGTTCTGTTGTTAATATTTTTATCTTTTTAACATCATTAAAATTAATTGTTACAATACCATTTTCATCTGTATCTGTTGATGAATCAATTGTTGATATTATATTATTATTTTCGTCTAATATAATTACTTTTCCATTTTCTCCTAATGTGTCATATATTTCACTCTTTTTTATTGATGCTTGAACAAAATATGTATTTGCATCTATTTCCTGATTATTACATTCATATTTAGCTTCATTTTCCTCTATCATAATATTTTGAGCTACATTTATTAAATTAAATTGTAATGTAGTTGTTGTTTTATATTCTCTTTCTATACCATTATTTAATTTTCCTTTATAAATACTATCTTCATTATTTTTTTCTTTTATAGTTACAATACCATCTATTTCTCCATTTACATTTAATTCAGTTTGATTTGAATTAATTAGTGTATTATCCAACAATGTAACCATTTGAACTATTTTTACTTGAAAATCTTCTACAGAAATATTAGCTGGATACAAATATGTTAATATTGTTTCTTCATTCCCTTTTGTACTCCATTTTCCATCTTCGTTGTACATAGTGATTTTAGCAATTCCATTTGTATATTCATAATCAGTATTACTAATATCATTAAATCTTGAGTTATAATTTATTTCTGGTTTGTTATTATCAATTTCTGGTACTATTATTCCTAAAGTTACATTTTTTATAGGATATTTGTTTTGAATTATTCCTGATTTTATAGAAAACTGTATTACTCTTTTTTCTTCTCCATTTACTTCTAAAACTTTATTTGTTATTATTTTAGCATCAGTTTCAATATCATTACTTGTTATGTTATGTACTAAAGCTAAACTTACATTTTTAGAGGATTTAACATTAAAAGTATTTGATTTTTCATTTGTATAATTTGCATTTAGAATAACTTCACTTTCTTTATTTAAAAAATCATATGTAACTACTTGATTTCTCATAAATTCTACTTTTACTTCAATTTCAATTTCAGTTCCAGAATCTATTTGATCTATTTTTATATAATCATCTTGTATTTCTTTAACATATTTACTTTCTGAGGTTTTAAACTTAAAATTTGCATTTTCTAATTTTACTGTTGAATCTAAACTACCTTCATTTTTTATATTGAAATACAAAAATAAACTTGTTTCTAAATTATCAGATGTAATTTGTTTATTTACTGTTTTCTCATTACTTTCACTTTTAAAATAAGCTCCAAATTCAACATTTTTATTATTTGTTGAAACATTATCACTTGCATAGCTTGCAATATTTGCACCAGCATAAACAAAATATGTCATTGTTAAAGTTATAATTAATGTTACTACACACATAATACTTAAAACTTTTTGTTTCATTTTTTCCTCCTTAAAACCTTAAAAAGATACATTTCTTCTATATTTATAGTATTATTTTAAAGTTTTAAAGTCAATATAAGTATTTTCCAATCTTAGAAAATATTACAACTATCTACTTTTTTCCCTTTAGGGATGCTTTTATTCTGATTTTTCTTTTAGTTATTTTAAATTCTCTTTACATTTTTATTACAATTTTCCCTAAATTTTTTATAAAATCCTTTAATCCTTTAATTCCCTAGGTAAAACTCAAAAAAAGACTTATCTGATTTTTCAGATAAGTCTTTTCTTCTCTATGGAATTAAGATTTTAGTCTTCTTTACCATCATTTCCTATTGCTTTCTTTTTTATTAAAATTACTCCTACTCCTAATATTGCTAGGGCTGTTACACCAATTATAGCATAAGGTAAATAATTTTTAGATTCACCAGTTGGTGGAATAATTATTATTTCTTCTCCTGAGTCATATAAGTATGAGTCAATTGGTGTTATTTTTCTTCCATAATTTGATGATGATCTTGTTTGTGTTATTTCTGCATCATTATTTAATACTATCTCATCCATATTAGCAAGTGATTTAGATGCATATAATTGTGCTGTACTTGATTCTCCTGGTGCTAATTCTTTTTCTAAATTACTGTTATGTAATATTATTTTATTATTTAATTTTATTTGTCTTATTTGATCTGCATCTACTTTCTTTTCTTGTATTGATTCTATCCAATTTGTATATAATTCTTGATATCTCTTGCTAGATAATTCCCATTTAGAAACACTAACTTGATTTTCATTTTCGTCTACATAAGAATAATTATCTATGAAGTATTTTTCTACTATACTTTCAGGTCCTAAATCTGTTGTTTCATCATATTTTGTAGCAACAATTTCCCAATTGC
>Ga0310697_10007517_pt1 | contig 10258 bp, 4 predicted proteins | sample 172DNAGHGlowgp2_FD_203883 | JGI IMG/M metagenome (GOLD analysis project Ga0310697, IMG submission 203883) | Sheep rumen microbial communities from Palmerston North, Manawatu-Wanganui, New Zealand - 1728 DNA GHGlow gp2 (v2) (version 2) | ecosystem: Host-associated > Mammals > Digestive system >...
TGCCTGGCACGCTGCTGCAAGGTGCCACTGTTCAGGTGGAGGGCCGTCAGGCTATTCTGGCCAAGGACGGCAAATTCTCTTTTCCCGTAACTGACGGCAAATTCGTCATAAAAAGCGTCACCAAGCAGGGCTACAGTCTTGTCGACGCCGAAGTCTGCCGCCAGTACAGCTACTCCCCCACCCCTTTGCAGATAGTGATGGAAGTCCCCGGCCAGCAGCTCTCCGACCAGCTTGCCAAGGAACGCGCCCTGCGCCGCGAACTGGAACGTCGCATGCAGCAGCGCGAGGACGAGATCGACGCAATGAACATATCCTTCGACGAGAAAAACCGTCTGCTGTTGCAGGTGGCCAAGGAACGCGAGGCCAACGAGAACATCATCAAAGAGATGGCACAATACTACTCCACCCTCGACTACGACCAACTCGACGCCTTCCAGCAGAAAGTTAGCGAATGTCTCGAACGCGGCGACATGGAACGTGCCGACTCACTGCTGCAGTCGCGCGGAAGCATAGGCAAACGCATTTCGCAGGTGATCGACCGAAAAACGGCACAAGCCAAAGAGGAGGAGTCCCTTAAACAGCGGCAGAAAATACTGGACGAGAGCCGAAAAGGCCTGCAGAAAGAGATAGAAGTCGTCGCCGCCGACTGCTACAACTACTACCAGCGCTACCTGCTCTCGCATCAGAACGATAGCGCGGCGCACTACCTCATAGTCCGCTCCGCCCTCGACACCGACAATGTGGATTGGCTCCGCGAGGCGGCATCTTTCATCGAGCTATATCTGGGCGACTACAACAAAGCCCTCGACTACTACCGTAGTATGCTGAAAAAAGCCGAGCGCATGCACGGCAAGGTGCACCCGACGGTGGCCGATGCATACACAGGCATAGGACGCCAGTATCTGCAGATGGGCCAGACCGACAGCGTGTGGTCTAATTTCAACGAGGCTTTGAGCATAAGAACAAAATATTACGGTTTGGATCATCCTATGGTGGCCAATTCGTTGGTAAATATGGGCGGATATAATCTGTACAAGAAAATGTACGGACACGCTCTCGGCGATTATTCGCGGGCACAGGCCATGTACCGCAAGGCTTGGGGAGAGAACAACGCCAGGGTGGCCGACTGCTACAACTCCATAGGGGCATGCCTCATGAAACTTGGCGACAGCAAAGCGATGGACTATTTCTGCAAGGCATTGGTGATAGACACAGCCTTGTACGGCACGGACCACCCCGACGTGGCTGTGGTTTACATGAATATGGCCACTTTGTACGCCGAAGTGCTGGGCGACAATGCCAAAGCTGCGGAATACTACCAAAAAAGCCTCGGCATCGAGAAACAGATTTTCGGCGACAAGCATCCTCGTGTGGCACGTGTGTTGGAAAATATGGCAATAAACGCCAATATGATGGAGAATTACGACAAATCGCTGGAATACAGCCGCAAAGCGGTGGCCATCAACTCACGCATCTACGGCGAGAACGGCTTCGAACTCGCACAGTCGTACTACAATATGGGACTCACATATCTGTACCTCAACAATTTGGATGAATCTGCCAAATATATCGAAAAATCCATAGATATAACAACCACAGCCAAAGGCGACGACTACGAAATTCTGCACGTGATGCATACCGCTTTAGGATTTGTGTACCACTCCAAGGAACAATACTCCGATGCTATTGAGTGTTTCCAGAGGGCCATGCTGGTACAGAAACAGTGGTTCGGCGACTATGACCTGAGCGTTGCCGGCACCCACGAAAACATGGCCGAGACCTTCCTCGAAATGGGCGACCTCGACAAAGCAACGGAACATTACGAAAAAGCCATGGATATACTCTCGCAGAATGATGAAGGCAATAGCGAAACCGCTGCCGAAATCAGAGAATCGTTGGAAAACATTAAAACCGAAATCGACAAAAAGACAAAGCAAACAAAAAATAACAAAAAAGCCCCGAGGAAGTGAAGAAACAGCCAGTGGCTGTTCCAATAGCGACCTAGGAAAAACATAAATAACGACTAAATCTGGGCGCAAGCCCACAAAAACATACCGAATATGAAAAAAACGGCAATAACACTGATAACAGGCCTTCTGCTAGTGGCAGGTGCATTGGCCCAGACACAGACGCAGAACGGCGTGGTGAAAACCCGCGGACGCATGGTCGCCGGCAAACTCGTGCCCGGCACAGCCCTCGCCGGCGCCACGGTTCAGGTGGAAGGACGTCAGGCCATTCTGGCCAAGGACGGCAATTTCTCGTTTCCCGTCAAGGACGGAAAGTATTTCCTGAAAAGCGTCAGCAAGCAGGGCTACAGCCTTGTCGATGCCGAAGCCTGCCGCCAGTACCAGTATTCGAAAAATGCCCTCACCATTGTGATGGAGACTCCCGACAAGCAATTGCAGGACAAACTTACTGCCGAACGCAAGATACGTCGTCAGCTGCAGGACCAGCTACGCGAAAAAGAAGACGAGATTGAGGCTCTGCGCGAGCAGAACAGCATCACCGACGAGCAGTACCGCAACGCCCTGCAGGAGCTTTATGCCAAACAGGAGAGCAACGAAAAACTCATTGCCGACATGGCCAAGCGCTACTCCGAGTTGGACTACGACCAGCTCGACGAATTCCAGCGTCAGGTGTCGTACTGCATCGAGAACGGCCAGCTTGCCAAGGCCGACTCCCTATTGCGCAGTCGCGGCGACGTGGCCAAGCAGGTGGAAGAGAAACTCAAAGCCGGCGCCGCCATACAGCAACAGCGAGAGCAACTGGAGAAAGCCGAAGCAGTGCACGCCGCAGAGATAGAAGAGATGGCACGTCGTTGCTACAGCTACTACGAACTGTTTGTGGCCAAGTTCCAGAACGACTCGGCAGCACGTTACCTAGAACTCCGCGCCAGCCTCGACACCACCAACATTCAGTGGCAGCTCGACGCAGGTGAATTCTTCATGAAATTTATTGCCGACTACGACAAAGCCATGAAATTCTACAATGTGGCACTGCGTCAGGCATTGTCGAAAAAGGATAAAGAATCTTCCAATTCGGCCATAGTGTACGGACATATTGCCCTGCTTCATTACCTCAAGGGAGATTACGCCAATGCGTTGGAATGCAACAACAAAGTACTTGAAACACGTAAAAAGCTCTTCGGCAACGAGCATCCCGATGTAGCGGCCACGTACCACAATATCGGCGAGGTGTACCGTCGTCAGGGCGACTACGTCAAAGCCTTGGATTTCCACCAAAAAGCACTCACGATGCGCGAAAAACTACTGGGAAAAGAACATGCCGATGTCGCCGAATCGTACCACAGCATTGGCTCGGTGTACTATTCGCAGGACGACTACGCCAAAGCCCTCAACCACTACAACAAAGCCTTGGCGATACGCGAGAAAGTGTTTAACAACGACCATCCCGATGTGGCAACGTCGTATAACCGCATAGCCAATGTGTACGATGCCAAAGGCGACTACGCCAAAGCCTTGAGCTACTACCAGAAAGCCTTGACAATACAGAGCAAGATTTTCGGCAACGAACACCCGGCCGTGGCCACTACGCACAACAATCTCGGCATAGTGTATAAAAACTTGGGCGATACCGTCAAGTCGCTGGAGCACCTGCAGACAGCCCTGACTATACGAGAGAAGATACAAGGCAACGCCCATCCCGACGTAGCCGCTTCGTACAACAACATCGGAACGGTATATTACGAAAAGGGAGAGCCCGACAAGGCCTTGGAATACTACAAAAAATCGCTTGCCATACGCGAAAAGATTTTCGGCAACGAGCATCCCGAAGTGGCTGATATGTACAACAATATCGGAATGGTTTACCAAGGACAGCGCGACCTGGACAAAGCTCTTGAATATCTGGAGACAGCTCTGAAACTTCGCGAAAAGATATTTGGAAAAGAACATTCGTCCGTCGCCGCTTCGTACAACAACATAGCCATTGTTTACATCTCCAAAGGCGATTATGCCAAAACGCTGGATTGTTTCAAGAAAGCGCTGAAGATACGCGAAAAGATTTTCGGCAACGACCATCCCGAAGTGGCATCGCTCTACAACAATATCGGCATGGTGTACTACGTGCAGGGCGACTGCAAGAAAGCCTTGGAAAACTATCGTAAAGGACTGGAAATTACCGAAAAAGCCTTCGGCAAAGATCACAACACCGTAGCCATTTCGTGCGTGAGCATAGCCCAGGCGTACGTAAAACAGGGCGATTATGCCAACGCCGAGGAATATTACCAGAAAGCTATGACCATATACCAAAACAACTTGGGCGCCGAACATCCGCGGACTCAGAAAATGGTAAAAAAAGTCAACGAAATGAAACAAAAACGCGCCGAACAGACAAAATAGCGGAGAAGACGATTACAACTCGGGATGCCCCCCGAAAATGAATAAAAGCGAAAGCCACACAAAAGAAAGAATATGAAAAAAACGACAATAGCAATAATGGCCAGTCTGCTACTCGTGGCCGGTGCTTTCGCCCAAACGCAGACGCAGAACGGCGTGGTGAAAACCCGCGGACGCATGGTCGGCGGCAAACTCGTGCCCGGCTCACTGCTCGACGGCACCACGGTGCAGGTGGAAGGCCGTCAGGCTATTCTGGCCAAGGACGGCCGTTTCTCGTTCCCCGTGAAAGACGGCAAATTCACCCTAAAATCCGTTTCCAAGCAAGGCTACAAGCTTGTGGATGCCGACGCCTGCCGCCAGTACAACTACTCCCCCACCCCGTTGCAGATAGTGATGGAGCAGCCCTCCACCCTGCAGGCCGACCAGCTGGCCACCGAGCGCAAGCTGCGCCGCGAGCTGCAACGCCGTCTGCAACAGCGCGAGGACGAAATAGAGGAGATGCAGCTCTCGCTCGACGAGAAAAACCGCATGCTCGCACAGATAAACCAAGAACGCGAGGACAACGAGAAAATCATTGCCTCCATGTCGCAATACTACGCCACCATCGACTACGACCAGCTGGACTCTTTCCAACGACGTGTAACACAGCTGCTTGAGAACGGCGAGCTGGAACGTGCCGACTCGCTTTTGCGCACCCGCGGCAATATGACCGACCGCATACGTCAGATGCGTCAGGAGCAGGAAGCCGAGGCGAAAGAGGAGAAGGAGCTTGCTCAGCAACAGCAGTTTATCGACCAAGTGGCCGAAGGGGTGAAGAAAAATATCGAAATCACCGCCGCCGACTGCCAGAATTTCATCAACCGTTTCAACGACGCACACCTGTTCGACTCCGCTGCACGCTATTACGACCTTCGCGCCAAGCTCGACACTAACAATGTTGATTGGCAGTTCAATGCGGGATATTATTATTACGACAAAATCGGTGATTACGACAAAGCGCAACGGTATTTCTCTAAGGCAGGCTTTATAGCATCGGTATCAAGCGATTTGAGAATCGCACAAATGGCACCGATGTGCCTTGACTACGAGGGCCGTGCCCTGATGATGAAAGGCCGGTACCAGCAAGCCGCCGAGTTGCACCAACGTGCTTTGAATTATGATATAGCGGGTGAAAGTGTCGGCAGACTTCATGTCTTGAGGTGTAGTAAAAACTTGGCGGATATCTATGCCCTTTCTGGAAAATACAACGAAGCCAAGGAACAATACAACAAAGTGTTAAAAGAGCCCAAAACATTGTTTGTCTACGAGGATATAGTTGCCTCGGCATACACCGGACTTGCCTATGTGCTGAAAACACAGGGAAAGTACAAAGACGCTAATAATTACATCGAAAAAGCGTTCCAAATTTACGAAAAAAACGTTCTCGACCCGTACGGCTTGGCAATGGCAAATGTAGTGAAAGCGATGAACAACAAAAACGACGAAGCTCTGAAATGTTACCAAAAAGCTTTGGATATCGCCAAAGACAATATCAGCGACAGGCATCCTTTCTACGCATTGGTTTATCTAAACTTAGGCTTGACACAGGAGAAGATGAAAGATCGCGCAAAAGCTCTTGAGAACTACCAGAAAGCCAAGTCCATAGCCGAAAAAGCCTTGGGTTTAGACCATCCTTTCACAAAATACGTTGAAGAACATATCGAAAACGAAATAACATACGATTGAAAATGAAGAAATTAATTTTGTTTATAGCTGTACTTATAGTGCTTTGTGTATCCGGCACTTACGCCCAGACGCAGAGCGGCGTGGTGAAGACACGTGGCAAAATGGTAAATGGTAAGCTCGTTCCTGGCACTCTTCTGCAAGGTGCTACCGTGCAGGTGGAAGGCCGTCAGGCGATTTTGGCCAAGGACGGCAAGTTCTCCTTCCCCGTGAAAGACGGCAAATACACCCTGAAAAGCGTAAGCAAGCAGGGCTACAAGCTTGTCGACGACGACGCCTGCCGGCAGTACCAGTACTCCAAAAATCCTCTCAATATAGTTATGGAGCAGCCTGACAAACTGCAGTCCGACCAGTTGGCTACCGAACGCAAGCTCCGTCGCGAGCTGCAACGCCGCATACAGCAGCGCGAGGACGAGATTGAAGCTATGAATATTGCAGTGGAGGAGAGAAACCACCTCCTTGCCGAAGTGAACCAGCAGCGCGAGGAAAACGAGAACATCATCAAGAAGATGGCTGCCTACTACTCCACCCTCGACTACGACCAACTCGACGCTTTCCAGCAAAGCGTCAGCGCCCTGCTCGAAGACTGCCAGCTGGAGCGCGCCGACTCGCTGTTGCGCACCCGCGGCGACATGCACAGCCGGGTTAGCCGCATAAAGGACGAGCAGGCCGCCATCGCCCGTGAGCAGGCCGAACTTGCCAAGCGCAAGAAAGCCCTCGGGGAGAGCAAGGCCGGCACACAACGCAAACTCGAAGCCATAGCCGCCGACTGCTACAGTTTCTTCCAGCGTTTCCTTATGGCCCACCAGAACGACAGTGCCGCATATTATCTTGAGCTCCGTGCCGGCCTCGACACCACCAACGCGCAATGGCAGCTGGAGGCGGGGCTTTTCATGGAAGACTATATTGTCGATATGGAAATGGCCAAGACTTATTATCTTCGTGCCAAGCGTCTGTCCATCGACATAGATGATGGAATTAACTATAATCTTTCTAGAGCTTATAGTGGGTTAGGTGGAGTATGCAAAAAGAAAGGACAGTTCCCTGAAATGATGTCTAATTTCCAGAAAAGCCTTGAAATACGAAAAGCATTGTACGGAGAGAGAGATTCCCGTGTGTGCGGCGCATATATTAACATAGCCACTGCCAATTACTATATTGGAAATTACGACTTGGCTTTGTTGCAGTTCGATTCCATATTGACAATCCTAAAAGAATCCGGCAACGAAATTTCGGGCGCTTCAGCAACTGCTTATGGAAATATGGCGGCAATATACACCTATTACAAGGGCGATTACGCCAAGGCACTTCAGCTACTGAAGAAAGAAGAAGAGATAATGATAAAAGTGTTTGGAGACGATTTGCCTGATTTGATATCGACATATATGTCTATTTCCGAGACACTTATGAATAACGGAGAACTCGACGAGGCAATGGATTACAACAAAAAAGCTTACGATTTGTCGATGGAACATTTTGGCGCCGACCATCCTTCCACTGCCGATGTTGTTGGAAGTAGAGGTTTATGCCATCTGCATAAGGGTGAGTTCGACGAAGCATTACCCGATTTTACTTATTGTTATGAAAAGAAATGCAAATTCCTTGGCGAAGATAGCGAAGAAGCGGCTGCCGCTTTGCTTTACATAGGTTATGTCCATCTGTACAAAGGCGATTTTGAAAAGGCTGTGGAAATGGGAAATAAAATCCTCGCCACACACCTAAAGATTGTTGGCGAAAAACATAGGGCAACGGCCTACGACTATCTTTTCCTCGCCAATTGCTACGAAGGCATGAATGATTTTGACAATGCTCTTGGATATGCCGAGAAATCTTTGGAGATATACGAACAGACCCTCGGCGAGGAAAACGAGGAAACCCAAGCTGCCAAGGGAGCCATAGAAGAGATAAAAGAAAAGCGACGCGAGTCCGGATTGAGAGACAACGGTTAAAAAAAATAAACAGCAAGTGATTAATTAAAACATAACACAAACAAATAATCATGGAACAGGAATTCAAATATTTTTCGTTTATCAGCTACAACTCCAAGGATACGGAGTGGGGCAAGCGCGTGCAGCGCAAACTGGAACATTACCGTATGCCGGCTACCCTGTGCAGCGAACACGGCTGGGACCGCGTGCCTATCAAGCCGGTGTTTTTCGCTCCCACCGACATACAGCCGGGCGGACTCTCCAGCGAGTTGCAGGAACGCCTTCGCGCCTCGCGCAACCTCATCGTGATATGCTCCCCCAACTCAGCCAAGAGCGAGTGGGTAGGCAAAGAAATTGAGTTTTTCCACAAACTCGGCCGCACCAACAACATCCATTTCTTCATCGTGGACGGTGTGCCTCATAGTGGCAATCCCGACACCGAGTGCTTCAACCCCGTGGTGGACACCCTCGGCCTGCCCGAAATCCTCGGAGCCAACATCCACGAAAAAATCTACCGCTGGCCGTGGCTCAACAAGGAACGTGCATACGTTCAGCTCATCACCAAGCTCCTCGGCGTGGAGTTCGACGCTCTGTGGAAACGCCACCGTCGTCTGCTCATACGCAAAGCCATAGCATGGACGATAGGCATTATCGCCGTCATCGCAGCCATTATCGGAGTTTGGGTTACCAACCAGCCGTTCAATACCCAGGTAACCCTCAAAGATACCGTTAACAACGAGCAGCTGCCTCCGATTCAGGACCTTGACGACGATGTGGTTGTCGCTATCACTCTCGACAACGACGTCGTGGCCGACACACTTAAATCCCTCGACAAGGAACTCGTATTTCCAAACATACCGCACCGTTTCCTCGGCAAGGAGGTTAAAGTGTCCGTATCGTCGATGAGCAAGTATGTAAAGGCTTCCGAAGAGTCGGAAAACGGCATCAAAGTCTTTGAGGATTACGACACCACTATCACCCTAGGCAAAACAATGACACTCAATCTTAAGCGCAACGCGGCCTACTATGGCAATGTCCGTTTCACCCTTTGGAATGTGGCTGCCGAAAAGCCAGTGCCCAACGTTACTGTCAATGTGGAAGGCTTCGAGGCCACTTCCGACGCCAACGGACAGGTGTCCATCGACATTCCCTTCGACCAACAGCGTCCAAGATACAACGTCACTGCCACATCTCCCGCCATTTCTGGCACCATCGAAATGCCTTGCGGCGAAGATGAAATCATTATGGTGAACTAGAGGTCAACGGACTGGGGGCGATTGTCAAGTCTCCCCCCCCTACCCTCAAATACAAATTGACGCGGTGGCTTCGACAAACTCAGCCACTGCGTCTTTTCTAATAGGACGCACGGCCGTGCGTCTCTACAATAAATTAAAAAGACGCAGCATGCTGCGTCTCTACAATTACAAATTGCTAATTACTAACTAACCAGTGCCGCAGCCCCCAGTATTGCCGCGTCGTTGGCTTTCAGGTGTGTCAGCTCTATATCAACCTGCCCTCTGTAAATCGACAGTAGATTGTCCTCGAACGACTGCAGTGTGGGGTTCATCAGCAGGGCTCCTGCCTGTGTCGGGCCGCCCATAAGGAAAATCTTTTGCGGAGCAAGGTGCGACACCACGTTGGCGCATGCCAGTCCTAGGTAATAGCCCGTCTTTGCGAAAGCCTCTATCGAAAGTGCGTCGCCTTGCTGCGCGGCCTCGGCTATCAGTTTTGGCGACAGCTGTTCGTCGCTGAAGCCGTCGAGCATGCCGTTGTAGCTGTCCCTGGCGTTGCGCAACTCAACAAAAGTCTTGCAGATACCCCGTGCCGAGGCGTATTCCTCCACACATCCGCAGCGTCCGCAGGAGCACAAACGTCCTTCGGGGACGAGAATGCTGTGCCCCACCTCTCCGGCGTTGCCGTGCACTCCGAGCAGCAGACGGCGGTTTATCACAATGCCGCTGCCCACGCCCGTGCCGAGGGTTATAGTGACGAAATCCTGCAAGTCCTTGGCGCCGCCGTACACCATCTCGCCCAAGGCAGCAGCGTTGGCATCGTTCGACACCTCCACGTGGGTGCCCAAACGTTTTTCCAAAATGCTTTTGATAGGCAGGTTGCTCAGAGCCGGCAGGTTGGAGGCCTCTTCGATGCTTCCTGTGAGGTAGTTGCCGTTGGGGGCGCCTATGCCCACGCCCTCTATCTCAGGATTGCCGTTGTCGTTCAGCAATTTGGCGATAGTAGTGCATACACGTT
>Ga0310697_10007518_pt1 | contig 10257 bp, 8 predicted proteins | sample 172DNAGHGlowgp2_FD_203883 | JGI IMG/M metagenome (GOLD analysis project Ga0310697, IMG submission 203883) | Sheep rumen microbial communities from Palmerston North, Manawatu-Wanganui, New Zealand - 1728 DNA GHGlow gp2 (v2) (version 2) | ecosystem: Host-associated > Mammals > Digestive system >...
TTCATGATTTGTAATTGATTTTTGGAAGAGTTGTGTTACAATGTGCTTAGACCGAAAGGTCAATCTACATACGGAGGTAACATCATGGCTTTTGTTATCACTGACGAGTGCCTGTCCTGCGGTTCCTGCGCAGCACAGTGTCCTGCCGAAGCGATCGATATGGGCGATCTGCACTACGAGATCAACCCCGACAAGTGCCTGGAGTGCGGCGCATGCGCTGCCCAGTGCCCCGCCGAGGCGATCACCCAGGAGTAATCCTGAGACATGAAAAGGGACTGTGAAAACAGTCCCTTTTTTCATTCAATTGCGAACAAGGTTCGCAATTGATGACTCGCGCTTATCGCCCTCGGCTTGCGGGAGACGCCTCGGTTGGTCGGCGCGAGGCCTCGTTAAACTCGGCTCATGGTGTTTTTGCCGAAGCAAAGCTCCGTCAAAAACGGATTTATATTCTCCTCGAAGAAGCCAAAGGAGTTAAGATATGAGAATGAAAACCACAAATCGAAAAATCCTGTTTTGCCTCACGATTGTACTGCTGCTTGCCCTGATGCTCAGCGGCTGCGCGGGGATCAGCAGCGACGCCCTGGACGCCCGCGTGCGGCAGATGCTGGACCTGGAAGTGAAGGGCGACTGTGAGGCTTCCTACGCGCTTTTGTATCCCGGCGTGACAGATGAAGATACCTACAAAGAGACTTTTGCACAGATCCTTGAATATTTCCCCATCACCGAAGGCTATACCATGACCATGGAGCATTATGGGAGGACAAAACGGATCGGCACCGACGCGGGTATCTATGAGGACGGTCAGTACAAGGTGGAATTTGACGGGCAGGTTTTCCATGCCTTTGTGGAATACCGGAGCAATAAACAGGGCAGCGGCTTTACCATGTTCCGGATCGTGAGTCAGCAGGATCTGGTCGGGACGGCGGACAATCATGTCTGAACCCGAAATCCTCTGGCCCGGCGGACCGAAGCTCTTACAGGCGGAGCATTTTCGCCTCGGGACCGACTGCGTGCTGCTGGCGGACTTTGTGAACACCGCCGGGGGAAAGCGCGGCATCGAGCTTGGCTGCGCGTCCGGGGCGGCGATGCTCTTACTGCTCGAACGCTCTCCGAAACTCTTCATGACCGGACTCGAAATCGTATCGGAAGCGGCGGAGAGGGCCCGGGAGAACATGGCGCTGAATGACCTGACAGACCGCAGCGAGATCATCACCGGCGATATCCGCGATCACCGCGCCCTCTTTCACGCGGGCAGCTTTGACCTGTTGGTCTGTAATCCGCCCTATTTCCCGCGGGGCAGCGGTGCCCTGCCTCGGGACAGTGACCGCGCCGCCGCACGAAGTGAGCTCCTGTGTACCCTGCCGGAGCTGTGCGCGGCTGCCGCCTTTCTCCTCTGTACCGGCGGGCGGGCAAGCTTTGTCCATAGGCCCGAGCGTTTAAGTGAGCTGCTGGTATGCCTCACGGCGGCGGGACTGGAGCCGAAGCGCCTGCGCCTTGTATGCCGGGACGCACAGGCTGCCCCGAGCCTTGCGCTGGTGGAGGCGCGGCGCGGCGGCAAACCCGGTCTCACGGTGGAGCCGTCCCTGTACCTGTATGACCCGGACGGCAGCGAAAGTGACGAATATAAGCACATTTACCACAGAATATAAGCTTTCAAACGTCATTCTGAGCGAAGCGAAAAATCTTCTCTCCTGCAGAGATCGGGGAAAGATCCTTCGCTCACGCTCAGGATAACAGGTTGAGCGACACAAGCTCCGTGCCGGGATAATAGTGGGCGAGGATCGCGCGGTAATCCGCCCCGTCGGCGGCCATGACGTTGGCCCCGTACTGGCTCATACCCACGCCGTGCCCAAACCCGGTGACGGTAAAGGTGAAGATCCCGTCGGCATAGTCGACGGTGAAGGCTGTGGAGCGAAGCTTCCATAATTCGCGCAGCTTCACGCCGGTAAAAACCTGCCCGCCGATCACAGCCTCTGAGACCCGCCCGCTTTCGTCGCGGGTGATCTCCCCGAACCAGTCCTCTGGTGGTGCGGTAAAATCCGCATTCGGGCAGACAGCAAGCAGCGTGTCCCGCAGATCAAAGACCCCCGCCTGCACCCGGCTCACAAAGCCCGGAACGTTGTCGGCGCTCTCGGGACTCGATACGCTCACCAGATAGGGCAGTTCACTCCAGATTGCGCCGCAGGCTTCCGTGAAACCTGCAGAGGAGGAGTGAAAGGCAGTGAAGGCCGCCTGGCCCGCAAACTGCAAATACTCTCCGGCGGTGCTCTCCACGGCGCTGCGTATGCGGGAGAGTTTTTCGGCATACGCCTCACCCCAGCCCTCCCGCATGGCGGCGTCGCTTTTCCACGCCTGGCAGCAGCGATAATCCGTGCACACGTCCGCGTCCGCGTGCTTTCCCGAGCGCATGCAGTAGAGGGTATAGGTCCGCGCGGCGACGGCTTGAGCACGCAAAGCCTCCGGCTCAAAGTCCGCGGGCATTTCCGCCGCCTCCACACCCACAAGGTACTCCTCCAGCGGCGCGGTGACGACCGTATCCCCATGCTTTACGCGCACCTGAACAGGCTCAGCGGCAGGGGAGGGGACCGGCGGAACAGAATGCCCGTTCCGCAAGCCAGCCAAAACCAGCACAGGAACAACAGCCGGGATCACACAGATTCCGATCCGTCTCCGAAGGAGATACCATAACTTCACTTTTCGCTTTCTCCAGACTTCACACTATTTAAAAACCGTTTACTTGACGGAACGCAATAAAGGGGATATAATTACAAAGTTCAAAGCGCTACACAATTATTTTATGGAATCGAGATACGGCTTATGTATAAAAAACCTTTGGAAATCACCTGCTATGTGGCCGGCGCGGGTGCCTTCGGCGTGTTCTTCCGCTGGCTGCAGAATCAGCTCGCCTTCGACGAAAACGGCTTGAATGAGCGCAGTTTCTTCAATCTCCTGGTGCCGGCGATGATCATCGCTTCCGCGCTGGTATTCTGGCACTTTATCCGCGCCATGCAGGATCGGCGCATCGCCCCGCCGAAAGATTTCTGCAAGGCGCTGTATAACCCCGGTAAGCTCTTTGCGGCCCTCCGCTGGGTGGCCGGCCTTGTGATGATCGCAGGCGCAGTGCTCCTGATGATGACCACCGAGACCGACACCAATGCGGACATGATCCGCGTGCTGTGTTTGCTTGCGGCTCTGTCCGGACTTGCCTTTCCGCTGGTGCTGAGCCAGGCAAACTATGAGACCTTTGAGCATCAGAGCCTTGTTCGCATCGGCTCTATGCTGCCGGTGCTGATGTATGCCCTGTGGCTTGTGCTCAGCTATGTGCGCAATCAGCTCAACAGTGTGGCCTGGAGCTTCGCGGTGGAGATCGTGACACTGATGATCGCCATGATGGGCTTTTTCCGTGTGGGCTGCTTTGCCTTCCACGTGGAAAAGCAGTATAACGCCCTGTTCGGGGTCATGATGGGCGCCATGATGTGCATCATGTCCCTTGCCGACGAGCGTTACATGGGCATGCAGCTGATCCTGCTTGCTTCGGCGGGTATGCTGCTGCTGTACACTTGGATCCTTGTGCGCAATCTTGAGAAGCTGCCGCCGAAGAAGATTGATGATCCTGAAGTGGACGAGGGCGGCTTTGAAAAGCTGTGATACGAATTGACGGGGACGGCAAAAGCCGTCCCCATTTTTGAGGAGTGAACACAATGACCGACGAGGCGCTTACAAAAGCTTGCGCGGAGAAGCTCATCGACTGGTGTGCGGCGGTACGCCGCCCGCTGCCGTGGCGTCTGTCGCCCACGCCCTACCACGTGTGGGTGTCGGAGATCATGCTCCAGCAGACGCGTATCGAGGCTGTGATCCCGTACTACGCACGCTTTCTGGAGGTACTGCCCGACATCCGGGCACTCGCGGAGGTTGACGAGGATAGATTATTAAAACTCTGGGAGGGGCTGGGCTATTACAGCCGGGCGCGAAATCTGCAAAAAGCGGCTCGGCGGGTGATGGCTGACTTCGGCGGCGAACTGCCGAAGAAGGCGGCGGAGCTCAAAGCGCTTCCCGGCATCGGTGATTATACCGCCGGGGCCATCGCGTCCATTGCTTACGGGGAGCCGGAACCCGCCGTAGACGGAAATGTCCTGCGCGTGATGATGCGTGTGCTGGCAAGGGCCGATGACATTATACTGCCCAAAACCCGCGCGGATAACGCGTCCCTCCTGCGCACCTGCTACCCGACAGGGGAGCGGGCGGGCCTTCTGACCGAGGGCATCATGGAACTGGGGGAGACGGTTTGCCTGCCGAATACTGTGCCGAGATGCGGGGACTGCCCGCTGAACTCGCTGTGCCGGGCCTGCCTGAACGGCGAGACGGAGCGCTACCCGGTCAAGAGCCCGCCAAAGGAGCGGCGCATGGAAGAGCGCACGGTCCTCCTTCTGCACTGCGGGGACCGGTACGCCGTGCGAAAGCGGGAAGGGAAGGGCCTGCTCGCGGGCCTGTGGGAATTTCCCAATCTGGACGGGACACTCGACGAGACGCAAGTGCGTGAGGCCGTCCGTGCCTTCGGCGGGGAGGCGCTGCGCATCGAAGCCTGCGGAGAGGCAAGGCACATCTTCACCCATGTGGAGTGGCACATGCATGGCTGCCGCGTGGAGCTTAGAGCGGAGCTGCCGGGCTTTGTCTGGAAGACGCCGGGGGAGATCAAGCGCGACTGCCCCATCCCCACAGCCCTGAAATATTATCAGAAGAAGCTGTAACAGCAGTCCCCGTGCCGCTTTTTCCAACAAAACATCAAAACTGACATCCTGAGCGCAGCGAAGGATCCCGCATGGTTTGCCCCATGTTCACGGGATCCTTCGTTTTTGCTCAGGATGATTATACGGATACGCTCTGCTCCTCCAGCGCCTTCTTTGCCGCCGAGAGCATAAGTTTGATGCGGTTTAACTGGTTGACCTCACTGGCGCCGGGGTCATAGTCCACGGCGGCGATGTTGGCCCAGGGGTATTCCCGCCGCAGGGCCTTGATGACACCCTTGCCCACCACATGGTTCGGCAGGCACGCAAAGGGCTGGATGCAGACGATGTTCGGCGTCCCGGCAGTCAGAAGTTCCACCATCTCCCCGGTGAGGAACCACCCCTCACCATACTGGTTGCCGATGGACAGAAACGGCTTTGCCATCTGCGCTACCTTCTCGATGGGTACGGGCGGCGCAAAGCGGCGGCTGTGCTCCAGGGCCTTGATCGCCGGGGAGCGCACCGCGCGGATGAGGTCCACACCGATGTGAGCCGTGGCCGAGGCTTTCCAGCCCTCGCCGAGAAATTCATGCAGATAGTCGTTGGAGTACACGCAGTAGTTCATGAAGTCCATGAGATCCGGCACGACCGCCTCTGCCCCCTCACTCTCCAGCAGGTCCACCAGGTGATTGTTGGCAAGGGGCATGTATTTGACCAGGATCTCGCCCACGATGCCGACCCGCGGTTTTAATAAATCCTCGTGGATCGGGAGAGTGTCAAAGTCCCGGACAATGCCCCGACAGACCTCCGCGTAGGAGGAATCATTCTCGGTAAGCTGCCGGATGCAGAGCTTTTCCCACTTCTTATGCAGGGCGTTTGCAGAACCCGGCTCCAGCTCATAGGGCCGCACCCGGTACAGACAGCGCAGAAACAGATCGCCATAGACAATGGCGTGGCCCGCGTCCAGGAGCATGGGCAGCGTGATGTGAAAGCCCGGGTTTTTCTCCATGCCGTTTGCATTGAGGGAAATGACCGGGATGTAGCTCAGCTTTGCCTTGTCCAGTGCCCGGCGGATAAAGCCCACATAATTGCTTGCCCGGCAGCAGCCGCCTGTCTGCGTCATCATGATAGCGAGGCGGTTTAAGTCATATCTGCCCGAAAGGACCGCGTCCATAACCTGGCCCACCACAGTGATTGAGGGAAAACAGGCGTCGTTGTTGACAAAGCGCAGCCCCGTGTCGATGGCGGAGCGATTATCGTTTGAAAGGATTTCAAGATGATAGCCGTATTTACGGAAGACCGGCTGCAAAAGATTGAAGTGGATGGGACTCATCTGGGGGGCCAGGATCGTCCAGCCCTCCCGCTGCATCTCCCTGGTGTACACTGTGCGGTGATAGGCGGTGTCGTGAGCCTCGGGCCGGATGTGCTTTTCCGACCGCTGATTCATGGCAGCAAGGAGGCTCCGGATACGGATGCGGGCAGCGCCCAGATTGTTGACCTCGTCGATCTTGAGGACGGTATACAGCTTCCCGCTGTTTTCCAGGATCTCCGCCACCTGGTCCGTGGTCACGGCGTCCAGTCCGCAGCCAAAGGAATTGAGCTGTACAAGCTCCAGATCCTCCCGCCGCACGGCAAACTCCGCCGCCGTGTAGAGGCGGGAGTGGTAGACCCACTGATCGGTGACACGAAGCGGCCGCTCCGGCTCAAAGTCCACGGGCAGGCAGTCCTCCGTCAGTACCGTGAGACCGTAGGAGGCTATGAGCTCCGGGATGCCGTGGTTGATCTCCGGGTCTACATGGTAGGGCCGCCCGGCGAGGATGATGCCGCGCCCGCCCTTTTCCTCCATCTCTTTCAGGAGCCTTGCGCCCTCGGCCTTCACGTCGGCCTTGGCCTGCCGTTGGGCGAGCCACGCCGTATGTACCGCCGCGCGCACCTCCCTGGCTCCAATGCCCCACTCTTCCGCGCAGGTCTTCACAAGCCTGTCGGCGGTGACCTTCTCATTCGTAAAGGCAATAAAGGGGCGGATGATGTGCTCAGCCCCCTCGGCAATCTCCTCCACATTGTTCTTGACGTTTTCGGCGTAGGAGACCACAATGGGGCAGTTGAAGTGGTTCTGCGCCTTACCGGTCTCCTGGTGCTCGTAAAAGACGCAGGGGTAGAAAATGGTTTTGATGCCCTGGTCGATGAGCCACTGGATGTGTCCGTGGGAGAGCTTGGCGGGATAGCACTCGGATTCGGAGGGGATGGTCTCCATCCCGCGCTCGTAGAGTTTGCGACTGGAAAACGGAGAGAGTACGACCTTGAAACCCAGTTCTCTGAAGAAGGTGGCCCAGAAGGGGTAGTTTTCGTACATGTTCAGTACCCGCGGGATACCGATCACACCGCGCGGGGCATCCTCAAGCGGAGGATAATCAAATATGCGCTTTTGTTTGTAGGCCACCATGTTCGGCGCTCGGTCCTTGTTTGCGTCGCCGCCGAGACCACGCTCACAGCGGTTGCCGGTCACATGCCGCCGCCCGCCGGAAAACTTGTTGACAGTTAAGAGACAGTTGTTCTGACAGCGCCCGCAGCGGGCTGTCGCCGTCGTGTAGGTGAGCGCGGCGATTTCATCCAGGGACAGCATTGTGCTCTCCTGCCCGTGATAGCGGTCTCTTGCGATCAGCGCTGCACCGAATGCACCCATGATGCCCGCAATGTCAGGACAGGTGGCCTCCACACCCGCGATCCGCTCAAAGGCACGCAGCACCGCCTTGTTATAAAACGTTCCGCCCTGGACCACGATATGGATGCCGAGTTCTTTGGGATCGGTGAGCTTAATGACCTTGTACAGGGCGTTTTTGATGACCGAGTAGGCAAGGCCGGCGGAGATGTCCGCGACCGTCGCGCCTTCCTTCTGCGCCTGTTTGACGTTGGAGTTCATGAACACCGTGCACCGCGTCCCGAGGTCCACGGGGTTCGGGGCATAAAGGGCACGGGAGGCAAAGGTTTCTGCCGTATAGCCGAGAGAGCCCGCAAAGTTTTCGATGAAGGACCCGCAGCCGGAGGAGCAGGCCTCGTTCAACAGCACCGTGTCCACCGAGCCGTTACGCAGCTTGATGCACTTCATGTCCTGCCCGCCGATATCCAGCACGCAGTCCACCTGCGGGTCGAAGAAGGCCGCCGCCGTACAGTGGGCGATGGTCTCCACTTCCCCTTCGTCGAGGGCAAAGGCGGATTTCAGCAAGCTCTCGCCGTAGCCCGTGGAGCAGGAGCGGACGATCCTCGCGTCCTCGGGCATAGCGCTCCGCAGACCCTCAATGGCGGTGATGGCGGTCTTGATGGGGTTGCCCTGGTTGGAGGCGTAAAAGGAGAACAGCAGCTCTCCCTCCGACCCGATAAGAGCCAGCTTCGTGGTGGTAGAGCCCGCGTCAATGCCGAGGAAGCAGTTACCCTTATAGGATTTCAGATCGGCCTTTTTGACGACGGCTTTTCCGTGGCGCTCACAGAAAATGTTGTAGCTATCCTCGTTTTCAAAAAGCGGCGGCAGGCGCTTGAGCTCAAAGGCCATGGAGACCCCCGCGTCGAGTTTTGAGATCAGACTGTCCATATCCACGGCGTTGCTGTCCGCCGTTTCCAGAGCCGCGCCCCGGGCGGCGAAGAGGTGGGAATCGTCAGGGGCGACGATGTTTTCATCGGTCAGGCGCAGTGTACGGATGAAAGCCTTCTTGAGCTCCGGCAGAAAGTGCAGCGGCCCACCCAGAAAGGCCACACAGCCCCGGATAGGCTTTCCGCAGGCAAGGCCCGAGATGGTCTGGTTCACCACCGCCTGGAAGATGGAGGCAGCCAGATCGGCGGTGGTTGCGCCCTCGTTGATGAGGGGCTGAATGTCGGATTTAGCAAACACGCCGCAGCGCGCGGCGATGGGGTAGAGCTGCTGATAATCCCGGGCGGCCTCGTTGAGGCCTGCGGCGTCGGTCTGCAAAAGCGCTGCCATCTGGTCAATAAAAGACCCGGTACCGCCGGCGCACACGCCGTTCATGCGTTCCTCCAGCCCGCCGGTGAAGTAGATGATCTTCGCGTCTTCCCCGCCGAGCTCAATGGCCACGTCGGTTTGCGGCGCTGCCTTCTGCAAGGCAGTCGCAACCGCAACCACCTCCTGCACAAAGGGGATGCTCAGTGCTTTGCCGAGATTGATGGAGCCGGAGCCGGTGATGCCCGGTGTCAGCAGACAGGGCCCCGTGACGGCGCGCGCCTCCTTTAACAGCGCGGCCAAGGTCTCCTGTGTGTGGGCCATATGCCGGCGGTACTCCTGATAAACGGGCCGGTTGTCTTTGTCCAGCACCACCAGCTTGACGGTGGTGGAGCCGATGTCGATGCCCGCTTTGTAGACTTGCATAAAAACACTCCTTGCTTTTACCCAACAACGTGTCGTATAATATCAGCATGCAGTATACCACAAAAATTTGAAATATTATCCGACAGTTTTCGCGGGATTGTCGTTAAGAGCTGTAAAGAGAGTGAAAACGAATGAAACATCAGGAAATGCGGGAGTATACCTCCCGCGCGATTATGGACGCATTCTGGAGCCTGTACCGGGAAAAGCCCATCGAGAAGATCACGGTCAAGGCGATCTGTGAAAAGGCCGGCTGCAACCGCTCCACCTTTTATGAATATTATACCGACAGCTATTCCGTACTGGAGGCTATCGAGGAAGAGCTCCTGGACTACGTCCGCCGCAAGCTGACAGAGGAACTGCCCGCCTCCCTTGCCAGGAGCTTTCCGGAAATCCGCCTGGACGCGGAGACTCTTGCCCCGCTGTCGGATATGTACAGGGAAAAGGGCGAATATTTCAGCATCCTCACCGGTGAGAAGGGCGACCCGTATTTCCAGTACAAATACAAGCAGACGGTCAAGGAGCTGCTGACCCAGATGCTGGACGACCCGGCTAAAAAGTTCGACCTCTCGGCGAGTATCGTGGCGGAGTTCACCGCCTCGGCTCTGATCGGGGCCTTCAACTGCTGGTATCCCCACCGGGAGGAATACCCGGCGGAGAAGTACGCGCTGCTGCTGGTGAGGCTGCTGACAAACGGCGTTCTGCCCGCGATACGCAAGCTGTAAAAAAATACGGCGACTGCACGGTCGCCGTACTATCTGCTTATTGCACTTCGATTTTTTCTTTCAAAATCGCCTTGAGCTCCTTCGTCATCGGCAGGTTATAGAGGATGACGCGCAGAGCCTCGGGGTCGTCGGGTCCGTTGATGAAGGCCGCATCGGCCTCACCGCGCCACTGATGGGGCTTGAGGTCCTTTGTACGCGGACCGCACAGTAACGTTGTGTGGCCGTCTTCGTCGGTGCGCAGGGCGGCGCTTTTGATGCGCTCATAGGGGACGCTTTCATCGCTTGCGCTGGTGCGCAGAATGCGGCGGTCACTCAATCCGTAGAAAGTCTTGTCCCGCAGCTGCCGGGCAACCAGAAAGGGGTTGACCAGGGCAAATGCGCCGAAGGCCGGTATCGCCGCGATGATGCCCCATTTGATGCCGGCAGCCCCGAGAGC